>Ga0070679_100006119_pt1 | contig 11193 bp, 10 predicted proteins | sample KBSC63BmetaG_FD_65652 | JGI IMG/M metagenome (GOLD analysis project Ga0070679, IMG submission 65652) | Corn rhizosphere microbial communities from Kellogg Biological Station, Michigan, USA - KBS C6-3B metaG | ecosystem: Host-associated > Plants > Roots > Rhizosphere | place: USA: Michigan... | reverse complement strand
CATTTGACATAATTCCAGAACTATTATCAATTACGCTAGTAAAAATACTATCAATCGCAAAATTGAAATTTGTTTCAGTTGCAAAATTTAAATGAAATCCTATCGGTTGATCATTACGCGTTAGCATATAATCCTACCCAAATATCCGCACTACTACTGCCGTTATTCAATAAATTAATAGTCGTTGCTGATGTTCCGGAACTAGTAATATTTGTTGAAGGTACTATTCTAGCGCCAGGATTTAATTCAGAAGTGGTACTTGAAAAAGTAGCACCTGCTGGAGCTGCAGCTGATCCATTATACCTAACCCAGATATCGCTTCCTGGCTGAAAAGAAAAGGCAACAATCCAGTTTGCAACATTTGTTGGTAAAGTAATGGTCGCATTTCCACCTGAAGCTAAAGTAGCGCTATACATGTTAGTTGATGGAGGAGGAGCATACGAATTATATCCTTGTACATCTCTTCCAAAATTCAATTTTGTGGTCATGGTTATTTCCTTATAACTTCATGTAAATATTATAAAATGTACTTGGTTGCATATTATTATGTCCAAACCCACCGCCCGTACTTCCTGTATTTGCTGTTGCATTATCAATAGATACGTTTCCTGCTCCTAATGAAGCTCCAGATTGTAATGTAGTGTAAGTATGCGTATGCGCTGGCATTTCATTAATGGTTAAAGTATGGAAGTATTCACCTATAGAAGATCCTAAAGGCTGCAAATTAACAGTGCTATTTGATCCAGCTGATGACCAAGCAATTACTGTGAAAGAGAGAGCATTTGCATAAGTTGTTGCTACATTAAATGTTCCGCCAAAAATATTAGTTATATAATAAACTGCATTAGCTACTAGATTTCCAGGTAATGACCCTGTGGTTGTAAATGTAACAGCTTGTCCAGGAAATAAGGATCCTCCTGTTGGGACAGTAATTAATAAGTTACCACCAGAATTGGAAGCTGTTATAGCTTGACTACAAGCTGCTAATAATGCACTTAAAGGAACACTTCCAGTAACTACTTTTCCGAACATTCTTGTTAAGGCTAATTGATTATTTGCATTAAAATCAGCTATAGCGCTTACACCGTAATTAGTAGCAGAGCCACCACTGGTATACATTTGCGCAATAGGATTTGAATTTGACCCTGAATCATAAGGTTGAGCAGAATTCCAGATCAAATTAAACAATTGCCAAGTATCAACACTTGCTCTAGTGGTTGCATTTGATGAAGCATTCCCAATGGTCCCATCATTCATGGGTACCCAACCAAACGGATAAAACAAGTTTATAGATGTTCTAACATCGCCTGTTCTAGGTGTATTAATAACAGAATCAACTTGATCATAAGTTGTAAAATCATTAGTTGGAACAGTAGTGCTTAAATACATGCTTGGTTTTGCAATATTAATATTAAATGGTGTATTTAATGGATATTGAATTTGAAGTAAAAAACAATCATCCGCACCTGATCCTAAAGTAAAGCCTGAGGAAGTAGGAAATGTAAAACTAACCGTATATTGTGACCATGCGGTAGTTAAGGTCAATGTTTGTAGTGGGATAGCAGGATTGGCCGCAGCACCTGTTCCTAAAAATTGTATTAAATTAATATTTAACTGATTGCTTCCCCCTCCTCCACCCGTAACATTTTGGGCCCAAATAGTAAATGTTGCTGTTACGTTTTGAAGAGTATCTATATGCATCGATAATGGAATCTGAATGCATTTGTTCGTTTCACCCGCTGGCGTATTAGAACAAGTTAAATTTAAATAAAATTCAGGTGTTATGTCATTAGTGAGCGGAGTATTACCCTGACCAAAAGGAGTAAAAGTAATAGTATCTGCGCCACCGCTAATATTTTTAATAAACCGCACGTCTGTGTTATCAGATGATAAAAAACCATCATGTTGGCTAGGAGCAATGACTCGATTTAGTATATTAGTGGCATTAATGGTAAATGTATTAAATGTAGCATTATAAATGCCATCTCTTTGCCAAAAAACATTGTTAACAATAACATTATCTAATGTTGGTACAGCCAATACACCAGGCGTTGATCCTTGAGGAATATAAGGAAAATTTTGTCTCGTAAATTGTCTTTGGCCATTTGAATTATCAACCGTTATATAATAGGGCTCAAAAACAGTCTGATCTAATTCGCTCCAAGGATAAAAGAATGGAATGGTATCAACTCCATTAGCATCCGTTATGGTTCCAGCAGCGCTCAATGTTAATGGGTTAGGTAATGTCGTATAAGTATAGTTTCCTGGCACGCCAGTTTGATAATACCAATTTTTCAACGTTGTACGGCTGTTATCTTTATAACAAGTAATAACGCCATTAGACATAGCAACATCTGTTGCATTATCAACAAAGGTATCTTGCAGTATGGGAGCTGCTACTAATTTCGCTGGATTTACAGTTGTTGGCATTCCTTTACCATCCTATCAATAACATCCTGTTATTGATTAATATTATAACATTAATTCATTTAGCCACTATTTTTATTTGAAAATAAGTTAGAAATTCCATGGAAAGCTTCATAAGCTCCTCCTCCTAACCCTACGCCTAATAATGCTTTTTTAATATTTTCTTTAGTTTGTATACCATGATATTGGCCTCTTTGTGCGGCAAATTTCCCTCTAGAAAGAGAATTAATTAATTCTTTATCAGTTAATTCCTTATTCTTATAAGCATTAATTGCTTTATTCTTATAAGGGACTACTTCGTTTCTATAACCTGACTGTACACTATTGTACTCATTTAATAATTCAGGATCTGACAATCCTTCGCTGGTCTTAAACATATTATTTTGAATATTATTAATAGCATCTGAAACTGCTTTAGCTTGTTTTCTTTCAGCTGATCTTAATGTGGTCATTTTGTCTAATCTTCTCTGTATAGCCAATAGATCACTTTTGGCAAAATGAGAATTTTCAAGAGTTGGATTTTTTATAAAGTCTTCTACTGCATCAATATCTTTCTTTGGACTATATTTTCTTAAAACATCAATGTCTATTTCTGGCTTTTCAATTAATTGGCCGCCCAATCCTTTAGATTCCGCTTTTTTCCATAGCTCATTGTATTTGGTTTCATACAAATCTTGCATTTTTTCTTTGGTACCCAATATATCTTTTATGATAGCTTTATCTGTTAATTTCAAAGGATTTAAAGTAGTTGCTAATTTACCAGCACCCGCTAGTTCTGGTAAATTTCGTATAGCACCTCTAATGAGACCTTCGCCCTCGTACTTTGGCTCACCAAATAATCTATTAACCGATTCCGAAGTATCTTCTGGAGCAGTTTTAGATACAAAATTAGCTATCGATTCTGGAAGTAAATGCAGTCTATTAGCAGCGTAACCAGTCACTTCTTTAGGTAACTGAGCTACTGTATTAATAGCTTCTTGTGACCCAGCCAAGGCTTGCCCTAAAGCATGTAATGGATGATGCTCTAATGCGCTAAACATTCCTGGAACTTCAGTCTTGGATTTCTCATATAAATCAGGTACGGCATGATAGGCATTCCTTAATGATTCGCCAATATCACCACCTATCCTCCTAGGCGCCATTCCTAATGCTTGCAAAAAACCTTCTTTATGTTGGCCATTATCTGCTTCCCAATTAGATAAATCTGAAGCCGCATTGGAAGGCGATGCTTCAGTATGGAGTTCCCAATCGGATAAATCTCTAGCATTAGACATTTCTAGCCCCTCGTCTTTTAGCCTCACCACGAGTAATATTTAATTTTTCCCCAGTTTTAGGATTTATTAAAGTAACCATTTTATTCGGATCACCCTCTATTAATCTATCAATAGTAGATTTATATCTATCCAATGGAGTTTCTTGGGCTGCTCTTTTAGCTGCTTCAAGAGGCTTTAATCCTTGTTCAATATAATTAGCACGAAGCTCTTCTCTTTCTGCCAAAGCTGTAGTTATCAACTTTTGCGCTTTCAACTTTCCAATAAACACATCTGGGAAATCTGTATTAGGATTAGCTTTAATCGTGTTAATTAAACTTTGGTCTTTTCCTGTAAAAGCACCTTTTAAAGTAGGTGCGACTTGTAATGCTATTTCACCGGAAGATGATTGTAACGATCCTAGCAATCGTTGTTGTTCCGGTGTACCAGCCCATCTTGTTAACGCTGAACCAACTGGGCCTACTACATTTCTAAATTGTGGATTATCAACACCTGAAATTAAATTATCTAAAGCAGATGCCTGATTTTGTAAGCCAGAATAAGTATCTACTGCTGAACCATAAGAAGTACCCGTATATTTACCAATTGCTTCGGTTTTTGCTTTTTCACCTGCACTCATGCCTTGAGCAATTGGAATATTACCAAAAGGAGTAATAGCAATCATTTGCCCTGTTCCTGGCAGTTCTTTTATTTGAGGAGGAGCAAGACCCAATAAATGAGAGGCTAATGCTGCCTGAGGATAAGTTCTACCACTATTCCCTTGTCCTCCCATTTGAGCACTAACAGCAGAATTCATATTAGACATCTGAGGTTGTCTACCTTGCAAACTAGGAGGTGGTAATCCTCTATCGTCAGCTGCTTGATCAGCATTCGCAATGGATACTAAATCTTTTCTATTAAGATTTCCATTAGAGGAGTTTCTGTTAGCTAATAAATCACTAATAGAAGAGTTTGTCGTTTGATTTCCAATGTTAGGAATAGCAGGGTTTTGTTGCCCGTCAGTTCCGTTCGGCATTCCGCTCATTGCCCCAGCATTACTAGAGCTTCCACCACCCAAAATCTGACTAAACAAATTAGCAATAATTTTATTCTTTTGAGTATTCACTAACGCTTGCTGATAAGACTGTTCAGCCATTGGTTGAGCATACTTGGCTTGTAATCCTGATTGATAAGCATCAAATGCATTCTTTAAAAGATTAGCATAAGGACTTGCTTGCTCACGCGTAGCTACTGGAATATTAGGTAATGTAAATGCCATAATTTAATCCTTATAAAAAAGCAGCTAATGTGCCAAGTCCACCGACTATATTTCCCCAATTCGAGCCGGATGCTTCTGTATTAGCTAATTGCCCCTTATATGACATATCAGCTTGAGCCGCTAATGCTTGGGCAATCTGATCAGACATACTTGTTGATGCAGTGAGTCCTTGATTAGTAAATCCTTGCTCGCCACTCAAACCTGCGCCGTATAGCTGTTGAGCGTGGTTCATCCAATTATAATAATCTTGATTGCCGAGTTGTGATGCGATCTGCATATTTTGCTGTTCATGCATCGGTGTTCCAGCATAACCACCAGCCGCAGCTGCATGACCTGCACCACCTAACGCTTGTTGCAAAGCAAATTGATAACCAGGAGAATATTGGAATGATCCGCCTATTTGGTTTAGCTTTTGGCCTGGATTATTTAATAACTGATCATATTGACCTTGTAGCTTAGGAATAGCTTGTTTCCCAGCTTCCATATAAGGCTGATAATAAGGGGATACAGCACCTGGAATTTGTTGATAATAACCCATTCCAGCATCAGCTGGGTTATTATTTTGAAACATGCCAGCAAGACCAGCTCCAATACCTGCGGCCCCTGCTCCTATTCCTACATTTCTTGAATTCATACCTAAATCCTTTTAGGTGTTTAAACCGCCGTCCAGGCAGTCGTAGTGGAAGAACCACTCGTTGTACAAACATAAAGTACTTTATTTGTTATATCATAACAAAACCAATTTAGTACACCTGCAACCGTTCCATTTGGGTTTCCTGCACTTAATTGCATCACATTCATAATTAACCAGGATGCATTTAAAACATTAGGCGGTGTAGCTGAATCATAAGTTATTATAAACTGTTTTGGAATTCTATTGGTAGAATCAAATACCGTTTGGCCACTAATATCAGGAATAAATTGCTGAGTTCTATTAGTAGGATCATTCTGTGGCAAAGGAAAGCCAATATACGGCGCATAAATAGCCTGAATAGTCGCTAATTCTGTAGCTGTTAATTGAGGAAAAACAATACCTTCATTTTTAAAGTTATCTTGCAAAGATTGAAATAAAGAACTTAAACCCAAACTCCAAAGAGCCGTAAAATTGCCTTCCTTATCAATCGCAGGAATTTCTCGCGGAAGATCAGGAAAAATTGATTGCGGCTTATTTGTTTGAGTCGTCATTGTCTTATATTCGCTATTCCATCAGTTACTACAAATCGCCCCATACCCCAAAACTTGAACTGACAAACAACGTCATTACCAGCGCCTATTTGCCACCACAGCAGCTTATTCTTTCTTTGCCCGATAGGATTTAATTCATAGCCAAAATCACTACCGAATGTTGCTCCGCCATCTCTTGATATCGATAAATCAACTCTTGGCGTTGAATAGATAAATTCATCTTGTTCTGAAACCAATATATCAAAATTAACCAAATCAAATTGCTCTGAAATCAAGTCGTTTCCATTTTCTGCTTGAATTAATAAATTATTCTCAGTCTCGAGATTAACAAGAGCGCCTTCTGTAATAATGATCTTTCCATCTTCCGTGATTAGTTCAATGGCGCCAATATCTTGTTGTTGGTAGTTTGTTTCGCCTGTCTCAATCGTAAAACCAACATCATTTACTACAAAATATTCTTGTGACGGTAAGCGGATCTGCTTACAAGTTCTAAATCGTGGAATTTCATTTTCGATAATATCATGAGGATCTGCATTATCTGTATCTTCATAGGTCGTGAAAATAGTATCGAATGCATAAATATTACCTGTGTTTTTGCTCACAAAATAATACTGGTTATTAAAGAAAGCTACTTGGGCTGCAATAAAATAATTAAGATTCTGATCAGATGCGTGATAAATTTTATTCGTTGTAAAATCAACAACTAGTGATAAGTTATCTGCATAGAAGTTTATATGGTAAAACAAATGGCCGTCTTGTCTGTACAGAAACCCTTGAGAATCTTGTGGGTTTTGTAATTGAGAAAACAAATAATCAATACCATCCGTTGTGACCTTAACAGGCATACCACCATCAGAATACATAATGATGGGCCCTGATTTTTCATTCTGGGCAAGCCATACAACGAACTCATCCATATAAGCAACCGTTGCCGGATTAAGACAACCATAGTCAATATTAAATTGATTATTACGGGTATAAGGAAATAATAAATTGCCCGTATCAAACCATGATTCAGTTACTGTATTTCCCATAACAAAGATCATATTGCCTTTTGATGGGAAGCGAACAACTGCTTGAATAGAATCTGGTTTCGTCTGTAATGCACCTACATTTGCTGCCGTATTAGGCCAACTAGTGCCATCATTCTGAGCAGATAATCTCCAGGTATTACTTGCAGGAGGACTATAAACATTATCAGAGGTAGCAGCACAAATAAAATAGGTATCATGAAATGTAATATATCCAGGATCAAATTGAATGGATTGTGCCTGAATCGTAGGACTTATTGTCGTATCATAGATATAAATATTCGTTCCATCAGATATTGCAATTTGTGGTTTATTATTTTCAGCAATATAAACAGGACCGACTGATGTTGATAATTGTCCAATGTGTGTAATTTGGGTACCACTAGACTTCTGGGTGTTCTGATCAAAGAAAATATTGACTAAGAAAACATTGTTATCGATGACAACAACTAGTTTAGGACTTCCTAAATAAGATTTGGAAGTAGCAAAAATACCTCTTCCCACTTTCCCATTTAATAATGCTGTTGATAGGACGGCTAATTGATACCCAGAATAAGGGACCATGAAATTATCTGACATGAACATGTTATAGGTTTTTTCAATCGAAATCTTTGGATAACGGCCGAAGATACTACTGCCAACTATATTTAAAGGGATTTGCTTAAAATTTTGACCTCTTGAAATCATGATGCCATCCTTGGCGGTAGTTCTATTTCTATGTGCTGATGAGGCCTCAACCTATTGCTAAGAAGGACGCCATCCCCTTCCAATATTTACGTCACCCCAGTTATATCCTGTTCCCTCAGTTAATATACTGGTCTTCGTCATAGACAAATCAGGAGGACTGATATACATCAATTTACGCTTCATCATCGTCAGAATTTTTTCAGACTCTGGGTTAAACAAAATGCCATATTCACTACACATATATTGAGCAAGTGCATAACGCAGATATTCAATGTAAGACGTATCATACCCTTGGTTTGAGCTATTAATGAAAGTATAAGGAACCATTTCAGAAATATTAGTTAAGTCTGTTTGAAGGCTGACATCTGCCAAAAATATTTTAGCCATCATCTTTAAAGGATAATTGCTCTCTGGCTTAAAATATAAAGCTAGATTTCCACCACCCAACGAACGATTATAGTTAAAACCAAAAGGTAAAGTAGAAATGTTATCAACTCGGCTACTACCATAATAAGCTCGTCTAGAAACTGTATCCATAGGATATCGAACAACATCGATATTAAATGTAACAGATTCAAGCGCTGCAACATAAGGAAGAAAATAGTATTCCTGATTAGCAACTGCTGCCATCTCAATATATTGCCAATAGGGAATAAGATCTGTTTCAATTTGCTTAAAATCTAACAATGCATTGAGCATCATTAAACCATCAGTAATCTGATCGCCCGTCGGAACTTGTAAATTACGGGCGATGATTCCAGATAGATACCAAGAGCGAGTTATTAATTGCTGAGCAGTATAAGCCATAACACGCTCCCTATTTTAAATTACACTAATGCAGGATATGCACTATTGGAAACTCCCGCCCAGGATGCGACAGAAACACTTACAGCATCCGAACCTGATGTAACTAGGTAATCAATTTCAGGCTTAGAAGCACCAACACCAGCAATCACTTGGATATACTGAGTTTGAGCAACACCCGCTGCAACACCCGTAATAGTTGCTAAGTTAGCTGTGGCAGTAGAACCAGTTGGTCTAAATTGCACAACATCACCAACAGCTGCTGGAGTAAATGTTACAAATAAAGAAACAATAACATTTGGCAGAGTAGTTGTTGGAATAGCACTATTAGTAGTTAAGTCAATTGCAGTGAAACTTGTAGCTGTACCACCACTTAATACAGAAACAGCAGGAGAATTAAAGTAAGTTAATAATCCAGCAATGTTCTGTGGTTTATGAGTTGCATAAACAAAGTGAGAAGAGCCATCAGTTTGAATGAAACCAATTAAACGATTGGAATCATAACCAGCTGGCATAACTGGACCGGGGTAATTACTAGTTAAACTTAGAATTGCCGCAGTAGTGTTATAGTTTCTCGAATCACCAATTAAGTAAACAGCGTATTGTGTGCTTGCAGCAATAGCACCAGTGTCTATGCCGTTTGCACCAACTACCGCAGGGTTAATCAATAAACCTGCTTGGTAACCTTGAACTTGAAGCGCAGGATTATCAATGCCAGCATAATTCTGTAATCCAACTACCATATCCATAACGTTGTTTGAATCTCTAGCAGCACCAGGCGCTACAGCTAACAAAGTTGTGGATGCTGGAGAAATGCTTAGCCCTGTAATATACAGATGGGGTAAAGCATAAATTGCATCATTTTGAACTTGTGGGATAGTCATATTCGTTACCTCTTAATCCTTTATTAAAAGAAGGCTCTAAATAATTTAAAGCCTTCATCCGTTTTAACCTTGAGACAATGGAATCATAAATCTCATTGAATACTCAGGCACAATGACTGAACCGTGAGTTTCATCGTAGATCATTCCAGTTTGGTTTTGTCCGAACAAAGAACCATAAGTCAAACGTAATGAACAGCCCGTTTCAGGATCAAATTCATTAGCAGTATCATATGGAGATTGTTCTGGTAATTGCGGCATAGCAAGATACAGAGCTTCGCCACCCAAAATACCACCGCAACGATGGGATGGGAAAGCAAGCAATTGCATACCAGCAGCAATTGGATTGTTAAGGTTTTGGTTAGCGCCACCTGCCCAGTTTAAAGCTGGAGTAATAGAAATTGTAACATTACCACCGGCACTCGCAGCAGCACTCGCAGTAGCACGGAACTGTACTGGGTTAGCTGATTGTTGGTGACCAATGAATGTTAAATAACGCATGTTAGGCTGACCAGATACACCATCTGCAAACTGGAACATATCACCAGCAAATACAGCACTTGCATCACTAGCAGTTGCTCCACTTACAGTAATTTGAGTTACATTTTGTCCAGTTGGATCGTTAGTACTAACAACCGTTAAAGTTTGGTTATTAACGCCGGTGTTACCACTTACGTGGATTGGCATTAAGTTAGATTGGTAGTATTTAACAAGTGGAGTTCCGAAATCACCTACTTCCCAGCTCATAGCGATATCATCGTTACGATTTGGAACGAATTGATTTAAACCGTTACCAACAATGGATGGAACAACAGTATCTGGTAAGTAAACTTTGATACCTTCAGCTACAGCACCATAGTTCTTGAAGAACATGATTGCTTGAGCTAATTGTTGATAAGAACTTAATGCAGTGGAACCATTACCGAAAAATCGGTATGGGCCTGAATAAGTATTAGTAGTGCCATCTATTTGACTGACAACACCTGATGCCCAGTTTTGAGCAACGTTGCCTTCAACGTAGTTAGCTAATTCAGCAATGAATGATTTGCCAAATACGCGCATGTAATCTTCTTCACCTTTTTCTAAGTTGAAGATACGTTGTTGCGAGGTCACTGCAAAGCTGCTGTTATTCGCTTGATCGCAAACTAATTGCAATACGCGTTGAACAGCGGGTTGGAATGCTGCGACTAGTCCAGCAGTTGTAGTAGCGCGTGGTGGTAAATCAAAAGTCACCGTGCTACCCAAGTTAGCTTGGATTTTATCGAAGTCTTTGAATTTAGTATTTGCTGTACTAATGTGACAGCAAAGGTTTAACAATAAAGCAAGGCCTGAACGTTGGTACGTTTGGACTTGTTGTAAAATATTTTGTGGAAATACAGCCATTTGTAGTCTCCTACCATTAATCCTTTAATAGTCGGATAACTAGATTACAATGCAGCCTAGACTTTGTACTTTCGTCTCAAATCCGTGACTGACATAGCGGCACCAGTATCCGTTCCAGTGTTAGAAGGGCGCATCTGACTTAACGGTTCATTCGGCATTCGAACTTTTCCGGCTGCTTCATTGTCCTTCAATGATTGAGATAAACGCTGTGCCTGTACAATCGCATCCTTTGGAGACATATAAGCTAACTGTTCTAGTTGGCTCAT
>Ga0070679_100006118_pt1 | contig 11195 bp, 6 predicted proteins | sample KBSC63BmetaG_FD_65652 | JGI IMG/M metagenome (GOLD analysis project Ga0070679, IMG submission 65652) | Corn rhizosphere microbial communities from Kellogg Biological Station, Michigan, USA - KBS C6-3B metaG | ecosystem: Host-associated > Plants > Roots > Rhizosphere | place: USA: Michigan... | reverse complement strand
GGATGGGAATCGCGGCTCGTTCGGCGCGTTGGGGAAGTGCTGCGTCTCGAGTGCCACCGCACCACGCGGTCTGAAACGCGGGCCGTTCGCACCGGGTGAGTCGCCGCCGAGCGCGTTCCCCGTATAGAGCTGCATGCCAGGCTCGGTGGTGAGCACTTCCATCGTGCGGCCGCTGCGCGGCGAATGGAGCCGAGCGGCGAGGGCGAGGCCGTCATGCACCTCGCTCCGGTCGAGCACGAAATTATGATCGTACCCGTCGCCGTAGCGCAGCTGCTCGTTCCCCTCATCGATCCGCTCGCCTATGGTGTGCGGCGTCGTGAAGTCGAATGGCGTGCCGCCTACCGGCCTGATCTCGCCCGTCGGTATGAGGCGCGCGGTCATCGGCGTGAAGCCCGATGCAGCGATGGTCAATACGTGATCGAGTATGTCGCTAACACCATCGCCGCCCAGGTTGAAGTACGAGTGCTGCGTGAGGTTGACTGGCGTGGCGTGATCGGTCGTGGCGTGGTAGTCGATCACCAGCTCGTCGCGCCCGGTGAGCGTATACTCCACGCGCACCGGAACCGTCCCCGGATATCCTTCCTCTCCGCTGGGGCTCAGGTAGCGCAACGCGATCCCCACGTCGCTCCCGCTGGTGATCGGCTCGGCGCGCAACACCACTCGCTGGAAGCCGCGCACTCCGCCGTGAAGGTGGTCGCGCCCGGCATTGGTGGAGAGCTGGTACGTCACGCCATCCAGGGTGAAGCTACCGTTGGCGATGCGGTTGGCGCAGCGCCCGATCAGTGCGCCGGTGGCCATCGAGTCCGCCTCGTATTTCGCGAGCGTATCGTGACATAGCGTGACTTCCGCGATCTCGCCGCGCCGGTCTGGCGTGGTGATGGACACGACCGTCCCACCGTATGTCATGATCTTCACTTCCGCCCCGCACCCGTTGGCCAGCGTGAAGATTTCTACCGGCTCGCCGGAGCGAGTCCTCCCGAAGGGCGCGCGCTCGATACGCGGCGTGGTGGCGCCGCTGGCGCTCGCTGCGTGCTTGGTCAATTGAAGGCGACTCCGTCGAGCCCGGCCGGGATAGCCATACCCAGCGACTTCAGCGCGCTCGGCATGATGTCCACCGTTCGGCGAGGGCGGCTCGCGAGCGGGTGGTTCACCAGCAGCGGCACGAGCATGTGCTCGCGGTGCAGGGCGCCGTGCGTGCTCACGTGCGGGATGGGCTCGTAGTGCGCGCGGAAGTCCCAGCCGCGCGCCGCGGAGAGGATGACCTCGCCCGCACGCGCCGAGCCCGCGAGGTTGGCCACCTGCACGAGCGAATCGGGGTAGTCGGTTGCCATGGTGATCTCGTGGCCCTCGCGCGCATCGACCCCCGAGATCGGCTCGCTGCCGAGTCCCAGCGGGTCGCCGTCGATGGGGCGGTAGCCGTAACGGTCGCCGTGGTGCTCCACGAACGCGCTCCCGCGACCGCGCGCTCGCACCTCGCAGAGCCGTGGCGAGTGGGGAAGCAGGAGGAGGTCCACCGATTCACGATCGAGTAGCGCCGCCGCGAGCGGTTCCCACCGTGCGCGCAGCTCCGGCCACCAGGGGCGCTGGCGCCGCGCGAGCTCCAGGTAGAGATGCCCCATCGCATTGCCACTCACCATTACCGCGACATCGGGGTGGCGCGCGTACACCCACGGGTGCGAGATCACGCGATGCCCGAGCGTTCTGACGTACGCGGCAACGTCGTCGTGCTCGCGCACGTTGGAGTGGCCGTGGTCGCTCACGACCCAGAGCTGCGTATCCTCCCACCGTCCGGCACGCTCGGCGTCGTCGCGCAGCTCCGCCACTGTGTCGTCCATCGCTCGCAGTGCACCGTGCGCGGCGGGTGAGTCGTGGCCTGATGCGTGCGATGTCTTGTCGAGCCCGAGAAGCGCCACGAAGCTCAGTTCGGGGCGGTGCTCGCGGATGCGGCGCGCGGCCTCGCTCGCCACCAGACGGTCTATCGCGAGCCAGCCGGACACGTTCCCGCTCCAGTGGGTTCGCGCGATGCGCGTGATGAGGCGCAGGCCGGGCCCGAGCTTCTCGCGCCGGCGCGCGCCGCGAGCGATCATGCTCATGGCGGAGAAGCGCGAGCGCACGAGCTCGAACAGGGTGGGTACGCGCGCATCGAGGTCGCGATCCATGTGCCGCATGTCGCTGCCTAGGTAGCTGCGGCAGTAGGGGCGGATGGTGCAGCGGGTACGGGCGCGATCGTACCAGCGGAGTCCCGGGAGACCCACGGGGCCGGGGAATCGTCCGGTAAGGAAGGGCGCGTACGCCGGACCGGTCACCGATGGGAAGACGGTGGTCACCGCGTGAAGGCCGCCCTCGGTGCGAAGCCGAGCGAGCGCCGGGAGGGTACCGTTCGCGATTCCCGCATCGAAGCTGTCGGCGCGCGCGCCGTCGGCCACCAGAATTATCAACGACATCGTAAAGACCTTCGGAGCTCCGTTACCCCGCTCTATCCGTCCTTCGGTACCTCTCGAACCACCCGCACGCTAGCTTACGCCGTCGCGGCAACCGCTCTCGTACATGGAGTATGGAGAAGTTTAGCACATGAACGAATCGACGCTCTGAAATGGCCACCAGAAAGCGGAAGCCAACCAACGGAAAGAAGAATGAAGTGACGACGGCTACCGGCCGCCGCGCCGATCGAGCCGTACGGGAAGAGGCGGAGAAGGAATCGCGCGAGGGGCTGCGCGAGCGCACCGAAGCCGGCCACCGTAAAGCGGGACGGGTCCCTCCGTCCGACGGTAACGGTGCCCGACAGAAGGGTGCGGTCAGGATCCTCGATCAGCGGCCGATCGACCAGTCGCTTCGCGACTACATCCCGCCCTCCGTCACCGAAGACCAGAAGCTCCTCCGCCCCGGCGGAGCGGCGACCGCCGCGGACTTCACGCGAACCGACCCCTGGCGCGTGCTGCGGATCACCTCCGAGCTGATCGAGGGCTTCGACACACTGGCCGGCGTCACCAAGGGAGTCACGATATTCGGCTCGGCCCGCGTTGGTCCCGACGACCCGCAGTACGAGGCCGCGCAGGAGACCGCGAGACTTCTGGCGGAAGCCGGCTTCTCGATCATCACGGGCGCGGGCCCGGGGATCATGGAGGCGGCCAACAAGGGCGCGCGCATGGGCGGCGGCCCCTCCATCGGCTGCAACATCGAGCTTCCCTTCGAGCAGGGCGCCAACCCGTACGTCGATACGCTGATCAACTTCCGCTACTTCTTCGTGCGGAAGACGATGTTCATCAAGTACTCGGTCGGCTTCATCATCTTCCCCGGCGGCTTCGGCACGCTCGACGAGCTCTTCGAAGCTCTGACGCTGATCCAGACCGGAAAGATCTACCACTTCCCCGTGGTGATGTTCGGCCGCCACTACTGGGCTGGCCTGGTCCGCTGGCTCCAGTCGCGCGTCCTCCTCGAGAAGAAGATCTCCGCCGGCGACATGGACCTGATGCTTCTCACCGACGATCCCGCCGAAGCCGCCCGCGCGGTAGTGGAGGCGTACGAGGCGCAGGGGGAGAGGGAGTGAGAGAAACGAGGAAGCAGACAGCAGAGAGCAGAAAGCAGTGAACCGCCTCGGGGGTGAGGGCTGTAAGTAAAAAGCCGTCATCCCCGTGATACAAAGCCGTCATCCCCGCGAAAGCGGGGATCCATGTTCGGTCTGGCTAACATGGATCCCCGCTTTCGCGGGGATGACTTTGTCTTACGAGCCGTTACTGCTTTCTGCTCTCTCTTCACTTCCCCCCATTTTCATGGATCGTCGACAAGCCAGTGATTTCGAGGCGGCGGGTTTTGGCGGGGAGCTTCAAAATTGCGACGTCGCCAATGCCCTTGCCCACGAGGGCCTGGCCGATCGGGGAGGCCATGGTGACGTGGCCATCCTCGAAATCCGCGGCATCGCCGAAGACGAGGTTGTAGACCTCCGTGTCGCCTGTGCTCACGTCCTTCACCGTGACCCGCGAGCCCAGGCCGACCTTGTCGGTGGGGATCTGGGCGATGTCCACCTGTGACAGCTTGCTGAGACGCTGGCGGAGCTGTCCGAGCCGCGCCTGAACGAACTGCTGGCGCTCCAACGCGGACTTGTACTCGCTGTTCTCGCGAAGGTCGCCCAGCTCCACCGCTTTGCGGATCTCTTCCGGCAGCTTGACGTTGAGTTCATGCTGAAGAGCGATTACTTCCGCCTCCAGCTTTTGCTTCAGCTCTTCGATCATGGGAAATCCACAGCGCAAAAAAAGTGGAGCGCCCGGCCGGTGAGGCCGGGCGCTGCGTACGATTCCTTATACTAGGTGCCGGGAGGGGATGTGTCCAGAGAGAGGGAGGAGAAAGCAGGAAGCAGAGAGCAGAGAGCAGTGAGAACCTCAGGGGGCAGGGGGCAGGTAGAACCTCCAGCGCGGGGATCTCGAATCGTGTGCCGTTCCTGCCCCCTGCCCCCTGCCTCCTGCCCCCTCTAGCAGTTCACTGCTCTCTCTCCCCTATCCCCCAAATATCCTCCCCACCTCCCTCCCGTACCTCGCCAGCTCCGCCTCTATTCGCTCTCCGGTCCATCCGAGGAGAGGGGCGGCGACGCGGGCGACGGCGGGGGCTGCGGAGACGCCGTGGTCGTGGGTCTCGAACGCCACGTGCAGGCGGCGCATCAGTATGTCGGCGAGGGTGAGGGCCATCTCCTGCTCCACGGCCCAGTGGATCTCGGCGGCGATGTAGGGGAGCTCGGGAGAGACGCGCGCCACGAGGGCGTTGTCGCCTTCCACGATGGCCCAGATGTCCCGCCACTCGGTGCCGTAGGCGGCCACGAGGTGGTTGGCCACATCGTCCACCCCGATCATCTCTCTGGCGCGCGCGACCTCTTCCTCGAAGCTGGCCATGTCGCCGCCGGGGAGGGGGACGCGGGCGGTGGGCGCGTGAACCACGGGGGCGCCGATCGAGCGGGCGATCTCGTCGACGACATCCTGCGCCATCGAACGATAGGTGGTGAGCTTGCCGCCGCTGACGCTGAGGAGACCGGGCGCCGTCCAGTGGACGGCGTGCTCGCGTGAGACGCTTCCGGGCGCGCCCTCCCCGTCGCTGACCAGCGGGCGGATTCCCGCCCACGCGCTCACGACGTCTCCGGCCACCAGATGCGCCGAAGGGAAGAAGGAGTTGGCGGTGCGGAGGAGATAGGTGACGTCGGCCGCGGTCGGAAGCACCTGGTCGGGCGGGCCCGAATAATCGGAGTCGGTGGTGCCGATGATCGTGAGGCGGCCGGAGGGGAGGATGAACACCACGCGGCCGTCTATCGGGGAGAGGAGGGTGAGCGCGCCGTTGTTTCCGATCCGCGACTGCGCGATCGCGACGTGGACTCCCTTCGTCCCCCGTACGGACGGTCGCGCATCCGGATTAGCCAGCCGCCGGATCTCATCGCTCCACGGACCCGTCGCGTTCACCACCGTGCGGGCGCCGATGGTCACGTTTCGGCCCGTGAGCGAGTCCTCGGCGCTCACGCCGTTCACCAGCGCGCCTTCCTTCGACATCGAACGAACCGCCAGGTGGTTCACCACCACGGCCCCGGACTCGGCGGCCGCGCGCACATTGGCGATCGTGAGGCGGATGTCGTCGGTGGCGGCGTCGAAGTAGTTGACCCCGGCGCGCAGGCCGGCTTGTCTGAGCGCCGGTTCCTCGTCGAGCACCCGCTGCCTGTCGAGCGAGTGGTGATTGGCGATGTTCCTGAAGAGAGCCAGCGCGTCGTAGAGAACGAAGCCGGCGCGCAGCTTCCAGCGCGGAATCCGCGTCTTCTCGAAGATGGGCCAGAGGAATCGGAGCGGCCTCACGAGGTGCGGAGCGATGCGCAGGAGGATGCGCCGTTCCCGACTCGCCTCGTACACGAGGTGCAGCTCGCCGTGCTCCAGGTAACGCAGGCCGCCGTGGACGAGCCGCGACGAACGGCTCGACGTACCGCTCGCGAAGTCCTCCTTCTCCACGAGCGCAACGCGCATCCCGCGCATCGCGGCCTCGCGTGCGACCCCGGCACCAGTGATCCCGGCGCCGACGACGACTATGTCGAACGGCTCTTCTCCGAGCGCGCTCAGATTCGAGTCACGCGTGGCCAACGACAGCGGATACGTCACATGCATGTCGGTGCCGTGCTGCATAGCGTGACCCGCCTGCGGCATCGCAACATTCGTCTCCACGACCACCACCCCGGTAACGGCCAGCCAGACTCAGGCCCAGTACGCACGTTTCATGCTAAGTGATTGAGGTCGTTCGGGATGGAACTGAAGAGACAGATACTATCCGAGCGAGTCGTGCGCCAGTGGGATGCACGGAGCTCCGTCAGGCCGCGCTCGACATTCCATCCTTACATCACTCTGCCTATGTTCAACCCATGGCTACCTACGGGACCAACGGTCGCCGCGTGGCGATCGTGGCCGGTTTGCGTACTCCGTTCGCCCGCGCCGGGACTGATCTCAGCTCTCTCACGGCGCAGGAGCTCGGCCGCACGGTCGTGGCCGAGCTCCTTCAACGTACCGCCGTCGAGGGGGAGGAGATCGACGGCGTGGTCTTCGGAACCGTGGTCCCGTCGGTGCTCGCGCCCAACATCGCGCGCGAGGTGGCGCTCCTCCCCATGCTCCCCAAGGGAATTCCCGCCTACACGGTGAGCCGCGCGTGCGCCTCGGCGAATCAGGCCATCACCGACGCTGCCGACCAGATCGTGCTCGGCCACTCGAACGTGCTGATCGCGGGCGGCGCCGAGTCGCTCTCCAACATCCCGATCCTCCACTCGCGCCGCTTCTCCGAGACGCTGGTGCGAGCGTCGAAGGCCAAGTCGGCGGGCGCCCGCGTGAAGACTCTGGCGCGCACCCGGCCGCGCGATCTCGTCCCGATCACCCCCGCCATCGCCGAGCCGTCCACCGGCGAGACCATGGGCGAGTCGGCGGAGAAGATGGCGAAGCTCAATCACATCTCGCGCGAGGAGCAGGACCAGTTCGCGCTCCGCTCGCACCGACTCGCGGCGGCGGGGACGCAGGACGGCCGGCTCACCGCCGAGATCATGCCGTTCTACGTCCCCCCGAAGTACGAGATCGTAGAGACTCGTGATAACGGCATCCGCACCGACACGAATCTCGAGGCGCTGCAGGCGCTGAAACCGGTCTTCGACCGGCGCTATGGAACGGTGACGGCGGGGAACTCCTCACCGCTCACCGACGGCGCGGCAGCGGTGATCCTCATGAGCGACGAGCGCGCGGCGGCGCTGGGCTACAAGCCGCTCGCCTACATAAGGTCGTACGCCTACGCGGCGCTCGATCCGGGCGAGCAGCTCCTGCAGGCGCCGGTGCTCGCCGCTCCCGTGGCGCTCCGGCGCGCGGGCCTCTCGCTCAGAGACATCGACCTCGTGGAGATGCACGAGGCGTTCGCGGCGCAGGTGCTCTCCAACCTCGAGGGCTTCGAGAGCAGGAAGTGGGCCGAAAGGGCCGGCTTCTCACATCCCGTGGGAGAGGTGGACCGCTCACGCCTCAACGTCATGGGCGGCTCGATTGCCATTGGCCACCCCTTCGGCGCGACGGGCGCGCGCATAACCATGACGCTCGCGCACGAGCTGCGTCGCCGCGGCGGGCAGTTCGGGCTCATGACGGTGTGCGCCGCCGGTGGAATGGGCTTCGCGATGGTCCTGGAGGCGGCATGAGCATCGCTACCATACCCTACGCCTCGCGCGCGCTCTCCCTGGACGTCGACAACGGGATAGCCGTCGTCACCCTCGACGTCCCCGACGAATCGGTCAACACGCTCGGCCCCGCGGTCGTGGAGGAGTTCACCGCGCTCCTCGACCGGATCGAGCGCGACTCCGCGATGAGCGCGGTGGTGTTCATGTCGGGGAAGCCGGAGAACTTCATCGCGGGCGCCGACATCCAGCAGTTCACCGCCATCAACTCTGCCAGCGAAGGGGAGGCGCTCAGCCGGAGCGGGCAGGCCGTGATGGACCGGATCGAGCGGCTGCGCACACCGATGGTGGCGGCGATCCACGGCGCGTGTCTGGGCGGTGGTCTGGAGATGGCGCTCGCCTGCGCCTACCGCATTGCGACGGACCACCCGAAGACGATGCTCGCGCTCCCCGAAGTCACGCTCGGCGTGATCCCCGGAGCGGGTGGCACGCAGCGGCTCCCCCGCACGGTGGGACTGCGCAACGCGCTCGACATGATTCTCACCGGGAAGAACGTCCGCGCGAAGAAAGCGCTCAGCATGGGGTTGATCGACGAGCTGGTGCACCCGGCGATCCTGCGCGACGTGGCGGTGGACCGCGCGCGGAAGCTCGCCGACGGAACGATTGCCCGAGCGGGACGCAAGCGCCGTTCGCGCGGCATCACGAATCTGGCGCTCGAGGGAACCCCGATGGGCCGGCGCGTGGTGTTCAACAAGGCGCGCGACGGCGTCGTCGAGAAGACCCACGGTCACTACCCGGCGCCGCTCGCCGCCATCGAGGCGGTGCGAGCGGGCTACGACCAGGGGAGCGAGCGCGGCTTCGCCGAGGAGGCGCGGCTCTTCGGCGAGATGTCCGTGACGGAGGTGTGCAGGCAGCTCGTCTACCTCTTCTTCGCCACCACGGCGCTCAAGAAGGACAACGGCGTGGGCGTCCCGGTGGATCCGCTTCCGGTGGACAAGATCGGCATCCTCGGCGCCGGCTTCATGGGAGCCGGGATAGCGAGCGTCGCCGCCGGACGCGGCACGGTGGTGCGCCTCAAGGACGCCGACACCGCGCGCGTGTCGCACGGGCTCAGGGCGGTGAACGACGTGCTTCGCGAGCAGCTCGTGAAGAAGCGGATCACGCGGCGCGAATTCGAGGACGAGATCTCGCTCGTGGGCGGCACGGTCGACTATTCCGGCTTCCAGAACGTGGACCTCCTGGTGGAGGCGGTGTTCGAGGATCTCGCGCTCAAGCAGCAGGTGCTGCGCGAGGCTGAGGAGGTGATCCCGGGCGATGCGATCTACGCCTCGAACACGAGCACGATCCCCATCACGCGGATCGCCGAGGCGTCGAAGAGGCCCGAGCAGGTGCTCGGCATGCACTTCTTCTCGCCCGTGCACAGGATGCCTCTGCTCGAGGTGATCGTTACCGCGACCACCACGGCGGTGGTCACGGTTACGGCGGTGGCGTACGGGAAGAAGCTCGGCAAGCACGTGATAGTTGTGAACGACGGGCCTGGCTTCTACACCACGCGCACGCTCGCCGCATTCATGAACGAGGCCGGGCACCTCCTGGACGAGGGTGTGGCCATCGACGCGCTCGACAAGGCGCTCGTGGACTTCGGATTCCCGGTGGGCCCGATCACTCTGATGGATGAAGTGGGGCTCGACGTGGGCGCGAAGGTGGGACAGGTCCTCCTCGAGGCGTTCGGCGAGCGGCTCTCTCCGGCCGCGTCGCTCGCGCGCGCCGTGGCTGCTGGTCGCGTCGGCCGCAAGGGCGGTAAGGGCTTCTACCTCTACGATTCGCCCGGCGGAAAGAAGCGCGGGGTGGACGAGTCGGTGTATGAGCTCCTCCCCACCGGGTCGAATCGCGTGGAGGTTCCGGTGGCCGAGATGCAGCAGCGCTGCGTGCTCGCCATGGTCAACGAGGCCGCGCGCTGCCTGGAGGAGGGGATCCTCCGCTCGGAGCGCGACGGCGACGTGGGCGCCGTCTTCGGAATCGGCTTCCCGCCCTTCCGTGGTGGACCCTTCCGCTACGTTAAGACCGTGGGCGCCAACAACATCATCCGGCAGCTCGAGCTGTACCACAGCCGCTTCGCTCCGCGCTTCGAGCCGGCGCGCGCGCTCGTGGAGATGGCCGAGAAGGGGCGCGGGCACGGCGAGCCGGTATGACGGGTGGAGGCGACGCGGCGCTCCATATCGTCGAGACCACACCGCGCCGACCTGGGGAACGGACCTGATGAAGCTTGGACGCGGTGCGGCGATGATCGCTGCGCTCTTCCTGACGTTGGGATGTTCGGCAGCCACGCAGTCGCGCGAAACGACGAGCGCTGCGATGACGTCCGATTCGCGCCTGCCGCGCACACGGGCAGAGCGCACCAACTACGCCGAGACGTCGCACTACGCCGACGTTCTCGCCTTTCTCGATAGCCTCCAGGCGCTCGGTGCCCCCTTCTGGCGGGGGAGCATCGGAAAGACTACCGAGGGAAGGGAGCTGCCACTGGTGGTACTCTCGCGCCCGCGGGTGTCGTCACCCGAAGAGGCAAAGCGGCTGGGGCGTCCGATAGTGTACGTGCAGGGGAACATCCATGCGGGCGAGGTGGAAGGGAAGGAAGCGCTGCTCATGCTCATCCGCGATCTCTCCTTCGCGCGCGGTCCCGGAATCCTCGATTCGGTAGTGCTGCTGGCGCAGCCGATCTACAACGCCGACGGGAACGAGCGCTTCGCGTCGCAGGAGAAGAACCGGCGCTCGCAGAACGGTCCGGAGATGGTGGGCACGCGCGCCAACGCCCAGGGGTTCGATCTCAACCGCGACTACATCAAGGTGGAGGCGCCGGAGACGCGCGCTTCGCTCGCGGCATTCAATGAATGGCAGCCGGACGTGTTCGTGGATCTGCACACTACCGATGGCAGCTACCACGGTTACGCGCTCACTTACTCGCCGTCGCTCAATCCGGCGGCGTTCTTCGGCGGCGTCTACGCGCGCGACTCGCTGCTCCCGGTGCTGCGCCAGCGGATGCGCGACCGGCACGGCTTCGAGATCTTCGACTACGGCAACTTCCAGGATGAGTACGGCCGCGGCGATCTCACCGATACCGTGAAGACCGGGTGGTACACCTACGAGCCATACCCGCGCTACGGCACCAACTATTTCGGACTTCGCGGCCGTGTCTCGATTCTCAGCGAGGCGTTCTCGCACGACCCCCTCGAGCGGCGGGTGAAGTCCTCGTACGCCTTCGTGCGCGAGATCCTCTCGCTCACCGCCGAGCGCGCGCCGGAGATCCGCGCGCTGGAGCGGCGTGCCGACTCGAGCATCGTGGCATGGGGAAAAGATCCGCGTCACGCGCGCCCGATCCCGCTCCGCTCGCGGATGACTACCCAGCCGCTCGAGGAGGAGGTGGTCTACGAGGACCTGGTGCGCACGGGCGATTCCTCGCGCACGCAGCCCGGCGTGCCGCGCGGCATCCGCCGCACCGGGCACTATCGCAGCGCGAAGATGAAGGTGTACGACCGCTTCGAGCCCA
>Ga0070679_100006115_pt1 | contig 11198 bp, 11 predicted proteins | sample KBSC63BmetaG_FD_65652 | JGI IMG/M metagenome (GOLD analysis project Ga0070679, IMG submission 65652) | Corn rhizosphere microbial communities from Kellogg Biological Station, Michigan, USA - KBS C6-3B metaG | ecosystem: Host-associated > Plants > Roots > Rhizosphere | place: USA: Michigan... | reverse complement strand
CAAGGGCGAGTCGTCGCAGCGCGTGTTGGCGGCGATGATCCTCCTCTTCATCTGGCCGATGCTGTCGGGCTTCGACATCCTGAAGCGCAAGGATCCGAACATCGAAGAGGGCAATCGGCTCCTGTCCGCGGGCAAGGCGGCCGATGCGCTCAAGGCCTACGATCGCGCCGTCGAGACGCTGCCCGAGGAGCCGGTGGCGCACTTCGATCGCGGCGTGGCGCTCTATCAGCTCGGCAAGTTTCCCGAGGCGGGCAAGGAGTTTCAGCGCGCGTCCGAGGGGCACGACACTGGCATGAAGGCCGACGCCTATTACAACATGGGCAACGCGTGGCTCAAGCAAGAGCGCTACAAAGAAGCGCTCGACGCCTACAAGCACACGCTCGGCCTCAGGCCCGACGATCGACGCGCCAAGTGGAACCTCGAGCTGGCGCTGCGCAAGCTGCAGGAGCAGAAACAGCAACAAAAGCAGCAGCAGCAGTCGCAGAACAAGGACGACAAGCAGAAGCAGGATCAGCAGCAGCAGCAGCAGCAACAACAACAACAGCAGCAGGCGCAGCAGGATCAGAAGCAACAGCAGCAACAACAACAGCAGCAGGAGCAGCAGCAGCAACAACAGCAGCAGCAGGAGCAGCAAGCGCAGGCCGAGCAGCAGCAGAAGCAGGAGCAGCAGCAGCAACAGCAGCAGCCCGGCGACAAGGAAAAGCAGGAGCGCGACAAGCTGGCGCAGGCGCGCGCCAAGAAGCAGGAGCCGCGCGAGATCGACAAGCAGGACGCCGAGGCGGTGCTCGATGCGCTCGAGCGCGTCGAGCCGACGGTGCAAAAAGATCTGGCGCGGCAACGCGCGGGCGCGCGGCGGCCGGCGAAGGATTGGTGATGCGAACCTTACTGACGATCGCCGCGACGGTGGCGCTGGCTTCGACGGCCTGGGCGGACGCGGCGGGGGTGCGCTTCGAGGCCACGGTGTCGTCGGAGAACATCACGCAGGATCAGCAGGTCGAGCTGACCGTGACGCTCGAGCACTCCGGCTCGCAGCCGTTCGAGTCGTATCGCGCGCCGACGGCGCCCGACTTCGATCTCCTGCACCAGGGCTCGAACGAGCAGACGCAGTTCTCGATGGTCAACGGCCACACGTCGGTGCGCATCATCGAGCAGCACGACTACATCTTTCATCCGAGGAAGCGCGGCGCGCTCAAGATCGGCCCCGCGATGGCGCGCATCGCCGGCACCGAGCTGAAGACGCGCGAGATCACCATTCACGTCGGCGCGCCGCTGAAGAACGCGATGTCGTCGGTGGGCAAGGGGCAGCCGCAGCCGGGCATCGCGCTGCCGCCGACGCCGGACAACCTGCGCGGCGACGAGGATCTCTTCGTCGACGCCAGCACCGACAAGACCAAGGTCTACGTCGGGCAGCAGGTGACGGCGTCGTGGCACCTGTACACGGCGAGCGAGATCCTGAAGTACCGCCCGCTGGCGGAGCCGAAGTACGAAGACTTCTGGAGCGAGGATCTGTTCGTGCCCACGTCGCACCTGGCGTGGGATCGCGCGGTCGTCAAAGGGCACGAGTACGAGGTGGCGCTGCTGCTCAAGAAGGCCCTCTTCCCGCTCAAGGCGGGCAAGCTGACCATCACGCCGCTCGAGGCGGAGGCGACGACGCTGCAGACCGCGTTCATGGCCGGCGCCTCCGACACGCGCAAGTCGAAGGGCCTCACCGTCGACGTGATGCCGCTGCCCGCCGAGGGGCGCCCGGCGGGGTTCGAGCCGTCGAACGTCGGGCACTACGAGCTGTCGTCGTCGGTCGATCGCACCGCGGTCAAGGCCGGCGAGGCGGTGACCTGGAAGATCGCCGTGCGCGGCGTCGGCAACATCCGCAACGTGCGGCTGCCCAAGCTCGACAAGCTCGACGGCTTCCGCGTCTACGAGCCGACGACGAAGGAGACGGTCGAGCCGGGCGACGAGATTCACGGCCAGAAGGTCTACACGTATCTGCTCTTGCCGCAGAAGGGCGGGGCGCTCAACGTGCCCGCCGTCGAGCTCGCCTATTTCGATCCGACGACCGCGAGGTACGCGGTCGCCAAGTCGCAGCCAATCGCGCTCACGGTCGAGGGCGATCCGACGAAGGTCGAGGCCGCGGCGACCACGTCGCCGACGGAGAACGTCCTCGGACAGCAGGTGCGTCCGATCCGCAACCACTCCACGGTGCGCTCGAACGTCGGCGATCGGCTGTTCCGCGGGCGCATCGCCATCCTCATGCTCGCGGTGCCGCCCGGTGTCTGGATCCTGGTGCTCATCGGCGATGCGCTCCGGCGGCGGCTCGGCCGCGAGACCGCGGGCGGCAAGCGCCGGCGCGCGCGTCGCTCGGCGCGGCGTCGTCTGCGCGTGGCCGAGTACCACATCAAGGCGGCGCGCCCGTCGGCGTTCTTCGGCGAGTGCGCGCGCGTGCTCTACGAGCACCTCGAGTATCGGCTCGGCAACAAGGTCGAAGCCTTCACGCTCGGCGAGCTGCGCGAGTATCTGATCGCGCGCGCCTTCGATCGCGAGACCGTCGAGGCGGTGGTGAAGGAGCTCGAGAACTGCGACTTCTCGCGCTTCGCGCCGTCGGCGTCGGGCCCGGGCGAGATGCGCGCCGCGCTGCGCCGCGTGCGCGCGCTGTTGCCGCTCATCGAGCGCCAGAAGCCGATCGAGCGCGAGCCGTCGCAGAAGAGCGAGCGCAGCGTCAGCCGCCCGATCGTCATCGGCGGCATCCTGCTCGCGCTCTTCTGCGGCACCACGGCGCGCGCCGCCGACACCGAGATCGCGGCCTCGAAGGACGCGACCTTCCGCCGCGGCAACGACGCCTACTTCCACGGCCGCTATCAGGAGGCGATCGAAGCCTACGAGCAGGTGGCGGCGCTCGGCGTGGTCTCGGCCGATCTCTTCTACAACCTCGGCAACGCCTACCTGAAGGCCGATCAGCTCGGCCCCGCGATCTACGACTACGAGCGCGCGCTGCAGCTCGATCCATCGCAAGAGGACGTGCGCTTCAACCTCGGCGTGGCGCGCGACGCCGCGCGCAAGAAGGGCGAAGATCGCCTCGCCGGCGTCGAGGCGCAGCCGTTCTGGATGCGCGTGGCGTCGCAGGTGACGGTCAACTGGGCGAGCTGGCTCTTCCTCGGGCTCTACGTGGCGCTGTTCACGCTGCTCGTCATCTTGCACTTCGTGCAGCCGGGCTTCTTGCGCGTCGGCATGTGGGCCGCGTTCGCGTTCCTCTCGCTCGCCACCGTCATCGGCGGCGTGCTGCTCGGCGCGCGGCTCTATCTCGCCGATCGCGTGGAGCAGGCGATCGTGCTGCCCGACGTCGTGCAGGTCAAAGAGGGCCCCGATCCGAATTACCAGTCGGTGTTCGGCGTGCACGCCGGCTTGCGCGTGCGCGTGACCGAGAAGGAGCAGGATTGGGTGCGCGTGCGCCTGGCCAACGGGCTCGAAGGCTGGGTGCGCGAGCGCGACCTCGGGAGGCTGTGATGCAGGCGCCGGTGATGCAGATCCGCAAGGCCACGCGCGCCGACGTGCCGGCGATCGTGGCGCTCTACGCCGACGACATGCTCGGCCGCGCGCGCGAGACGCCCGACGCGCTCGACGCCTACTACGCGGCGTTCGACGCGCTGACCGGCGAGGTATTCGTCGGCGAGCGCGACGGCCGCGTGATCGCGACGCTGCAGCTGACGATCATCCAGCAGCTCAGCTATCGCGGATCGAAGGTGGCCGAGATCGAAGCCGTGCGTGTCGCCACCGACCTGCGCGGTGGCGGCCTCGGCGCCGAGATCGTGAAGTTCGCCGTCGAGCGTGCGCGCGCCGCCGGCTGCATCCGCGTGCAGCTGACGTCGAACAAAGAGCGCGTCGATGCCCACCGCTTCTACGAGCGCCTCGGCTTCCGCCGCTCCCACGAAGGCTTCAAGCTCTACTTCTAGCGGCTCTCTTAGGTGCCGGCGCGGCTCCAGCGCCCGTCGGCGTGGCGGTGCGCGCGCCCGTCGTACTCCAGCTTCTGCAGATGCGCGAGCAGCGAGCGCGCCGCGAGCGGGTAGAGCGCGGGCGCCACGTCGGGATACGCCGCCGGCACCAGCGCCTCGATCGTCGCCGGCGCCTCGCCGAGCGCCGCCGCCACGCGTCCCTCGCGCTCGAGCCGATGCGCGACGTAGAAGTCGAGCCGCGCGCCGCCGTCGACGATCGGCGGCCCGTGCGCGGGCAACAGGCACGCCGCGCCCGCGTCGACCTCGCGCCGCAGCCGACGCAGCGACTCGAGGTACAGCCGCATGTCGCCCGCGTCGTCGGGCTCGATGATGATCGTTCCCACCGATGCCACCATGTCGCCCGCGACGATCGCGCACGCGGCCGCGTCGACGAAGCAGAGGTGTCCGGGCGCGTGCCCCGGCGTGAACACGGCGCGCAGCCGGCCCGCGCCCACGTCGAGCTCCTCGCCGTCGTCGAGCGTCCGCGACACGTGCACGCGCCCGGCTACGCGCGACGCCGTCTCGCGATGCGCCCACACCGGCACGCCGTGCTTGCCCGCGAGCCGAGCCGCGTCGCCGACGTGGTCGACGTGATGATGCGTGAGCACGATCGCCGAAAGCGCGATCCCCTCGGCCGCGAGCCACGCGTCGAGCCGCGCCTGCTCGTCGGCGTACGGCGTGGCCGGATCGAACACCAGGGCGCGCCCCCGATCTCCGACGATGTAGCAGTTGGTGCGCGTCGCCGGCGGCAGCGTCGGGGTCCGCAGCGGAATCACGCGGATCCACGGCGCTCCGTCGAGAACGAAGGGTTCGCCGTCGTTGCCCGGGCCGTTGACAACATGCGTCACACCGTTTGCCATGCTCCAAATTTACCGTGACGACGCCATATGGCGCGCGTAGAATTGAAGTGTGCTTCGGCTGAGCATGCCGATCGAACCGAGATGACCAACGTCACGGCACGCAAGATCCGCGATCACGGCCGCGAGCGTCCCGCCGTAGGCGTCGGCCGCGTGTACAACGGGTTTCTCGTCAGCTATCCGGTCGTTGGCCGCGGCATGGTCATCTTTCGCGACCCCAACGGTCATCGCATGATCACCACGCCGGTCAAGCGCGTGCTCGCCGACCCCGATGGCGAGTCGGTCTACGTCGAGACCGAGAACAGCGTCTACCGGCTCACATTCCACCGCCCGATTCCGGCCGCACCGCAAGCGGCGTGAAGCGCTTCGCGCTCACCGTCGGGCTCGCGCTCGTCGGCGTCGCGGTCATCGGGCTCGTCGGTGGCGATCCGCGCGGCACGCGCTCGATGGAACGCTCCGAGCACATCGTGCTGGCCGGGTTGTTATTGTGCGCGTGCACAACAATTATTACGTGGCGCACAACGAAGTCGTCGGCGTGGTGGCTGGCGCCGACCGGCCTCGTGGCGGTCATGGGCGCGCTGTCGGGCTGGATCGCGGGCGTCGAGCTCGCGGGCGACACCGGCACCGCCGTGGGCCTGGCGAGCGCGCCGGGCAAGGTCGCCTTCCTCGTCGCCATGACCACGGTGGGACTGGCCCTGCCGACCTTCGGCGTCACCGCGCTCGCCCGCCGCTTCGCGCGCTGACGGATCGGACCGCGATCCGCCAATCCTGTTGGTGGTGCGTTGGCTCGTCGTCACTGCGTGCGTTCTCGCCGGCTGCTGCGGAGCGGCGTCCGACGTCGCGAGTCTCTGCGCGGCCCCGTCCGACGGCGACGGCGGCAGCGACGTCCGCCTGGTCTCGCCCGCGCTCGACTGTCGCTCGCACCTCTGCCTGGTGACGCCGCGCGCGGGCGGCCCGGTCGCGCTGTGCACCGACGAGTGCGGCTCCGACCACGACTGCGAGGCGATGGGCACCGCGTACTGCGCGAGCGGCTACGCCTGCGGCACCGTCGCCGGCTTCCCGCGCGCGGTCTGCGTCTGCCGCACGCGGTAGCGCGCCAGGGGCTGTCTCTACTCGCCGGGCGTGCCGCCGTCGGGGTCGCAAACGACGTGGACTTGATCGCACTCCCAGTATCCCGTGCACAGGCAGCGGCAGTCGTATCCGAGCGGCGAGCGGCACGTCGCGTCGACCCCGTAGCTGCATCTTGCCGTCGAGACCTGCTCGGCGCCGGCCGGGCACATCGCCGCCGACATGTCCGGGGCGCCGGTCATCCAGCCCGGCCCGGGATCGCAGCAACCGCCGAGGAGCAACAGAGCGAACGTGAGGAGGCGCATGCGCCCCGGCAATCCACGCCGCGTGCCACGCGCGCCCGCGCGCGCCGTCGCGCACTTGGGTTCGCTGCGCGCGGTCGACTCCGGACGCCGATGTCGCGCCGCCCTCGCGTCGTAGCCGGCTACACCACGCGGCAGAGCAGGAACTTCAGGTAGCGCCCCTCGGGGAACGCCGGCGGCACCGGATGATCCGGCCCCTGCGACGACGTCGACAACAGCTGCACGCGCCGTCCCGCGTCCTTCGCCGCGCCCGCGACCATGCGCTCGAACGCCTCCTCGTCGACGAGCTGCGAGCAGCTGCACGTCGCCAGCAGCGCCCCGTCGGCGCACGCGGTCATGCCGAGCGTGTTCAGCCGCTGATACCCCTTGAGCGCCGCGTCGAGATCCTTGCGCGCGCGCGCGAACTTCGGCGGATCGAGCACCACGATGTCGTAGCTGCGCGGCCGCACCGTCTCGAGGAAGCGGAAGGCGTCGGCTTCGATCGTCTCGATCGCGCCGATCTTGTTCAGCTCGGCGTGCGCCCGCACGCGCTCGAGCGCGCGCCCCGACGCGTCGATACAGGTCGCCTCGCGCGCCCCCGCCGCCATCGCATTGAGCGCGAAGCCGCCCGCGTACGTGTAGACGTCGAGCACGCGCGCATCCTTGGCCAGCGCCGCCAGCATGCGCCGGTTCTCGCGCTGATCGAGGAACATGCCGGTCTTCTGCCCGTGCAGCGGATCGACCTCGAGCGTCAGCCCATTCTCGCGGCAGCGCACCAACCGCGCCGCGGCGTCGTCGCCGCGCACCGTGCGCGTCGCCGAGGCGAACCCCTCGACCTGCGCGAACCCGCCGGCGCCGACCTCCACGATCGCCTTCGGCGCGAGCTGTTGCTCGAGCGCGTCGTAGAGCTCGACCTCGCGCTTCTTCATGCCGAGCGCCGTGAACTGCACCGCGCACACGTCGCCGTAAACGTCGACGACGACGCCGGGCAGCGCGTCGCCTTCGGAGTTGACCAGCCGGTACGCGTTCGTCGTCTCCGACGGGAAGCCGAGCCGCGCGCGCAGCCCGGCCGCCTCCTTCACGCGCCGCGCGATCAGCGCCGCGTCGACCGCCTCGTCGCGCGTGGTCACCATGCGCACGCGGATCTGCGATCGCGGATTGACGAACCCGCGCCCGATGTAGCGCCCCTCGGCGTCGGCGACGTCGATGACGTCACCCGGTTGATACGAGCCGTCCTCGCGCGCCACCGCGCCCGAGTAGACCCACGGATGGCCCTGCCACAAAGGGTTGGCCCGTCCGCGTTTCAGGTACACCGTCGCCATGGCCGCGCAACCTAGCATGGAATCGCTGCAACAATGATAGTGTCGCTGCCGTGCCCCGCCTCGCGCTCGCCGCCAAGCTCCTCGCCGCGCTGCTCGCTGCGTTGGTCTTTTGGCCGGCGCTCGCCCGCGCGCAGGCCGAGCCGGCCCCCGAAGGCTACGTCCCGCCCGGCCACACCGAGCCCGAAGCGCCGCCGCCCTCGCCCATCAAATGGCGCATCGCCGCCGACGGTCGCCCCTCGGTCGCGCTGCGCTCGCCGCAGGGCATCCCGACCGTGGGGTGGGGCGCGGGCGTGCAGGTGACCCGCGCCCTCATCGACGTCGGCCGCCTCCGCGTCGGCGTCGGCGCCGACTTCGGCTACGAGCGCTTCGGTGACGTCTTCTTCAGCGAGCCCGATACCTCGCACCATCTCGCGTTCATGACCTTCGCCGGCCTCCTGGTCCTCGATGCCATGCTCGGCCGCGTCCGCCCCTACGTCGCCGCCGGCGGCGGCTTCGCCGTCGCCTGGTACTTCCAGCCCGATCCCCATTCGATGACGCCGTTCGCCAACTCCAACACCGTCGTCGGGCTGGTGGTGCTCGAGGCCGGCCTCTCGGTCATGGTCTACAAGGACGTCGACATTGGCGTCGCCGGTCACTTCGACCTGACCTTCTCGTCACAGTCGCTCGGCCAGCCGCCGTTCGCGGTCTTCTCCGGCGGCGTCTTCTCTCCGCGCATCCAGATCGGATTCCGCTTTTGATTCCGCGCACGTTGACACATCGCGACCCGGTCGTTACGTTCCGTCGGTGGTTTTGCGGATCGTCCTGGACGCGCTCGGCCTTCTCGTCGCGGCCTGCATCTTCTACGTCGTGACCAGCTACACCCACGCGTTCTGGCACCGCCGCCTCACCACGCCCGTCGGCAACCTGGTGCGCGCCGCGTTCGTCGAGTTCGCCGCCTGCCTGCTGCTGCTGCCGTTCTGGCCGCTCTGGCTGCTCGTCGGCGCCAGCTACGAGACCGTCGTCGAGGGCGAGCGCCCGCCGGAAGGCTCGCGCCGCCCCGTCGTCCTGCTCCACGGCTTCGCCATGAACCGCACCAACTGGATCTGGCTCGGCCGCCGGCTGGCGAGCCGCGGCATCGGCCCGCTCTACGCTACCAGCTATTTCTCGCCGCAGTCGGTGCGCCGCTCCGCCGAGCACCTCGGCCGCTTCATCGAGCGCGTCCGCGCCCGCGAGCATTGCGCGCGCGTCGACATCGTCGCCCACTCCCTCGGCGGCGTGGTCGCGCGCTACTACATCGAGCGGCTCGGCGGCGCCAAGAACATCGGGCGCGTCGTCACCATCGGCTCGCCCCACAAGGGCACCGTGATCGCGCGCCTCGGCGCGCTCTTCCCGTCGGCGCGCGAGACGCTCGCCGGCAGCTCGTTCTACGCCGACCTCGGCCCGCTGGTGGCGCGCGAGGGTGTCGCCTTCACGTCGGTCTGGTCGCGCGCCGACGCCATCATCGAGCCGCCCGAGTCATCGTCGATCGCGCCGGCCGGTGAAGACTGCGTCTTCGAGAACCTCGGCCATCTATCGCTTTTGCTTTCGCCGCGCGTGCTCGATACCGTTGCGCAACGACTCGCTGCATGAGCCTGTTCGACAAACAGCTGGTCATCATCGCCGGCAAGGGCGGCGTCGGCCGCACCACCGTCGCCGCCGCCATGGCCATGGCCTCCGCCAACAAGGGCAAGCGCGTGCTCCTGGCGCAGACCAAGTCGAAGGAGCGCCTCTCGCGCCTCTTCGGCGTCCCCGCCGTCGGCACCGATCTCGTGCGCGTGCGCGATCGCCTGTGGGCCGTCAACATGACTCCCGCCGCGTCGCTGCGCGAGTACGGCGCCATGGTGCTGCGCTCGGAGTTCATCGCGCGCCAGGTCCTCGAGAACAAGGTCTCGCGCGCTTTCTTGCACGCCATCCCCGGCCTCGAGGACTACTCGATGCTCGGCAAGGTCTGGTTCCACACCACCGAGACCGAGGACGGCCGCAAGAAGTGGGACCAGGTGATCCTCGACGGGCCGGCCACCGGCCACCTCATCACCATGCTGCAGATCCCGCAGGCGATCATGGACGCGGTGCCCGAAGGGCCGCTCACCCGCCCGGCCGCCTCCGCGCTCGAGCTCATGCGCGATCCGCGCCGCTGCCAGATGTCGATCGTGACGCTGGCCGAGGATCTGCCCTCGAACGAAGCCATCGAGCTGTCGAAGAAAGCGACCGAGAAGATCGGCGTCACGCTCGGCCCGCTCATCGTCAACGCGCTCTATCCGCCGCGCTTCGCCACCGGCGTCTCGGCGCGCGCGCTCGCCGCGCTGCCCGAGAACGTCGACGACGACGGGCTGCAGCCGCTGGTGACCTCGGCGCGCACCGCGCAGCGTCGCCGCGAGCTCAACGACAAGTATCTCGAGCGGCTGCGTCGCGAGCTGCCGGTGCCGCAAGCCCAGCTGCCCTACCTGTTCAGCGCCGACTTCGGCCCCAAGGCCGTCGAGGATCTGGCGACTCGCTTGGAGCCGCAATTGGCGGCGCTGACGTAACCAGATATCATGCGGACCACATGCGTCCGCTTGTCGTGGCTGCGCTGCTCCTTCTGAGCGTCGCCGCGCGTGCCACCGAGACGTACGCCCTGTTCCGCCTCGATCCGCTCGGCATCGAGCCGCAGATCGTCGACCAGCTGCAGCACATCCTGCACTCCGAGCTCGCGCGCGTCGTCGGCCAGCAGCTGCCGTCGGACAAGGCGGTCGCCGACGTGGTCGCCGCCAATCCCAGGCTCGCCAACTGCACCGCCGATCCCGCCTGCCTGGCGCCGCTGGCCAAGGCGCTCCACGTCACGCGCGTCGTCTCCGGCAACGTCGGCGGCCTCGCCGACAGCTACGTCGTCAACTTGAAGCTCGTCGACGACAACGGCCGCGAGCTGCGCCGCGTGACCGCCACGCTCTCCGGCTCGCCCGAGGAGCTCATCGACGAGATCCGCGTCGCCGCCTTCCGCCTGGTCGCGCCCGAGCGCCTCGTCGGCAACATCGCCATCCTGAGCGACGTGCCCGGCGCCGCCGTCACGCTCGACGGCGTCCCCGTCGGCAAGACACCGCTCGCCGGTCCGCTCGCCAACCTGCAGATGGGCGTGCACAAGCTCGCCGTCGAGCGCGAAGGCTTCTCTACCTTCTCCGAGGACGTGCCGGTGCGCTTCGAGAAGACCACGCAGGTGGTCGTGCACCAGAGCGCGATGTCCAAGGCCGCGCTCAAGGCCGAGCGCCGCCGCCGCGCCGCCGGCGAGACGCCCATCTACGCCAAGTGGTGGTTCTGGGCAGCCATGGCCGGCTCGGCCATCGCCACCGGCGTCGGCGTCGGCTTCGGCGTTCCCAAACAGCACGCCGTCGACTGCGCCAAAGTGAGCTGCCCGTGAAGCGGCTGGCCGCGCTGGCGGTCGTGCTGCTCCCGTCGCTGGCCACGGCGGCGCAGCGCCTCGTCGTCTGTGCGCCGCACGAGGCGCTCGGCGCTGCCGGCGCGCGCATCGACGCCGCGCTCGCCGAAGCGGCGCTGGGGCTGCCCGGCTTCACCGTCGTCAATCTGCAGAACGGCAAGCTCACTGGCCCGCGTAGGGGCGATGCCCGCCTCGAGCTGCAGCCCGCCGGCCGCGCGGTCGCCTTCGGCAAGGAGCTCGGCGCCGCGCGCGCCGTCGCC
>Ga0070679_100006114_pt1 | contig 11199 bp, 12 predicted proteins | sample KBSC63BmetaG_FD_65652 | JGI IMG/M metagenome (GOLD analysis project Ga0070679, IMG submission 65652) | Corn rhizosphere microbial communities from Kellogg Biological Station, Michigan, USA - KBS C6-3B metaG | ecosystem: Host-associated > Plants > Roots > Rhizosphere | place: USA: Michigan... | reverse complement strand
CCGTGGATGCGGGTGATGCCGTCGGTCACCGACACGATCGTGCCGACGTTGCGCGCCTCCGTGACTGACTTGAAGCCTTCGATCCGCTGCTTGATGAGATCGCTGATTTCGGTTGCCTTGATGGCCATGAGTAATCCCCGGAAAGAAATGCTTAAGCGGTCAGGTCGTAGGCGATGCGCTCGAGCCGAGTGCGCAGCGAGCCGTCGATGACCAGGTCGCCGGCGCGCAGCACGGCTCCGCCGATCAGTGTGGGATCCGTTGCGCACTGCAAGCGGACTGTGCGTTTCAGGCGCCGTTCGAGCGCCGCTATGAGATTGCCCCGCTGCGCGTCGTCGAGAGGCGCAGCGGAGGTCACCGTCACATCGACCACGCCCTCGGCCTGACTCTTGAGCTCATCGAAGAGGGTCGAGACTTCCGGCAGGTATGCGAGTCGTCCGTTGTCCGCGAGTGTGCGGATGAAGTTGCCGCCTTCCTCGCCGAGCTGCGGGCCGGCGATCTCGATCACCAGATCCGCCAGCTCCGCGGGTGTGACGCGCGGATTGCCGAGCAACGACTGGACCCGCGGATCGCCGACGACCGCCGCCGCGGTCCGCAGTGCCTCGGACCACGGTCCGAGACGCTTGCGATCGCGCGCTTCTTCGAAGGCTGCCTTCGCATAGGGCCGGGCTATGGTGCTCTTGTCCGCCATACCGTCAACGCTCCCGTCAGATCTGCGCCGCCAGCTTGCTGATCAGCTCCTGGTGCGCGCGCGCGTCGATCTCGCGCTCGAGGAGCTTCGAAGCGGCGGCGACCGCGATCTCGCCGACCTCGCGCCGCAGGCCCTCGCGGGCGCGGGAAGTCTCGAGTCCGATCTGCTGCTGCGCCGAAGCGACCAGGCGCTGACCCTCCTGCGTCGCGGCGGTCCTCGCCTGCTCCACGATGTCGTTGGCCCGGTGCTGCGCCTGCTCGATGATCTTGCCGCCGCGCTCGCGCGCCTCGCGCAGGATCGCTTCCGCCCCGTCGCGCGCCTGCTGCAGCTCCTGCTCGCCCCGGTCCGCCGCGGCGAGTCCCTGCGCAATCTTGCGCTGGCGCTCCTCAATCGCGCTCATGAGGTACGGCCAGATCTTGCTCATCATGATCCAGACGACCAGGGCAAAAACGATCATCTGAATGATGAGGGTGAGATTGATGTTCACGCTCTAGACCTCAATGGCTCGCGTCAATCGTGCTCGCGGTGATGGCTCGGACAGCCTTACACGCCCTTGAGGAACGGATTCGCGAACATGAAGAACAGCGCGAACGCGATACCGATGAAGGCTACGGCATCGAGCAGCGCCGCCACGATGAACATTCTGACGAGCAGAGCGGGCGCAAGCTCGGGCTGGCGCGCCATTCCCTCGAGGAATCGTCCGCCGAGAATACCGAAGCCGATGGCGGTGCCGAACGCTCCCATGCCGAAAATCAATCCGCACGCGAGGGCGGTCATCGCTTCGACGAATGCAATATTGCTCATTCAACTCTCCGTTGGGTGATACCGGAATTAGTGACAGTGAAAAGCTGATCAGTGGTGCTCGGACGCCTGCGAGAGATACACGATGGTGAGCATCATGAAAATGAACGCCTGCAGCAGCGCCACGAACAGATCGAAGAACGACCAGAGGATTCCGAGCGCGATCTGCACCACGAGCCATACCCATCCGGTCACCGAGGAGAGCGCGACCGAAGCCCCCGATAGCGTGAGCAGCGCGAGCAGCGCGAAGACCATCTCGCCCGCATACATGTTGCCATAGAGACGCAGAGCCAATGAAACCGGGCGCGCGAGAAAGCTCGGCAGCTCCATGACGAAGTTGATCGGCACGAAAAGCGCCTGCACCACCCAATTCTTGCTGCTGAAGGGATGCAGGGTGAGGCTGCCGATGAAGCCGCCGAGCCCCTTCATCTTGATGTTGTAGAAGATGATCAGGAAGAAGACCGGGAGCGACAGGCCGAACACCACATTGAGATCGGTGCTCGGCACGATGCGCAGGTGCCCCAGACCGACGGACTGTGCCGCGCTCGGCAGCAGGTCGATCGGGATGAGATCCATGAGGTTGAAGAGGAAAACCCAGCAGAAGATGGTGATGGCCAGTGGCGCGATGAGCGGGCTGGCGCCGCTGAAGGCATCCTTCACCTGCGCGTCGACGAACTCCACGATCATCTCGATGGCGCACTGAAGCTTGCCGGGAACGCCGGTGGTCGCGCGTCTCGCCACGCCGTAGAAGAGTGCCCCCAACACCACCGCAAGGAGGATCGAGAAAAACACCGTGTCGAAGTTGACGACGCTGAAATCGACGATGCCCTGCGGCGCGTGATTCGTCAGGAATGTGATGTGGTGCGTGATGTAGACGCCGGGGCTCTCGGCGGGCGTCCCTTCGGCCACGAACATGGAGTGGAAGTTGAAATTGAGCATGGCGAGGTCCTCAGCCTCGTGCGCCGCGCAGCGGCTGTGTCATGACCCGGGCCCCGAGCCCCAGCGCCAGCCAATACACCACGAATGTCGCGCCGTAGGTGGCGAGAAGTGCGATGGGCGCGGGATGCAGCCAGCGCAGCACCGCCACGAACGACACCACCACCACCACGAGCTTCAGCGCCTCGCCGCCGAAGAACGTACCGAGCAGGCGCGCAGGGCTCGCGGCCGCCGCCTGTCGGAAAGCTACGGCAACCATCGCGAGGCTCGCCGCGGTCGCGATTCCTCCGCCCAACAGCGCGGACAGGGCCGCGGTGCGACTCGCCGCCAGCCAGCAGACGAGCGCCGCGACGAGGGTCACCACAGCCTGTCCGAGCACGACCTTGTAGGCCAGCCGCCTGGCGGCCGGCAGATCGATAGCGTCCGCCACTCTCTTCAACCCCGCGAAGTCTTGCGACACGCCCGCTCCCCTGCCCTCACGCTCGAGCGTGTCACTCAGTCACGTGGGGTTCGATCGAGGCGCCTGTCCACCCCGACAACTGCAGCACCGGGCTGCAATTTTGCCTTATCCGACAGGTACTTGCGCCCGATCGAGGGGCAAAGTCGCGGAATTATAGTGATCCCGTTGGGAAAAGGCCATACGCCTCTTGCGCGGGAGCCGGCACGACCCCGGATGCTCGCAAAATGGCGCACGGCCGCGCCACCGTCGCACCCGGAAAGCAGGCACAGGGACGTGCCCCGCCGCCGCAGGTGGCGCTTGAACTACGTAATGTGCGCCAGAATCCCGTCGAGCTCGTCGAGGCTGTTGTAGCTCACCACGAGCTTTCCCTTGCCGGCCTGCGAGTGTTGAATGAGTACCTTGGCCCCGAGCTTCTCGGCGAGGTCCTGCTCCAGGCGGCGGACATCCGGATCAGCCGCGCCGGCGTGCGGGTCCCCCGGCCGCTCGCCCTCCTTGCCGCGCTGCTGCATGCGCCTCACCAGCGCCTCCGTGTCGCGCACGGACAGGCTCTTCTTCGCCACGATCGTCGCCACTTCCGCCTGCTGCCGCCGCGCCGGGAGCGCGAGCAGCGCGCGCGCGTGCCCCATCTCGAGCTCGCGCCGCTCGAGGAGCGCGCCGACTTCCGGGGCCAGCTCCAGCAGACGCAGCAGGTTGCTCACGGCGGCGCGCGAGCGGCCGACGGCCTCGGCCGCCTGCGCGTGGGTGAGCTCGAACTCGGTGATGAGCCGCTCGAGCGCGCGTGCCTCTTCCAGAGGATTCAAGGCCTCGCGCTGAATGTTCTCGATCAGCGCGACGGCGATCGCGGCCTCATCGGGAATGCGGCGGATGACCGCGGGAATGTCGGCCAGGCCCGCGATCTGCGCCGCGCGCCAGCGGCGCTCGCCGGCGATGATCTCGTAGCGCTGCGATTCTCCGGCGGCAGGCGCGGCGATCGGTCTGACGACGATCGGCTGGACCACGCCCTGCGCCTTGATGGACGCGGCGAGCTCCTCCAATGTCTCCGGCCGCATGTCCACGCGCGGCTGGTAGCGCCCGCGCTGCAGCACATCGAGCGGCAGGCGCGCGAGCTCTTCGCCCGGCGTCGCGGCGGCGGCGGGCGGCGGCGGCTCGCCTGGCTGCGGCGCCGGCCGCGGCGGGCTCATCTGGCCGAGAAGATCCGCCAGACCCCGGCCCAAGGTGGGCTTCTTCTGGATCACGACGCGCCGCCTTCGGCCACCGCCGGATCCGTGGCCTGCGGCGGTCCGCCCTGCTCGTCTGCGCGCGGCCCGGTCGTGGCCGGATCCGCGGCGCCGGCGGACTGGCGAGCCTCTTCTTCCTCCCGCCGGATCATCTCCCCCGCGAGTGCGAGGTAGGCCAGCGCGCCGCGCGACTCCTTGTCATGAAACAACACCGGCCGCCCGAACGACGGCGCTTCCGCCAGGCGGATGTTGCGGGGAATCACGGTGCGGAAGACCTTGTCGCCGAAATGCATGAGCAGCTGCGCGCTCACCTCGTTCGCGAGATTGTTCCGCGGATCGAACATGGTGCGCAGGATACCTTCGATCTCGAGCGACGGGTTGACGGCAGCCCGGATCTGCTCGACGGTGCCGAGCAGCGCCGACAGGCCTTCCAGCGCGTAATACTCGCATTGCATGGGAATGAGCACGCTGTCGGCCGCGACGAGCGCATTGACCGTCAGCATGTTGAGAGCCGGCGGACAGTCGATGAGGATCACATCGTAGGCACCGCGCGCCGGCTCGAGCACGCGGCGCAGGCGCGTCTCGCGGCCGACGGTCTGGGTGAGGAGCCGCACCTCCGCCGATGTCAGATCCTGGTTGGCGGGCAGCAGCGCGTAGCCGCCATGCTCGACGCCGCAGAGCGCCGAGGTCAGCTCCGCCTCCCCGAGCAGCACTTCCAGCGTGCCGCGGGCGAGCTGCGACTTGTCGATGCCGCTGCCCATGGTCGCGTTCCCTTGGGGATCGAGGTCCATGAGCAGGACACGGCGGCGGGTGGCCGCGAGGGAGGCGGCCAGATTGACCGCGGTGGTGGTCTTACCGACGCCGCCTTTCTGGTTGGCGACCGCGATGACGCGCTTCATGCGCCAAGTGTACATGCAGCAAGCTTGCTGCAAGCCTGCCGCATTCCTGAGCCACTAGGCGACCATCCGCGCGGCGCCCGCGGCCAGCCGCTCCCGCGCCATCTGGTCGGCGACGGCGCTCGTCGGCCGCCCCTCGCGTCGGGCGCGCTCGAAGATCTCGGTGAGGCGCGCGGGAATCCGCTCGATCTGCGCCTTCACCTGGGCCGCGGTTGCATCACCTCGATATTCGTGCGCAACGCTGATGATGCCGCCCGCGTTGATGACATAGTCCGGCGCGTACAGGATGCCCGCGCGCATCAATGCCTCCCCGTCTTCATCACGGGCGAGCTGGTTGTTCGCGGCACCTGCGATGACTCGCGCGCGCAGAGTCGGGATCGAGCGCGAGTCGAACACCGCGCCGAGAGCACACGGGGCAAGGACGTCCACGTCCTGCGCAAGGATTGCTTCCACCGGCACCTGCTGCGCGCCGAGCTCCTGGCAAACACGCTGGGCGGCTGCGGGACGCGCGTCCGCCACGCGAAGCGATGCGCCTTCCGCCGCCAGCAGCCGGCAGAGCGGATAGCCGACGCCTCCCAGCCCCTGCACCGCGATCTCGAGACCCTCGAGGCTCGCCCGGCCCAAGCGGAACTGCACGGCGGCTTTCAGACCGAGATACACGCCGAGCGCCGTCTTCGGTCCCGGGTCCCCGCCGGCCTCTCCACTCTCCTGCGCGAGTCCGCTCACGAACGGCGTCACGGCTGCGACCTGCTCCATGTCCGCCGTGGTCGTCCCCACATCCTCGGCGGTGATATAGCGTCCGCTGAGAGAATCGACGAATCGCCCGAACGCTTCCATCCGCTGGCGGGTCTTTTCCCGCGCATCACCGATGATGACGGCCTTGCCACCGCCGAAGGGCAGCTCCGCCATGGCGTTCTTGTAGCTCATGCCGCGCGACAGACGCAGCGCGTCCGAAACCGCGTCCGAGAAGTCACCATAAGGCCACATGCGGCAGCCACCGGCTGACGGACCCAAGGCGGTGGAATGAACGGCGATGATGGCGCGCAGTCCCGAAGCCGCGTCGTAGCCGAACGTCACCTGCTCGTGCGCATCGAAGTCCCGCATCTGAAAGAGATCCATCGCCCTCTCCTGCCAACCTGGGAAAGTCACCATACCCGCCGGGCGCTGCACTGCGCGTGACAAAGGTTGCCCTTTGGCATGCCAAGGTGAATCATTCATTGCACGAGAGGCTTCATGGGCGAGATAGGCAATGCAGGCAGACCTCGACCGCGGCGATGCACGGATACTCGATCTGATCCAGGAGCACGGCGATCTATCCGCGGCCGAGATCGCGGAGCGCTTGGGTATGACCGCCTCGACCTGCTGGCGGCGCGTGAGCCGGCTCGAAGAGCTGGGGGTCATCCGCAAGCGGGTGGCGCTACTCGATCGGGAGAAGGTGGGGCTCAACGTGCTCGTGTTCTCCCACGTGAAGCTCGCCGGCCACGGACGCGATGCGCTGCTGCGATTCGAGCAGGCCGTGCGCCAGCATCCGGAGATCCTCGAGTGCTACACCCTGATGGGCGAGACCGACTTCCTGCTGCGCATCGTGTGCCGGGACATCAAGGCATACGAGGCGTTCTTCCTCGATCACCTGTCGCGCTTTCCGGGCGTGCAGTCGGTCCATTCCTCCATCGCGCTGTCGGTCATCAAGGAGACCACGGCCCTGCCCCTCACCGGCAAGGCCTAATGCGCCAGCCCTGACATGAGCACGATCAGGCAGCGGGCTTCCGCCAGACCCGGCACGCTGAGGGTGTGCGAGTCGGCCACGCGCCAGCGCGGCGGCAGGGCATCGAGCTCGCCATGCGGCCATTTGCCCTTCATCGCTAGCACACGGGTCTCGCTGCCGCAAAGCGGCGCAACGACCTCCAGCAGCTCCGACAGGGGGGCGAACGCGCGCGCCAGCACGGTGTCGAACGGCCGTTCGGGACGCAACGCCTCGACGCGCGCGTGCAGCGCCTCCACGTTCATGAGGCCGAGCGTCCGCACCGCATGCGAGACGAAACGGATCTTCTTACCGTTGGAATCGATCAGGCTGAAGCGGCGCTCCGGGTTCGCGAGCGCGAGCGGCAAGCCCGGGAACCCGGCTCCCGTGCCGACATCGGCGATGGTGGCGCCGTGCAGATGTCGATGCACGGCCAGGCTGTCGAGCACATGATGGCTGACCATGCTCTCGAGATCGGTTATCCCGGTGAGATTGAACCGGCGATTCCAATGCGCCAGCTCCTCGAGGAGCTGGCGCAGCCGGTCGGCATCGTGCTCAGTCAGCGCCACGCCCAGAGCGGCCGCATCGTGTACGAGACGCTGCAGCATCCGTCGATCATAGTCCCTTGGCCATGAGACTGCTGCTGGTAGAAGACGACACGATGATCGGCGAGGCGATCCGCGCGGGCCTCAAACGCGAAGGCTTCACCGTGGACTGGGTGCACGACGGCGAGTCCGCGGCGCAGGTGCTGCGGACGGACGCCTTCGATCTGCTCCTGCTCGACCTCGGGCTGCCGCGGCGGGGCGGCCTCGAGGTGCTCACCGCCGCCCGCACGCGCGGACAGGAGCTGCCGGTCCTCATCATCACCGCCCGCGATGCGGTCTCCGACCGGGTGCAAGGCCTGGATGCCGGCGCTGATGATTATCTGGTCAAGCCGTTCGACCTCGACGAGCTGGCGGCGCGCATCCGGGCGCTCCTGCGGCGTAAGTCGGGCCGCACGGCGCCGGCCATCGAGCATCTTGGCGTCACGCTCAATCCCGCGACCCATGGCGTGACGCGTGATGGCCGGGAGATCGCGCTCTCGCCGAAGGAGTTCGCGTTGCTGCAGCTGCTGATGGAGCGCCCCGGCACGATCCACTCGCGCGCCCGCATCGAGGAGCGCCTCTACGGCTGGGGTGAGGAAGTCGAGAGCAACGCCGTCGAAGTGCATATCCACGGGCTGCGGCGCAAGCTGGGCGCGGACTACATCCTCAACGTGCGCGGCGTCGGTTACCGGGTGCGGCCAGCATGATGATGAGCTCGGGCCGGGCAAGTCTGCGCGCGAGCCTCCTGGTGTGGCTGCTCGGCAGCGTGCTGCTCGTGGGCGTGGCCGGCGGCCTGATCGCCTATCGCAATGCCCTCGCCGAGGCGGACACGTTCTTCGACTATCACCTCAAGGAGACCGCGCTCTTCCTGCGCGATCAGCCGGTCGAGTACCTCTTTCCGCCGCCCATTCCATCCAACGATGTGGCGTACGACTTCGTGGTGCAGATCTGGACGATCGACGGCCGGCGGATCTACATAGGCCCGGAGCGGGCGGTGCTGCCGCCCAACTCCACGACCATCGGCTATTCCACGGTCAACACCAGCAGTGGGCAGTGGCGGGTGTACGGCACCGAGTCGCCCACGAAAGTCGTGCAGGTGGCGCAGCCCATGAGCGTGCGCCGTCAGGAGGCGGCGCAACTGGCGCTGCGGACACTGGCGCCCTTCGCACTGCTCATGCCGGTGCTGGGGCTCATCGTCTGGCTCACCGTCGGCCGCGCGCTGCAACCCTTGCAGCGGCTCGCCAGGGCGGTGAAAGCGCGGCGGGTGAATGCGGTCGAGCCGCTGTCCGCCGAGCGGCTGCCCGATGAAGTTCGGCCGCTCGTGGATTCACTCAACGATCTCTTGGCACGGCTGACCGCCGCGCTCGATCGGGAGCGGGCGTTCATGGCAGATGCGGCGCATGAGCTGCGCACACCGCTCACCGCGCTTCACCTGCAACTAGGAGAGCTGGCCCGGGCGAGCACCGAGTCAGAGCGTGCGGAAGCGATGGGCAAGCTGTCGGAGGGCATGCAGCGGGCAAGCCGGCTCGTGGAGCAGCTGCTGGCGCTGGCGCGGCAGGAGCCGCGGGCGGAGCCCGCGCACACGCGCTTCGCGCTCGATGAGTTGGGCCGGGAGATCGTGGCAGAGCTGGTCCCGCTGGCGGACTCGCGGCGGATCGACCTGGGAATGTCGGAGGCGCAGACGGTATTCGTGCGGGGTGATCGGGATGCCGTCGCAACGCTGATCCGGAACCTCGTGGACAACGCGGTCCGCTACACACCGGCGGGAGGACGGGTGGACGTGTCGGTGGAGCGGTCGGCCACGCTGCCGGCGCAGGCCATCGTCAGAGTCATCGACAACGGCCCGGGGATTGCGCGCGAGGAGCGGGAGCGCGTGTTCGATCGCTTCTACCGGCGGCCGGGAACGCGGCACCCCGGAAGCGGGCTGGGCCTGGCGATCGTCAAGGCGATCGCCGTGGCGCACGGGGCCACGGTGGAGTTGGGTGAGGGAGCGGACGGCCAAGGCCTGGCGGTCAGCGTGACGCTCCGCGCCGAATGAACTCGAGAAACTGCGCCGCCGTGTCGAGGTAAGCCCGCCTGTCGACGGGGGTCGTGAAGTCATTGCCCGCGTCGCTGGCGCTGAGGTACCAGACCTGATTGCGCTCGGAGCGCAGGCGCCAGACGAGCTGTTGGGCGTCGGCGGCACGCGATCCAGGAGCATCCAGGCCCTGGACGATGAGCACCGGGCGGTGGATCAGGGCGACGTTGTCGAGCGGCGAGATCCGATCCAGGAAAGCGCGCATCTCGGTGTCCTGCACGTCACCGAACTCGGCGACGCGTTGGGCGCGCTCGACGGCGGGCGAGTGGCCGACGAAGTCGACCAGATTCGCGATGCCGGCGACGTCGATGGCGCCCTGCAGGTGATCGCCGTAGGTTGCAAGTGAGGCCAGCGCCAGAAAGCCGCCATAGCCATGGCCGATGATCGCCACGTGGCGCGAGTCGAGACCGGGCTGCAAGCCGATCCAGACGAGCAGCGCGCCGACATCGCGCACCGCATCGTCGCGAAGCTTACCGCCGTCCAGAGCACGGAACGCCTTGCCGTATCCGGATGAGCCACGAACGTTGGGAGCGATCACGGCGTAGCCGAGATCGTTGACGACGAATTGAATGAATGGCTGCCAGTCGGGGCGGGACTGCGAATGCAACTCCTGACCGCCGGGGAGCGCGATGAGAACGGGGCACGGGGACGGGCCGCGCGGCAGGTACACGTAAGCGGAGAGAGTCCGCCGGTTCAGGCCGAGCCGATCCCATGTCGGATAATGTACGAGCTGCGCCGTCGCGAGACCGGCCTGATCGAGCGGCCCGACCTCGCTGCGCGTCCAGCGCCGCAGAGCTCCCTGAGCAGCGTCGTACACATAGACGTCACGGGGCGAGCGGGCCGACTCGTAGGAGAAGGCGAGCTTCTGGCCGGTGTCGTCGAAGCGGAGGTTGTCGATGCGGCCGTCCTGCAGGCCCGGCGGCTTGAATTCCAGGTTGCGCAGGGTGTCGAGGACGGTCAGATGGCTCTGACCGTCGTCATTCACGGCGTACGCCACGTAGTGACCGCCCGCGCCGACCGCGAAGGTCTCCACATCCCAGGGCACGTCAGCGGAAACTCGTCGAGTGACGCGTGTGATGGGGTTGTAATAGAGAAGCTGCTCGAAATTGCTCTGGGCGTCGGAGATCAGGTAATAGCCAACACCGTCCGGAGCGAAGTCCGCGCTGGTGATGCGTGATTCGGGGAGTGCCAGCGGCGTCAGGGCGCCCGTTGCAGCATCGGCGACGTAGAGTGCGCCCTTCTGCGGGGACACGGTGTTCAACAACAGCAGCTTGCTGTCGTCCTGCGACCAGGCGAGCGGCCGCCAGCTGCCCGTGGAGGCGGCGACTACCAGTTGCGGACGCGCCGCTGTGGACAATTTGACGACGTAGATGTCGTCATTCACACCTGTACGATCTGTTCCGTAGAAGGCGACGCGCTTACCATCATGGGACCAGACGGGGCTCCCGTGCACGTAATTGCCTTGCGTGATCTGGCGAGCCTCGCCGGCGCCCGGATAGTCGAAGAGCTGCGGATAGCCGTTGGTCTGCCTGACGAAGACGAAGCCTGCACCGGTGCGCGGTGCGCGTGCCTCGATGACGGAACCGTCGCCGAACGTGAGCTGCTCTCGCATGCCGAGGGGCGAGGCGACGCGATGCACCTGGCTGTCCGCTCCGAAGCGCGTTGCGATGAGCAGGCTGCCGTCCGGCAGCCAGTCGAGGAAGGTCGCTTGCCGCCACTGCTCGTAGCGCGTTACCTGCGAAGCGAGCGTCGTATCGACGGGCGGAATGCCGTCGAAGACGAGAGTGCCGTCGATCCGA
>Ga0070679_100006112_pt1 | contig 11200 bp, 11 predicted proteins | sample KBSC63BmetaG_FD_65652 | JGI IMG/M metagenome (GOLD analysis project Ga0070679, IMG submission 65652) | Corn rhizosphere microbial communities from Kellogg Biological Station, Michigan, USA - KBS C6-3B metaG | ecosystem: Host-associated > Plants > Roots > Rhizosphere | place: USA: Michigan... | reverse complement strand
TCGCCCTGCGGCGGTCCGGTGGTTGAGGAGGTCGCTCTGCGGCGGTCCGGTGGTTGAGGAGGTCGCTCTGCGGCGGTCCGGTGGTTGAGGAGGTCGCTCTGCGACCGTCACGAAACCCCGGTCACGAAATCTCAGTCACGAATCCCCGGCCCGGCCTCGTCACCCCTGAGCCATCGCGAGGGCCGACGTCAGCAGCAGGGACTTCACCTGGTCGGCACCGATGGTGCCGACGTGGGGGATGCCCGGCGCGGCCTCGTCGATGACCAGACCCACCCGGGCCAGCTGCAGGCCGCCGAGTCCGGTCGCGTAGAGCGTGTTGGCCAGCAGTACCGGATCCCGCACGGTGAAGTCGCCGCTCGCGACGCCCGCCTCGAGCGTGCGCCGCAGCACCGCCAGGCACGAGGCGATGGCCCGACCCAGCCGGAGCATGGCGCCCTCGGAGATCTCGTCGAACAGCTCGTGCCCGGTACGGCGCATCAGGCTGTGGGCGCAGTCGACGAACGCCGGGTGGAACACGCCGTAGTCGACGAACGCCGACACGATCGCCCCCAGCTGCTCACGGGGCTGGGTGCGCGACGCGGCGGCGGTCGTGAGCACCTCAGCGAGCTCGTCGAGGTAGGTGACCAGGGCCAGCGCGAAGAGCTCCTCCTTGCCGGTGAAGTGGCGGTAGACGATCGCGCGGTTGATCCCGACCGCGCGCGCGATGTCCTCGATCTGGGCCTCGGCCACACCGCGCTCGTCGAACAGGGAGCGGGTGGCCGCGAGGATCGCGGATTCGCGCGCCCGGCGGCGCACCGCGGTCGACGTACGCCGTGGCTCGGACTCCGGCGCGCGGCTGGGTGCCGGTCTGGCGGGACGGGCTGTCGGAGGCATGGTGGCATCGTACGTCTGCTGCAACTCGGAGTTGCACAGGTGTGACGGTGGATGTGGACGCGGTAGGGCCGGGCGTGTCGACGGCCCGCGGTGAGCACGACACCGCTCGCCGAACGGGACACGTCCGACGCGAGGTCGCCGTGAGCAGCGAGACTGGCGGCATGAGGATCCTGCAGTACGTCGTGGGCGCCCTGCTCGCGGTCGGTCTCGTCGTGACGAGCATCGGCTGGTACCTCAGCGCCCACCCGGGCGGGACGCGGTTCGAGTCCTGCCACTGGGAGGGCGACGAGCTGGTGCTGGGCTACACCTACAACGTCGGCGACACCGTGACCACGAGGGTCGCGCCGAAGGACGACGACGTCGTCGCCCAGTTCCGCATCGACGAGGCAAGCGGCAACCACTCGCAGCAGGTGCTGCAGGGCGAGGCCCGCTTCCGCGTCGGCGGGGGACAGCGGCCGGTGCACTACCCCAACGGAGCCGAGCTGAACTGCCCCACGAGAAGCTGACCGCCCGGACCGTCGGGACGGCCAGGATCGGCCGGACTCAGACGAAGCGCTGCAGGACGTCGAGCGACTCGGTCGGCACGCTGACCGCGATGCCCTGCCCGATCGCGCGCAGACGCCAGCGTGCGGCGTCCGCCGGCTCGCGGAAGAGCTTGACGAACATGAAGCCGGTGCGGGGGACGCCCTCGGTGAGGGTGAACCTGGCGAGCTCCTCGTCGCGCTCGTCGACCAGGCGACAGTAGGCGTGCCGCACGAACTCCAGGCTGTGCCCCTGATAGCTGCTGACGAGGAACAGGATCGTGTCCACACGCGGATGGACCGCGGCCAGGTCCACGGCGATCTGCTCGTCGTCGCCGTCCCCGCGCCCCGAGATGTTGTCGCCGAGGTGGGTCACCGACCCGTCGCGCGTGGCGAGGTGGTTGAAGAAAGCCAGGTCGAGCAGCTGTCCGCCGCCGTACTGGATCGCGGAGGCGTCGAGGTCGACATCGGGGGTGTTGCTGCCGGACAGGGCTCCGGCCCCCGGCCGCTTGTCCCACCCGAGTCCCATCGTGAGCCTGCCGAGCGAGGATCCGTCCTCGCGGGTCAGGGGCAGCTCGTCACCGCGCTTCAGGTCGATCACCCTGCGAACCTACCCACCGGCCAAGGCGCGGACCGTCTCGATCGTGTCGGCCTCGTCGGCCGACTTGTCGTCGCGGTAGCGCACCACCCGGGCGAACCGGAGGGCCAGGCCGCCGGGGTAGCGGGTGGAGCGCTGGAGCCCGTCGAAGGCGATCTCCACGACCTGCTCAGGGCGCAGGGGTACGACGTAGTGGTCGCGGACGGTGCTCGGGTCGACCGCCAGCTCGGTGAATCGCTCGGTCTGCCAGGCGAGCATCTCGTCGGTCATCCCCTTGAACGTCTTGCCGAGCATCGTGAACGTGGCCTCGCCGTCGGCCGAGGTGGTGCGGGCGCCGAGGTGGATGTTGGACAGCCACCCCTGACGGCGGCCGTTGCCCCACTCCACCGCAAGGACGACCAGGTCGAGGGTGTGGACCGGCTTGACCTTGACCCAGCCGGATCCGCGGCGGCCGGCGGCGTACCCGATCGCGAGGCTCTTCACGACGACGCCTTCGTGGCCGCGTGCCAGGGCATCGCGCGCGAACGCCTCGGCGGCCTCGGGGTCGTCGGTGACCAGACGGGGGACGCGGTGCTGCTCGGGCACGAGCGCGTCCAGCACCTCGAGCCGCTCGGCGCCCGGGGTGTCCAGGAGGTCGCGACCGTCGACGTGGAGGACGTCGAAGAAGTACGGCGTCACCGCAACGCCGCCCGGTGACGTGGCGGTCGCGGTGCGCGAGGCGGTCTCCTGGAAGGGCCGCGGCCGGCCGTCGTCCCCGATCGCGATCGCCTCGCCGTCGAGCACCAGGTCCCCGGCCGGCAGTGTACGGACGACGTCGACGACCTCCGGCAGGCGCCCGGTGATGTCGTCGAGGCTGCGCGTCGCGACCACGATCTCGTCGCCGTGGCGGTGCACCTGGATCCGGATGCCGTCCAGCTTGGTGTCGACGGCCACCGGCGTGCCCGGAGCGCCGCCCGCCTTGGTGATGGCCGTCGGTACGTCGGGAGCGGTGGACGCCAGCATGGGGAGGACCGGCCGGCCGACCTCGAGGCCGACCTCGGCGAGGGCCGACTCGCCCCCGGTCATCGCCGCGACCACGATCGGGGTGGTGCCCCCTGCGAGCATCGCCGCCCGGCGTACGGCGGTCAGCCTCACCCCGGACGCGGCCGCGATCGCCTCCTGGACGAGGGCGTCCAGCGCGCCTTGACGGACGTTGCCCGTCATCACCCCGCGCAGCCAGGTCTGCTCGTCGGCGGTGAGCCGCGCGAACAGCTCCGTGACGCCGGAGGCTCGCAGCTCCTGGGAGCCGGACCCCGTCATCGCCGCGAGACGGTCGAGCGCCTGGTGGACCTCGAGCGGGGTCACCGACGGCTCGTCACCGGGATCGGGAAGGGCGCTCAGCCCGCGCCATCCCACACCGGTGCGCCGCTGCAGGATCGTGCCCCCGAGGTAGGCCGTGACCACCGGCAGCTCGTCGGCGTCGGCCTGGCCCAGCCGCTCGGCGAGCGCGGCGACCTTCGCCTTGCGGGACCGGGTGGCCGCCACCGCCTGCGAGGTCGCGACGAGGTCGGCCAACAACATGCCGTCATCCTGCCCGAACCCGCCGACAGGACTACTCGCCGATCCGGGTGCGCACCTCGTAGAGCTCGGGGAAGAACGTCAGGTCCAGGGCCCGGCGCAGGAAGTCGACCCCCGAGGACCCACCCGTCCCGGTCTTGTGACCGATCGTCCGCTGCACGACCTGGAGGTGGCGGAAGCGCCACTGCTGGAAGTTGTCCTCGACGTCCACCAGCTCCTCGCAGGTCTCGTACACGCCCCAGTGCCGCTCGGGCGCGGCATAGACCGACGCGAACATCTCCACGAGCCCGGGGTCCGAGTGGTGGGGCTGGGACCAGTCACGGTCGAGGCAGCCGGCGGGTACGGCGTACCCCTGCCGGGCGAGGTAGGCGAGGAACTCGTCGTACAGCGACGGTTGGAAGAGGAGGGTGGTCAGCGCGGCATGGGCCTCGGGGTCGTGGGCGAACACCTTGACCATGTCGTGGCTCTTGTTGCCGAGGAGGAACTCGACCTCGCGGTACTGCGCCGACTGGAAGCCGGACGACGTCGCCAGGAAGGGCCGGATCTCGGCGTACTCCGACGGCGTGAGGGTGGCCAGCACCGACCACTGGTCGGTGATCGTGTGCTGCACGTGCTTGACCCGGGCCATCCGCTTCAGGGCCGGGGCGAGATCGTCGGTGGCGAGCAGGGCCCGCGCCGACCGCAGCTCGTGCACGAGCAGCTTGAGCCAGAGCTCGGTCGTCTGGTGCTGGATGATGAAGAGCAGCTCGTCGTGCTGGGGCGGGTCGCTCAACGGCTGCTGCGCGGACAGCAGCGTGTCCAGGCGGAGGTAGTCGCCGTAGGACATCTGGCGGCTGAAGTCGCGCTCGATCCCCTCCTCGAGGGGCCGCTCGTTGGTGGCATCGCTCACGAGGCCGACCCTAGTGCGACCGCCTCGACCGCGGGGTGTCCCTCCTGCGTCGTAGGTTGGCCTGGTGACGGCGGCGGGGCAGGTGCGGGTGTGGCGCCCCGACTGGCCGGTGTCGGTCCGGGGAGCGCTGTTCGCCCTGCGGCGCGGTGCGGGCGACCCGACGTTCCAGGTCGTCGGCGACGACGTCTGGCGGGGGATCCGGACGCCCGACGGGCCCGCCACGCTCCGCCTCGGCGCGCGCCCTCGCGACGGCGAGGTCGACGCGGAGGCGTGGGGCCCGGGCGCGGCCTGGGTCCTCCACGGCGTGCCCGCGCTGCTGGGCGCCGAGGACGACCCGAGCGGCTTCCGGCCAGATCTCCACCCGCTGGTGGCCGAGGCCCACCGTCGCCGTCCCCACGTGCGCTTCGGGGCCACCCACCGCGTGTGGGAGGCGCTGGCACCGGCGGTCATCGAGCAGAAGGTGACCGGGCAGGAGGCGTTCGCCGGGTTCCGCCGGCTCGTCCACCGGTACGGCGACCGCGCGCCCGGTCCGGGAGCCGAGGTCAGGCTGTGGGTCCAGCCGGCCGCCAGCACGGTCCGCACCATCCCCTCGTGGGAGTGGCTGCGGATGCACGTCGACCCCGCCCGCTCCCGCACCTTGGTGCGGGCCGCCGTCGTGGCCGACACCCTCGAACGGCTCCCCGCCGACGAGGCCGACGCCAGGCTCCGCACCCTGCCGGGAATCGGGGAGTGGACCTCGGCCGAGGTGCGGGCGCGGGCCTTCGGCGACCCGGACGCGGTGAGCTTCGGCGACTACCACGTGGCGAAGGACGTCGGCTGGGCCGTCACCGGCACGCCGTACGACGACGACGAGCTCCGCGCGTTCCTCGAGCCGTGGCGTCCCCAGCGCAACCGGGTCGTGGCGCTGCTCCACGGGTACGCCGGCGGCCGCCCGCGACGCGGGCCCCGCATGGCACCGCGCACCCACCTGCCCGTACGCTGACGAGACGTGTAAACGCGAGTTACAAGGAGGCCCGGGCGCGTGCTCGACCTGACCTCGCTCCGCGATGCCGACCCGGCGTCCGCCCGGGCCCTGCTCCAGGAGTGCCCGGCCGAGGAGCTGGTCGCCGCGCTGCGCGCAGCGCCCGACGACCAGCTGGTGGCCACCCTCGGCGGCGACGAGATCCGCCCCGTCGCGGTGGAGGTCATCCTCCACCGGCTGCACGAGTACGCCGTGGCCGAGCGGGTCGCGGCCCTCGACGGCGTCGTCCGCTTCGACCTCGAACGCCGCGACGGGGGAGTGGAGCGGCACGCGCTGCGGTTCGCCGACGGCGAGATCACGCCCGAGACGGAGGTGTGCGCGGGGTACCCGGCCGATGTGGTCCTGACCACCAGCCTGCTGCGCTTCGTGCGCATCGTCAGCGGCGAGCGCAACGCCGGCCTGGAGTACCTCGCCGGCTCCCTGGACATCACCGGCGACGCAGGGCTGGCGCTCGGGGTCGGCGGCATCTTCCGGGTCCCGGGCACCGGCGAGGCGGCCATGGACCCGGCGCAGCTCGACCCCGTCGAGGTGGCCACGGTCCTGGGCTCGGTCAGCCGCGAGCACCTGGAGCGGGTCATGGCCTCCGACTTCCGTCCGGTCGTGCTCGGTGAGATCTTCCGGCGCCTGCCCGACTTCGTCGACCGGCGCAAGGCGCAGGGGGTCGACCTGACCATCGGGTTCCGCCTGCTCGGCAACCCGTCGGGCGAGGTCGACCGGTACGTCGTCCGGGTGCGCGACGGCGTTGTCCACGTCGAGTCCGGCCACGCGGCGCAGGACGGCGAGGCGCGCGACGCGACCGTGACGTGCCAGGGCTACGACTACCTGAAGCTGGCCACGGGTCACCTCAACCCCGTCCTCGGCGTGCTCACGGGCACCCTGAAGGTCAAGGGCGACAAGGCCAAGGCGCTGCGGCTGAGCTCGATCATCGACATCCCCCGCGCCCGGTAGGACCGCGTAGCGTGGGCCACCTCGGGTCCGCAGCACCCACCCGGAGGCCCGATGCCCCAGCTCGATCCTGTCCCCGACCGTGACCTCGACCGGGTCCTCGAGGAGTCCACGGCCGCCACCCCCGTACCCGGTGTCCAGGCTGCCCTTCTGCGGCGCGGGCGCCTGGTCTGGAGCGGCACGTACGGCGCGGCCCGGGACGGTACGCCGGTCGACGCCCGGACGGTCTTCTGCCTGGCCAGCCTCGGGAAGACCCTGGTGGCGGCGCTGGCCCTGCGGCTGGTCGAGCAGGGGCGGCTTCACCTCGACCGCCCGATCGCCGACATCGTGCCGGAGGTGCCCGGGGCCGACGTCGTGACCCCGCGGATGCTGCTGGGTCACACCGCGGGGTATCCGGAGATCTACGTGACGCCGGCGCTCGCACCTCTCTTCCCCCGGGACGCGGCGGAGGAGCCCGAGGAGGCGGGAGACGGCGCGGGCGCGGCGTACGACCCCGACCGCCCGTTCACCTGGGCGATGCTGCTGCCCGGCTTCGCCGACCCCGTGCGACCCGGCACCCACTGGGAGTACTCCAACGGCGGGTACATCCTGCTGACCGAGCTGCTGGTGCGGCTCCACGGCGGCCCCGACGGTCTGGCCGCCGGGTGGCGCGAGCTGGCCGACCGGGCCGGTGCCCCGGCCGACGACCTCGTCCTCGATCGCGCCCAGGTGGACCTCGCACGGATGGCCCGCGGTCACACGGACGACGGCGGCGAGATCGTCGACGCCTACGCCGCACACCCCCCGCGCGGCATCCCCACCGACCTGTTCGGCCTGCCCTTCGGCGATGGGCTGTTCGCGGGTACGGCGACCGCCGTCGCGACGTTCCTCGACGGGCTGTTCGTGCAGCAGACCGTGCTCGAACCCGCCACCCTCGACCTGATGACGACGACGACCGCGCAGGCTGCCGCTGCCGCGCACGAGGTGCCCGACCCGGTCCTGGCGACGTACGGCCTGGGCACCCTGCGGATCGAGGCGGAAGGCGGCTCGTGGCAGGGACACCGGGGCAGCTACGGGGGGTTCCTGGTGCTCGGCGCGTCCGAGCGCACCCGCGGGCTCAGCCTCACGGTCCTCACCAACCTGGCGTGCGCGGACCCGCCCGCACTGGCGATCTGGCGAGCCCTGGCAGCGGAGGCGTTGCGCGTGGCGTAGGGCTAGAGCAACGGACGAAGGGGGTTGAGCACGAACTCGGTGAACCGGCGGTAGATGTCGCGCGCCTCCCACTCGTCCTTGGTGAGCTCGAGGGAGTTGGACTCGTCGACGCGGAAGATCTCCTCCAGCGCGGCGGCGAGGCCGGGTTCGATGATCTCGACGTTGATCTCGTAGTTGCCGGTCAGGCTCAGGCGGTCGATGTTCGCGGTGCCGACGGTGGTCCAGGTGCCGTCGATCGTGGCCGTCTTGGCGTGCACCATCGCGTCGCGGTAGCGCAGCACCTTCACGCCCGCGTCGAGCAGCTGGGAGAAGTAGCCCCGCGAGATCCAGTCGGCCACGACGTGGTTGGACTTGGCCGGGATCAGCACCCGGACGTCGACGCCGCGTCGCGCGGCGTCCATCAGCGCGTCGGCGAAGTCGGGGTCGGGCAGGAAGTACGCCGTGGTCATCCAGATGTTGCGGCTGGCGCGGGTGATGGCGTCGAGGTACATCGCCCGGATCGGGAACACCCAGAGGCGAGGCACGTTGCGGTGGAACCGGATCGTCGGCTCCCAGGTCGAGGCCGTCTCGAGCAGCAGCGGGCGCTCGCTGGGCCGGAACCGCCGCCGCCGGTTCAGGTTCCAGAAGTCGGCGAACGCGCGCTTGAGGTCCCACACGCCCGGCCCGCTGATCCGCACGTGGGTGTCGCGCCACTCGGTGGCGTACGCCGCCCCCAGGTTGTAGCCGCCGACGAACCCGACGTTGTCGTCGACGACGAGGATCTTGCGGTGGTCGCGTCCGTAGCGGCGCAGGTCGAACGGACGCCAGCCCGCGCCGTACACGGGATAGCGCAGCACCTTGATCCCCGGCGTGAAGTGCTTGAAGCGTGGGGAGACGACCAGGTTGGCGAACGCGTCGTAGATGACGAACACCTCGACCCCGCGCTCGGACGCGGCCTCGAGCGCGCTCTTGAAGCGCAGTCCCACCTCGTCGGCCTTCCAGATGTAGGTCTCCAGGAGCACCTGCCGCTGGGCGCCGTCGATCGCCTCGAGCATCGCGTCGTACAGGTCGGCGCCGAAGGTGTACGTCGTGACCTCGCCGTCGCCGACCGGCACCGTGCTCGGCGGAGCCGTGGGGAACGACACCGACCGGCGCTTGCCGCGCCGGCGGTAGGAGTCGACCAGCGTCATCACGACGGCCATCACGAACGGCGCGGCCACGATCGCCAGCACCGCGCGGCGGACCACGGGGAGCCAGCGGTCGACCGTGGGGGCAGCTGCGCGAGCGGGCACGTCGTCAAACTACCGGGCCGACCGGGGCCGACAGGGCAACGCCGGACCTGGCAGGATCGGCCGCGTGAGGGCGTTGAGGGACGCTCGTGAGCGGTGGCGGGCACTGCGCACGAGCAGACGGAAGTACCGGCGACTCTTCGGTCGTCGCATGCATCTGCTGCGTCCCCGCACGCACAGCGAGTGGATCCAGCACGCCAAGTTCGTACGCCGCGACCCGCGTCTGGTCGCCCTCACCGACAAGATCCAGGCCAAGGCCTACATCGCCGAGCGTGTGGGCGAGGAGTTCGTGATCCCGACGTACTGGACCGGTCGGCGACTGCCGCCGCGACGGGTGCGCCGGACGTGGTCACGTCCCTACTTCATCAAGGCCGCCCACGGCTGCCACCAGAACCTGGAGGTCCCCGCCGAGGGGCGAGTCCGCTGGCGGGTGATCGAGCGCCGGGTCGAGCGGTGGCTCGCACGGACCTACGGCGGCAGGGGCGGTGAGTGGCAGTACGCCCGGATCCCGCGCCGGATCATCGTCGAGCAGCGGGTCGGCGACCCCGGCGTCCTGCCCGACGACTACAAGCTCTGGGTGTTCCACGGGCGCGTCCACTACGTGCACTGGTTCACCGACCGCGACCTGCCGACGTACGGCGGTCGCATCGTCGACCGCGAGTGGAACGAGCCCTTCCGCTCGGTCTCCCAGCGCACCCACGAGCGCTTCCCGCCGCGGCCCGAGGCCCTGGACACGATGATCTGGATCGCCGAGACGCTGGGGGAGGACTTCCCGTTCGTGCGCGTGGACCTCTACGTCGTCGACGGTCGCCCCTACGTCGGCGAGCTCACCTTCACCCCTTCGGCCGGGTTCCACACGCTCGAGCCCGACCGGGCCGACTTCGATCTCGGTGCCCTGTGGCGCGAGCCGCGGCGCGAGCGTCTCCCCGCCACGCCCCGCCCCGCGCCGGACCAGGGTCGGTCCCGCCTGGTCGGCTCCAGCCATGTCCGCTAGGCGCTGCGCGCACGGGCTCCGAGCTCGGTGGCGCCTGGCGCGCCAGGCCACGCGGCGCTATCGGGAGGTGTTCGGCCGCCGGCCCAGGCTGCTGCTCGCGCTGAACCACTCCGAGCGCCTGCACCGCGTCAAGGTGCTGCGACGCGACCCCCGGCACGCGCTCCTGGCGGACAAGGTCGAGGCGAAGGCCTGGATCGCTTCGCGGGTGGGCGAGGAGTACGTGATCCCCACGTTGTACGCCGGGCGGCGGCTGCCGCGTCGTCGCCGCCGTCGCACCTGGCCACGCCCGCTGTTCGTGAAGGCGGCCCACGGCAGTGGGAAGGCGTGGAACGTCCGCGTGCCCGCCGACGGTCCGGCCCGCTGGGGGCGGGTCGAGCGGAAGGTGCACACCTGGCTCACGACGTCGTACGGCGGCAAGGGGGGCGAGTGGCACTACGGTGCGATGCCGAGGCGGGTGCTGGTCGAGCCCCACATCGGAGACCCGGAGCGCCTGCCCGACGACTACCAGCTGTGGGTCTTCCACGGTCGGGTCCACTTCGTGCAGTGGCACACCGACCGCGGGACGCCGAGCTTCGGTGTCCGCTACGTCGACCGTGACTGGACCGAGGCCTTCCGCTCGACCAAGTTCCGTCTCCACGAGCGGATGCCACCCAAGCCGCAGTCGTGGGACACCATGGTCTGGATCGCCGAGACGCTCGGGCGCGACTTCCCGTTCGTGCGGGTCGACCTCTACGAGGTCGACGGGCACCCCTACGTCGGGGAGCTCACCTTCACCCCGACGGCCGGGTTCCACAGGTTCGAGCCGCCCGAGACCGACCGGATGCTCGGCCGGCTCTGGCGCAAGCCGCGCGTGCCGCGTCACCCGGCGACTCCACGGCCCGAGGTCGCGAGGGCCGAGGCCCGGGTGGGGAGCGCCCGCGGATGAGCGAGCTCCCGGTCGCCGACGGCTGGTTCGTCGTCGACGACATCGGCGAAGGCGTGACCCGCGTGACGGAACCACACCTGAGCGAGCTGGTCTCCGCCAACCTCTGGTGGATCCGCGGTCGCGACCGGGACGTCCTCGTCGACACCGGTCTCGGGGTGGCCTCGCTGCGCGAGCACCTCCCCGAGGTGCTCGCGCACGACACGCTCGGAGTCGTCAGCCACACCCACCTCGACCACGCCGGCGGTGCCTACGAGCTGGCCGGTGTCGCGGTCCACGAGCTCGAGGCCGCTGCGATCGTCTCCCCGCCGCCCGCGAGCCTGCGCACGCACACCGAGCTGGAGCTGCTCGGCCTCGTCCTGCCCGAAGGCGAGCTCCCCGAGTCGCTGCTCGAAGCCCTGCCCAGCGCCGACTACGACCC
>Ga0070679_100006110_pt1 | contig 11204 bp, 16 predicted proteins | sample KBSC63BmetaG_FD_65652 | JGI IMG/M metagenome (GOLD analysis project Ga0070679, IMG submission 65652) | Corn rhizosphere microbial communities from Kellogg Biological Station, Michigan, USA - KBS C6-3B metaG | ecosystem: Host-associated > Plants > Roots > Rhizosphere | place: USA: Michigan... | reverse complement strand
TCCACATGTCCTCACGGAGGCACCGCCGAAGGATGGCTGTTATACATGACTGGTGAGGTTACTCAGCCGTCGCGAATGTGGGAAGGGATTGCGGTCCCCGTCGCCGGTACCTACGAAGTGGACCAGGTACACTCATTCGTCAGCTTTCGCGTGCGACATCTGATCGTCGGCCGCGTCAACGGCCGTTTCACGTCCTTCCGGGGGAGTTTCAACGTCGTCGAGGACGCGGAAAGTCTGTTTGAATCCGTCGACGCGAGCTTCGACGCCGCGAGCATCGACACGCACGTGCAGGCGCGGGACAATGACCTTAGAAGCGAACGCTTCTTTGACGCACAAACATTTCCCCACGTTCTGTTTCGCGGCGACCGCGGCGAACATGCCGAAGGAAGCTGCTGGTCCGTCCACGGCGATCTCACTATCCGTGACATCGCCCATGATGCTTCGCTCGCCGTCGCCGTACGCGGGATGATGTTTGACGGCAGTGGGAGAGCGAAAGCAGCACTAACCGTCACCACCGAGCTCCAACGCTCTGACTTCGGGCTCACCACCGAACTGCTCCAAGAGTCTGGGAAGAGCGGCGAGCCGGACGTACACATCACGGCGGACATCGAGGCGTTCCTCCGCGAGTAGCGCGTTCAGCGCCCCGACGCGATGATCGTTTCGGCGCGTCGCTGCACCACAGCCAGCACGGATCCTAGGTGTACACGAGGCGCCATATATTACGAGAACACCGCCGGCCGTGGCGAGGTGACTCTCAATCTGGCCGCATCGATAGGGCAGCCTAACCTTGGGAGGGCATCATTCTGATGAGGCGTGGAACCGGCGCGCACGCGACCACCTAGCGGAAGGCACGTCGATGTCGACAGTTCTTCCTCAGATCTCGGCTCGGCGGATCGACACCCCGCCGGTTTGCCTTATAACGCTCACAGGCGAGCACGACCTATCTACGAGGCCGGATGTCGAAGTCGTCCTCACCGATGCCGTCGGCAGCGGCGATCCGGTGATCGTCGACCTCCAACCAGCGACCTTCGCTGACTCGTCAATTCTCGACGCGATCATCAGGGCCGGGAACGCGGCGGGCCGGCGTGGGCTCGCCGTCGTGCTGCCGGGCGACGGCGAAGTCCGGAGGCTGTTTGACCTCGTTGGCGCGCGGGCAGTGCTCTTGACGTTCCCGACCCTGCGGCTCGCGGTCGAGTGGTGCTACCCAAGCGCGCAAGTGCAACACTCGCAAGACGAGCAGGAGTAAGGTCGCCTCGTCGGATGGTCAGGGAGCGGAGCTCAACGAGCGACGCACCCCCGCGTCGGCGGATGCTCTCGCGTAGCCGCCGGCGGCATCGACTCTCCCCGCCTAATCCTCGATGCGTGATGCCAGCTGCGCGTTGGCGAGGCATGGCAGCTGGTGTTAGGCGCGCGAGTCGCCCGTGTATGTCTTCCCAGCGTTCCAACACAGCTTCGGGGGGACGAACCCCGCGGTTGGAGCGTTGCGGGACGGGTCACTGTGCCTCGGGCGGTTGGTGGCTCGTCCCGTCCTTCCATTGCGTTCTTCGGGATCCGTGGCCCAGCCTCCCAAACCGGCACGACGCGCCGGCCACCCGAAGGTCATCAGCGGTCTTCAGGAACTTGTCGGTGGCGTGCCGGGGACAGCCATCCGCGTACAGCCACTCGGCCAGGTGTCGTACACCGTCCCCAGCGCACCGGCAACGTGCGTGATGCGGTCGACTGCAGGAGCAGCCGCTTTCGCCTTCAGCCCAGCGCTATCCCGCTCCTCATCGTGTGCGACGAGGTCGATTTCCCCGGCGTGATGGTGCTCGCGAAAGAGAACTCGCCACAGCCCTCCCCGACCCGGAGCTCACCTAACCCGCGGCACGAGAGCGACTCAGTGCGGATCATGCTGCCGCTCTCGGCCCGCCAGTCGTCGCGCGGCGACACCGAGCACGGCGATCGTGGGGATCCCAACTGCTCCGTAGAGGCCATAGCGGCTGACCGTGTCGGCGAAGCGCCTTGCCGCAGAGGTGGTCGTCGCCGATGCGCACTCCCTCCCATTCCCGTCTGAGAGCTTCGACGGGGCCTGGGCTGATCGCACGTTCCAGCATCTCGCCGACCCGCTCGCCGCGTTGCGGGAACTCGTGCGGGTTGTCCGTCCCGGCGGTCGGATCGTGATCGCGGATCCCGACTACGGCACCCAGGTCGTGAACATCCCGATCAGGAGCTCGCCCGTCGAGTGCTCGAGTTCCGCGCCGGCATAGGCAACTGGACGCTCGCCCATCAGATGCCACGAGCCTTCGCACAGGCCGGCCTGAGCAGAATCGAGGCGGAGGCGATTCCCATCGTCGTCCGCGACCCGACGGCGCTCGATAACACCCTCGGACTGCGAGACTGGGCGCGGCTCTCCGTCGAGCAGGGTCTCATCTCGAAGGAAGATGCCGCCACGTGGGAGGCGATGCTGGATGAGTCGATCGCGGGCGGCTGGTTCCTCTACGCCTTCAACATCTTTCTTACCCGCGGAACGAAGCCGGGCGGATGAGCGGCGCGAACGACCCCCACGAAGCGCTCGCCTCCGCCCGCCGTATCGCCGTTCTCGGCCCCTCCGGGTCGGGGAAGAGCTTCGTCGCCAACCGGCTCGCGGAGATCACCCGCCTGCCGCTCATTCACCTCGACCGGCTCGCCTACCAGCCGGGATGGCGGGAGACCGACGCCGAGGAGCTCGCGCGGATCCACCGGGAACTACTCAACGAGTCGGAGTGGGTGATCGACGGCAACTACACCAACGTCGACAAGGCCGAGCGCATCCGCCGCGCCGACCTCGCAGTCGTTCTCGCGCTATCTCGACGAACGTGTATTCGCCGCATACTCCGGCGCCAAACCCTCAACTTCGGACGCGGCCGCCCGGACATGGCCGACGGATGCGTCGAACGCTTCGACCTCGACTTCCTGCGCTTCTGCTGGAACTGGCACCGGCGCCATCCCGACTACGGCGAGGAGATCACCAGCCAGGCTGGATCGACTCCCGTCATCGTCCTCCGCTCACAACGGGAAGCGAACGAGTTCCTCCACCGCGCGGCGCGGCGGGCCGTGTAACTCCGAGGCAAGGCGTGGCGTCCGGCGTTGTCAGCGGGCCAGCCAGCTTCGACCGAGCGCATTCCAGTGGATGTTCGCGGCCTCGGCGACGGCAGGCGTTGGGTCTCGTGTCGCCAGGCACCAGGCGGCGACGCAGAAACTCAAACCCCCTCGAAGCATGGCGATCGTGCCGTCGTCGCGGCCGGCGAAGACGCTGAGTGCACCCGCCGGGAGATAGGAAAGATCCCACTCCCGGGGCCCCTGACAGGCTGCCTCGAAGTCGAGCAACACGGGGCCGGCGGCCGTCCACACGATGTTTCCGTCATGCGGCTCGCCGTGAAGCGCCGTCGAGTGTGTGAGCGACTCGACCAGGCACATCAGCCGATCGTAAGCGCGTCCAGCGAGTTCTCGCTCGGCCGGCGCGAGAGCGGGCGTCGCCGCCTCGTCTTGGAGTAAACGGTTCGCCAGAGCGGTCTTGTCGGCCAGTCGAGGCAACTCGCCGGCGACGTCAGCGAGTGCGCGGTGGAAATTTCGCACCGCCTCGCCGAGCAGGCGATCACCGCCGTCCGGCCTCTCAGCCGAGCCCACGTACCTCCAAAAGGTCAGGGTAGTGCCGGATGCCTCGTGCGGCCCGGCCAGGTCGCCGTCTGCCGGGGAGGCGACCGGCACCCCGCGATCGGCCAGTCGTCGTCCCAGCCGAACCTCCCGTTCAAGCGCGGCCTGACCTCGCCCTTCAAGGACGCTCGTCGACACCTTCCCCACCAGCCCTTGACGCGGCAGCCGCACGATCGTGTTGTTCGACTCGGCGATGACGACAGCCCCCGCGGTGTTCAGGCCAACCCGAAGCGCGACCTCATCAACGGCTCCGAGGGCGACCTCTCTCGTGTGCTTGCGCTCGTGCGGCACGCGTTCATCGTAGGGAAGCATCTTCGAGACACCCCTCCTTCCTCCGGAGGAGAGCCTCCTTACCCGTCGGCTCTCAGTACCCGCCGGGAGCGATGCACCGTTCTTGACGTCTTCAGCGAGGCGCGGCTGGGCGCTGCACGTCGGCGTGCAGGCAGCCGTGCGACGCATGGCGACCCTCAGAATCCTTCCGAAGAAGTGCCCCAAAGGGGGAAAGACGCCTGGGCCATATCGACGTAGCGCAAAGCAGATCGTACGCTCGAAGGACATCGCCTAGAAAAGGACGCGCATGCGCCGGATCACCATTTTGGTCACCGCTGTCGTCGGAGTCGGCACGCTTGCCGTCGTCGGCGTCGCGATGGCGGTCACCACGCTCACATCTGTCAGCGGGAAGACACTCACCCAGACTCGGTTCGTCAGTCAGGCTGGGATGATCCGCGTCGACGGCCAGCCCCAGACCAGCAACTGGACAGACATCCCCGGTGCGACGACGACGGTCACGATCCCGTCCACCCAGACCGGCGGGGTACTGGTCGCCAGTTTCGACGCGTTCACGGTCTGTTCGGCACCCGGCAACGGGCCTGTCGGATGTGGTTGGCGGATCGCCGTCAGCGGCCAGCCGATGAACCCCGACGACGGCACCGACACCGTCATCAGCGCCGGCTCAAACGGCGAGCTGCGGTCGATCCAGCGCAGCTCGAACGTGCTCGCGCCCGGCACCTACACGGTTCAGGCACAGGCACTCCTGAACGACCCCCAGCATGCCGGAGCGAACCCGCTCTTTTTGACCAACTGGTCGCTCCTCGTCCAAGAAGCGAAGGCGTAAGTGCGTCGCCTGGGGCTCGTCTTCCTTACAACGGCCCTGATCGCCGCGGGCCTCGTCGCCGGCATCGCGTCGGGCGCCGACTCAGTCCAAACCATCCAATCCGGCGGCATCAGCCAGATCAAGATCAAAACCGGCACAGGCCCGCTCACCATCGGCGATCCCGCTCACCCCGTGACCGGATGGATCCCCATCACCGGCGCGTCTGAGACGATCACTGTTCCCACCGGCAAGCAGGCCATGTTCATCGCCCGCCTCTCCGCCCACACCCTGTGCCAGTACCGCTACGACTGTGACGTCCGCATCACCGTCAACGGCACAGCAATGCAGCCGGATAACGGCCAGTTCGACGCCACCGCCAACTACGACGGCGCCGACCTGTTCGCATCCGCCAACGACGACCTGTACCAGAACCACATGCGAACCATGATCCGCGCCGCCGGCCCCTACCCCGCTGGGAAATACACCATCCGGGCCGAGACCTACCTCTTCGCGCCCGGCGACGCACAAACCGCGGTGCTTGAACTACGCAACTGGCAATTCGAAGCCGAACGCGCCAACTCCTAACCTCGCATAGGGCTGGATGTTCTGGGTGTGCCACACGATCGTCGAGCACGGGAACGTCGAGAGGATCCACAGGTCGCGCATCACCGGACGCGACTGGCCGCACCAAAGTTCAGGGTTGATTTCTGAGTCGAGTCGGTGGTGGTGAGTGCCGACGAGCCTGGTCTTGGTGATGGGCCCGAACTCTCCGCCGAAACAGGCAGCGCCCGGTTTCCCCGAGCGCGGTAGTCGCGATCGATGCGCACGCCGCGGCGGCGTGCGGCATCGTGCCACCGGCCGGATCACAGGTCAGCAACGTAGTGGTGCGTGACCGGCACGTGCGTCCGCAGGCCGAGCTTCACGACGACCGTCATCCTGCCTGTCGGCGCTGGCGGTGGTGAGTGAGCGGTGGTTGGGCTCGCGCTGCCTGCGCCGAGACATCCTGACGCAGCGACAATGACGACCAAGCTCGCGATCCACACGCCATCGCGCATACCACTACGACGGCCCAACGCGCGGGAAGGGTCCAACCCATCGCAGAACGCCCCATGCTGCTGCCGCCTCGGTGATCTTGAGGGTGCGAGGCCGGTGAACTCGCGCAGCGCCGGACGACTAGAAATCATCCGTGCGCCTCTACCCTGAGGAACCGGCCGTAGGCCTGTGGGAGCCGAGGCTGGTAGCTGAGGTCGTGGCCGGAGCCATCGGGGTTTGGCCGTCCGGAAGGCCAGCAGTGATCGCCGTAGACGGGCGCAGTTCCTCAGGCAAGACGACGTTGGCCGCGACGATCTGTGAGGCGGCAGAGCGCGCCGTCGCAGTTCATACGGACGACGTTGCTTGGCACCACTCCGTCTCCGGCTGGGACGACCTCCTGAAACTCGGAGTGCTCGAGCCAGCCCGAACTGGCGAAGCCGTCTCGTATCGACCCCCGGCCTGGGATGCCCGGCGTCGACCGGGCGCGATCCACGTCCCGGCTGGCACCGAACTGCTGGTCGTCGAGGGGGTCGGGGCCGGACGCCGAGAGTTGGCGTCGTGCGTTGACGGCACCATCTGGGTTCAGTCCGACTTGAACGAGACGCTTGCCCGTGACCGCGAACGGGTCGCCGCCGGAGAGATCAGCCTAAGCGCCTACGACGACTGGATGCAACAGGAGCGCCCTTTCCAAGCGGATCAGAAGACCTGGATCCGAGCACAGCAGATCGTGTGTGGCTCCCCCGCTGAAGAGCTACCGAGCGGCTACGTCCTCGCCGATGTAAGGGCCTCATCGAGCGTGGCGGTCACGGCCACGGCGCCGAAGTAACGGACGCTAGTCGTAGTCACCTTACGGAGAGACAGCCGCCAGCGCCGTGCTCGGCTGCGAGTCGAACCCTCGCGTCTCTCAGAAGTTTGAGCTGGCACGGCACGGGCCGCGGGCGATGACGGTCGGGTGGCCACCCCTGAACGGGATCGTTTCGACGATCCCGTATGGGCTCATGGTCTCGCCGCAGCCGATCGCGGCAAGGACTGTGCGACCGTTGCGCGAAAGGCCCTGCGCGTTAAGGTCGCCGACGAACCGGGTCAGCGGCCGGGTCGCGCCCGAGGCGACGTCGACGGCGTAGAGCTTGCCGTTGTTCGTGGCCGGGTAGGCGGCGAGTATGCGCTGCCCGTTCGCCGACCAAGCAGCCGGGTAGATGCCAGCCCGGGTGTGGGTGACTTGGCGTGCATCGCCGCCGTTTGCGTTCATCAGCCAGACATCGCCGCGGCAGTTCATACAGCGATCCGATCCGTAACGCTCGAAGGCGATGCCACCCGGGCCCCACAGAGGGAACTCGCTGCGGTGATCGTCGGTCAGCCGATGAATCGGCCCGCCGAACCGGCTGACCGTGTAGATGTCGGTTCCGGAGCCGGTCGAATGCTGGAAGGCGAGCGTCGACCCATCCGGTGAGAACGAGAAGTTCTCCACGGCCTCGGGCAGCCGGATCGTCGTCAGCCGCAGGGTGTGGACATCGAGGATCCGAAGGCCCCGGCCGCCGCCAACCGCCAGGAAGCGGGAGTCCCACGACCAGACGAGCGGGGCCCCCGAGACCCGCACCATCCTCGACGGTCGGCCGACGAGGCTGACCAGCTGAAGACCGGCCGGATGGGCAGGCGAGCCGCCAAGATACGCGACGGTTCGCCCGTCCGGCGAGATCAGCGGCGACGTGCCAACGCCCAACCGATGTGAATTCTTGTCGGTCGGCGACGCGACGTAGACGACCTCAGGGCCGCCGATGATCCGCGACCCCACCGGCTTTGCATAGACCAATGCGACATGGGCCGGCGTCGGCAGCGTCTGGACGGAAGGGGCATCACCCCGACCGGTCGCATACCAAGCGACCAATGCGACCGCCACGAGGCAGACAACCGCGATCGCCCAGACGGCAGGACGCCGTCTCTCGATTTTGGCGGGGCTTGTCGCATCCATGTAGGTCTTCGACTCCGATGCCGAGGCAAAGGTTCCACATCGGCGAGTTCACTGGCCAACTCAAGAACCTAGCCGGTCGCCGAGTTGAAGGCCGTCAGGTTTGCCTGCGGCGGTCGCTGGCCGAGGTACCGCTCGTGGAGGCGGCCGATGCTGCCTCGCTCAGTCGTCCCGCTGACCGAGCAGCATCTGGTTGCCGTCCATCGGTCGGCCTGATGCTTCCACCGCGGCTCTAACTAGCGGCCCTAAGGTCGACCGGCCTGCGTGAACCTGTGGTGTCGATGGCGAGCAGGCGGTGATCGCCATTGCGGGAGTGGAGCCAGTGTCCGCGCCAGTGGAACAGGAAGGCGCCGAACGCGCAGCCTCGCAGCGTCACATGCACGGCCGCGACCGTGTGAGCCGCGTGCTGGCCGCGATTGACGACCTCGATGTCGTCGGTGCCTCCGCGGTTGGGGTGCGGCTGGTGGGTGACGACGAACGCGTAGGCGTGCCCGCCCGGAGCCTCGGCGGCGGTAGCGATAATGATCCGTCCCTGTCGAAAGTACGCCGATGCCAGCGGTCGTCCCGTCGCCGAGAGGAACAGCACCCGTCCGCGACCGAGTAGCGCGATGCGCCCGCCTGGAAGGTTGTCGATAGCGGCTGCGGCCAAGCGTCGTCCCAGCTGGGCCAGCCGCCACGTCCGAAGGCCGTCCGTTCGCTCCAACCAGCCCGAGCGCGTCTCCATCAGATACGTCCCTGAACGGGGGTCATCCAGCGAACCCCGAACCGGCACCTGCCGGAGCAGTGCACCGGTTGCCGAGCGCATGATCAGGTCGCGGCGACGAGCGGTGACGAGTACACCCGCGCGTGTCCACGCAAGCGGCGTCTCGCGGGATCCCGCCCGATCTTGACTTCGGCGGCCGGCAGGCGAGCGAGGTACAGGCCATGCCCCCAGACCGAGAAGGCCAACTCACGGCCGCGTACGGCTACTCCGTCGATGTAGTCGGGGGGCCGATCAAACCGAAGCTGCGATTGCCACACCAAACCCCCGCCCCGAACGACGACGACCCTTCCACGCCGATAACCCACCGATCCGATCGAGGTTGGCCACGCGCCAACGATTTTCCCCACCGTTGCCAGGGCGGTAGGGCGCGGCGCGACCGCGGTCACCCGCACACTGGTCGCGGTGCCCCCACTGCCAGCGCAGGAGCCTGCCGCAGCAGCTGCCATCGCCACGAGCGCCCCCGACCTCAACTTCCCACCGAACCTATGCACACGTGTGATACGCCGAGGCGTGTTCTCGGCGTCCCGCGGTCGGCGCGCCGAGCTCGAGCCTCCCATTCGCTAGCTTTTGAGGGTCGTCCCGGCTGCCGCCAAACCTCGCGGAGGGAACAGCTGCGAGTTCAGATACGCTCGGGCACGTCGGCGGAGCGGTGGCCGAGTGGCTGAAGGCGGCGGTCAGAGACCGCTGTGTGCCCCGCAGGGGCACACCGAGGGTTCGAATCCCTTCCGCTCTGCCGACGCCCAGGTCAATGGTTCGCCACTTCGGCCCATCCCGGCCGTTATGGGCAGCTCAGGGTGAGGCGGCTGGAAGGGACGAGGGTGGTCGTCCCAGGACGACCGAGCGCTGTGTAGTGGAGCGCGATGCGAGGGATCGATGAGCGCGCTCCGCCGCTGTGCGCGGGGCATGCCCGAAGCTGCAAAACCACCCGGACGTGGATGTCTTCGCCGCGCTTTAGAGCGATCGATGATCGGGCTCGACCACCCGCGTTTCCGAGGCCGCTCAAGAACTTGATCTCCCGGACGGCGATGACGGGGCCGGTCGGCGTCGCCGACGCGCCGGTGATTGTGATCGGGATCGGGCTGGAGTTGCCGAGCGTGAAGTCGTAGTACGCCGTCAAGGGCAGACTCCGGTGTCCGACGAGCGTCTTTAGCGGTAGCGGTTGCGCGCTCCGGACGGCATAGCCGCCGTCGCCGGACCGGCTCAGCCCGACGGACGCATACAACGGGGGCGTCAGATGCGCTGTCCGGCCAGGACAACTCCACATGCCACTCCGGCCACGGTCAGGAGACACAGCGCCGCGGTGACCCAGATCCGCGGGCGGAGACGCCGACCCGCATCGGACTGATGAGACCGCCAGCGTAGGAAGACGGGGCCGACGATGAGTGGCCAAAACCAGACGCCGTGACCGGAGGTGTGGAGACCGGGAGCGGGGTCGATCAACCAGAGACCAGGGGCAACCACGGTTGAGACGACGGCTGCGCTCAACGAGAGGTCGGCCCAGGCGAGACGCCGAAATACCCAACGGCGAACGGCCGCGTCGGCATACCAGGCAAGGCCGAAAACGAGCGGGCTGACAATGTCCCAGACACCCCCGATCCGAGGCAAGATCTCCCAAAGCCCACTCGTCTCGGACGCATCCGTCGGCCAGCCCCAAACTGCGGCGGACACCTCGGCCGAAACAAAGACGATCGCAAGTCCAACCAGCGGGCCCAGGACGAGCGCGCACCACGCCGCGATCACAGAGCGGCGCCAGCTGGGATGAGGCAGCGGCGCCGGGAACTCGCCACCACGAACATCGAGAGCCTCGGCCGTCACGATCCCAGCGTACTGCCCGAGCGAGCCGACAAAAAGCAGGTCAAGCGGCTAGCCGCCGGGGAGTGTCGAGGTGCCGCGATGATCAGCGGCTCGCCGACTCGCCTGGCGCTCGCTCGTAGCCCTTCCAGTTGTCTACTCTGACCCTCTGGTAGTTTGGGCGAATCCCGAGAGCCTGGGCTGCTTGGTCGGCGAGGGCAACGGCTGACATGTGGGCCCAGGTCGAACAACCATGGCCAAGGCAGAAGTCGGGCCACCAGGCGTTGCCGGTGCCAGCCATGAACGCGTTGTCCGGGAACCTCCCGCGTAAGTGCTTCTCCATCGCGTGGGCGAAGACGGATCACTTCGCGGCCGTCCTGATATGGCTGAGCGCCGGATCGAACGGCTCTCGGCCGGCGAGCGCGAGGAGCATCTGGTATTTGGCCATCACGCGCAGGCGCTGCCCTCCGGCCGTCTCGCGCCAGAGCTGCGCCATTCTTCGGCGCGTGTCGTCTCCGAGGGGTGCGAGGTACCCGTCACTGTTGAATCCGTGCCGTCGGCCCCGTCCTGGTAGAGCTCGTTTACCATCGCCTCAAGAAACGCGGCAGAGTTAATCACTGCAGAGAGGACGCACCCGTGGTGCTCGATGTCGAATCGAGGATCACCACCAGCGTACGCACGCTCGATCTCCCCCGCCCGGGCGGCCTGGTGCATGGCCATCCACAGCAGTCTCGATGAGAAGTAGCTCCGAATCGAAACTCGAGCTACGCCGACGAGTCCGCCACGGCCCATTCGTGGAGTGAAGCAGACGCGTCGGAGGGCGCCGCCGATGAACGCGCGCGCTGTTCCGCCGGCGTGCCAGACCTCCGTCCGTGGCGCCGGCGCTG
>Ga0070679_100006107_pt1 | contig 11206 bp, 11 predicted proteins | sample KBSC63BmetaG_FD_65652 | JGI IMG/M metagenome (GOLD analysis project Ga0070679, IMG submission 65652) | Corn rhizosphere microbial communities from Kellogg Biological Station, Michigan, USA - KBS C6-3B metaG | ecosystem: Host-associated > Plants > Roots > Rhizosphere | place: USA: Michigan... | reverse complement strand
TGGCTGATCGCCATGTGGTTGGAGCCGAGGCGATGGGTCGCAAAGATCGTGCGCACGGCGTGGGCCAGGAACGTGCTCTCCAGCACCTTGCGGCGGATGAAGGGCAGCGGCACGCCGGTCCCACGTAGGTAATCGCGGTCGCACTCCAGCGCGTTGGCGGTGAGGCCGATGCCCGCGGAGTTGAGGCCCGAGCGCGCGAGGCCACCCGCCTCGGTGAAGGTCAGGATGTCCGGTCCGTCGTCGCGGCGGATGCGCAGCACCACGGCGTTCTCGGCGCACTCGGCGCGCCAGTCCCAGTTCTGGCCGTGCAACAGCACGCCGTCGGCGCTCGCCTCGGGCAGCGCGAGGGCGGCAGTGCAGCCATCGGGGAAATGCTTCTCGACCTGCTGCTTGCGCGCGGCCACCACCATCTCGGTGCGGGCGTTCATCAGCACGATGCCCGCAAACGGCTCGCCGGACCCTTCGGCGATGCCGCGCATCTCCTCGACATAGGCTGCATCGAACGCCTCAATCACCGGCACCATCGCCTCGGCCTTGCGCTCGAGTTCCCTCCAGTCGACGCCGCTCTTCAGGAGCGACTCCGAGTACATCCTGATGCCGCGCCTGATGTGGTCCGGCACAGCCTTGCCGTGCTGGCGACCGCGTTCGATCGGCGAACCGGAGATATCGATCAGGGGAAACGGCGCATATGCCATCAGGCACTCCCCAGCAGCGCAGTGCGGAATCGATCCTTGAGGTGCGCGCCGTCCTGCGGCGGCATCACGAACTCGAGCTTCTCGACCATCACCTTCACAAGCCTGAAGACAGGCCCCTTCCTGGTGCGCAGGTCCTTCACCAGCTGGGCGACGTCGGCCTGGTCACGCACGGTGCCGGTGTCGGCGAGGCCGCAGCCCCTGGCGATCAGCGCGAGATCGGTGCCGGCGCCTGAATCGGTCGGGCCGTTGTTGCGCGGGCTGGTGTGGCTCGCCTGGTTGCCGGTCTCGCCGAATTTTTCGTTGTCGAGCACGCAGATCGCGAGGTTCTCAGGCGCCTGCGCGGCCACGGTCGCCAGCGCACCCACGGTCATCATCAGGTCGGCGTCCCCGGTGATCACCAGCACGCGCTTGGTCGGCTGTGCCAGCGCCAGGCCCAGGCCCATCGGCACCGGCGCGCCCATCGCGCCCCACAGCGGCATATTGAGTGGACGGTCGCCGGCGGCGGTGATGTCCCAGTTCGACGACCCAAGGCCAGCGATCACGAGCAGGTTGTCGTCGGCGCCGGCGAGGATCGTCTTGACCAGCGGCCTGCGCCGCAGCGTTGCCTTCGTGCTCATCTACTTCTTCCCGAAATTCTTGATGCCGATCAGCTTCTGGCGCAGCAGCACGGCGACCGCCTGGCCACCGTTGAAGGCCGAGCGGGCGGCATGGTCGATCGTCTGCTTCACGTCCTCGGCCTTGTCGACCGACAGGACCAGCACACCCATCGCCTCGAGCACCTTGGGCGTGCCCTGGCCCATCGGGTATTGCCAGGAATTGAACTCGCCGGGCTCCCCGCGCATCGTGATCAGGGTCAGGAAGGGAAAGCGCAGCGTCTTGGTGAGGCCGAGCAGGTTGATGGTGTTGCCGACGCCCGAGCTCTGCATCAGCAGCGCCGAGCGCTGGCCGCCCAGCCACGCGCCGGCGGCGAGCGGGATGCCTTCCTCCTCGGTCGTGAGCGCCAGGGTACGGATGGAATTGGACTTCTGGCACGCCTCGATGACCTTCGCGTGGCCGGCATCGGGAACGTGATAGACCTGCTTGATGTCATGGTCCTGCAGGACCTGGAAAATGTCGTCGCGCCAATCGTTCATGGAATTCGCGTGTCGCCTTTGCTGCCGTGAAGGCAGCAACCTTAGCCCAGCCGCGTCATCACCGTCTCGCCCGGACCGAGCACGCGGCCGTCGTGCGCGCGGATTTCGATCTTGCGAACCGGCTGGCGATATTCGCGATCGACCAGGGTCATCGGATCGGCCTCGCGCGCAGCGAGATTCTCGCGGCCGAACTGGCCGAGCGCCACCAGCACGGGGAACAGGCCGAGGCCTTTTTCCGTGAGGTGATACTCCTGATAGGCGGTGCCGTCGGCCGCCGGCTTCTGCTCGAGGATGTCGCGGGCGACGAGCTCGCGCAGGCGGCGGGTCAGGATGTTCCTGGATACGCCCAGGCTCTTCTGGAACTCGCTGAAGCGGTGCATGCCGCGCAGGCAATCGCGCACGATCAGCAACGTCCACCAGTCGCCGATGACGTCGAGGGTGCGGGCGATGGGGCAGGCCGCCCCCGAAAGACTCTTCCGGCGCATGAGATAACCTCTTGGAAGTGTGGTTGCATGATAGAACAGCATCGGCTTATCTGTCATCTGGTTCCATAATGAAACCCCGGCTGGTTGTCCGGGCAGGAGTCCCGGATGTCCGACATTGCCGCCGCCGCGTCCCTCGACGCGTCCCCGCAATCGCAAATGCCGCCCGCGCACCCCTTGCCGTCCCGCGCCCGCCTCTCGGGTGCCGAGCGCAAGGCGCGCGCGCGCGAGGCGATGCTGCACGGCCCGATCGTGCGAACACTGTTCAAGCTCGCGCTGCCGACCATCGGCGTGATGGTGGCGCAGACCGCCGTCGGCATCGCCGAGACCTACTACGTGGGCTTCCTCGGCACCGACGCGCTGGCAGGCGTGGCGCTGGTGTTCCCGATCTTCATGCTGATGACGACCATGTCGAACGGCGGTATCGGCAGCGGCGTGGCCTCCTCGGTCGCGCGCGCGGTCGGCGCCGGCCGGCAGAAGGACGCCGACGCGCTGGTCTTCCATTCCGTCATGCTGGCGGTGATCTCGGGCGCGCTGTTCACCATAGGCGCGATCTGGGCGGGGCCGGCGCTGTACACGGCGCTGGGCGGCCGCGACGCCTCGCTGGTCGCGGCGTTGCGGTATTCCGACATGCTGTTCGCCGGCGCGATTCCGGTGTGGATCGTGAACCTGTTCGCCGCCGCGTTGCGTGGCTCGGGCAATGTCAAAGTGCCGGCGCTGGTCACGCTGGTGGGGGCGATGATCATGATCCCCGTGTCGCCGGCGCTGATCTTCGGCTTCGGCCCGATCCCGCGACTGGGCATCGCCGGCGCGGCGATGGCGTTCAACATCTACTATCTGGGCGCGCTCATCGTGATGATCCGCTACATGCGCTCGGGCCGGTCGGGCCTGACGCTCTCCATCGTGCCGCTCGAGCGACGGCTGTTCGCCGACATGCTGAAAGTCGGCCTGCCGTCGGCGTTCAACGCGCTGCAGACCAACCTCTGCGTGATCCTGGTCACCGGCGCGGTCGGCCTGTTCGGCACCGCGGCGCTGGCCGGCTACGGCACCGCCTCGCGCCTCGACTATGTCCTGATCCCGATCCTGTTCGGCCTGTCGTCGGCGGTGCTGACAATGGTCGGCATCAACGTCGGCGCCGGCCAGGGCGCGCGCGCCCGTCATGTCGCCTGGGTCTCGAGCCTGGTCGGCGTCGCGATCACCGGCGCGATCGGCCTCGCCGCGGCGCTGGCGCCGGCGGCGTGGGTCGGCCTGTTCACGCATGATCCCGATGTGCTGGCGCCGGGCGTCACCTATCTCGGCATCGTGGGCGGCGCCTACGCGCTCTACGGCTTCGGCTTCGTCATGTCGTTCGCAGCCCAGGGCGCCGGCAAGATCCTGTGGTCGACGATCGCCGTCAGCGCACGCCTCGTGATGGCCGCGGGCGGTGGCTGGATCGCCGTCACGATGTTCGGCGGCACGATGACCACGCTCGCCTGGATCATCGCGGCTTCGTTCGTCGTCTATGCGGTCTTCGCCAGCCTGGTGATGCTGCAGCGCTCGGCGTGGTGGCCGAAGGTACAATGAGAAGAGGCGGCCACCGCAAGAGCGCCCGGCGCCCACTCAGCCTGGAGGCAGTGCGCGCAGGACGTCTCTGAAAACCCCGTACTGCACCTGGAATGCCTGCGGACTGTAGTCCTGGTAGTAGCCCGCGGTCACCGCGACAACGGCATCGAGCTCCGGGACGATGCGAATCGACTGCCCGCCTCGACCGAGCGCGGCCGTCCAGTGAACCGCGCGCCCCTCGAGCAGGGAGCGGCCAAGCCACCAGAGGTATCCATAAGAACCGTCCGCCGTCCTGATCTTCGGCGCCGTCGAGGTCTCGATCCAGTCCCTGGAAACGATCTGCCGACCGTTCCAGCGGCCGCCCGCAAGAACGAGCTGGCCGATTTTGATCATGTCGCGCGGCCGCAGGCGCAATCCTCCTCCCGCATCGGTGTTGCCCCTGCGCCGAAGCCACTCCACGCCGGTAATGCCCATCGGCTCGAACAACGTCGCGCGGGCAAATTCATCGAGGGGGTGCCCGGTGGCCTTGCGGACGATGGCCGACACGAGCGCGAGCGCGCCGGTGTTGTAGAAGAACTCCTGCCCTGGCGGGGCCGTCACTCGAAGACGGCCGAGGACGTAACGACACGGATCTGACGCCCGGTTCATGCGCGCCTCGTCGTTGTCGTCGTCTCCAGTCGCCGGAGTCGCCTCCACCCACTCCAGACCCATCGACATGGTGAGCGCGTGCACCAGCTGGATGCGGTTCTTTTCGGGGGTCCGCAAGTCCGACAACTCGGGGAAGAAGCTGAAGATCGGTTCGTTGACGCTGCCTATCAGCCCGCGATCGATCGCGATCCCCAGCGCGAGCGATGCGACGCTCTTCGAAACCGACTTCATGTCGTGCAGCGTATCGACGCCAAAGTCGACGTGGCGTACCCGGCGGTTGTTGATCTCGTCGGGACCGTGGAAGTATCGCTCGAACACCAGCTTGCCGCCGCGGGCGACCAGAACGGCGTGCACGCTGGCGCCCGAAGCCTCGAGCCGGTCGGCCATCCGGCACAGCGTCCCGCGATCAATAGGCTTGTCGTCATCGATGGAAGCGACAGGCCAGCCATCGGCACGCGCGACCGGAACACCACAGCCATCGGACGGCGCCGCGTGCACCGGCAACGCGCCGAGCGGTGCCAGCGCCGTTCCTCCGACAAGGGAAACAAACGTCCGTCGTCTCATTCGATCCTCTCGTCCGCGCATAATATCGTCGCTCATTGAAGGCTTGCCGTGCCGAGTGGCGCGGCGAGCGCTCCCTGCGGCCGCGGCCGCCAGCCGGGCGGGCCGAACAGATAGCCGGCGGCCTCGCGCCAGGAGCGGGCCCGACGCAGGTCGCCCACGAGCTTGAGCCACTCGTGGAACGCAATCCGGATCGGGTTATGGGAAATCAGCGGCGTCACCAGACCGTAACGGCACGGCAGGTCGTCGCGTTCGGCGATGAAGGTGCCGAACAGGCGATCGAACACGATCAGCACGCCGCCGTAGTTGGCGTCGATGTACCGGGCGTTCGAGGCGTGATGCACGCGATGATGCGACGGCGTATTGAGGACGACTTCGAGCCAGCCCAGCTTGGGCGCCCATTCGGCGTGCAGCCAGAATTGATAGATCAGGTTGAGCGCCAGGGTGGCGAACACCGCCCGCGGCGCAAAGCCCAGCCAGATCATCGGTACGAAGAACAGGGCGTTGCCCGCGAGCCTGCCGGTCCAGCCGAAGCGATAGGCGACCCCCAGGTTGAATTCGTTGGACGAATGATGGACCGCGTGCGTGGCCCAGAACCAGCGCACGCGATGGGCGGCGCGATGGTACCAGTAGTAGCAAAACTCCTGGCCCACGAAGAGGGCGGCAAAACTGGCAAGGCCGCCCAACGGGACGGTCGCCAGACGATGTTTCCATGCCAGCTCGATGGCCGGGCCGGCCAGGCTGATCGACAGGAGCGCGTAGACGACGTATTCGCGCATCAGGGCGTCGGTGACCGAGGCGGCATAGGAGCGCCAATCGTACGCGCGCCGGACGACGAAAGTCAGGATCAGGCCTTCGGCGGTCGCCAGGCCGATCACGACAGGCAGTGACCAGGCGAGAACGGTGAACAGGGTCATGGCAGTCCTTGTTGGAGAGGCGACGGCGAACACACCGTGCGTCGCCCGCGTCCGTCAGGTCTTGCCGTTTTCCGCGGCCGCCTGGCCGATTCCTGAAATCGGCCCGTCCGTTCGGGATTCGGCCTGTCTGCGATAGGCGGTCGGCGTCATGCCGGCATGCGCCTTGAAGGCCCGGTTGAACGGTCCGATGGACTGAAATCCGGCGTCGAGGGCAATGGTCAGGATGGCGACCTCAGCCTGCCCGGGGTCGGCAAGGGCTGCCGTTACCTCGGCCAGCCGATAGCCATTCACGAAGCTGCTGAAGTTGCGATGGCCGAGCCGCTGATGGATCAGCCGGCGGAGACGGTATTCCGGCACCCCCAGGGCCGCGACCAGCGCCCCCAGACCAAAGCCTTCCTGGCGATAGACCTTCTCGTCCTGCATCAGCCGGAGCAGCCGTGCCAGCAGGGCATCGTCCGGGTCGCTGCCGTCGGTTGCCGGCATTGGGACGACAGCCGGATCTCGACCCCCCGCGTCGGCGGCGGACTCACTGTCGAGCGAAAAGCCCGCGCGGAGCGCCACGAGGGCAAACGCCAGCGCGAGCGCCGCCAACACGGCCACTTCCACGACTCGACCGGAGGCGCCCGCCGGCTGGCCGGGAGCAAATATGTCCCGGAAGACCTGGCCGCAGGAATACAGCACGGCGAGGACGGCCAGCAGAGGCCGCAGCCGCCGACGGCGCTCGAGGAGATCGTCGCGCAGACCGGCCAGCGTGCGCCAGGCCGCGAGAAGGATGAACGTCAGGACAAGGATGTTTTCCGCAGTCCCGATCCAGGGCCGTCTTGCATAGAGGCCGAATACCGCCAGGAGGGGCAGAACCGCCCAAGCCAGGGCATCGCGCCACGACGGCCGAAAGCCGTCGACGAAGACCGCGCCGGTCCAGATCCAGAACAGCGCAGGCGTGCCGATCGCGAGGACCTGCAGCGGATGCAGCCAGGGAAACGAGTCGATGCCGTCGATCGACACGACAGCAACGCCGAGAGCGAGCAACCCGCCGAAGGGGCCCGACTCCGTTCGCCGCCAATCGCGCAAAAGCACAATGCCCGTTACCAGCAGGATCGCCGCCGTCCCCGTTCGCAGGGCAAGCTCGACGGGCAACATCTAGAGAGGCTTCAGCACCGCGAGGAAGACGATGCCGATCATGAGAAGCGTCGGCACCTCGTTCCACCATTTGTAATAGCGCGCGGGCTTGGTGTTTCGGTCGGCCTCGAAGTCCTTGCGCCAGCGGCCGTAGAGATGGTGGACGAACGTCAGGCCGAGCACGAGGCCCATCTTCATCTGCCACCAGCCGGCGTGCCACCAGTCGCCCTGCCAGGCGAGGCCGAGGCCGAAGATCCAGACCAGGATCATCGCCGGGTTCATGATGCCGCGCAGCAGGCGGCGCTCCATCACCTTGAAGGTCTCGCTCTGGTTCGAGCCCTTCTCGGCGTCGGCATGATAGACGAACAGGCGCGGCAGATAGAGCAACCCTGCCATCCAGGCGATGACGGAAATGATGTGCAGCGCCTTCAGGACTTCATAAAGCATCGCGCACCAGCCGGGCGAGGCCCTCGATGAATTGCGGATGTGTGCCGACGGTCGGCACACGGACGTATGTAGGCACGCCCGCTTCCGCGGCAAGCTTGCGGTAGTCGATGTCGAGCTCGACCAGTGTTTCGGAGTGTTCCGACACGAAGCTGAGCGGATAGAGCACGATCGCCTTCCTGTCCGTGGCCGCGCGACGGATCTCCGACTCGGTCGAGGGGCCGATCCACTTCAGCGGACCGACCCGGCTCTGGTAGCAGACCGACCAATCGATGCTGGCACCCAACTGTTCGGCGATCGCCTTCGCCGTCTGTTCGACTTGGCCCTGGTACGGATCGCCCGCCCTGATGATCTTCTCTGGCAGGCCGTGCGCGGAGAACAGCACCCGCACCGGCTGTGCGCCCGCTGCGTTGGCTTCGGCCAGGCCCTGCTTCACCAGCTCGACCGAGGCGGCGATGAACCCCGGCTCGACAGGATAGCTCTTCACCCGGCGCGTCATCGCACCCAGCCGCGCCACGGCGGCATCCCACGCCTTGAACGACGAACCCGTCGTCGTCGTCGAGAACTGCGGATAGAGCGGCAGCAACACGATCCGTTCAGGCGCGAAGCGGCGGACACGCTGAACCACCGCATGCGTCATCGGATGCCAGTAGCGCATGCAGACGAAGCACTTCCACTCGTCCCAACTGTCTCCCATCGGGACCAGCGCCTCCTGCAGTGCCTGCGCCTGCATCTGGGTCTGGCCGACGATCGGCGATGCGCCGCCGATCTGGGCATAGATGCTCCGCGCCTTGGCTGCGCGCCGGCCGGCGATCAGGTGTGCCAGCGGCCAGCGCAGCACCGCCGGCAGGGCGATGATGGCGGGGTCGCTGAACAGGTTGCGCAGGAACGGCTTCACTGCGTCCAGCGAATCCGGTCCGCCGAGATTGAACAGGACGACGGCGGTTCTCATTGTGCGCGTTCGCCCCCTCCGTCGGCGACTACGCCGCCACCTCCCCCGAGACGGGGGAGGCAAAGATCAAGACCTACCCTCCTCCGTCTCGGGGGAGGTGGCGCCGTCATACGGCGACGGAGGAGGTGCATCACGACCCCGGCTTCCAATCGCGCACGATCTCGACCAGGCGGGCGACATTGTCGGGCGGCGTCTGCGGCACGATCCCGTGGCCGAGGTTGAACACGAACGGGCCGTTGCCGAGCTTGTCGAGGATGCGCTTGGCCTCGGTCTCCATCGCGCGGCCGCCCACGACCAACATCAACGGATCGAGATTGCCTTGCACGCAGATGTGCGGCTGCAGCTCCTGCGCGGCCCAGTGTGCACCGATGCCGGTATCGATCGACAGCGCCGAGAACACGTCCGGCCGACGGTACATCAGCGCGGCGGGCCCGACGGCGCGCGGAAAGGCGATGATCGGCACCTTTGGATGCTTCATCCGCACGCCCTCGGCGATCCGCACCAGGGGATCGAACGACCAGCGGAAGAGCTGTTCTTCCGGCAGCACGCCCGCCCATGAATCGAAGATCTGCACGGCATCGGCACCGGCATCGATCTGGTGCACGAGATGATCGACAACCGCATCGACCAGCAGGTCGATCAGGACGCCGAACGAGTCGGGCCAGCGGTAGGCCCAATCCTTCACCTTGGCGAAGTCGCGGCTGCCCTGGCCTTCGATCATGTAGCAGGCCAGCGTGAAGGGCGCGCCGGCGAAGCCCAGGAGCGCGATCTCCCTGGGAAGCCTCTTTCGGGTTTCGCCGATTGCGGCATAGACCGGTGCCAGGAAGTCCTGGAGACGGGCACGCGACAGCTTGCCGAATTGGGTCGGATCGGTGAGCGCCTCGAGCTTCGGTCCCTCGCCCTCCTCGAACCAGACCTTCTGGCCGAGGGCGTCCGGAATCACGAGAATGTCCGAGAAAATGATCGCAGCATCGAAGCCGAAACGCTTGATCGGCTGCAAGGTGACCTCGACAGCCTTCTCCGGCGTGTAGCAGAATTCGAGGAAGGATCTGGTTGTGGCCCGCACGGCACGGTACTCCGGCAGGTAGCGGCCTGCCTGGCGCATCAGCCAGATCGGTGGCGTCGGAAAGCGCGTCCCGGACAATGTTTCCAGGAGTTTCCCGCCGCTCATGTCTTTCCCCTCATGCATCCTTCTTACTCTTTCTTATTAGGTAGTAGCAGCAGTAGGGGGCGCGCAAAGCGGGGATGGGTGTGATTAGACGTTCCTCCCCAGAGGCCTGTGGATCGGAGAGGCCGGGTTTTGCGGTCTTGCAGCCGATGATTCCCGATTCGCAGGTTCTCCAATTTAGTTCATCCGCAGAGAACACAAGCGTGGACCGGTGGGGCGAGTCGGGTCCTGAATCGGGCCGCCGACCGCCGGAGCCCGGACTGTCCCCGCACCGCCCCGAACAATGCAGCGTTTCTCCCAGGGGCTCTGTGGGGTAAAACAGGGCGTGGCCAACCGCAATTTTCACGTTCATCTGGTCTCGGACTCCACCGGCGAGACGGTGTCGAGCGTCGCCCGGGCCTGCCTCGTGCAGTACGAGGGCATCTTCGTGCAGGAGCATGTCTGGTCGCTGATCCGCACGCCGGGCCAGATGGAGAAAGTGATGCAGGCGGTCGAGCGCGACCGCGGGCCTGTCCTTTATACGCTGGTCGATCCGGATCTGCGCGACTCCGTGCGCGACCATTGCCGCAAGCTGCAGCTGCCGTGCGTCGGCGTGCTCGACCAGGCAATGAGCGTGCTGGCCGTGCACTTCCACTCCAAGAGCGAGCAATGGCCGGGCCGCCAGCACCAGCTCGACGACGGTTATTTCGACCGCATCGACGCCATGCACTACACGCTGGCCCACGACGACGGCCAGTCGACGCACGACCTGGAAGATGCCGACGTGATCCTGGTCGGTCCGTCGCGCACCTCGAAGACGCCGACCTGCGTCTATCTCGCCAACCGCGGCGTGCGTGCGGCCAACGTGCCGCTGGTGCCGTTGGTAGCACCACCGCCGGAGCTTGAGAATGCCAAGCGGCCGCTGGTCGTGGGCCTGATCACCGATCCCGAGCGGCTGGTGCAGATAAGGGTCAATCGCCTGCGCCTGCTGCAGCAGGATACCGAGTCGGAATACACCGACATGGAGCAGGTCCAGCGCGAGATCATGGAGGCGCGCCGCCTCTACGCGCGGCGCAAGTGGGCCACGATCGACGTCACGCGCCGGTCGATCGAGGAGACGTCGGCGGCGATCCTGCAGATGCTGGCGACGCGCCGCGAACAGAGACTGCAGGCGTTGTAGGTCGTTCGCGAAAGGGAGGCGATCATGACGATGAATCGACCCCGGCATTTGCGGTCAAGACAAAGGTCCCTCGCTGTGCTCGCGATGACAGCGGTGCTGGTCATTGCCGGCAGTGCCTGGGCCGCCGGCGGCATCGACATTGCGCGCGGCCCCGACGACACGGTCTTCGGCAACTGCGTGCCGAGCCTGGTCGTGCAGAACAAGTCGGCCGAGACGATCGACTATCTCGAGGTCGATCTCGTGCTGACCCTGGCCGACGGCCAACAGCGCACAGTGGAATTGAAGTCCGCCTATCGCGAGGGCGTGCTCTATCCGATCCTGCCGGACGGCGGCGCGACCCTGAAGCAACACCTCGACACCTCGCCCGCGATCGGCGTGCCGTGTAG
>Ga0070679_100006105_pt1 | contig 11207 bp, 10 predicted proteins | sample KBSC63BmetaG_FD_65652 | JGI IMG/M metagenome (GOLD analysis project Ga0070679, IMG submission 65652) | Corn rhizosphere microbial communities from Kellogg Biological Station, Michigan, USA - KBS C6-3B metaG | ecosystem: Host-associated > Plants > Roots > Rhizosphere | place: USA: Michigan... | reverse complement strand
CGTCCCGAGGCCGAACGACCTGGTTTTCGCGACTTCCGATGCTATTGCGGCGCAGACTGGCGAGTACACGATGGTCGTCAATGCGCTCGATCAGGCCGGCAACACGTCGCCTTCGGTCACGATCAAGTACTACGTTGACCTCGCCGCTCCGACGATTCCTGTTCAGGGCGTGACGATCCCGGGCTCCATCACGCTCAACACGGCGTTCACTGGGTTCTCGGCGACGGACAACATGGACATCAAGTCCGGCGCTGGGTCGCTGGTGTTCGTCTCTCCGGCGTTCCACTTCGCCGAGGGTGGCACGGCTGCGCCGGTTGGTGCGGCGTTCGACAACGTTCTTACGCAGCAGTCGACCGTCGGTACAACGCTCTCGGTGTTCTATAAGTCGCTCACGAACGCTGTGGGAACGCCTGCTACTAGGCCGGACTCAGTGGACATCAACGTGGTCGACGCGGCCGGTAATCAGGGCATAGCGATGCAGACCGCGCTGCCGCCGGCAAACATCGCCGCGTTGCCAACTGGCAACTTTAACGCTGGGGCGAATGCGATCACGGCGTTCGCGATCGATTCGACGAAGCCGACCCCGGCAACCGACATCGCGGGCAAGCCATTCACGTTCTATGTGAATGCGACCCCGCTCAGTGATGTCACGGGCAACCCGCTTTCGCAGGTCTGCCTCTATTGGCTGGCGACGTCGACTAACCAGTTCGGCAGCGGCGCGGCCGCGGGCGACTTGGTGAAGATTGGTTGTAACGGTGGCATCGGCACCACCGGCGTCGGAACGACGCGCCGGTTCGCCTACGTGTTCACCCAGACCTTCCCGGCAGCGTTCGGTCCCACGCCGGTGAGCTTCCAGGTGTATGCGGTCGGCAACACTTCGACGCTGGATGCCATCATCAGCGCCCCAGTGACTGTCACGATCAACACACCTCCGTGATTTGAGTAGCTGGGTAAGTGAGTAAAATCGAATGGGCTCTGTCTTCGGACAGGGCCCATTCGTTTTAAGGGCGGTTTATCAAGTAAAGAGCTGGCACAACGGAGAAAGGGGCAGCGGCTATTGGCCGCTGCCCCTTTCTCCGATTCTCCGAGCGCTAATCTATCTCTTCTTCAACGGAATCTTATTGGCGGTGGAGATGCTGTCCCACACCTTCCACCCTGTGCCGACCGTTTTGTTGTCGACGAGGACGATCGGAGTGAGCTTGCCCCACACCGTGTCCTTTCCTGCCTGTGCCTTTTCGTTCCGAGGCGTGAAATAGAGCACCTCGTAATTCTTACCGGCCATCAGATACCGTTCCCGGATATAGACGTTCGGCAACGAATCCGACTTGGCGTTGACGGGCAGGTCGTGCGAGATGACTGATATGGCCGAATCGCGGCTAATGCCGGTATCGATCGCCTGGACGCGCTTGTCCTCGCAGGCGCCCAACACTGCTGCACCAACGAGCGCACATGGAACCAGGATCCTTCGACTGACAGAAACGTGGGTCATTCCGATCTCCTTGGATGAAATTTGGCCAACGCGCAGCGGCGTTGTGAACGAAAGACTACCTCCTTGACGATCAAGCCGATGCGGCGGAAGGCGCCGTAATCAGCTGGCCGACGTCGGCCGGGGCGAGCTCGAAGACTTCCCCGAATGCGCCGATGACCGCCCGTTCGACATCAGCCATCGTCGTCCCCGCGTCTGCCTCGCGAACGACAGACGTCATCGTCACCGCGGGAATACCGCACGGAACGATGAGGTCAAAATACCCCAGGTCGGTTGAAACGTTGAGCGCGAAACCGTGCCAAGTCACCCAGTCGCGCGCGTGGACGCCAATCGAGGCAATCTTCCGATTTTGCGTCCAGACGCCCGTGTAACCCGCCTGCCGCTCACCTGGAATTCCAAACGTATCCAGCGCGCGAATGAGCGCCTCCTCGACCTGCCGCAGATACCAGTGCAGGTCCTGGCGATGGCGCTTGAGATCGATGATCGGATAGCCGACCAGCTGCCCCGGACCGTGAAAGGTCACGTCACCGCCGCGCTCGACCTCGAATAGCTCGACCCCGCGCGCAGCGAGAAGCTCCGGCGAGGCGAGCAGATGACGGTCCTTCGCCGAGCGGCCCAAGGTGACGACCGGCGGATGCTCGACGAGAAGGAGCACGTCTTCCGGAATCTCGCCGGCGATCCGCGCACGGGCGACCGCGCGCTGGTACTCCAGTGCCTTCCCGTACTCGAGCAAACCAAGCCGCTCGACCCAAAGCTCCCGCATCTGTCTCGTCCTATCCCGCGCTCAGGCCTGAATTGCCCTGCCGAGCGAATCAAGCGCCGCCTCGGACACTGCTTCGGCCAGCGTCGGGTGCGCGTGAATCGCCAGCTCGACTTCCTCGACGGTGTACTCGTTCGTCCGCGCGACCACCAGCTCGTGGATCAGCTCCGTGGCGTGCGATCCCACGATGTGCGCGCCGAGGATCTCGCCGTACTTCGCGTCGCGAATGATCTTCACGAAGCCTTCGGTCTCGCCCGACGTGCGCGCGCGGCCGCTCGCCATGAACGGGAACTTCCCGACCTTGTAGTCGAGCTTCTTGTCCTTGCACTGCTGCTCGGTGAGGCCGATCGAGGCGACTTCCGGGTGGCAGTACGTCGCGTTGGGGATGTTGCCGTAATCCATCCCGTGCGTGCCCTTGCCGGCGAGGTACTCGGCGAGGACGATGCCCTCGCGCTCGCCCTTGTGCGCCAGCATCGGCGGACCGGCGACGTCGCCGATGGCGTAAATGCCTTTGGCGGTCGTCTCCATGTGCTCGTTGATCTTGACGAAGCCGCGCTCGGTGAGCTGAACGCCGGCTTCTTTGAGGCCGACGTTCTCGACGACCGGCGCGCGTCCCGTGGCCACGAGTACAACGTCTGCTTTAATATCTTTCTTCTCACCACCGGCCTCGACGGACATCGAGACAGAGTCCTTGGCCGCCTTCACGTTCGAGATCTTGGCTCCCGTGAGAACCGTGATCCCGCGCTTCTTGAAGGCGCGCTCGACTTCCTTGGAGGCATCAGCGTCCTCGAGCGGCAGGATGGCCGGCATGACATCGATCAGCGTGACCTGGGAGCCGAAGGCGTTGAAGACGTCGGCGAACTCGCAGCCCACGGCGCCGGCCCCCACGATGACGATCGACTTGGGTGCTTTCTCGAGGATGAGCGCTTCGTCGGACGAGATGATCGTCGTCTTGTTCAGCTCCAGGCCGGCTTGCGGCAAGCCGCGGACGCGGGAACCGGTGGCGATGACGATGGCTTTCTTAGCATCATGGCGCTCGTCCTTACCGTCGGCCGTCTTGACACTGACGACGTTTTTTCCGGCGAGCGTCGCCGTACCCTTGATCCAGGTGATCTTGTTCTTCTTGAAGAGGAACTCGACGCCTTTCGAATTCTGTGTGCTCACGGCGCGTGAGCGCTTCATGGCGACGTTGTAGTCCGTTTTCACCTCGCCGACGTTGATGCCGAAGTCGGCCGCATGGCGGACGCGGTTGGCGATGTACGACGACTCGAGGAGGGCCTTGGCCGGTATGCATCCCCACAGGACGCACGTGCCGCCCAATCCCTCGCGCTCGATGACAGCCGTGTTGAATCCGAGTTGCGCACAGCGGATCGCGCCGACATATCCTGCCGGACCTCCGCCGATGAAGATCACGTCGTACGAAGCCATAAACTCTTGATTGTTCAGAAGATGTAATAGTGGCGAGTGCGGCGTCGAGTTCTGTGACGCCGCCCAAAGATACCGGGGTCTTGAACCAGGGCGCTACGGATGTCGCGCCTCAAAGCTTGCCGGATCTGGTTCTCCGGCATAAGGTGGAAGCGCCATGGCGCTCTCGAGAGCGGTGTTTGGGACGCAGCTCGTCGCCCTCTGCATCAGTGCAGCGATTTCGCGCGCCCAGCAGCCCACCCAAGCCGGCGCGCCGGATTCGACGCGGCGCGACTCCACACCGGCGATTCTCATCGGGCGTGTCGTCGACAGCGGCGGTATCGGCATTCCCAACGCCGAGATCACGCGAACCAAGTCCGATAGGGTTCAGGCGATCACCGGTGACAGTGGCGAGTTCCGGATCACAGGCCTCCCGCCGGGCACGATCGTGTTCAATGTGCGACGGATCGGATTCGAGTCAGCGAGCTTCACCGCCGTGCTCAAGCCGGGCAAGACGCATCGCGCCGCCTTCCCGATGACTGCGAACGCGCAGAACCTGCCGACGGTCGCGGTTTCCGACACCGCGTCGAAGACTCATTGGCTCGACCAATTCTCGCGGCGCAAGACCACGAATCGCGGCACGTTCATCACACGCGCCGAGATCGAGAAGCGCGGCGCGCGCACGGGAACGGACATCGTACGCACGGTCCCCGGGGTCCGGCTCGCACCGTTACGTGGCGGAGCGGGCTATCAGGTGATCATGAATCGCGGTTCCGGTGCGCGCGCGTGCATCCCGACGATGTTCGTGCACGGGATGCCGTACTCGGGGATGCTCGACGACTTCATCGCGGATGACATCGAGGCTTTGGAAGTCTACGTGGGAGTTTCCGAGATCCCGCCGGAGTTTGATAAGATTGGGCGTGGGGTCTGCGGGGTCATCGTGATATGGACGCGGGATCCCGGGAAGAAGCCGCCGCCTTCTGCGTAGAGTCGGTCGCTCCCGGCTGGGCCCTCTATCGGGATGCTCTGCTAACTACTCGACGCAGAGGCGCAGAGAGCGCAGAGGCGCAGAGAGCGCAGAGGCGCAGAGGAGCGCCGCAGGCGGGTCAGCCCTTTCCGCGCAACGAGCCCGGACGAACTTTTCTTTGGACCAGGCGCTCGGAATGCTCTACGTGGCTTCCTGAGGGGCTTCTCAAAAAAACCAGGCTCTTGGCGCGAGGAGCCGGAGCCTCCACACGGGACCCCTCTGCGCCTCTGCGTCAAGTAGTCAAGCACGCGTCCCGATAGAGAGTAGTCTCCGCCGAGGCTAGTAAACCAACATCAACGGATTCTCAATCAAGCGACGGAGCGTCCTCAAGAACTCCGCCCCGACTGCCCCGTCCACGGCCCGGTGATCACAGCTCATCGTGACACGGAGCCGCTTCTGCACCGTGAAACCGTCCCCGCCAGGCACCACGACGTCGGTCGCCGTCCCGATCGCCAGGATCCCGACCTCCGGCGGATTGATGATCGCCGTGAACTGGTCGATCCCGAACATCCCGAGGTTCGAGATCGAGAACGTCGATCCCGTGTATTCCTCGGGCTTGAGCTTCCGCTCACGGGCGCGCTTCGCGAGCTCTTTCGCCTCGGCGGAGATGTCGCGCATGCGCTTCTGGTCGGCGTCGAAGATCACCGGAACGATGAGCCCATCGTTGGTGGCGACGGCCATGCCAAGGTGGACGCGATTGTAGTAGCGAATCCGATCGCCGAGCCAGTGGGCGTTCACTTCCGGGTGCTGCGACAGCGCGGTCGCGACGGCTTTGAGCAGGATGTCGTTCACCGAGACCTTGAACTCGTCGCCCAGCTCGGCCATCGCCGCGCGCATCTCGGTGACCCGCGTGAGGTCGTATTCGGCGGTGAGGTAGAAGGTCGGGATCGGACCGATCGACTCCGCGAGACGCTTGGCGATCGTTTTACGAATTTGCGTGAGCGCGACGTCTTCGTAGTCGGCGCCGCTCGGCGCACGCATCGTGGGTCGCGCGGCCGGGGCTGATGCGGCGACGGACGCCGCAGACTCGATGTCACGTTTGATGATTCGGCCGCCGGGTCCGGAGCCCTGGAGGCGCGACAGATCCAATCCGCGCTCGGACGCGAGGCGGCGGGCGAGAGGCGACGAGCGTACCTGGCCGCCGTTGGCGGACGGCGCTTGCGAAGCCGCGGGAGGCGGAGCGGGCGCTGTCGGTGCCTTCTGCTGAGGCGGCGCGGAGGCTTCGGCCCGCGCCTCGACGGGAGCGCGCGGCGCCGTCGTGGCCCCGGCGGATTCCTGCGTCGTCGCGACGACTTGCTCGGCGGGCTTCGCTCCGCCCGCGGCGGCGCCGGCCTCGGCGATGAGCGCGTCGATGTTTTCGTCGGGCGCTGCGATCACGGCGACGAGTTGTCCGACCGGTCTCGATTCATTCTCGGCGACGAGGCGCTTGCGCAACACACCGTCGCCACGCGCGACGAGCTCCATGATCGCCTTGTCGGTCTCGACCTCGGCCAGCGGCTCGCCGCTTTTCACGGCGTCGCCCTCGTTCTTCAACCATTTGACCAAGCGCCCTTCTTCCATCGTGGGCGAGAGCGCTTCCATGAAGACTTTAGTAGCCATAGTCGTTGTCATCCTCCGCGCAGCGGAGGCTTGTTGTCATCCTCCGCGAAGCGGAGGATCTACTTTCACGAGTTAGTAACCAGACAGGGATGATAGATCCTCCGGCCGCTACGCGGCCGGAGGATGACAGTCAATCCAAATACATGACTTTCCGAACGGCAGCAATCGTCTTCGGTACATCCGGCTTTGCGGCGCGCTCCAAGTTCTTCGCATACGGCATCGGCACGTCGGCCTGGTGCACGCGGATCACCGGGGCATCCAGCGAGTCGAAGCAATCGCGCTGGATATAGTCCACGACCTGGGTACCGATTCCGCAGATCTCCCATCCTTCTTCGAGCACGACGGCGCGGTTGGTCTTTTCGACCGAGGCACGGATCGCCTCGACATCCATCGGCCGCACGGTGCGAAGATCGACGACGTCGACGTTGATGCCGTCCTTCGCGAGCTGATCGGCGGCCTGCATCGCGACGAGCGCCATCTTGCCGTTGGTGATGATCGAGCAGTGGTCGCCCTCGCGCTTGAGGTCGGCCTTTCCGAGCGGAATCACGTACTCTTCCTCGGGCACTTCGCCCTTGGTGTTGTAGAGCATCTCGCCCTCGAGGAAGCAGACCGGATTGTCGTCGCGGATCGCGGCCTTGAGGAGACCCTTGGCATCGTAGGGAGTGCCCGGCGTTACCACCTTGAGGCCGGGGACGTAAGCGAGCCAGGACTCGAAGGCCTGCGAGTGCTGCGCGGAGAGCTGCAACGCCGCCCCGTTCGGCCCGCGGAAGACGATCGGGACGTTGTACTGTCCGCCCGACATGTACAGCATCTTCGCCGCCGAGTTGAGCACCTGGTCGAGAGCGAGCACGCCGAAGTTCCAGGTCATGAACTCGATGATCGGCCTCAAGCCCACCATCGCCGCGCCGACGCCGACGCCGGCGAAGCCAAGCTCCGTGATCGGCGTGTCGACGACACGCATCTCGCCGAACTCCTGGAGCAGGCCCTTCGAAACTTTGTATGCGCCCTGGTACACGGCGACTTCCTCGCCCATGAGGAAGACGCGGTCGTCGCGCTGCATCTCTTCGCGCAGGGCTTGGTTCAGGGCGTCTCTGTAGGTGATTACCGGCATTTTTTGTAGTCATCCTGCGGCCGCTTCGCGGCCGTAGGATCTATTGTCCCTGTCTGGTTACTAACTCGTGAAAGTAGATCCTCCGCTACGCGGAGGATGACAGCTTCTATCGCGCAGTGGACGACAATTCCGGCTCCGCGACAGCATCACTTGTCGTATCGACCAACACGTCCTCATACAGCGCCTCGAGCGGCGGCTCGGGGCTCTTGTCGGCGAAATCCCACGAATCCTGAACGATGGCCTTGATCTCGTCGTCGAGTTTATGGAGCGCTTCGTCGTCGAGCTCGCCCTGCTCCTGCATGTGCATTCGCAGGAGCACGATCGGATCACGCTTCATGTATTCGTCGAGCTCCGCCTTCGTGCGGTACGTGCCGCTCACGGCGTCGGACATCGAGTGGCCCATGAAGCGGTAGGTGCGGACTTCGAGCAGTGTCGGAAGCGATTCGCGACGGGCACGGTCGATGGCCTCCTCGGCGGCGTCGCGCACCGCGAAGACGTCCTGCCCGTCGCACATCGCGCGCGGGATGTTGTACGAAGCGCCGCGCTCATAAATGTCGTGGATCGCCGAAGCGCGCTCCAGCGCCGTGCCCATGCCGTAGCGATTGTTCTCGATCACGTACACGATCGGCAGCTTCCAGAGGCCGGCCATGTTGAGCGCTTCATGGAACGCGCCCGTGTTGACGACAGACTCGCCCATGAAGCAGATGCACACCTGGTCGCCGCCCCGATACTTGATGGCGAAGGCAACGCCGGTGCCGAGCGGAACGTTCGCGCCGACGATGCCGTGGCCGCCGAGGAAGTTCAGGCTCTTGTCGAACATGTGCATCGAGCCGCCCTTACCGCGAGCACAGCCGTCGATGCGGCCGAAGAGCTCGGACATCACGGCGCGCGGTGTCATGCCGCGTGCAAGCGCCTGACCGTGGTCGCGGTAGGTCGTGATGATGTAGTCGTCGGGGCGGAGGAGCGACAGAACGCCCGTGCTCACCGCCTCCTGTCCGATGTACAGATGGCAAAAGCCGCCGATCTTGCCCAGCGCGTACGCCTCGGCGCAGCGCTCCTCGAAGCGACGCTGTAGCAGCATAGAGCGCAGCAGTTCCTGATTGAGGGCTGCGTCTGAAGATTCCTTGGTAGCCACGGTCTCGTTCTTCTTTTTCGCCATAGGGTCGGTTTGCATTCTTGGCTCGCCGCGGAGCGAGCCAAGGGCCTCGTCCGTATTTACGCTCTAATTCGGGAAAGTAGGTCCTTCGTCGCTGCGCTCCTCAGGATGACAGCTAAACGCCCGCCGCCTGGACCTGCTCCCAGGCGTGATAGCTCGATCGGACAAGGGGACCGGACTCGACGTGCTTGAACCCCATCGCCATTCCGATCTCGTACATGCGCCGGAATTCTTCCGGCGTCACGTACCGATCGATCGGGATGTGCGACTCGGAGGGGCGTAAGTACTGGCCGAGCGTCAGAATGTCGACGTCGACTGCCCGCAGGTCGCGCATCACGAGCTCGACCTCTTCGAGCGTCTCGCCCATGCCAAGAATCATCCCCGTCTTCGTAGGGACGTGGGGCGCAATACGCTTGGCCGTCCGGAAGATGTTCATCACGCGCTCGTAGCGGCCGCCGGGACGACAGCGCTTGTAGAGGCGCGGGACTGTTTCAGTGTTGTGATTGTAGATGTCTGGACCCGCCTCGAGGACGGCGCGGATCGAGTCTTCGTTGCCCTGGAAGTCCGGGACGAGCACTTCGACCGAGCAGTCGGGCAGGCGCTGCTTTATTTGGCGGATAGTCTCGGCGAAGATGTAGGCGCCGAAGTCAGGCAAGTCATCGCGGTCGACGGACGTAATGACGGCGTGCCGGAGGTTCATCTCGCCGATCGCCGTGGCGACGCGGGCCGGCTCCTCGATGTCGTATTTGGGCGGGCGTCCATGGGCGACAGCGCAGTAGGCGCAGTTGCGGGTACAGACGTCGCCCAGGACCATGAAGGTGGCGGTGCCGTGCTCCCAGCACTCACCCACGTTTGGGCAGTGAGCTTCCTCACAGACAGTGTGAAGATTGAGCTCCCGCATGAGGTGCTTCAGGTGGATATAATTTTGACCGCCTGGCGCGCGCACCTTGAGCCAGGACGGCTTTCTATCCGGCAACGGAGCCACGCGGTGGCGCCCGCTGATCTGATAAAGCGTGTCGCCCATTTGTCTGACGTCGGGAGTTCTTCGGCTTGGGCGCCTAAATCGGGCCGCAACCGGCCAGAGCGGGCCGGAAACCGTTGATCTGGCGTAATGTACCAGCCCCGGGATAGGCCTGGTAGGACGGTAACCTTTGTCCGTATTTTTGTAGGTTATGTGGTCGTGTCGGGCGGGAAACGACCGATTGAAAAAGGCCCTAAATCGAAAGACGGGACCTTGTCGAGAACGATTTCCGCCACGGCAATAGCGGTCAACGGGGCGAGAAGGATCCCGTTGCGGGAGTGACCGACCGAGTACACCACCGAGGGTTGTACCGCGTCACGGTCGATGATCGGCAGCATGTCCGGCGTCGCCGGCCGGATTCCCGCCCAGGTTCGCACCACGGCCGCCGACAGCAGGGCGGGAACCAGTGCCGCGGCGCCGCGATGGAGCGCGTCGATCGTGTCGGGATCGACCGAGATATCGAAGCCGGCGTCCTCGGAGGTCGCACCGACGACAGTCTCGTCGCCGCGCGGAACGAGGTAGACGTGACCCGCCATAACGGGACGGGTCAGCGGCGCCCCGGCTAAGGCCAGCATCTGTCCTTTGAGCGGCCGAACGGGCAAGCGCCGAGGCAACCCGGCGAGTCGAGGCGTCCACGCGCCGGCCGCGACGACGAGGCGTGAACAATTCAGCGACGCTCCGGATTTCGTGGTGATCGTGACGCCGTCGGGTCGAGCTGAGATCCCGACAGCGGCGTCGTCGACGTAGGTGAGTCGGGTCTCGAGCTCGACGGCTCGGCGCAGGGCCGCCAGCAATCGAACGTTGTCGATCGCAGCGTCCGCCTCGTGGAGGACCGCGCCGTACGGGGCCATCACGCCCGGTTGTAAGGCGTCGAGGGTCTGTTGTTCCAGGCGCAGATGGTGCTCGTCGAGTGGGCCATGTTCGTCGAGAACCTCGATCAATCCCGACAGCAGGCGGAGACCGGCGTCGATCTCGGTCAGCGGCGCGAGGTACTGGGGGTAGAGGGCGAGGCTGGCGCGAAAAAGGGCGCGAACGTTTGGTGCGAGGTTACCGATGTTGGGTGCGAGAAGTCCGGCGGCAGCGGACGAGGCGGCGCCCGGTTGGCGCGCGCCGAGAACGTGGCAGCGAAGCCCGGAGCGGGCGAGCTGCAGCGCTGTTGACAGACCGACCACTCCGTCGCCGATTACCACCGCGTCGGACGTCATTCGTGGGCTGCTGGAAGGGCGGGGTTGGGGTTTGTCGTAGGCGGAGGAATCGGGGAGGCGCGAAAGGCTCGATGGGCTTGAAACTAGCTTCCCCCGCCCGGCGTAAGGTCGACTAGCGAGAACCTTCGATTTTGGGGACCACGTATGCTGCGCACCATTTTCTCGATTGGACTGTTCGCCATTCTCGGTCTGATCGCCCTCAAGTTCATTTTCGGCATTTTCGGCTTCGCGGTCGGCATCTTCATGTGGCTGCTTGTCGTCGCAGTGAAGATCGCGATCGTCGGCCTGGTGCTCTACTTCATCATTCGCATTGTCAGCCCCGACACGGCGAGACGACTCCGCGAGAAGTGGTCGGGCACGGCCTGACCCAGGCTCGGTGACGCTGGCTGAGTGCACGCGCGGCTGACGCCGCGCTGGGAGCGCGGCCGCTGGCGCAGC
>Ga0070679_100006102_pt1 | contig 11213 bp, 6 predicted proteins | sample KBSC63BmetaG_FD_65652 | JGI IMG/M metagenome (GOLD analysis project Ga0070679, IMG submission 65652) | Corn rhizosphere microbial communities from Kellogg Biological Station, Michigan, USA - KBS C6-3B metaG | ecosystem: Host-associated > Plants > Roots > Rhizosphere | place: USA: Michigan... | reverse complement strand
CGTCACCGCCGTGCTGGTGGTGCAGCGGCTGGGTATCCCGCTAGCCGGACTGGTCGCGCCCGCCGCGCTGATCAGCGCCGCTCTCGGGTTCGGCCTGCAGCGCTTCGTCCAGGACCTCGGCGCGGGGTTCTTCATCACCGGGGAGCGGCAGTACGGCTTCGGCGACGTCGTGCGCATCTCGGTCACCGGCGTGCCGGAGCCCGCGGTCGGCACGGTCGAGGAGGTCACGCTCCGGGTGACCCGCATCCGGTCGATGAGCGGAGAGGTCATCATCACCCCGAATGGCCAGATCACCCAGGTCACCAACCTGTCGCGCGACTGGGCGCGCGCCGTGATCGACGTGCCCGTGCCGTCCTCGGTCGACGTGGGGCACGCCACCGAGGTGCTGCAGCGCGTCGGGCAAGACGTCTACGCCGACGACCGGCTGCGCAAGATGATGCTGGACGAGCCCACCGTGATGGGCGTGGAGCGGATCGAGGTCGACACCTTTTCCCTCCGCATGGTCGCCCGGACCCTGCCGGGCATGCAGTTCGACGTCGGCCGGGAGATCCGCGCCCGGGTCGCCTCGGCGTTCCGCACCGAGGGCACCATCGTCAACGCCGAGCTCGACACCGGCCACGCGACTGGGAACGCACCGTGACCAGGCGGCCGCGCACCTCGACCCTGGTCATCATCGGGCTGTTCATCGCCGTGTTCGCGCTGTACATCGGGGTGCGCCCGGGATCCGCGAGCACGGCCCATCACCCCCGGCCAGCGAAGCACCCATCCACGCCCACGGCCCCTCCCCCGCCGGTCCCGACTTCGCCCGTCCCCACGCCGCCGCGGCCGACGAGCCACTCGGCTACCCCCACGCACTCGCCGAGCCCGTCACCGTCGGGCACCCCGACACCGGGCCAGACGCAGACGCCGACGCCAGGCACCACGCCCACATCGACTCAACTGCCCACGGAGACGCCGTCCGCGCCGAACCCGGCCGCGACGACACCGGTGCCCGGCTCGAGCTGAGACGCGGTGGCGCGAGCGGTGAAACCACCAACCGTTCGGACGAACCTTGCTGGTCAGCGGAGACTCGCCGCACCAGCGCGACCGCCGCGGCCGGCGCGGCGGTCGCCATCGCGTCCCCGCCGGCCGCTACGGCGCCCCCGGCGAGGGTGACGGACTGGTGCCAGGCGACGAGCCGCCGGGGGCCGCGCCCACGGCCGGCGCGCCGCTCGGCTCGCCGGGGATGGTGTAAAGCGCCTTCCACGCCGAGCCCGACGGGTCGGTCGACTGGGTAGCGGGGGAGACGCCCTGGTTCGACCACTTGGCCGCATACGGCAGTCCCTGGTAGAGCACCTTGTCGCCGTCCTGGTACTGCGCGTCGACCGACCACGCCGGGTAGGTGCCCGCGGGCAGCGTGGGGAGGGCCGCCCGGCCGCGGCCGGGGACCACCGGGCCGAGCAGTTCCCACGGAGTCTGCCAGGAGGACTGCACCTGCGCGGACGGGTCGTCGCCGCTGTTGTACCACTTGGCCTGGTAGATCTCGCCGTTCTCGACGACCTTGTAGCCGAGCGGGTAATCGGCGCTCGACGACCACAGCGGGTACGGCGCGTCCGCCGGGTTGGTGTCGGCCACGGCGGGCTTGACGTTGCCCGCGCCCGACGTGACCAGTGCGTTCCCCTGGAGCTTGCCGAAGATCTGCGAGAACTCAAGACCTGACTGCGCTGTGCCGCTGCACGTGTCGGAGAGCATGCCGGTCTCCGAGTACGACGAGCCGCACTGGCTGTCTCGGTTGACCGACCACATGGAGAGCCGGCCGAGGTGGTTCTCGCCGGCGAAGCTGACCAGCGCCTGGGCGTCGCTGACGGTGAAGTTCTCGCCTTGCTTGTCGTTCTGGCCGATCATCGCCGTCGCGCCGAGCCGCTGCCAGATCTGCTCCGGGCGCAGGTCAATGCCGTACTTGGGGTACAGGCTGGCGAGCTGGCCGTCGGTGGCGTTCAGCGCGGCCTTGGCCAGCTGCCCCATGGAGGAACCCGCGGGCGGCGGCGCGCTGAAGTCCATCGTCATGACGTTGACGCCGGTGATGGACACGCGTTCGCGAAGCATCGCCTCGATCACCGACATGGCGTCGTCCTGGAGACCCGAGGGCTCGGCCGGCAGGGTCAGCCACACGCTCAGCCTCGGGTTGGCCTTCTCCAGGGCGGCGACGGCCGCGGCGCGCCGCTGACCCGCGGCGGCGTCGTCGAGCGCCGGCCCCTCGATGTCGAGGTCGATCGTGGTGAGGTGGTAGGCGCGGATCACCGACTGGTAGGCGGACGTCAGCGCGGCGGCGGTCGGGCAGGCGACGTCAAGGCTCGTGTTCGCCTGGCCGCCGAAGCTCGCGATGGCCTCCTGCCCCTCCTGCTGCAACTGGGCGATCCTGGCGCCGACCGCGAGTTGCTGGTCGGCCGCGGACAGGGAGTAGTCGCCGCCCCAGCTCGGTGCGCAGTTCGCGTGGCCCGCGGCGACCACGAAGCCGAGCACGCTCTGCCGGGCCGGGTCATCGGCGGGGTTCTGGAACTGGTAGGTCGGCGTGAGCGTGACGTCCACGTAGGGCGCGAACCAGGTCTGGTGCACGACGGCGGGAGTGACGAGCAGCCGGGTCTTCAGCCCCAGGTACCCGCCGTAGCCCGCGCCCGCCACGACCACGAGGGCGACGAGCACGCGCGCGAGGGACAGCCGGCGCCTGGGCGGCCCATCGGACAGCGGAGGGGCCGGCGGGGCCATGGACGGCACGCGTGCCGCGGGCCGGGCGCCCGCCTGGTACTGGGGCTCGGCGTAGCCCGCCTGGAGCACGCTGCGCCAGTCGGTCGGCGCGGGCTCTTCGACCGGACGGCGCCGCAGTCCAGGGAAGCGCGGCCGCCGCTCGGCGGGCTTGAACAGCAGCGAGGTGCCGTGGATCGACAGGTCGACGAGCGAATTGCGCAGCCCGATGAAGGCCTTGGCCGCGTAGCAGGCCAGGATGACGTTGAGCGCGGCGTAGCAGGCGTTCTCCGTCAGGTGGTGGACGTAGGCGTGGTAGAAGGTGAAGCCGGCCAGCCCGATCAGCAGGTAAGGCGCGATCAGCAGGAGCGGCGGCACGACGGTGCGGTCTTTGACCTTGGGCGTGCGGGCGAACGGGGCCTTGGACGCGGTGATGCCCTGGACGATGGACGAGAACGTGCCCGCCAGGTTGACGCCGAGCAGGACGAGGTTGAAGCCGTAGATGCGCAGCACGTCGAGCCGCTTGTAGCCGCAGTAGCGCAGGTCGCTGGCCATGGCCATGAAGTAGGGCAGCGCGACGAGGCCGAGCAGCGGGCTGATGAGCGTCGCGGAGAACGGGAAGGCGAGCAGGATCAGCAGGCTGGCCGAGCTCCACGAGATCGAGGCCATGTAGTTCCAGCGCAGGAACAGTTCGCTGAACCTGGTCCGCTTGCCCGCCGATCGGCGCACCCGGGACTGGCGGTGAAGCTTGGACAGGATCAGCAGCCCGCCGTTGGCCCAGCGGCGCCGCTGAATGCACAGCGACCCGAAGTCCGGCGGGGTGGCGGAGTAGCTGAGCCGCTCCGGGTAGTTGAACAGCCGCCAGCCGTGGATCCCCATGTCGATGGTCGACTCGGTGTCCTCGATGACCGTCCGGTCCTTGATGTACTGCTTGATCTCCCAGTCGCCGATGTAGGAGGTCTCGGCGATCTGGTCCAGCGCCTTCTTGCGGATGACCGCGTTGGCGCCGACCCAGAAGGTGGCGTCGTAGTACGTGAGGCCCTGGTGCACGATGTGCTGCAGGTCGGTGGTCGCGCCCGCGATCCGCTCCAGCCGGGTCGCCGACCCCGGGAACGCGCTGTACGGCGTCTGGGCGATCGCCATGTCCTGGTACTCCTGCTGCTCGAGCAGGTGCACGAGCCGCAGGCAGTACTCGGGCAGCAGCACGCTGTCGGCGTCCAGCGTCACCACGTAGTCCGGGTTGGGGATCGGCCAGCCCGTGCCCGGCCTGGCCGGCACGAGCGCGGTGCCGCCGACGGCCTGGATCTCGTGGTACGTGCCGCCCATCAGGCCGATGTAGCTGTTGAGGTTCATGGCCTTGTTCGGTTCGGGCGACAGCGACACGTACTTCTTGCGCTCGAAGCTGGAGACGCGGACGGTGAACGTCCACACCAGCCGGCGGTACAGGCGGCGGAACATCTGCGGGTGCAGCACCACGCCCTCGTTGGCCGAGTCGAGCAGCGCCGTCCTGACCTCGCCGAACGACTCCGCCAGGCGGAGCAGGATCTCGTTGACGAAGAACTCGTCGGTGTGGTCGGCGATCTCCTGCCGGGCGGCCAGGTTTTCCAGCCAGGTGACCGCGTCGCCGTAGGCGCTGGCCAGCGCGATCATCGAATTGGGGCCCGGCTGGTCGCCGCGCTGCATGGCGAGCTCGAACGACTGCATCTCCCCGGCGAAGCGGCGCGCCGGCTCGGCGAGCAGCCGCTCGATCTTCCCCGGCAGCGCCCGGGCGGATTCCTGCTGCTCCCTGGCCTTGCGGGTCTTCGGCACGTAAGGGTCGTCGATGAGCAGCACCACCCGCTTGTCCGGGTACTCCTGCAGCGCCGCGGAAAGCAGCGTGGTGCGGATCACCCGCTCCTCCTCCTGGTAGGAGGGGATGATCGTCGTCAGCGTCGGCTGCCGCGCGTCGAAGTACTGGTCGAGGCTGGCCCTGGTCGCGCGGTGGTGCGTGCGCGTGCGGTACATGAACCCGAGCCTGGCCAGCAGGTACGCGAGCGCGGAAACGGTCAGCAGCGTGACGATGACGAGGTACAGGACTTCCTCGGTCCTGGACACGGCGCCCTCGTAACCGGGGTGGAAGAAGTCGCTGAAGAACCACATGACCGTGTACGCCAGCCACGCGCACACCGTGACGATGATCGCGAGCCGTCCCATCGCCACCCGGGTGTCGCTCACCGGCTTGGGCACCATGGGCATCGCGCGGGCGTTCCGCCGGTCGCCGCCCCACTGCCGGCGCCGCCGGCCCGGTGATCTTCCCGATGGCTCCGCGTCGTCCGGCGCCGGGGGCGGCGGGAGGCTGCGCGGTCCCCGGCCGATAACCGCGTCCCCGTACAGGTCGGGAACGGTCAGGTCATTTCTCGGGTGCGGATATACCTGCGGCGGGCCTGGGCGTGCCGAAGCCATGAGTTGCTGTTCTCCCCCCTGGCGCGCGTGCGTACTGAACCGCACACGCGTGGTCGTGACTAGGGCCGCGGCGCGCGAGAGCCCGGTGTAGGACGCGTGGCTAGATGTCGCGGTTGTCGTGTTTAGCGATAAATGTGACACGACAGGTAACAGTTCAGTGAAGCTGTCTTCTCAGGACAGAGACTCGTCCAGGTCGCCGAGGGTGCGGATGAGCTCGGTGTTGGCGGTGTAGTCGACCGGGCAGGCGATCACCGAGACGGTGTCGTCGGCCAGCGCCGTCCGCAGGACGGGCAGCAGCTCGCCGGCCGAGGAGATGCGGTAGCCCGTGGCGCCGAAGCTCTCCGCGTACGCGACGAAGTCCGGGTTGCCGAACCGCGTGTCGACGTTGTGACCGATCTCCATGTCCATCTTCCAGCTGATCAGCCCGTACGCGTCGTCCACCCAGATGAGGATCACGATGGGCAGCCGCAGCCGCAGTGCGGTCTCGATCTCCTGCGAGTTCATGAGGAACGAGCCGTCGCCGGTCGCGACGAGCACCTTCGCCTCCGGCTTGGCGATCTTCGCGCCGACCGCGCCGGGCACCGTCCACGCCATGGTCGACAGGCCGTTGGAGATCAGGCAGGTGTTGGGCGCGTAGGTCGGGTACAGCCGGGCCATCCACATCTTCAGCGCGCCGGTGTCCACGAGCACGATGTCCTCGCGGCCGAGCGCCGCCCGCGTGTCCGCCACGATGCGCGCGGGATGCATGGGGAACCGGTCATCGCCCTGGCCGAGCGACAGCTCGGAGGCCAGCAGCTCCCTGATCCGCTCCCCGCCCGCCGTCTGCGGTGGCTTGCGCCAGACGGCCGCGGCCAGGGCGTCGAGGCTGTGGCTGATGTCCGCGGTGATGCCGACCGCGACGTTGTAGTGCGCGTCGACCTCGGCGGGGAACCGGTGCACGTGGATGATCTTGGTGGTGCCGCTCGGGTTGACCCTGACCGGGTTGAACTCCTGCAGCTCGTAGCCGACCGCCACGATCACGTCGGCCCGGTCGAAGCCGAAGTTGACGTAGTCATGGCGCATGAACCCGACGGTGCCGAGCGCGAGCGGATGGTCGTCGGGGAACACGCCCTTGCCGTGGAACGTGGTCGCCACGGGGATGTTCAGCGCCTGCGCGAAGCGGATCAGCGCCTCGCTGGCCCCGGCCCGCGCGGCGCCGTGGCCCGCGAGCAGCACCGGGTTGCTGGCCTCGCGCAGGATCTGCGCGGCCCGTGACACCTGCTCCGCCGACGGGTCGTCCGCCCGCGGCACGTTTACCCGCAGCGGCGCCAGCCCCGTCGGCGCGGGCGCCTCCTCGACGTCTTCGGGCACGGCCAGGTAGACGGCGCCGGGCCGCTCGGTCTGCGCCAGCTTGAACGCCTTGCGCACCATCTCCGGCGCCGCGCCGGGGGTGGCCAGCAGCGCCGACCACTTGGTGACGGGGGCGAACATCGGCACCAGGTCGACGCCCTGGTGCGACTCCTTGAAGCTGCGCTGCATGCCGACCTGCGCGGACAGCGCGATCAGCGGGGTGGAGTTCGTGGTGGCGTCGGCCGTGCCGAGCAGCAGGTTGATCGCCCCGGGACCGAGGGTCGCCGAGCACACGCCGGCCTTCCCGGTGAGCCGGCCGTACGTCTCGGCCATGAAGGAGGCGCCCTGCTCGTGCCGGGTGAGCACGTATTTGATGGAGGACTTCGACAGGGCTTCGATCAGCCGGATGTTCTCCTCGCCGGGAATCCCGAAGACGTGGGTCACGCCCTCGTTCTCCAGGCACTCAACGATCAGCTCGGCGGTAGAACGCGACTGCTCAGCCATGAGGTCAAGCGTAGGGGGCACGTTCCGGCGGTCCCCGGCCGCCCTCCGCCGCGAGGGTACGGTTTGTCCGACTATCAATGCGAGGAAGTCAGCAGAACGGATTCGGCTGACCCTCCCCCCGCCCGCCGCTCCCTGGCTTCGCCCCGCGTTTGCGGTAGTGAACCCGTGCCGCGAGGATGGACGTCATGACAGCAGACGACGTTGCCGCCAAGCAGATCAGCGCGCTCGAGGCCAAGCGCTATCAGGCGATGACCGACGCGGACACCGAGACGCTCGCGGAGCTGTTCTCCGCCGACCTCGTGTACACGCACTCCGACGCCTCGTCCGACAGCAAGCAGAGCTACCTGGACCGGCTGGCGAGCGGCCACTTCGACTACGGCGCGATGGACCATCCGGAAACCAGCGTCGTGGTGCACGGTGACTGCGCGCTCGTCTTCGGCGACATGCGCGGCGAGGTGGTGATCGCCGGCCAGAAGCGGGTGCTGAACAGCAGGGCACTGGCGGTCTGGGGGCGGGAGAACGGTAACTGGGTGCTGCTGGCGTTCCAGCCGACCAAGTACCCGAGCTGACCGGTTACGGCGCGGGCCGCTAGACGCGGACGGCGATCAGGACGGCGAACAGCAGGGTCAGCGCCGCGCCGGCCGCGTGCAGGATCAGCAGCCGCGGCGCGGGCGACAGCGGCGCCGAGCCGGGGCGGGCGGCGCCGGGGCGGGCGGCGCCGGAATCCGCGTTGGCCGCCGCGCGCCTGGCGGCGCGGGTGTTGGCGGTGAACCACGACAGGCCGGCGCAGATCGCGCCGAGCAGGATGCCGAGGCCGATCACGGCGAACACCCGGTCGCGGCTCACCACGTAGCCGAGCCAGACGCCGATGCCGGTCATCGCCAGCGCCGGGTGCGCGAACTCGGCCAGCTCCCGCAGGCCGGGCATCGGCTCGTTCTTGGCTCGCTGCAGGGACGGCGGGTCGAAGCGGTCCTTGGCCCGGACCGGGCGTTGCTGGGCCTGGCCTTGGCCGGGGGGAGCGGTCGCCGGGGGCGGATCGGTGCCGACGGTGACGGCCTGCTCGGGCGGGACGGTAACGGATTCCTCGAGTTCGGGCTCTGCTTCCTCGGGGCCGGGTGCCGCGTTCGCTGAGTGAACCGAAGTCACCAGCAGGTAGGCGCCCACGGCGGCGGTGCACAGCCAGAGCAGCAGGGTGGCGACGGCCACGCGCGTGTCTCCTCTCGTTCGATTCGAATCTACTCGCAGGCCAGGGGCGTGGTTGAATGGCCCGGTGGCCGAGGAATCGGGGGAGAGGCGCGTCTCCTGGGTCGAGCTGTACTTCGATCTGATCTTCGTGTTCGCCGTCGGTGAGACCACTCACGTCATGGTGACCGACCCGAACTGGGGCGGGTTCGGGCGTGCGCTCGCGCTCTTCTTCCTGCTGTGGTGGACCTGGATCGGCTTCGTGGTGCTGTGCAACCGCCATCCCGAGGACCAGATCCCGATGCGCCTGTTCGTGCTGGCCGGCACGCTGCCGTCCGCGGTGGCCGCCGTCGAGACCCACGCCGCCGCCGACGGGCACGCGATGGCGTTCCTGATCGCCCTCGCCGGCGCCAGGCTTGTCCTCGCCCTGGCCTTCGCGTTCACCTTCGACCACGCCAGGCAGGTGTCGGCGGGGTACGGCGTGTCCACTGTGATTTTCGTCGCGGCGGCCTTCGTGCCCGCCCCCTGGCGCTTCGTCCTGCTCGCCTTCACCCTCATTCAGGAGGCAGGCTTCCTGCTGCTCCGCAACGACGAACGGGGCCGCGAGCGGAAGCGGGGCCGCGCGCGCGAACCGGGCGCGACGCGTCCGGCCCGCCGCAGCCGGGCGGAGTCGGTGCGGGCCATGTTCAAGCCGCCGGCCGACCCCGCCCGCCGGGTCGACGCCGCTCACCTGGCCGAGCGCTTCGGCCTGATGATCATCATCCTGCTCGGTGAGGTCGTGGTGGCGGTGGGCTCGTCGGCCGTTGAGATACCCGTCCACGGCACGCGCTACTGGCTGGGGCTGCTGGCCGGCCTGGTGCTCGCGGCCGCCCTCTGGTGGATCTACTTCACCGCGGCCGCGCCGATCAGCGAGTACGTGCTGCGGGCCTCGGGCGGCAACCCGTCCATGGCGTACGGCCTCTACGCCGGCGGTCACCTGTCTCCGGCCTTCGCCCTGCTCACCATGGCGGCCGGGGTGAGCCTGGCCCTGTCGGGCAAGGCGCCGCCGGCCGCCGCGTGGTTCATGACCGGCGGGCTGGCCGTCTACCTGATGGGCAGCCGGGCCCTGGTCGGCGGCGGGCGGGAGCGCTCAGGTCCGCTGCTGCGGGCGGCGCTTGTCGTGGTGACCGTCTGCCTCGCCCTGCTCAGGCCCGCGATCTCGACGACTGGCGTGGTACTGGTCACCGCCGCCTGGGCGTGCGCGATCGCCGCCTACGTGACCTGGCGGTTCCCTGACCGCCTCAAGGGCGTCACCGCGGATCCGCTCACGTTCTTCCGTCCGCCGCACGCCGAGTGAGCCAGCGGTGATTCCGGTCTCAGCCGGCGTTTGCGGTCTCAGCCACCGTACAAGTCGGCCCTACGGTCGGCGAGGTAGGTCCCGGTGGACTCACCGGGGAGGTCGGCGATGACCAGTTCCTCGGTCTTGGCGTCGGCCTGGGCGAGCACCTCGCCCTTCGGGCCGCAGATCGTGCTGAGCCCGTTGTACTCGAACACGTCGTCCGCGCCGCAGTAGTTCGCGTAGACCACGCCGCAGTTGTTCTCGCAGGCCCGCGCGCGCACGAGGAACTCCTGGACCTGCTCGGCGCCGGCCGGGTTCGCGGTCGGCACGAGCACCGCCCGGGCCCCGCCGGCCGCCAGGCTGCGCACCGCTTCCGGGAACTCGACGTCGTAGCAGATCAGCATCCCGACGCGCGAGCCGCCGAAGTCGAACGCCGCGGGCCGCTCGCCGCCCGCGACGAACTGGGCGCGGTCCAGGTCGCCCCAGAGATGTACCTTGCGGTGCCGCCCGCGGACCACGCCGTCGGGGCCGATCATCGTCGCCGCGTTGTACGCGCGGTTTTTGGAAGCACTGTCTTTGGAAGCACGGGCCCCAGGGGCGCGCTCGGGGTGCCCGTAGACGATCGCGAGGCGATGGCGCCGCGCGATCTGGGCGACCGCGGCCTCGGTCGGCCCGCCCGCGTCCTCGGCGAGGCGCAGCACCCAGTCGCGGGTGATGGCGTAGCCGGACGTGAACATCTCCGGCGTTACCAGCACCTTGACCTGCCGCGCGGCGGCCGCCGCGCAGACGTCGTCGAGCCGCCGCAGGTTCCCCGCGACGTCGCGGGGCCCGGGCGGGCATTGCCACGCGGCAACGCGGGTCGTCGTCGCGGTCATACGGTCACTCTCCAAGGTCGAGCGGTGCCAGCTTCTCGTAGAGGTCGCCCGGGCCCGGGTTGTCGGGATGGGCGGCCCCGCCGAAGTGCGTCATGACGCCCCAGACGGCGTTGAGCGCCGTCTGCACAGCGCCTTCCGCCCACCCGGGCATAAACGAAACGTCGTCGCCGGCCATGAAGATGCCCCGCTGGGCGGGCGGCCGCCCGGCCTGCATGAAGTGCCGGTACATGCGGTGGTTGTAGCGGTAGTGGCCGGGCAGCGCGCCCTTGAACGCGCCGAGGAAGTTCGGGTCGTTCTCCCACGAGACCGTCACCGGGTCGCCCACGATGTGGCTCGCGATGTCGACGCGCGGGTAGATCTTGCTCAGGGCGTCGAGCGAGAGCTTGACCCGCTGCTCGACGTTGTAGGGCAGCATCTTCAGCGCGTCGGACATCCACGTGTAGGTCAGGCAGATGACCCCGGGCCGGTCCGGGCCGTTGTCGAACAGGTAGGTGCCCCTGGTGAGCCGGTCGGTGAGGGTCATGCCCATCACGGGACGCCCTGTCGCCGGATCGATGTCCTTCCAGAACGGCCGGTCGACCATCACGAACGTCTTGGACGACTGCATGTACCGGGTGCGGTCGAGCGCCATCCACACGTCGTGCGAGAACAGGCTCTCATCGCACTCGATCTGCGTCGTCAGCAGCCAGCCCTGGCAGGTGGTCAGCACCGCGTCGTGGATCCGGTCGGTGCCCCAGCGGTCGCGGACCAGGAACCGGTCGCCGTCGTGCCGGTGGATGGCCGCCACGCCCGGTCGCGGGACGCCGCGGTGCAGGCTTTCCAGCGTGGTGCCCGCCGGCCAG
>Ga0070679_100006101_pt1 | contig 11214 bp, 7 predicted proteins | sample KBSC63BmetaG_FD_65652 | JGI IMG/M metagenome (GOLD analysis project Ga0070679, IMG submission 65652) | Corn rhizosphere microbial communities from Kellogg Biological Station, Michigan, USA - KBS C6-3B metaG | ecosystem: Host-associated > Plants > Roots > Rhizosphere | place: USA: Michigan... | reverse complement strand
CGTCCGCGCTCGTCATCAGCGCGGGAGCAGCATCGGCGCAGCGTCCGGTTTTCAATTCCGGTATCGTCGTCGGCGGGGACTGGCTGCAGGCGAACGCGCTGCCCATGGATCGGGATGCACTGCAGAGTTTCTCGCTCACCGCGGCCTGGCGGCGTCCGGCGTATTCGGTCGAGGCGGGCTGGCTGCGCGTCGCACGGACGCTCAGCACCGTGCAGGGCGTTACCGTGGCGGTCGGCCGGCCGATTCAGCTCGGACCCGCGTTGTTCGTTCCCGCGGTGGGCGCGCTCGGCGGCAAGGCCTACGCGTCGAACGATTCGACCGGCTACAACTTCATCGGCCCGGACGGCGTGCCGGGACATCAGCCGCGCTACACGTACTCGGAAGGCGTCACGTTCGGCGGAAGCGTCGGCCTGACCGTCGAAGCACCGGTGTATCGTTGGGTCGGCATTCGGCTCGACGTGGCTGAATGGGTGTTCAGCGGATCACCCGTTGCCGACGACCGCTTTCGCACGACCCTCGGCGCTGGCCTCTCTCTGAAGGTGAGACGATGAGCGCGCGCCGCATGAGCAGACCCGCGAGACGCGCCCTTGCACTGGGCGTCATCGGCGTGATCGGCACGGCGCTGAGCTGCAGCGAGAATCTGCCGAGCGGTCCGGACACGTTCTCCGCGTCGATCCGTCTCGTCGCTCCGCACGACACCGTCGTGATCGGCGATTCGACCATTGCACACGCAATGGTCACGGATGCATCGGGCCGAGTGATCGAGGGGCTCACGTTCAACTGGGCGTCCGCGGACACGAATCGGTTGACGTTCGCCGTGCCCGCTGCCACCGATTCCGACGCGACCGCCGGCCGCACCCGGACATTCGTCGGCAAGCGCGTCGGCTTTTCACTCGTGACGCTCACGCTTCCCGATCCTCGGTTCGTGACGTCCAATGTCACGCGCAACGAGACGGTCGTCGTTGGCGGCGTGAGTGTGCTGTCGAGCCATGACTCGACTCTCACGGCGCTCAATGACACCGGCGTCGCGATCGCCGCGGGACTGGTGAAATCGAACGGCGCGATGGTGACGCGCCCGTCGCAGGGCCTCCGCTGGACGCACCTGGGCTTGCACACCACCGTGGTAGGGCAGGGCGACACCGTTCGCTACATCGCGAAGAGCAACGGTCCGGATACGCTCATCGCCACGTCCGACTTCTGTCTCGCCGGCGCGAAGTGCAGCGATACCGTGATCGTGCGCGTTGCGCAGCAGGTCACGTTCACGCTGTCGAGCCACGCATTCACGTCGTGGAGCTTCGCGGACAGCGTCGGTCCCACGGTCCGGCTTGCCGATCGTCGCGGGAACGGCCTGCCTGGCTCGAGCGTCCAGTTCGTTCCGGTGTCCGGTGCCGACTCCGCGATCGTGCGTGTGGTCGGGCCATTCGGAATCTCTAACAATGGCACCGGCGATCTCGCGACACCCAGGCTCGTGACCACGGCCAACGGGAGCGCGACCGTGAACGTGCTCGGTATCGGTCCCGACGGCGCAGTCGTCGCGAACGATCAGATTCGCGTGACGGTCCGGCAGGTCGCCCGCCGGGTGCAGGTCGAACCCCTGCGCGCGACGATGACGCTCAATGACTCCATTCCGATCCGTCCGGTCGCGCGCGATGCGCACGGCGCCGCCATCGCCGACGCGGTCTTCACGCTCGATCCGGTCGGGATCAACCTGCACGACATCTGGGCGGGGCCAATGCCGCCGCTCTCGGTTCCGGGAACGGGCTCGATCACGCCGTCGCTGTCCGGTGTCGCACTCCCCGAGAACAACCCGGGTGCGCCGCAGCTTCCGGTCATCGTCGATCCCGCGATCATCGCCATGACGGCCGTCGACACCGCCGTGGCGGGCGCGACGCAGCGCACACTCAGCGCGTTCGTATTCGATTCCACCGGGCAGCCCGCCGTCGGTCGCTGGGTTCGGTTCTTCTCGGCCTACGGATTCTTCGCCGATTCGGCGCAGGTCGATGTGGGCGGACAGGTGTCGACGCTCTGGACGCCGCCCGACAGCTCGGGCTACTACACGTTCACGGGTGTGCTCAGCTCGACGCGCCCGATGCTGAGCGTGGCCGATTCAGCGGGTCGTGTGGTCATTCGTCACAGCGTCTTCGTGCAGCCCTCGGACCCGAGCGCGGCCACATCGACGGTGGGAATCAGCGGCACGACCGTCGCGGTCAGTGGCGCGCTGACGATCACCGTGACCGTGAAGGACGCATTCAACAACGTCATCAAGACGGCACCGGCGGGCACGTTCACGGCAACCGTCGCGAGCGGCACGCTCGGCGCGTTCGCCTGCAACTTTGGCGTGTGCACCGCGACCTACACCGCACCTGCCGCCGCTGGAACCGACACGATCACCATCTCGATCGGTGGGCAGCAGATTCTCTTCAGTCCAATCACCATCACCGTGCAGTAGCATTCGCTGAACGATTCAGCGCCAGACCTCGTCGCCCTCGTGGGCCGCCGATTCCATCTGGCGCTGAACCTTGCGTGGCGCACCGGGCGCCGAGCTAGCATCGGACGTGGCGGCAGCCGGCGACTTGCGGCCGTTGGGTGCATGCGTGGCTTCGTCGAGACGGCCGTGATGATAGTCGTCGACGAAGAGCCGATACCGCGCGCGAGAAGAGCGCGCGCGGGTCGGCCTACCGCTCACGGCACCGTTCGCGTTCCCTCCGGCAGCAACACGAAGCGCGCATAGTTGTTCATGTCGAAGTACATCTTCGCCGCCTGCTGGACCTGCGCCGGCGTCAGCGTGCGGATCATATCATCGTACAGGCCGAGCAGCGCCGCGACGTCGTCGCCGCTCTGCTCCCGCAACATGATGTTGCTGATCCAGAACGCGTTCTGCTTGAGGTCCACTTCGCGCGTGCGAATGAGCTGCTCGCGCACCTTGTCGATGTCGTCCTGCGATGGCCCGCGTCGCTGCAGCGTATCGATGATCGCCACCGCCGCGCGATAGAGTTTCTCCGCGTTCTCCGGCGACGAGCCGAAGTTGATCGTGATCGAGTATTCCGGACGCGGAATCTTCGTCGCGCCGCCGCCGATGCCGGGCGAATACGTGCCGCTCATGTTCTCGCGCAGCGTCTCGATCAGCTTGTAGCGCATCACTTCGATCAACGCCCGCATCGCGAATGCATTCTGCTCGCTGTACTGGAACGGTCCCGTGAAGATCATCTGCGTCAGCGCTTTCGGCTCCGTGCCTCGGCGAACCACTTTCTCCACGACGCCCGACGGCGGCTTGATGCCGGCATCCTTCCACATCTCCTTCCGTCCCGTCGACGGCATCGATGCGAGATACTGCTCGGCGAGCGGCTTCAGCGTCGCGGGATCCACGTTGCCGACGAAGATGAACGTGAAGTCGCCGGCGTTCCCGAAGCGGTCCTTGAACACGCGGTACGCCGCATCGGGCGTCACCTCATTCAACGTCTCCATCGTGAGCGGGCGCGCACGCTTGCTGTGTCCGTTCATCGTCACGCTCACGGTGTCGAAGAACGTGCCTTCCGGCGACCCGCCGCGATTGGTCAGAAATGCGCGCTGCTGATTCACGAATGCCTTGAACGCGGTCGTATCGAGTCGCGGCGCGGTGAACTGGAGATAGACGAGTTGCAGCAGCGTCTCGAGATCTTTGGGTGACGCCTGTCCCTGAAGCGATTCGCTCGTCTCGCCGATGCTCGGAAAGACCGTCGCGGCTTTGCCCGCGAGCTTCTTCGTCAGATCCGTGCGATTGAACTCGCCGACGCCGCTCGCGCTCTCGATGGCCCCCGCAAGCTGCGCGGCGATGACGTCGCCGTCGGGGAGGAGCGACCGGCCGCCAAGACTGTACGCGCCGAACAACACTTGATCCGCGCGGAAGTCCGTCGGCTTCACGAGCACGCGCGCGCCGTTCGACAGCGTCCATTCGGTGATGCCGACATCGGCGCGCTTCTTCTCGTTGACGACACGTCCTGGTGCCGGCATGCGCGCGACGAGCGGCGCGCTCGAGACGTTCTCCGTGTACGCGACGACCTGCGCCTTCGATGCGCGGTCGACCGCCGCGAGGAGATCCTCGCGCGTCGGAATCTTGATGCCCGGCTTCTCGGCAGCTTGCGCGATGATCACGCGATTCTCGTCCGTGATCCACTTGGCCGCGAGCGCATTCACTTCCTGCACGGTGATCGTCGGCACGAGCTGCTGTGCGAGCTTGTAGTCGGCTTCGGGCCCCGGGACCGGTGTCTGCGTGAGGAAGTGCGACACGTATGCGTTCACGAGTTGGCCCGACGGCACCTTCTCACGATCGGTGTACGCTTGCTCGGCGCGGCGCAGCATCGTGGTCTTCGCGCGCTCGAGCTCCGATGGCAAGAAGCCGAATTGATCGACGCGCTTCACCTCGGTGAGCAGGGCTTCCAGCGCCCGGTCGATGCGCGTCGCGTCGGGAACGAGCGCCGCCATGGTGAATGCGTCCTTCGATCTGGTGTACAGTCCCTTGGACGCGAACGACGCCGCGAACGGCGCGTCGGGCTTCTGCGCGATCTCATTGAGCCGAGCGGCGAGCATCGTCGTGAAGAGGTTTCCGACCATGCGTTCGCGGTAGTCGCCAACGGTCGTTACCGTCGTGTGCGGCAGCTTGATGTAGACCTGCACCTGCGTCGTCGTTGCTTCCTTGTCGCTCGCGATCCCGATCAACGGCTGCGTGTTGTCCGGCACGTCGTCGTAGACGCGGGGCCGAGGATTCGCTTTGCGCGGGATGTCGCCGAAGTTCTTGCGAATGAGTGATTCGACATTGTCGACGTCGATGTCTCCGACGACCACGACAGCTTGAAGATCCGGGCGGTACCAGTCGGTGTAGAAGCGGCGGAGCAGGGCGGGCGTTGCCGACCAGATGCTCGTGTCGGTGCCGATGACGTCTCGCGTCGCGTACTTCGATCCCTTGTACATCACCGGTTCGAGCGTGCGTCGCATGCGGCCGAACGCGCCCTGGCCGCCGCGCCATTCCTCGACCACGACACCGCGCTCGTTCGCCACTTCCGTCGAATCGAACAGCGATCCGCTCGCCCAATCCGCGAGCACCACGATGCCTTGTTCGAGAATCCGGGCCGTGTCGCTCGGAATCTGGATCATGTACACCGTCTCGTCGGTCGACGTGTACGCGTTGAGGTCGGCGCCGAACCGCACGCCGACTGACCGCAGATAGTTGATCAGATCGTTCTTCTGAAAGTGCTTGGTCCCATTGAACCCCATGTGCTCGATCACATGGGCCATGCCGATCTGGTCGTCGTCCTCGTTGATTCCGCCGGCGTTCACCGCCAGACGCAGCTCGGCGCGTTTCGCCGGCTGCGGATGTCGTTGGATGTAGTAGTGCAGACCGTTGGCGAGGATGCCGACGCGCACACTCGGATCGACGGTGAGCGGGTCGCGGAGGGCGGCGGTGCCTGCCTGGACGGTGGCACCCTGCGCAATGGCGAGACTGGGTGCGGCGACCGCGACGCCGAACGCGCACGCGGCACGAAGGAGGCGACTGGGCATGGCGCATTCCTGATGAGGACCGCCCATTCTGCGCGTTTGCATTCAGAAACGCAAACGCGACTTCGTAAACATACAAACGGCCGGGCGATCCCGGCCGTTTGTATTCTCGAACGACGCAGCTTACCGGCCGTTCGTGTTGGGACGAGCCGCACCCTGATGGCCGGCGCCATGTCCGCCGAAGCCGCGCCCACGGCGCTCGCCCTGATGCTGCTTCATCTCGGCCACGTTCGCGTCGAACTGCGTCGCCTGATCGGGCGTGAGCAAGCCGCGAATCGCCTTGAACTGCTCGTCACGACGCGCTTCCATCCTGGCCCGTGCCTCCTGCATCAGACGGTTCGCTGTGGCCGTGTCACCCTTCTGGCGCGCATCGCGAATCGCCTGGAACTCCGAATTCTGTCCACGCTGTCCGTTTGCCTGCATCTTCGCACGCTCGGCCTGATGCAGCTCCTGGAGCTTGGCCTTCTGCGCGTCGCTCAACGTGATGCCCTTGAGCAGCATCCTGTCCATACCGCCGCCGCGGCGTCCACCCGGACCACGTCCGTCTTCCGCATGCTGGCGTGGCTGCTGCGGCTGCTGCGCGTTCTGCGCCTGAAGGACACCGGCGCCGGCGAGCGTCGCGAGCGCCGCGATCACTGTCATCTTGTTCATGACTACTCCAACCGTTCAATAAGTCTCATTGCGCCGGCGTCGCGTGACGTCGCGAAGCTCGTCGGCTGCGTTTCAGAGAGTTGTACGCGCCTCGTCGCCATCCGGTCCGCGCGTTCGCCGCCGGTGTTACGAACAGCACGCCGATGTCACGAATTGCATGCGCCCCATTGCATCGCGGATGCGCCGCACGATCGACGTCGACAGGACGAGCTCGGCCATGCGCTACCGCACTGCGTGCGCGCCCGCGATATTGGCGACGCACATCACACTCCCGAACCCACCGACTATGACGATGCTCCCGCGCGCGGCTCGGATAGCTGTGGCACTCTGTAGCCTGGCGTTTCCGCTGCTCGCGCAATCACGACCGACTGGGACCGTCGTCGTGAGCAACATGAACGACAACACCGCGATGATCGTCGACGTCGCCGGCGGCCGCGTGATCGCGACGCTGCCGACGGGCGAAGGGCCGCACGAGGTCGCTGTCTCGCATGATGGACGCTGGGCGGTCGTGAGCAACTACGGCGTGCGCGGCAAGCCGGGCAGCTCACTCACGGTGATCGACATCACACAGCGCCGCGTTGCGCGCACGATCGATCTTGCGCCGCACCAGCGACCGCACGGCATGGCGTTCTTTCCCGGTGACAGTGTGCTCGCCGTCACATCCGAAGCGAGCAAAGCGGTACTGCTCGTCGATCTCCGAACGGACAGAGTCAACGGCACGCTCCCGACGACGGCGCGAACGACTCACATGCTCGGTATGTCGCGCGCCGGTGACCGCATCGTCACCGCGAACATTGCGGATAGTTCCATCAGCGTGCTCGATCCGATGCACGCGAATGATGTTCATCTGATTCACGTCGCGGCGCAGCCGGAAGGCATTGCGCTCTCACCCGACGGCAACACTGTGTGGGCGGGCAGCGATCGCGACAGCGTGGTCGTCATCGCGGACACGCGTCGTGCGCAGCCCGTCGACACGCTGCGCGGCTTCGGCCTTCCGTATCGGCTCGCATTCTCGCCGAACGGCGCGCTCGTCGTGATCTCGGATCCCGTGCATGCCAACGTTCGCGTCTTCGATGCGGCCACACATCACGAGCGCTTCTCCGTCGCGATCCCGCGCGACAGTCTCGTTGCCACCGCGGAAATTCCCGGATCGCCTTCACCGGAAGGTGTCGCGGTGTCGAGCGACAGCCGCTGGGCGTTCGTCACATTGCAGGGACGCAATCGTCTCGCGACGATCGATCTCGCGCGAGGGGTGATTTTTTCCCTGATCCCCATCGGGAATTGGTCCGACGGCGTAGGCTATTCCCGCCTCGCGCCATGACGATCGTGTCGCGGCGCACATCGATGGCGCGAAAACGGACGTCGCGCATGCGCGAGACACGACGCATCACGCACGCCGCGTGATGGTTATCACAATTCTGATAACGTGCTCGCTTCTTGCAGAGATCATGGTGAGACCATCCTCGACATCTCATCACAGGAGATTTTGCAAATGCGTACTTTGCGCGCCTCAACGTTTGTCGGTGCGGCCGTAGCTGCCGTACTGGTTTCCGGCTGCGCGACGTCCGGTGCGCTCAAACGCGCGACCGCTCAGCAACAAGCGGCACTCGCGAGCGAGCGCGCCGATCGAATCGCCAGCGATAGTGCTCTTCGTCAGGAGTTGACTCAGGAGTTGGGCAATGTGAAAGGCGACGTCGTCGCGCTGCGCAACGAGCTCCAGGCGATGCGCACGGACCTGAACGCCAAGATCGTGGCGATGCAGGATGGTCTGCACTTCGCGATGCCGGTGAACTTCGCGTACAACGACGCGACCGTGCGCGATACGGATGCGCCGACGCTCGACCGGTTCGCCAAGGTCGTGTCGAAGTACTATCCCGGTTCGAAGGTCACCGTCGAAGCGTTCGCCGATCCGAAGGGCTCGGCGGGCTACAACCTCTCGCTCTCGCAGCGTCGGGCCGATGCGGTGCGTGACTACCTCGTCGCCCATGGTTTGACGACGAACGAAGTCGCGACGGTCGGGTATGGCAAGACGCGCCTCATCACGCCGGGAGCATGGGGCGATCAGCCGGGCGCAGATCTCAATCGGCGCGCGGTGTTCGTGATCGAGACGCGTGGCTCGAGCTCGGTCGCGATGGCAAATCCGTAAGACGTTTCATCGTAGGGTGGTGAAGGGGGGTCCGCGTGGGCTGCCGAGCCTGCGCGGACCCTTGTGTTTCCGGCGGGGCGAGGGTTGCGGCCTGGCGTGACTCGGCGTCTTCTTTCACGGTATGACGACGCCCACGTCACTCGAGTCGAGACTTGCTCGCATCGAACAGACGCTGGCGGCCCTCGCGAGTGAGGTTGTCGCCATCCGCGCGGAGCTGCGCGCGGAAGCGACGCCCGAGGCCGCGTCCGCTGTCGGGGATCCTCCGCAGCCTCTCGTGTCCGCGCCGCCCATCGCGCGCACGGCGCCGCGTCCGCACGCGGCGCGACCGCCGCGGCCTCGGCGCATCGATCTCAATGCGCTCGACATCAGCGGACAGGACGTCGAACGATTGCTCGGGCGCTACGGCATGCTCGGCATCGCCGTCATCGCCGCGGTGGCTGCTGTCGGCACGTTCCTGAGTTGGGCGATCGGCCGCGGCTATCTCACGCTCGTCCCGGCCGCGCGCGTCGTGCTCGGAATGGTGTTCGCCGTCGGCGTCGGGGTGTGGGGGCTTCGCCTGCGTCGCACCGAGCGATCGTTCGGATCGAGCATGCTCGGCCTCGCGCTCGTGATCGTGCTCGTCTGCGCCTACTCCGCGGGGCCGTCGTTCCATCTCGTGCCCACCTGGATGGCGTTCGTCGGTGCAGCCGCGATTTCGTGGACGCTCGCGGTCTTCGCGCGCAGCGAGGACGACGAGCCGCTGTGGTGCGTCGCGTTCGGCGGTGCAGCGCTCGCGCCGTTCGTCACGAGCGATCGACACGGTTCGATGTACGTGCTGCTCGCCTACGGCTTCGTGTCGTTGCTGTCGGCGCTGTTCGCGATCAGCCACCGCCGCTGGCCGGTGGCGTGGCCCGTGTTCTATCTCGCCTCCGCGCTGTTCGTGTTGACGGGCGCATCACAGGCCAGATTGCTCGACACCACGGCGTTCGTCGTCGCCTTTGCGTTCCCGCTGGTGATTGCGGCGGGCGGCGTGCTGCCGTTTGCTCCCGCGTCCCGAAAGCGCGCGGTGCTGCGTTGGCTCGGCCTGCTCGCGCTCTTCACCAGTCTCGCATCGAACGCGCGCTCGCCCGGCGCCGTCACGGCCGTGGCGATCACACTCGCCGCGGCGGCAACGCTCTGGCTCGTGTTGATGGACGGCATTGCCGGCGTCCCGCAGTCGACGATCCTGCGCGACCTCGGAAGCGACTTTCCACTTCTCGAATGGGTCGACGTCGGCGTCATTCCGCTGTTGCTGGCGATGGACGCGGCCAGCATCCTGCACGTGGCCGCCGCGCGCGCGTCGATGCAGGTGCTGGCCGCTGCGCTGTTCACCGCCTTCGCGTGGCGCCGACCCGTGAGCCCGGCGCGCGACGCCGCCGCATGTGCGGCATTGTTCGCCGGCGCGGCGTTCGTCGGCGGGCTTCCGCTCGAGGAGCCGCTCGCCCGAGTCGTGGCATTTCTGGCGCTCGGCATCCTCGGCTTGATTGCGCATCGCTGGCGCCCGAGCCTGAGCTGGCTCATCGTCGGCGCGGGCATGCTGGCGATTGGCGTGTCACTGACGGTAGCCGCTCTGATGCAGCGTCCCGCGTACACGCTGCCGCCGTTCGGCACCGAGCCGTCGTTGGCAGCGGCAGCGGTGCTCGCCGCGCTGGTGATCGTCGCACGCTTCTGGCGAACCGTGTTCGATGCGACGCGCGCCGCCGTCAGACCCGAGACGCGCCGCGTTCACGCCGATGGCTTCCTGATGCTCGCACACGTGGCGACGCTCGGCGCATGGATCTGGGCATTCGTGTGGGCGTTGATCGAGTTGGCGATGGCATTCAGTCCAAGCGCGTCGACGCTGTTGCTGGTGACGTATTTCGTTTCCGTCGGCGTGGCATGCGTCGCGGTCGGACGCGCCAAGCGGTCGGCGCGCCTGCGACAGACAGGGCTGGCCCTCGCGCTCGTCGGTGCGGCCACCGCGGTCTACGGCGCAAGCACGTACTTCGACATCGGCGCGCGGATTCTCGCCTATCTGGTCACGAGTGCCTTCCTGCTCGGCATTGCGTACTGGTATCGCAGGCGCGGCGGCGAACCGGCACGGGCGTGACCGTCACGGCCGGCTGACGACCGCGGGACGCAGACTCCGTTTCCGGTCGTTGGTGTGGATGAGCCGGTGAAACGATGCCTTCGGCCCGAAGTGAAGCAGGAACCCGAGCTCGATCTCCGTCGCCTTGAGATAATTGCGCAACTGGCGCCGGTCGCCGTCATCGATCGCGAACGTCGCCTTCACCTCGAGAGTCACGCGGCCGTCGACGACGAAATCCGCGCGATAGCGGCTGATCTTCGATCCCTTGTAGTACACCTCCACGTCGTGTTCGCGCGCGAAGGGAATGCCGCGTAGAGTAAACTCTAACGCGAGCGCGTTCTTGTAGACGGTCTCGAGGAAGCCATATCCCAGCTCGTCATAGACGCAGTAGAACGCGTTGATGATCCGGCCGGTGAGATCGCGGTCAGTCAGTTCAGTCATCGTCGCCTCGGCATTGGTTCGCCGAGTATGCCGTCGGTTGGCTCGTCGAGCATCATCGTGTTGTTGCGCCTCGGGCCAGGAAATGCCGCCACAGCGCAACAACGGAACGGCTCGCCACGGACGACTGCACGGACACGTCGACGGACTCGACGGACCACTCCGAGCGCGGGGCGAGTGGTGTCTCCTAACGAGCCGGGAAAAGGACTTTTTGATGACCGCCGCTCAGGACGCCTCTCGTAGCATCCCGAGATCCTATGTGTGTATGCATAGGATGCGAGAACGGGGCGCCGTGGTTAACTCCTTCTGAAAGTCGCCAAACCTCAGGAGGAGTCTATGTCAACCACGTCGACCCGTTCCC
>Ga0070679_100006099_pt1 | contig 11215 bp, 8 predicted proteins | sample KBSC63BmetaG_FD_65652 | JGI IMG/M metagenome (GOLD analysis project Ga0070679, IMG submission 65652) | Corn rhizosphere microbial communities from Kellogg Biological Station, Michigan, USA - KBS C6-3B metaG | ecosystem: Host-associated > Plants > Roots > Rhizosphere | place: USA: Michigan... | reverse complement strand
GGAGAGACGATCGTCACGTCGCCGATTTCCGGAATTCAGGAAATGCGCGAGCGCGCCCGCGCCCGCACGCGCGCCAGGCGGCGGCGCGCGACCAGGAGCGTCGCGGCGATGGCCAGCAGCAGCTCGGCCAGCGAAGGCGTCGTGGCGGCGCCAAACGCGCAGCCACCACCGCCGCCGCCCGAGCCGCCCGACGCCGCCGGCGCCGGCGCCGACGAATCACCCGTGGTGGCGCCGTTGCCGCCCGTGCCGGTGTCACCCGTCGCCGAGCCGCTGGTCGTGTCGCCCATCGGCGGCGGCGTCTTGCCGGTCAGCTGCTCGATGCGCAACGCCATGCGATGGCGCGCGGCATCGATCGCCGCCGGATCGTTCATGTTGTTGTACGCGCTCGGCGACAGGCCCTCCGCCTCGGCATCCGCCATCGCCGGATCGCCGGCGTCGGCGAGCGCCTTGAAGTACTCGTAGTCCTCCTGCCCTTCGCGAATCATCTCGAGGCGCAAGCTGGCGATCGGGATCTGCGTCGTGCCGCCGATCTTCGCCGGCGTCCCCGGATAGAAGAGCGTGCCGTCGCCGTGACCGCCGAAGTAGTACTGGTTGGTCCAGGCGTCGCCGCGCGTGAACGCGTACGTGGTGTCGTAGTAGAGCTCGCCCGAGACCTTCTCGCGCCACGCCTGCCACTCGAAGGCGCGGTTCAGCGTCGCCGGCCCGTCGATCATGTAGCTCGGCCACGTGCTCTGCGTCGGCCCGCCCGGCCCGTCGCAGCCGTGCGAATCGCACGCGTGATACATCCAGACGCGGTGGTCGGGCGCCGCGCCCAGCCACGGATCGTAGCTCGCGCGCAGGTTGGTGTCGGGCGGCATCGGATCGATCCCGTTGTCGGTCGGCACCAGGATGTCGATGCCGGTGAGCACGCCGTTCGACGTCGCCTTCGCCAGCGGCGTGGTCACGAGCGTCTGAAAGTCGGGATCGGCTGCGTGCACCATCGCCGTGCGCGCGTTGATGTCGCTCCACGCGCAGCCCGCCGGCGGCTCGTCGCAGGTGTAGTCGAACGTGCGATCGAACCAACCCTTGGCCTTGAAGTGCTTGGCCCACTCGGCGTAGTGCGCCTGATCCTGCGTCCACATGTAGCGCATCGACGTCGCCTTGGCGCCGACGAGCCGGCCGTTCATCTGCCCGTCGAGCATCGGCGAGTAGAGCGCGTCCCACGAGGTCCAGTCGTAGCTGCCGTCGCTCGCCTGCTTCGGCGTATCGGCGACCACGTCGGAGAGCGTGATGCGATGATCGAGCGCGAACTTGGCGTAGCGGTTCATGAGGTCCTGGACACCGGCGTCGCCGCCGCAGGCGTCGTAGCTGCCGAAGTGCGCCGTGCAGGGATCGAGGTAGCCGATGCCGAAGGCGGTCTTGATCGACGCCGTCGACGGCAGCGAGAAGGCGTGCACGTAGAGCTTGACCGCCACGTCGGCGGCCACGCCGCCGGTGACGTGCACGGTGCCCGCGTACCAGCCCGGCGTCGCGTTCGCCGGCACGTGGTACTCGACGAGGATCGGCTGTTGCTCGTTGGCCGGCACGTCGTAGGGAAACGCGTTGCGCGGCTGGTTGTCGATCTCGTCGACCGCGGGGATGAGCGCGTCGGGCCAGCGGCCGGTGGCGCTCGACTGGTACGACGGCGTCGAGGTCGTGTACCAGGCCTCGCGATAGACGCGCACGTCATCGATCTTGGCGCCGCTCGGTCCGAGCAGCACGTCGGGCGACACGGTGACGGCCTTGGCGCCGCCGGCGCCGCCGTTGACGACGAGGTGGAACGCTTCGAACTCGTTGCCCGCCGCTTCGAGCGTCGCCGTGGTGGCGCTGCCCGAGGCGTCGTTGGGCCGGATCTTCAGCGTCGAAGGTGCGGTCCAGACCGACTGCGCGAGCGCCGGCGAGCCCGACGCAGCGACGAGAGATACAATTGCTAGCAGCTTCATCGCGAGGCTGCTGAGCAGGCGACATGCCGTCAGCCCTCGCGCGAAATCACATTGGTTTTTCTATCGGTGGTGTGGCTGCGCCGCTACAGGCGCGCGATCACTGTTGCGCGACGGCGACATCGGGCGGTGACGACTGTGCCGTCGCACGCGCGCGGAACAGCCGCGGCTCCCAACGCTGGCGCAGCGCGAGCGAGCCGAGCTCGACGACGCGATACGAGAACACCGCCGTCGCCGCCACGGCGACGAGGTTGAACGGGAAGCGGCACATCAGCGACGTCGACTGGCGATCGAGGAAGAGCTGCTGCCAGAGATAGATCGAGTAGCTCATGCGCCCGATCGCCACCGCCGGCGCCGTCGTCAAGAGCCAGCCGAGGCCGCCGCTCGCGTCGCGCAGGCAGGCGTCGATGACGAAGGCGATGCCGACGTTCTGGAAGCTCCAGCCGAAGGCGAACGCCATGCGCGGGTGGTTGTCGAGCACCACCGACGCGAGCACCAGGCCGGTGACCACCACCGCCGCCGGCGAGCGCGCGATGCGCGTGTACCAGGAGCGCTCACTGAGCCAGCCGCGCGCGGCCGCCAGCAGGCAGCCCGTGGCCAGCGAGTCGGCGCAGGTCTCGAAGCGGTGGCCGATGCCGTCGCGCAGCGCGGGCGCGAATTTCCACATCCCGATGCGCACCAGCGGCAGCCCGACGATGGCGAGCACGACGATGCCGAACGCGCGCTTCCGTCCGAGCAGCGCCAGCGCCGCCGGCCACAAGAGGTAGAACTGCTCTTCCACCGACAGCGACCAGGTGTGCGCCAATTGCCAGGCCGCGTGCGGGTTGTAGTTCGACGTGTAGGTCGCCGCCGCGGCGAAGTCGTTGGGCCCGACGAGGATGACGCCGACGCGCTCGAGCGCGAACATGGCGAACAGGAAGGCGTAGTAGGGCACGAAGATGCGCAGCGTGCGGCGGAAGTAGAAGCGGCCGAGGTTCACCGTGCCGCTCTCGCCGACCTCGTTGAGCAGGATCTGCGTGATCAAAAATCCTGAAATCACGAAAAAGACGCGCACGCCGAGCAGCGCGAGCGCAGCGGAAACCTGGTTCTCACGCAGCGGGAAGCCTCGCGTGCCGGCGAGGTGCCCGGCGATGACGAGGACGATCGAGAACCCGCGGAGACCATCGAGCACTGCGATGCGATCCTTGGTGAGCGGCATGCGTGTTCCTCTTCGGCGATCGCAGCATGGCGATTCAACCCGTGTGCCGATCGCGATCCCGCGCGATCACGCGGGCGCACGGCGGGCGGATTGGGCCGCGACTGGACGAGCCGTTCCCAAAGTGGCGACTCGGCGCGAACGAAGATGAACGGTGGGGGCCGCGCGTCAGGCGCGGCGCAGTCAGACGCGGCGGGCGATGTACTGAAGGGTCATGCTCTGCGAGTCGTCGTCGCCGTCGTGGAGCACGGCGAGCTTCTCGCTGATGGCGTAGACCAGCTCGAAGCCGGCGGCGGCGAGCTGCGCCCGCTGGTTCTTGCGATCGATGTGGTAGTGCAGAAGCTGATAGTCGTGCCCCGCCTCGTCGACGAGCAACGCGTACTCGCTCTCGTCCACGCGATACTGCGACAGGCGCGCGAAGTTGCGGCTCTGCCGGACGTAGCGCACCACGTTCTTCAGGTTCACGATCGGATTGCGCACCATGCGCAGGCGCGGCCCCTCGGCGGCGCCGAAGTAGTTGCGGTTGTGCGACGAGAACAGAAAGGCGCCGCCCGGCCTGAGCACGCGATGCACTTCGTGCAGCACCTTCAGGCGATCGGCATGGCCGACGGCGTCGACGAGGTTCGCCGCGGCGAACACGAAGTCGAACGACGCGTCGTCGAACGCCGACAGATCGCGCATATCGCCCTGGCGCGCGTGCAGCTCGGGCGCGTTCTTCTGCAGGTGCTCGATCATCACCGGCGAGTAGTCGATGCACTCGTAGTGCGACGCGAGCTGCGACAGATAGCGCCCCGTGCGCCCGGTGCCGACGCCGAGATCGAGGATGTCGCGGTGCGGGAACTCGGCGATCACGCGCAGGAGCGCGAGCGCCTCCGTCGGGTAGAGCCCGCGCTCCTTGTAGATCGTCTCGACGCCCTGCGAATAGTAGACGCGTCGATTGATCGAATCTTGCGTCTCCGTCTGCGTGCTCACCCTGTCCATGGCGACTGCCCCCTGATGCCGATGCGGGGCGACGCGCGCGCCCCCTCTGGTTGACGCGCGACGAGGCTCACGAGCGCACGACCGGTTTTGCGGCTACACATTTCACTAACACTCGACGAGTAGCATGTGCGACTCGTCGAGCGACGTCAGCATCGATACAAAGTGAACGACATGTCACCTCGTGATTCGCACCACTCACTGCCCACACATCTTCCCACCCTCGACGGGCTTCGCGGCCTGGCGATTCTTTTCGTCATCACCCACATGCTCGGTCGCGTGGACGTCACCCACTCGCTGGTCGGCCGCGAGCTCTCGTACGGCATCCGCGCCGGCTGGGTGGGCGTGCAGCTGTTCTTCGTGCTGAGCGGCTTCCTCATCACCGGGATCCTCCTCGACACCCAGAAAACCGCGAATCATTACTCCGGCTTCTTCGCGCGGCGCTTGCTCAGAATTTTGCCGCTCTACTACGCCGTCCTCGTCGTGGCGTTCCTGATCTTGCCGCTGTGCGGCGTGGAGCCGGCGACGATCGCCCACGACCGTCCGCATCAATTCTGGCTCTGGGCCTACTTATCGAACTGGACGCAACCGTTCAGCAACGGCAGCCGCGCCTTCCCGCACTTCTGGTCGCTCGGCGTCGAGGAGCAGTTCTACCTGGTCTGGCCGTTCCTGCTCCGGCGCAAGAGCCCGCGCACGGTGTTGCGGCTCTGCCTCGCGCTCGTCGTCGCGGCGCTCGGGGTGCGCATCGTGATGCTGCGCCTGCACGCGCCGTGGGAGGCGATCTACACGTTTTCGATCTCGCGCATGGACGCGCTCGCGCTCGGCGGCGCCATCGCGGCGGCGTTCCGCATCCCGGCGCTGGCGGCGAAGCTGCACGCCGTCGACGCGCGCGTCTGGATCGCGCTCATCGCCGTCGGGCTCGGCCTCTTCTTCGCCACCGGCTCGGCGAGCTACGAGCACGCGTTCGGCGCCACCGTCGGCTACTCGCTGGTCGCGCTCATCTGCGGCATCGCCATCATCGGCGGCACCGCCGCCGACGCGGCCGGCGCGCGCGGCTGGTTCTCGCCGCTGCGCCTGCGCCCCTTGCGCGTCGTCGGCAAGTACAGCTACGGCATGTACGTCTTCCACAAGCCGTTCCACGACTTCATCGGACGGCCGATTCAGCAGCGGCTCGGCTGGGACTTCGTGCACACGACCACGGCGGGCGCGCTCTACATCGTCACCGGGATGGTGGCCATCCTGGGAATCGCCTTCGTCTCCTATAACCTGTTCGAACGGCGCTTCCTGAAGCTGAAGGAGCGCTTCGCGGCGCGTCCGCTGCCGACGGCGGAGCCGGCGGCGATGGCGACGCAAGGAACGTCGTCATGACGTCGATGGCGGCGGCGCGGCGCCACTCGCGATACATCTGGTGGTCCATGTCGCCGAGCTCTTCGACGCGCAGGTAGCCGCGCGCGAGCTCGTCGCCGAGGCGGCGCCGGCAGCGGTTGCGCAGGTACTCGAGCCCGTCGTCGCTCTCGGCGAACAGCATGAGCACGCCGGTCCGGCGCCGGCGCAAGCGCACCAGCCACTGCGACGCCGGCGGCAGAAAGCCGTAGGCGTCGAGCATCGACCAGCTGCCGTCGCGGCCGCCGGCCTCCTCGCGCGCGCGCTCGTGGGCGCGCCGCTTGCGCGTGGTCGAGAGCAGCGCCTCGACGGGCTGGCCCGGCTGCCAGTAGAGCTGCGGGTTGATGGCGATGACGCGATCGACGGCGACGAGCTGCGCGGCGCGCATCGACACCCAGGCGCCGGCGCAGAGCCCGGCGAGCGTGACCTCGCGGAGGCCGGCGGCGCGCAGGTCCTCGACGACGCCGACGGCTTCGTGGACGCAGTGCGCGTCGTAGGGGCGGCCGGGCGCGTGGCCGCGATCGGGGCTCTCGCCCCAGCCCGAGAAGTCGACGCGAAACGTGGTGTAGCCGGCGAGCGCGAGCGCGCGCGTGTAGTCGACCCAGGCGCGGCCCGGGCCGATGTGCGGCTCGGATCCGGAATTCAGGAAAACGACGGCGCGCCCGCTTTCCGCGGCGCCCTGCCGATCGGCGCGAATGGCAACCAGGCGCGGCGAGCCGATCTCGGTCACCCGCTCGACGAGCGTGCCGTGCGACGTCGTGATCGTGGCCGACGGGTGCGGCGCGATCTCGAGGCCGCGGGCTCGGTCGCGCGGCGCGGCCGGCGCGTCGCCAATCCAGTCCGCGATGCGCGCCACGATCGGCGCCGGCACCGTCGCGTCCTCGGTCGGCGTGTCGAGCGCGGTCTCCATGCCCGGCAACGTCTCGAGCGCAACGTCGGCGCCGAGCGCGCGCAGCTTGTCGGCGAGCTTGTCGCACGGCTGCTCGGGGCGCGCGGCGACGAGCACCCGCGGCGCCGGCCTGTCGGCGAGCGCCTCGACGTCGAGCCGCCCCAGCTCGGCGACGGTCTCGGCGGTGAGCACGCTGCCGGCGAAGACCATGGCGCCGTCGCGCTCGGGATGGCGCTCGTCGCGCGGCACCGGCGTGGCCAGCAGGCGCAGCTCGCGCGCGAACCGCTTGCCCGAGAGGACCGGCACCCACGCCACGACCGCGTCGGCGCCGAGCGCGCGCGCGTCGAGCAGCGCGAAGGTGGCGCCGAGCCGCAGCCCGACGAGGGTGACGCGCTCGGCGCCGCCCGCGCGCAGGAGCGCGACCGCGTGGCCGAGGCTGGCGCGCCAGGCGGCGACGCGCCCGCCGTCCCAGCGCTCGCCCGACGAATCGCCGGCGCCGTCGTAGTCGAAGCGCAAAACGGTGTGCCCGCGCACCGCGAGCGCCTCGGCGAGCGTGCGCAGCGTGCGGTGCGACGACCAGTACTCGTAGCCGAAGCCGGGCGCGATCACGACGGCGCTCGTCGTCGGCCGCTCCGTCGGGCGCGTGCACCAGCCCAAGAGCGGACGCTCGGCGGGCCCGAACCAGACGCCGCTCGTGACGAAGCCGCCCGTCGCCACGCCGCTCATGGCGTGCTCAACCGCGCCACCAGGCGCGCGCACGCGCGATCGAGCCGCTCGAGCACGCGCTCGATGTCGGCCTCGCCGAAGTCGAGCGGATCGGGGATCGTCGCCGTGCCGTCGATGGCGCCGAGCCAGCGCACCTTGGCGCGCGCCGGCGTCGTCTTCAAGAAGCGATGATGCTCATCGTCCATGATCAAGACCAGCGACGCCCAGTCTAGATCGGCCTCGTCGACGTGGTACGAGCGATGCTCGAGGAGCTCGACGCCGCGCCGCCGCGCCACCGTCTGGAACAGAGCCGGGCTCGGCCGTCCGCTGCGCCCGAGCAGCGCGCCCGAGCGCACCTCGAGGCCGAGCGGCGCCAGCGACGGCGCCAACCGCGCGCCGGCGTAGGCGCTGCGGCAGATGTTGCCGCTGCACACGACGAGCACGCGGCGCACGTCGGGCAGGGGACGGCGCCAGGCGCGCACCGCGTCGCGCTCGGCGAGCCACTTCTGCGCCTTGCGCCCGACGGCGCCGCCGTAGCGGCCGACGACGTCGAGCGCCTCCTTGGCGATCGGCCCCGGATCGTCGAGCGCGGCGCCGTCGAAGGTCTCGCGCCCGGTGGCGAGCCGTCCGAGCTCGAGCACGCTGCGCACCAGCGGGCGCACCAGGAGGAGCTTGCGCTCCGACGGCATCTCGCCGCGGCGCCGCAGATCGCCGGCGCGCACGCGCGCCACCTCCTTGAACCAATCGAGATCGCGCGCGAGCTGGCGCGCATAGACGCGTCGCGCCTCGGGCGGCGGCGGACGCTTCCCGTCGAGCAGGAGGCGCGCGAGCGCGGCGGGAAAGTCGTAGCCGGCGAACGTCGCCAGCGCCAGCGAGCCCCAGAAGCGCCCGTTGAGCTCCATGAGGAACGTCTCGCCGCGCTCGGGCGAATGGCGGAACTCGACCATCGCCACGCCATGCCACTCGAGCGCACGGAGCAGCTTCTTCGACTGCGACAGCATCGGCTCGGGCGGATCGATCGCGCGTCGGTACGAGCTGCCCCCGCCGGTGAGCGGCAGCTCGTGGATGCGCTCGTGCGCGAACGCCATCACCGTCTCGCCGCGATCGACGAGGAGCCCGATGCCGATGCCGTGCCCCGGCACCCACGCCTGCACCTGGATCGGTCCGCTGGCGAGCAGGCGCGCCGCTTCGCGCTCGAGCTCGCCCTGGCTCGTCACCATGCGCACCGTCAGATCGCGCCCGCCGCCGCCGTCGCCCCACACCTTGCTGCGCACGCTCTTGAGCACCAGCGCCCCGCGCTCGAGCCAGCGGCCGAGCGGATGATCCGCGAGCTCTTCGAGCCGCGCGATCACGACGTTCTCGGGGCTGCGGATGCCGAGCTCCTCGGCGAGCGCGCGCACGCGCTCCTTGTCGAAGCCGATGGCCACCGCGCGCGGCGGCGGCAGCGCCAGCTTGCCGGCGAGCGCGGCGTGATCGCGGATCTCGTCGAGCGGGATGAGCGTGCGCTCGCTCGACGGGATGATGAGATCGTACCCGCTCTCGTTTACCGCCCACTCCTGGAAGGCGCGCTTGTCCGACATCGGGTTCGGATACTTCAGCGCGCGCGCCACGAAGCGCGAGCGGAACGCCGGATGATCGTGCTTCTCGGCCGCGAGCGTGAGCTCGTAGCCGGCGCGCCCGAGGCTCTGCACGATGCTCGTCGCGGCCATGCAGTTGCCGTCGAGGACCAGGATGCGGCGCGCGCTCATCGGTAGGTTCGCATGAGATGCGTGGTCAAAAGCTCGCCGAGCTTCTTCTGGCTCGTGCAGTCGCTGAAGGTGTGGTTGGCGCCGGGGATGATGGAGAGCTTGACGTTCTTCATCTTCAAGACGCGCTCGAGATCGAGGCGCACCTCGCGGCGCAGATAGTCGAGCCCGGCGTCGCCATCGGCGAACACGAAGTGCGTGTCGGCGCCGCCGTCGACCACCTGCAACAGATCGCGCCCCACGTCCTTCTTCGGGCGATAGACGCCGAGGTTGCGCCCGGCGTGCTTGAGGCGCGGCCCGACGACGTCCCAGGCGCGGCGCGCGGCGATGCCGGCGAGCGCGCGATAGGCGACCTTGCCGGTGAGGAGCTTCTTCCACTTGTCGAGCTGGAGCGCCGAGCCTTTGTAGCGCTGCATCTCGTCGAAGCGCTGGCCGAGCCCTTCGTCGAGCGGATCGCCGGGCACGTAGTAGAGCGCGGGGTTGATGAGGATCTGCCCGTCGAAGCGCACGCCGGCGAGCGACGCGTGGAAGGCGATGTGCGAGCCCGAGCAGAGCCCGATCACGACGGTGCGCTCGGCGCCGGTGCGGCGGCGCAGCTCGTCGAGGCCGAGGCGCAGATCTTCGATGCGCGCGTCGGGATAGGGCTGATTGGGTGTGCCGCCCGGGCGCAGCTCGCTCTGGCCGATGCCCGACAGATCCATGCGCATGACGTCGAAGCCGTCGGCGGCCCAGTCGCGCGCGAGCTTGGTGTAGAGGCGGTTCGGCCCGACGTGATAGTTGGCGCCGGTGCTGGTGAAGAGCACCGCGGTGCGGCGGCGCGCGACGCCGTTGGTCGGCTGCGAGAGCACCGCGAAGAGCCCGACGTCGCCGCCGAAGCGGAAGGCGGTCTCGCGCACCGCGGTCGCCGCGGCGGGCACGTCGCTCGCGGCCTCGGCGACGTCGACGCTCGCGGCGTTCGTGGCCGCGTCACCCGCGCCGGCGCGCTCGGGCGCGAGCCACGCCGCGACGTGGGCGAACAGCTCCATCGGTGCGACCGACTCGTGCGGGTGCTGATTCATCGCCGCGTAGCCCGCCCACTGCTCGACGGTGACGTCGGCGCCGCCGGCGACGAGCGCCTTGACGAGCTGCTGATCGGCCGGCATGTCGTCGCGATGGACGACCAGCACGCGCCGGGCCGGCGGGCGCGGCAGCTTGGTCAGATCGACCTTCGCCAGCGCCTCCATGGTCGCACGCGTGAAGATGAAGCCGCCCGCCTCCTGGTCACCCTCGTCGGCGGGCGCGTCGCTCGTGCGCCCCTCCTCGGTCATGCGCAACATGCGGAGCTCGCGCGCCAGCGCCTTGCCCGAGCGGCACGCGCCCCACAGGACGAGGCGATCGATGTCGTCGCGCGCGCTCGCCGCCAGCGCCGCCAGCGCCGCGCCGAGCCGCACGCCGAAGAGCCCGACGCGCGCGACGCCGCCGAGCCGGCGCAGCTCGTCGATGGCGGCGTCGATGCTCTGCGTCCACGCGGCGATGCGGTCGGGATCTTCGTCGCGCCCGGCGGAGTTGCCGGTGCCGTGATAGTCGAGGTGCAAGACCGCGATGCCGCGCCCGGCGAGCACCGCGGCGAGCTCGCGCAGCGCGCGGTACGAGCGCATCAGCTCCGAGCCGATCGGCGGGCAGATCACCACGCCGAGCCCGGTCGGCACGCCCACGGGCGCGTTGTAGAGCGCGAACAGCGGGCTCCCGTCATGACCCGGGCGCGAAAAGTAGACAGGCCTTGCCGAGACGCGCATGCGGGGCGACTAGGGTACCAAATTACCGCCCCGAGGGCATGCCCCGCCGCCGCCGCGGCCCATCTTCAGTCTCGCGAGGGGTCGACCATGCGCATCGACGTCGAATGCTACGCCGGATACCGTGCCGAGGAGACGCCGCGCGCGGTGCTCCTGGGCGAGCGCCGCGTCGAGGTGATCGACGTAGTCGACCGCTGGCTCGCCCCCGACCACCGTTACTTCAAGCTGCGCGGCGACGACGGCGCCCTCTACATCATCCGCTACGACAGCGAGCGCGACGAGTGGGAGCTGGCCGTCTACTCGCGCGCCGACTGACTGCATACGTCCAGCATCGACACCACGCTCGTGCAGCGGCACCGCCAGGCGCGACGTGCCCGGCCAGTCGTCGACGGCCTCGGACGGCCGCGGCGGCTCGCTCTCGGGCACCAGAAAAGCAAAAGGCCGAGATTTCTCTCGGCCTCCTACCTACTCTTGCGGGGTGGACGGGACTTGAACCCGCGGCCTCCGGCGTGACAGGCCGGCGTTATAACCAACTTAACTACCACCCCAAATTTTCATCTTCGTCGGTGGGCGCAACAGGATTCGAACCT
>Ga0070679_100006095_pt1 | contig 11219 bp, 10 predicted proteins | sample KBSC63BmetaG_FD_65652 | JGI IMG/M metagenome (GOLD analysis project Ga0070679, IMG submission 65652) | Corn rhizosphere microbial communities from Kellogg Biological Station, Michigan, USA - KBS C6-3B metaG | ecosystem: Host-associated > Plants > Roots > Rhizosphere | place: USA: Michigan... | reverse complement strand
GCCAGCTCGGCGTTGTAGCGGCCGATGAACTGCTCGTGGTTGAAGTCGCCGTCGGCGCCGAGCGGGATCTCGCGCAGCACGTGGTAGCGGAAGGCGTCGACGCCGATGTCGTTCGCCAGCTTCAGCGGATCGACGACGTTGCCGAGCGTCTTCGACATCTTGTCGCCGTCGACGGTCCACCAGCCGTGCGCGAAGACCGTCGTCGGCAGGCGCCAGCCCGCGGCCAGGAGGAACGCCGGCCAGTACACGGCGTGGAAGCGCGAAATTTCCTTCCCGATCATGTGCACGACCTGCGACGACGGATCGTCCCAGAACTGCTTGGCCTCCGGCGAGCGGCGGGTGGCCGAGTAGTAGTTGCAGAGCGCGTCGAGCCACACGTAGATGATGTGGCCGGGGCGATCGGGCACCGGTACGCCCCAGGCGAAGGTGGTGCGCGAGATCGACAGATCGCGCAGCCCTTCGCGCACGAACGCCATCACCTCGTTGCGCCGGTTGGGCGGCTGTATGAATTCCGGATGTTTCTCGTAAAGCTCGAGAAGCGGCTCCGTGAACTGCGAGAGCTTGAAGTAGAACGACTTCTCTTTGACCAGCTCGACCTTGGTCTTGTGGTCGGGACAGATGTTGCCCGGGAGCAGCTCCTTCTCCGTGTAGAAGCGCTCGCAGGCGACGCAGTACCAGCCTTCGTACTCGCCCTCGTAGATGGTCCCGTTCTTCTCCATCGCGCGCCACAGCTCTTGCACCGTCGCTTCGTGGTCGGCGTCGGTGGTGCGGATGAAGTCGTCGTTGGAGATCTCGAGCGCCTTCCAGGTCGCGCGATAGGCGTCGGCGAACTTGTCGGCGTAGTGGCGCGGCGTCACCTTGGCGGTTTCGGCGAGGCGCGCGATCTTCTGCCCGTGCTCGTCGGTCCCGGTGAGGAACTTCACGTCGTGGCCGCGCAGGCGATGGTAGCGGGCGAGCGCGTCGCACACGATCGTGGTGTAGGCGTGACCGATGTGGGGCACGTCGGAGACGTAGTAGATCGGCGTGGTGATGTAGAAGCGCACGGTCGCTCTCGTATCAGGTTTCGTCGTCGGGCGGAACCACCGGAAGCTTGCCGCCGCGGCCCGGCTGCGGCGGCGGGGTCAGCGCCTCGAGCACGTCGGGCGGGAAGATCTCGGAGCCGCCCTCGTCGAACCAGACGCGCACGCGGCTGCGCAGGACGTCGAGCTCGACGACCTTGCCGGTGCCGCCCGGGGTCTTGACGCGCTTGCCCACCTTGGGCAGGCCCTTGCGCATCTCCTTGTAGAGATCGTGCTCGTAGACGAGGCAGCACTTGAGCCGCCCGCACTGGCCCGACACCTTCGACGGGTTGAGCACGAGGCCCTGGTCCTTGGCCATCTTGATCGACACCGGCACGAACGCGGGCAGCCACGTCGAGCAGCACAGCTCGCGGCCACACGAGCCGATGCCGCCGACCATCTTGGCTTCGTCGCGCGCGCCGATCTGGCGCATCTCGATGCGCGCGTGGACGCGCGAGGCGAGATCCTTGACCAGGTCGCGGAAGTCGATGCGCTCCTCGGAGGCGAAGTAGAAGAGCACCTTGCCGCCCGAGAGCGGGTACTCGACGCGCACCAGCTTCATCGGCAGGCTGCGCGCGCGGATGCGCTCCTTGCAGAAGAGGTAGGCCTCGCGCTCCTTGGCGGCGTTCTTGTCCTTGGCGCCTTCGTCGACGGCGGTGGCGCGGCGCAGGATGCGGCGCAGCGGATCGAGGACGGGCAGACGGCGCGCGCCGACGGCGACGGTGCCGACGAGCGGACCGCGATCGCTCTCGACGACGACGCGCTCGCCACGAACGTAGGCGGCGTCGCCGGCGTCGAACTCGTAGATGGTGCCGGCGTCGCGAAACTTCACGCCGGCGACATTGGCGATGGCGCCGGGCGGGACGGGCGTCTCGTCGCCGGCGAAGACGTCCTCGCCGTCGGGGTCGCGCGGCTCCTTCGGCACGGGCGGCGTGGGCGTGCGCGCGATCTCGGCTTCGACGGCGCGGGCGCGCTCGGGCGAAGGTGTCTCGTCGCTGATGTCGGCGACGTCGGGCGTGCCCCAGCCGGCGTCGATGTCGGCGGACGGTTGGGCCAGCGGCGCCAGCGCCGGCGCGGCGAGGGCAGGGCGCTCGACGGTGGAGGGGGCGGGCGGCTCGGTGCGGCTGGTCGCGAAGGGGCGCGGCCGCTCGTCGCGGCGCGGGCCGCGATCGTCGCGCGGGCTGCGATCGTCGCGCGGGCCGCGATCGTCGCGCGGGCCGCGATCGTCGCGTGGGCCGCGACCTTCGCGCGGGCCGCGATCGTCGGCGCGCTGCCGATCGCGATCGTCGCGGCGACCACGATCGTCGCGACGTCCGCGGTCGTCACGGCGCGGGCCGCGGTCGTCGCGGCGCGGACCGCGATCGTCGCGCGGACGATCGGCGCGCGGCTGTTGCGGCTGCCCTGGCTGACCCTGCTGTTGCTGCTGACCCTGCTGCTGCTGCTGCTGACCCTGCTGCTGCGGACGCTCGCCGCCGCCTCCGCCGCCACGCCCGCGACGACGCCGACGACGCCCGCCGTCGCGGCCGCCACCGCCACCACCGCCACCTCCGCCTTCACGGCCGCCGCCTCCGCCCGCGGGCGGTCCGCCCGACGGCGGGATCCCGGCGCCGCTCACGAGCGTCGCTCCTGGGCGCAGCGGCCCGTCGGCCCGCTGTTCCACGCCGATCGACAGCGCTCGCTCACGCCCGCACCTCGCGCAGCGTCAGCACCAGATGCTCCAGCACCAGCGACGGCGCCACGTTGCCGCGCAGCGACTCGGTCGCCTCGTCGGTCGCGCGCAGCGCCGACAGCAGCGACCCCGCCGGCCACGCCGCAAACGTCGCCGACGCGTCCGCGCGCTCGCGCGGCACCCGCCCCGTGGCGAGGAGCTCGCGCACCAGCAGCGCATCGCGCAGCCGCTTCCACAGCCCGAGCACGAGATCGATCGCCTCGTCGCGATCCGCCGCCAGCTCGCCGACGGCTTCGAACATCGACGACGCCGACTTCGCCGCCAGCGCCTTCTCGATCCCCGCCACCGCCTCGTGCACCTCCGCCGACTCCGCCGGCGGCGCAAAGCGGATGCGCTGGCAACGCGACAACACCGTCACCGGCAGCCGCTTCGGCTCCGCCGTCACCAGCACGAAGTGCGTATCGGCCGGCGGCTCCTCGAGCGTCTTCAAGAGCACGTTGGCCGCCTCGGCGCGCTCGGGCACCGGCGCCAGGCCGTGCGCGGGATCGAAGATCACCACGCGCGCCCGCCCCTCGTGCGGCCGGAAGCCGAGCGTCGTCAGCAGCTCGCGCACGCGCTCGGTCAGCCCCTTGGGCGTCATGTCGAACCAGATCACGTCGGGGTGGGTGCCGGCGTCGACCTTCTGGCATTGCCCGCACGCGCCGCAGCCCGTGCGCCTCTCGCACTCGAGGACGCGCGCCAGCTCGCGCGCCATTGCCGCTTTCCCCGCGTTCTGGGGTCCCTCGAAGAGATAGGCGTGATGAACTCGGCCAGCCTGCAGGGCCGCTCGCAAGGCCTCGATCATGTTCGGCGACGATACCATGCCGCCGGTGGATTCGCCCGCGCGATGACGTATAAAGAGGGTATGGGGATCCTCGACCGCATTTCGCGTCTGGTGTCGTCGAACGTCAACGCAGCCATCGACAAGATGTCCGATCCGGGCAAGGAGATCGACCAGCTCGTGATCGAGATGGAGACGCAGCTCAGGAACGCGCGCAAGGAGGTGCAGACGGCGCTCGCCCAGGAGAAGCGGCAGCGCACGCGCGCCGAGGCGCTGGCCAAGAGCTCGCGCGAATGGGAAGAGCGTGCCGAGCGCGCAGTGCGGGCGGGCGACGATGGCCTCGCCAAGGAGGCGCTCACGCGAAAGGCGCAGATCGACGCTGAGGGCCAGGAGGCCACGCATGGGCTCCTCGAGGCGACCGGCTACGCCGAGAAGCTGACGGCGTCGCTCAAGCAGCTCGAGCTGCGCATCACCGAGGTCAAGCTGCGCAAAGAGACGCTCAAGGCCAAGGCGCGCGCGTCCAAGGGCGTGAGCTCGATCGGCTCGCCGGCGCTCGACGCGTTCGATCGCCTGCACGCCAAGGTCGACGCCGTCGACGCGGAGGCCGAGCTCGACCAGGAGCTGGCGGCGCTGCGCCACGAAGACGCCAAGAGCATCGAGGTCGAGCGCAAGCTCGAGGAGATGTCGAAGTCGAAGGACCTCGACGATCGCCTCGCGGCGCTGAAGGCCCAGATGGCAAACAAATCGGAGAAGAAGGGCGAATGAGATCCACCACGCTGGTGCTCCTCTTCGTCGCCGGCTGCGCCACCGCTCCCAAGACGGCAATCGTCGACGGGAGGGAGGTGCCGCGGCTGACGCTGCATTTCACCGGGCAGCCGTACGAGTTCAAGCACGAGGGCGCGCACCCGAAGCCGGGCAGCGCGTCGAGCGGGCTGCATTCGCCGGGCGGCTCGATCCACGGTCACATCTGCGGCATGTTCGTCGACTTCGACGTCACCCACAAAGGCGATCACGTGCAGCTCGTCGGCTCGATCGACGACCACATCTCGGCGACGATGGACGTCGCCGAAGAGCACGGCTTCCTTCATTTCACGGGCATGCTCGGCCACCTCGGCGTCGACTTCCTCGCCGGCCCCGGCGGCATGCAGGGCCACGTCGGCATCCGCGTCTTCGCGCTCGACGCCAGCGCCGACGACGGCTACGACGGCTTCATGCGCATTCCCGGGCTGCTCACCGGCGGCGACAACTCGGGACGCCTGCCGGCGCACCTGCACGGGCGCCAGGCGCTGTGGGCGATGCCGGCCGCCGATCAGGCGGCGGTGCTGCCGGCGCTGTTGACCTGCGGCAGCATGCAGTTCCGCGTCGTCGACGCGTTCGATGCCGGTTTCGGCGGCACGGCCACCGAGCGGCCGCCCGAGACGAGCGCCGTCTACACGAACATGTAGACGCGAGCGTCTACGATTCGATGATGAGGAGGTTGTAGGCCACCGCGCGCGGGTTGGTCTTGGCCTCGTCCTCGCGAAACTCGGCTGCGCCCGCGGCCCAGCTGCACTTTTCGCACAGCTTGCCGCGGACGAGCGCGACGCTGGCGCTGAGTGGCCGACGGCAGTTGCCGCAGGCGTGGAAGATCATCCGAACGCGATCGTCTGACGTGGGCATTGGCAGTGACCCCCGCCGCGAGTGTTTGCATGCGTTCTGCCAACTCGACGCGAGCACAACTCCGCGTTTTCCGTCGAGGGTGCGCGGCCGGACCGTCATCCGCTTGACGGCCGGGCCGCGGCAGCGACGGAGAAATGACGCTGAATGCGCGCTAGCCGCCGCGCGAATTGCGCGTGAAGTCGATGGCGAGGATCGGGGGCAGCTCGAGATCGAACAGGCCGTCGGCCTCGCTGGCCAGGTCCTCGCACGTCAACAGCATCGGCAAGAGCGCCGCCTGGTCCGACGGCGGCATCGACCACAGCTCGTTGACGCCCCTGACGACGAACGGCAGCGCCCGCGCGCGCATGATCACATTGCCGACGAGGTTGTCGTTGCCGTCGGAGTGCAGGTCGAACTCGCGCGAGCCGATGCGCCCGTGCAGACCGGAGCTCGAGAACGCGAAGTCGATCGTGTGGCTGCGCGCGTAGTAGGGCGCCCCCACGTCGCCGGAGACGCCGGGCGCGCCGCGCAGCGAGTTGACGCTGGTGAAGTTCTCGCCGGCCTCGTCGCCGATCGAGCCGCGGATGATGCGCTCGCCGCCGCGATCCTTGACCTCGATGTGCATCGGCCGCGTGCGGCTCTGCACGCCGGCGGAGCGGCTGATCGGCTCGACGTAGCCGAGCACGCCGAGGTAGCCGCCGCGATAGCTCGATTCGGCCCAGATCTCGGCGCCGCACGCGTAGCCGGTGATGCGCCCCGCGTAGGCGCGCAGCTTGTCGGAGGCGCCGCGCGCCTCGGGATAGGCGTCGTGGTGCGTGATGCCGTAGAGGTAGTGGTCGGTGTAGCTGACGGTTGGTCGCGGTTTTTCGGTGCCGCGCACGTCGACGCTGTTCGACGCGCACGCCGTCGCCAACAGCAGCGGAGCCAACCAAAGCGATGCCCGGAGCGCATGACGATCCATGACCATGAGACACCTCCTCCGCCCGTAGGCGGCAAAAGGACGTCGGGCGGTCCCGCTCGTCGCTACGGCTTCAAGGATGACACGATTTGGGAAAACAGTCTGCGGTCGGCGTCGGTGACGTCGCCGCTGCTGGTTCCCAGCGTCAAGCCGATCGTTCCGTGGCGGAGACAAACGCTATAGGTCAGCACCGGGTGGTATGGCTTGCCGTCGCGCGCCTCGGCGGCCGTGCGCGTGCCGCCCTCGGAGTAGATGGCGGGATGCTTGCCGACGAGCCGGCGGTCGGCTTTCGCGAGGCGGAAGAGATCGGACATGCCGGGGACCTTCTGCGCGTCCTGGAACTGCTTCCAATCGCGATCGGTCTCGGCGGTGCAGGAGCCGACGTCCTCCGGCTTGGCGACGTTGAGCGAAAAGATGGCGCCGCCCGGCAGGCGGTACAGCGACGCCTTCAAGAGGTTCGGCGGCAGCGGCTCGAACTCCTGCAGATAGGTGACCTGCGCCGGCAGAACGATCGTGGCGTCGCTGCGCAACGCAATCGTGTGCGCGCCGTCTGCGCCGGCAACGGAGCACGCGAGCAGAATGGCAGCGATCGACAGCGCGGCGACGAGGGTCGTTTTCACGGGCCCGAGAGTACGCCGACTCGCAAGACGGCGTCGAGCGCCACTCGGCGCGCAACGCGACGGTCGAATCGACGTTCGACGCGCGGCGCGCCGGGAGCCACGCGGCGAGGAGCGCCACGACGACGAGCAGGCCGGATGACGAAGCGGACGCCTCCGCCGCGGCGTGAGCTCCGAGCGCGACGCGAATGCCGATCTCGCGCGCCGCCGCTGCTCGGTCGCGTGCGCCACGACGCCATAGCAGCCGACGGCCAAGAGGAGCAGCGCCGACAGCGCGAACGCCAGCATGAGCTCGGCCGCAAAGCGCCGTCGCGCCGTCGACGCAGCGACGAGCGCGCGCATCGGCGCGACATCGTACGACACCAGCGTCATGTTCCACGTTCCAGAACCGGACAGCGGACGACGGGCTACTGGCCCTTGAAGAAGAAGGGGAAGCTGACGTTGCAGATGACGCCGTTGGGCTTGGGGAACTGCCAGTTCTTCACCTGCCGCGACATGCAGCTCTCCGCGCTCGCGTTCCCCAGCGACGAGCTGCCGATCTTGTTGCCCTCGACGCGCCCGTCGAGGTTCACCTTCCAGTCGATCACGACCTTGCCCGCCAGATGCGGGAAGCGCTGCAGCTCCTTCTCGTAGCAGAACTGGATCGCCGCCGCGTGCGACTGCACGACCTTCAGGATCTGCTCCTTCGACAATCCGCCGTCGGAGTTGGGCGTGCCCGTCTGCACCGCGACCTTCATCTCCTTGCCGACGTGCCCCGGCCCGTTGCCGTTGTTGTGCGCGCCATGGCCGCCGCCACCGACGGCGAGCGAGCCGACGCCGAGCAGCTGCCCGCCGCCCTTGCCGCCGCCGCCCGGGCCTTCGCCGCGCGTCGACATGCCTCCGTTGCCGCGGCCGATGACGAGCTCGGTGCCCTTGAGCCCGGCCATCGCCGTCGTCATGGTCGCGTCGGGCGTGTCGGAGAGCAGCGTCTTCAGCGCCACCGACTGCTTGGACGCCTTGACCGCGCCGAGCAGGCCCACGTTCGACACCTTCTTGACGATCTGATCCTTCTCGCCCTTCGGGATCTTCGTCTCGGCGACCTTGGCGTCGTTGTTGCCGATCTTGCCTTCCTTCTCGCGCGCCCGCTTCGACGCGTCCTCCTCGCGCACCTTGCGCGGCGCCGGCTTGGGCGGCTCGGGCTCCTTGGGCGGCTCGAGCAGGATCTTGGCGATCGCCGTCGACGGCGGCGGATCGATGTCGAGCGCGTCGTCGGCCGGCCCGCCGAAGATCCAGCCGATCGCCAGGATCGCGATGTTGACCACCGCGGCGAACGCCAGCGCCTGACCGAAGAAGCGATCGAGCCACCCGCCGGGCGGACCTACGCCGATGCTCGGCGCGACGAACTGGAAGAAGAAGGCGACGTCGCCCGAGTCGTCGAGGCCGACGATGCCCCAGTCGCTCGTCGCCAGCGGCTGCTCGCGATGCTGACCCGCCGGCACGCCGCGCCCGCGGCGCAGGAACTCGTCGACGGCGCAGGCCTCGCGATCGATCGACAGCTTGCCCGACATGCCGTCGGCGAGCGTGAGCACGAAGCCGGTGGCGTCCGCCGACGGGTGGAAGAGCGGGAAGCCGTCGCCGAGCCGCGACGAAGGAACGATGAAGGTGTCGCTCTTCGACGAGCCGACCGTGATCGCCTGCGGCGAGGTGAAGACGCGCTCCTCGAGCGGCTCACCGTGCCATACGAGGACTACACGTAGAGGACGCGATCCGGAGTTCACAGCATCGAAAGCGTATCACATCTCGTCGGTGGAGCGCTTCAATTCGGGGATGAAGCTTCGCTTGTCGGGTGCTGTGGTATCGAACTCGGACTTCATCCGGTTCAGGAAGTAGAGCAGCTGCGGCGTCTTCAATTTGCCGTCGATATCGAGGCCGCCGAAGGTGTACTGCTTCGATTTCTGGCCGGTCTTGGGGTCGACCTGGGTTGGACCCCCGTCGTTTTCGCCGGCTTTGCCGCCGCCGGCTTTCTTCTTCTGCGCCGTCGCAGGCGTCACGAACAACAGCGCGGCGGCGACGACGGTCACGACGACGATCGCCGTATGGGCGAGGCGCTTCACGACGAGCCTCCTGTGTCCTTCGATTGTGCGGGAGGCGGGGCCGTTTTGGCAAGCTCCCGCAGCCGCGCCTCCGCATCCGCGTGGCGCGGGTGGCCCGCCGAGGCCTTCTTCATGTACTCGTCGAAGCGCGCGCGCGCTTTTTGCGGCTGCTTCAAAAAGTCCATCTGCAGGACGCCGAGGTTGTAGAGCGCGTCGGCGGCGCCGGGGCCGTTGGGATCGGCGGCGAGCGCCTTTTCGTACGCCTTCTGCGCGTCGGCGAACTTGCCTTCGCCACGCTCGGCCACGCCGAGCGCGTTCCACGCCTCGACGTCGGTGGGATCGCCGTGCGTGACCGCGTGCAGCTCCTCGGAGGCGCGCGCGTAGTCGCCGCAGTCGAGGTAGACCATCGCCTTGTTGCGCCGCGCGACGGTGAGCGTGGGATCGATGCGGGAGGCCGAGTCGAAGTCGGCGAACGCCTCTTGATCGCGGCGGCGGGCGAGGGCGACGAGGCCGAGGTTGTTGTACACGTCGGCGGCGGCCTTGGACTCTTTGTCGATGTCGAGCGCACGATGGAGCACGAGATCGGCGAGCTCGTGCTGGCCGCGCGCCTCGTAGACCATGCCGAGCGCCGACAAGGCGGGCGCCGAGCGCGGCTCGATGCGCAAGACCGCGCGTAGCGTCTCGGTGGCCTCGTCGAGCTTGTTGGCGCGTCGCTGCGCGTTGGCCAGCTGCACGCGCACGGCGTTGGCCTCCTTCGCGTTCGGCTGCTTGTCGAGGAACGCGCGCAGCGTCTTGACCGCGTCGGCCGGGCGATTGGCCTGCGCGTAGGCCTGCGCCAGCGCCTGCGCCGTCGGCGCGTGCGTGGGCAGGATCGACTGCGCCTTCTCGAGCGCCGCGATCGCCTCGTCGGTGTGGTGGCGATTGAGCTCGATCCAGCCGGCGTCGTACCACGCCTCCCACAGCCCGGGATCGATCACCACCGCGTCCTTCAAGCGATCGAGCGCGCGCTCGAGGTTGCCGGGCCCGAGGCGCACCAGGCGCGCCGCGTCCTTGAGCGCCTCGATCGCCTCCGGCTTGGCCGGCGGGAGCTTGGGGATCTCGGCCTGCTTCTCGTGCGCGGCGCAGCCGGCGACGGCGACGAGCGCGAGGATCAGCACGCGCCTCATCGCTGCACCGCCGACACGAACGGCAGGTTCGTCCGTGGCTCGGCCGCCGCCGGACGCGCGCGCGCCTCGTTCTCCGCCGGGAACTCCTGATCGCTCATGCGCCCGAGCGCCGCGCGCAGCTTCTGCGTGAACTCGTTGTAGACGCCGAGCTGCAGCGCCTTCTGATAGCCGCCCTTGTAGGCGTCGACGGCCTTCTCCTCGACGACGACCACGACCTTCTCGAGCTCGTCGCGGTAGACCTGCTGCTCCTCGGCGTTGAGCTCCTTCGGCACCGGCGCGTCGCGCAGCGCCTTCGAGAAGCGCTCGTAGGCGTCGCCGATGCGGAACAGCGCCGCCGTCGCCCACTCGGGATCGCCGAAGGTGACGACGTCGATGTACGCCGCCTTGGCCTGCTCGAGCAGCTTCGATTTCTCGTCGAGCGTGCGCTTGAGCTTGCGCGGATCCGAGGCGAGCTTGAGCCGCTCGAAGTCGCGGAACACCATCTCGCCCTCGAGGTAGCGCGCGTGCGCCGCCGGCCCCGCCGCGCTCTTGTCGGCGCCGCGCCGGTAGAGCGCCACCGCCTCCTTGAGCGGGCCGGCCGCGCGCTTGTCCTGGCCCGCGGCCATGAGCTCCGCGCCCTGGCGCGAGAAGGCCTCGATGGTCTGCGGCGTGCCCGGATACTTGAGCGCGTAGTCGGCGAACGCGCGCGCCGCCGCTTCGTGCTGTCCGGCGTCGGCGTAGACCACGCCGATGCGGAACGCCACCTGGCGCACGTCGTCGCGCGTCTTGTAGCGCTGCGCGTACTGCGTGTAGCCGGCGATCGCGCTCTGCGTCTCGCCGAGGTGCTCGCGCAGCAGCGCCGCGTTGAACAGCGCGTCGGCCGCGTGCTGATCCTTGGGATAGCGATCGGCGAGCGTCTGATAGAACTTCGCCGCCTGATCCCACAGCGCCGCCTGCTCGTAGAGCTTGCCGGCCGACCAGGCCGCGTTCGGCGTCTCTGCCGCCTGCGGATACTTGTCGACGAGCACGGCGTCGAGCTTGACCGCCTCCTCGGGCTTGCCCGCCTTGACGTAGAGCGTGGCCGCGTTGGTCAGCGCCGCCGTCGCCCGCGGGGTCGTCGGGAACTCGTTGGCCAGGCCGACATAGATCTGCGCGGCGCCGACCGGATCCGACTCCGCCTTCTGCTCGCCGGCCTTCATGCCCGCGTCGATCACCAGCTTCGACAGGCGCTGCTGATCGGCC
>Ga0070679_100006092_pt1 | contig 11221 bp, 4 predicted proteins | sample KBSC63BmetaG_FD_65652 | JGI IMG/M metagenome (GOLD analysis project Ga0070679, IMG submission 65652) | Corn rhizosphere microbial communities from Kellogg Biological Station, Michigan, USA - KBS C6-3B metaG | ecosystem: Host-associated > Plants > Roots > Rhizosphere | place: USA: Michigan... | reverse complement strand
GCGCGCAGCATCCCCGCGTCCGCGCCGTGAAGATCCGGTGCGAGCGACGCGGGCAACAGAGGGACCACCGGAGTCGGTTCGCTGTGCAGCTTCGCCTTCACGGCGATCCGCTGTCCGACGTGCGTGACATCGGCGGTGATCTGAACCGGTCCGTGCGCGAGCGTCGCCTCGACGTGCGCCGGCGTACCCGCGAGCGCGAGCGTCGTCGCGCCCTGCCCGCCTCCCGCGAGCGGATAACCGTTCCACGCGAGCTTGCCCGCGAACACCGGTGCGGATGGCGTCCCGTGAACCTCGAGCTCGCCCGAGATCCGACCGCCGAGCGCGGCGATGCTCGCCGGCACGCGGGGCACGCTCGCGAGCTCGCGCTCCGGCACCCGCAGCGTCTCCGCGAAGCCGAGGCCGGCGAGCACGCGCGGAAGCACGACCCGCGTGCCGACGAAGGCGCTCGGCAGCGTGACCGTACCGTCGAGCGTCGCGAGCGGACTCGCTGCGTCATCGACGGCGACCGCGCCGCGCGTCGTCACCACGGTCCCGTGCGGTCCCGGCGCGAGCTCCGCATGCAGCGTGACATGCTGGTTCCCGCCGGCGTCGTTCGCATGGACGTCCGCGTCGATCGTGCCGCGCGGGCTCGCCGGAGTGCCGGTCAGCTCCGCGTGAAGCGCGACATCGCCGTCCGGTAGCGCCACGTGGACCTGGGGCGGCAGCAGCGCCGCGACCTCCGCGAACGTCCGCGCTGGCGCATCGACCACGACGCGCCAGCCGCGGCGCGGCAGCAGCTGACTCTCTCGGTGGGCGACATGCGCGGTCGCCGTCGCGAGCACCGCACGGTCCGCGCGCCGGACGATGCGCGCGCGGAGGTCCGCGATGGCGAGGTCCGCATTGCCGTGAACCTCGACGGAGACCGCGGGCTCGCGCAGCGCCACGGTCAGGTCGTAGATCGCGTGCTCCGCCTGCGGGCTGCGATCGAGCGCGACCGTCCCCGAGAGCGCACCGCGCACCTTCGGCGCCGGCTTGCCCGCGAGCCGGGCGAGCGCGGCGAGGTCGAGGCCGTGCACCGCGACCCGGGTCGCCGCGGCGGCGAGCTGGCGATGCTCGAGCGTCGCGCGGCCGCCGACCGAGACCGAGCCACCCGCGATCTGGATCGTCGACGGATCGATCGCGAGCTCGAGCGTGCCGTCGAGCTTGCCGGATGCATGCAACGTGACCGCGAGGTGCGGGACCGGCGGCACGCGGTACCACACCGCGATCCCGGCATCGCGGAGCACGCGGATCGTCTCGGGCGGCGTCCCGGAGACCACGAGCGTGGCGTGGAGCGTCGTATCCGACGCGACCTCGCCGCTCGCCGCGAGCTCGATGCCGAGCCCGTGCGCCGCGAACCGGTCGAGCGTGATGCCGCCGGCGTGCGCGTGCGCCTGCGCCGACACGCCATCGACCGCGAGCTTGCCGATCTGGGTCGGCCCGACCTCGAGCCCGATCACCGCATCGAGATCCGGTGGCACGAGGCCCGTGCCCGCGACGGTGACCCGGATGTCCGTCGCGATCGGCGGCATCTTGCGCGGTGTGGCCGGCAGGACATCCGCGCTCGCGCCCTTGCCCTCGAGCTTGACGTCGTAGCGCGGCCGCGTCGGCTCCGCGAAGTCGAGCGTGCCGTCGAGCGTCAGCGTCGTCGTCCGGATCGCGACCGCGCCGTGGGCGACGAGCTTCGCCGGTGGGCCCGTCAGCGAGGCATCGAACGCGACATCGTCGACGAACACCGCGCGGCCGAGCAGCGTCTGTAGCTTCGTGTGATCGAGCCGGCCGTGGACGAGCGTGATCGCCTGATCGCCCGCGAGCTTGCCGCCATCGAGGCCGAGCTTCGCGTGGATCGCGTCGATCGCGAGCGCGCCGATCGCGATCTCGGAGATCGAGGCGTCGACCGCACCGCCACGACGCGACGCCGTGATCGGGCCGATCGCGATCGCGAGCTGCCTCGGTGCCGCGTTCGGCACCGCGACCGTCAGCGTGCCGCGAATGCCCGCGAGCGTCGCATCGACGACCTGCTCCGCCGGCCGCGCCGAGACCGCACCGTCGATCGCGAGATCGCTGATCGCGAGCGTGGTGCCGTCGGGCCGCGTGATCGTCGCACCACCCGTGACGTGCAGCTTCGCGATCCGGACCGATGCGGGTGGTGGCGATCCGGACGGCTTGAACAACCCCTTCAAGTTCGTCCGGCCGTCGCGGCCCTGGACGATCGTCGCATCGATGCCCGCGATCTCGAGGTCGTCGATCACGGGCGCGCCGTGGACGAGGCTCATCCGATCGAGCACGACCCGCAGCGAGCCGACCGCGAGCGCCGGTTTGCCATCGCGGTCCGCGATCGCGAGGTCCTTCAGATCGACGTGATCGAACAGGAGGCCGTAGTCGACCGCTCCGAGCGAGACGCGCCCGTCGACCGCGGCCGCGAGCTTCGCCTCGATCCGCCTCCGCACGAACGCCTTGCCCCACGGCGTGTGGAGCAGCGCGACCACGATGATCGCGAGCGCGACGACCGCGACGACGACCCGCAGCAACCAGCGCGCGACGGTGCGGATCGGGCGCTTCAAAATGCCTCTCCGACCCGCACGAACCCGAGCACGCGGTTCCAGGCGAGGCCCGCGCGATTCGCATCGATCGCGCGATATGCGAGGTCGAGCGCGATCGGCACGTACCACAGCCGCAACCGGAACCCGGCGCCCGCCGCGACCGAGATGCCGGTCTCGAACGGGTTCGCACCGGCGCCGGCCTGCCCCGCATCCACGAACGCGGCCGCACCGATCTGCTTGCGATACGGCAACCAGCGGAGCTCGGCGCTCGTCTCGACGAGGCTGCGTCCGCCGACGAGGACGGCGCCGACCGCGGGCGACAGCTGGTCGCGCCCGAACCCGCGCATGCCGTACGCGCCGCCGCCGAACAACCGCGGGCCGAGCGGGATGCCGGCCTCGCCGCCGAGCCCGACCCAGCCACCCGACGCGCGCAGGCCGATCGACCACGCTTCGCCGACCGGGACGAACCCACGCGCGTCACCGGTGAGCTGGAGCCAGCGATGATCGCCGACCGCGCCTCCCGGCGAGTACGACGCGGTCGCGCCGAGGAACCAGCCGCGCGTCGGCTCGACGCGATCGTCGCGGCGATCCGCGATCACCGATGCTTCGAGCTCGAGCCCGGTCGCATCGCGCGCGGGCGCGAGCTCGAGCTCGGCCGGCGCCATCGCGAGTGCCGGTTGGTCGAGCTGGCGGCCGAACCGCAGGAACGCATCGCCGTCGACGAACACGCCCGGCGCGAGCACGCGATGCAAGCCCGGCCCGGCGACGAGCTCGCGCAGCAGCGCCCACGGATAGAGCACGTCGCGCCAGCGCGCGGTGAACCGGACGTCGGTGACGTCGAGCGAGTGAACGTACTGCGCGAGCGCGCTGCCGTAGAAGCCCTCCGCGCGATGGTCATCGCCGAGGATCCAGCCGTAGCCGGCGCTGCCCGCGAGCACGAGGTGATGCTGCGGCGCGAACAGATCGCGGAGGATCACGTGCGCATCGGTGAACGTGTCGACGCGGGTCGGATCTGCCTCGACGCCGGCCTCGCCGCGGAGCTGATCGCGCGGCGACTCGACGACGACGACGCGCACGGCGAGCTCTGCCGGCAGCGGCCTCGGCACGAGCGCGCCATCGGCGCCGATCTGCTCCGGCGCGAGCGCGCCGCCGAACTCGGGCCACTCTGGCAGGTGCGGCACGTCCGCGTCGCTCGTCACGTTCACCGATGCGAACGACCCGCTATCGAGGAGGGCGAGCTCGGCGCGGTGAGCGGCGACCGTCGAGTACGGTTGGCCGGGTGCGAGCCCTGCGCGCGCGAGCACTGCGGGCGTCGGCACGTGGGCGTTGCCTTCGACCGTCACCGACTTGATCGTCGTCGGCGGCCCGGGGTCGACGTAGTAGAACCACGCGACCGTCTTCGCGGTGCGATCGACGAACGCGCGCGAGTAACCGCGGGCATGGCCATAACCATGCGCCTGGAGCTCGTCGGCGAGCTTGAACCGGAGCGGCCGGTACACCGGCATGTCGACAGGATCACCACGACCGAACGTCACGACCGCGCGCAGCTCGCCGGCGAGCTCCGGCGGTGCACCGCGGATCTCGACGGAGCCGATCGTGTACGCGGGACCTTCGTGCACCGTCCACGCGACCGCGACCGCGGCGTGTGCCGGGTTCCACGCGAGCGCCGGCTCGTCGACCGCGGCCTCGAACCGGCCGTGCTCCGCGAGGAACGCCGCGATCCGCCGGCGATCTTCGGCGAGCCGGAACGGGTTCCAGTCACGCGCCGGCAGGAGCAGCGTCTTCGCGCGCAGCCCGAGGTTGCCGATCAGCGTCTTGTAGTCGAGCTCCAGCCGCTCGCCCGGGCGCGGCGCGATCGTGACCGCCGTGACCGCGAGGCTCGTATCACCGGGCACGACCGGGTAATGCGGTCCTCGACACGCCACGGCGACGACAAGCGCGGTGACGGCGAGGCACCTCACGGACCCGAAACGATAGCGCAGTGCCGCCTGACGCTCGCCTCACCGGGCAATGTTCCGACCCGGCAACGTGCGGCGCATCGACTCGCGTATCGTGGACGGACGCGCGCTGCGGTTGTCTCGATCTTGCTCCTCGGCGGGTGCTCGTTCCTGATGACCGGACCGCCGGCCGCACCGCCCGCGCCGCCGCAGTGCAACCCCAGCCGGTTTCCACCGATCGCCGACATCGGCATCGCGTTCTTCGGCCTGATCGGCACCGAGATCTCGGCCGGCGTGGGCTCGTTCGGCGACCGCAGCGATACCGGCCTCGCGATCTTCGTCCCGGTGATGGCGGTCGCGGCCGTGTCGTCGGTCTACGGCTTCGTCCGCACCGGCCAGTGCAACCAGGCCTACGCGGCGCGCGCGGCCGCGCCGAGCTACCCGCCACCGCCCGGCATGGCGCCGGCGCCCGGCGTACCGGGTCCGTATCCACCGCCGCCGCCGTTCGCACCGCCACCGCCGTAATTCGCCAACACTATGCGCGGCTGCGGCATGGTAGTCGCGTGGCAGGCCCTTCGGACGCGATCGTGCGCGAGCTCGACGGCTTGCGCGCGCTCGCCCGCGCACTCGTCGCGGGCTCGGCAGATGCCGAGGACCTGATCCAGAACACCGCGGTCGACGCGATCGCGCACCCGCCGGAGCTCGATCGCCCGGTCCGGCCGTGGCTCGCGGCCGTCCTGCGCAATCGCCGCAAGATGGATCATCGCACCGAGACGCGGCGCCGCCGGCGCGAGCTCGCCGCCGCCTCCGCGACGGACGTCGCTGCGGATGCGCCGGAAGCGCTCGACCGCGCGCGCGTGCTGCAGCGGCTATCCGCCGCGCTCGTCGCACTCGAGGAGCCGTATCGCACCGCGATCGTGCGGCGCTACCTCGATGGCGAGAGCGCAGCCACGATCGCGCGCGCTCTCGACGTCCCCGCCGGGACCGTGCGCTGGCGAATCATGACCGGGCTCGAACGCCTGCGGACCGCGCTCGACGAGAGCACGCCGCGCTGGCGTCGCGCGCTCGTCCCGTTCCTGCCGCTCGTGAAAGGAGCCGCCGCCGTGAAGCTGAAGACTCAGATCGTGCTGTGGATCGTCGTCTTGCTGTGCGTGGCTGGTGGAGGTGCGTGGTTCGCGTGGCATCGCCATGCAGCAGCACCGTCGCCGGCGCCGACGATCGCGGCGGGCAGCGCACGTGCGATCGGCAAGCCGCGCGTGCCTGGCGCCGCGACCCAACAACCCGTCGCGGATCCGCTGCCGGGTCAAGGACGCGCGATCGTCGGCGACGATCCGGCGCCCGGCGGCGTGCTGCGCGGCCGCGTGATCAACTGGTCGACCGGCGCAGGTGTCGCCGGTGCGGACCTCGCGTTCTCCGCCGACAGCGGCATCGTCACGGTGCACTCGCAGGCCGACGGCACGTTCGAGCTCGCACCACCCGCACCGACCGCGCTCACACTCGCGACGATCGCGGCGCCGGGCTTCTTGCCGTACGCGCCCGAGTACGAGCACTCGCCGATCCGCGTGGTGCTCGCGAAGGGCAAGTCGGTCACGGGCCTGACGGTGTTTCTGTTCCCCGCGGTCGACTACCACGGGCTCGTCGTCGACGCGGCGAACCAGCCGGTCGCCGGCGCGAAGGTCCGCTTGCTCGGCACGCCGCAAGGCGAGCAGCAGATCGACAAGCTAGCGACCGAGTGGACGAGCGGCGCGGACGGCACGTTCACGTTCCACGCCGCCGACGAGGCGGTGTTCGAGGCGACGAAAGGCGCGCAGCGCGGCTGGGCACGCCTGACCGGCGACGTCGCACTCACCCACGTGATGAAGATCCAGCTCGGCACCGCGCCCGCGCGCGAAGAGACGATCAGCGGTCGGGTCGTCGACGAAGCAGATCATCCGATCGCCGACGTGCTCGTGCGCGCTCTCCCCGTGGAGCCGGATCCGAAGGCGGTGCCGCGCGCGACCGCATTCGCGACGACCGGCCCCGACGGTTCGTTCGTGCTCGACCACCTCGCGAAGGATACGTACGAGCTGTTCGCGGAAGCCGAGGGCCGCGCGAACGTGCGCCAGCGCGCCGAGGGCGGTGCGCAGAACGTGATCGTGAAGATGACGTCGGGCGTGACGCTCACGGGTACGGTCGTGACGAAGGCCGACGAGCCGGTGCCCGCGTTCACCCTCGAGGTCCAGCGCAGGCAAGGCGCGCAGCGCGGCTTCGAGCTCGCGAAGTCGTTCGTCGACGCGAAGGGCCGGTTCGAGATCCATGTCGAGCCGGGCTCGCTCGAGATCACCGCCGCCGCCGCGGGCTGGGCGCCGAGCGATCCGGTCGCGGTCGATGCGAAACCAGGCGCCGCGCCGCTGAAGATCGTCGTGTCGACCGGCGCGACGCTGTCGGGCACCGTCGTCGACGGCGTGACGAAGCAAGGCATCGCGTTCGCGCGCGTGATGCGCGAGGGCGGTGCGAGCGGCGGCGCCAGCGCAGCGCCTGCGAACGCCGGCACGGTGACGCGCGAGGACGGCACGTTCGAGCTCACCGGTCTGCCGGCCGGCCCGGTGTCGATCACGATCGCTGCCGGCGAATATCACCCGAAGATCCAGGCCGGGATGCTCGCCGAGGATGGCAGCGCGATCGGGCCGATCACGATCCCGTTGACGAAGCTCGCGCCGGGCGAACAGCCGACGCTCGAGCTCGTCGGCATCGGCGTCGCGCTCTCCGCCGTCGAGAGTGGCCTCACCGTGACGAAGGTGATCGCCGGTGGCGGCGCGGCAGCGGCGGGTATCGTCGAGGGCGATCTGATCGTCGCCGTCGACGGCGCGTCCGCGATCGATCTCGGCGTCAACGGCGCGGTCGCGAAGATCCGCGGCCAGGCCGGCACGACCGTCACGCTCACGCTGAAGCGCGGCGACAAGCTCGTGCCGGTCGTGTGCGAACGCAGACCGCTGAAGGCCTAGCGGCGGCGGCGGACGAGCTGCGAGGTCTCCTCGGGGAGCTCGCCCAGCTTCACCTTCACGACCGCCTTGCGACCATCCTGGTGAACGACGTCGAGGTCGACGACCGTGCCGGGCTTCGTCTCCGCGATCCGGGTGCGCAGCTCGGTGTCGGTCTTGACGATCTTGCCGCCGACCGCGGTCACGACATCGCCCATCTCGAGGCCGGTGCGCGCCGCCGGACCACCCGGCTGGATGCCGCCGACGACGACGCCTTCCGAGGCGCCGAGCTTGTGCTCCTTGAGCACCTCGGGCGTCACGGTGCCGATGCTCACGCCGAGGTAGCCGCGCGTGAACTTACCGTCGCGGATCAGCGCTTCCATGATCGGGCGGACCATGTTCGTCGGGATCGCGAAGCCGATGCCCTGCGAGCCGCCGCTGCGCGACGCGATCGCGGTGTTGATGCCGACGAGCTCGCCCTTCAGGTTGACGAGCGCGCCACCGGAGTTGCCCGGATTGATCGTCGCGTCGGTCTGCAGGAAGTCCTCGTACTCCTCGATGCCGAGGTTGACGAGGCCCTTCGCGGAGATGATGCCCATCGACACGGACTTGCCGACGCCGAGGCCGTTGCCGACCGCGAGCACGATGTCGCCGAGGCGCAGCGCCGACGAATCACCGAACGTGATCGGCTTCAGCGGCGGCAGCTTGCCCTGGAGCTGGAGCAGCGCGATGTCCGCGTGGACGTCCTTGCCGACGACCTTCGCCTGGACTTCCTGGCCGCCAGGCAGCGTGACCTTGATCGTGTCGGCGCCGTTCACCACGTGCGCATTCGTGAGCACGCGGCCGTTCGCCGTGACGATCACGCCGGAGCCTTGGGCTTGCTGCGTGAGGTCACGCTCGTCGCCGCCCATGTTCTGCATGAAGAACTGCTGCTCGGGCGTGAGCCTCATCTTCTCGGAGGTCGAGATCGTGACGACGCTGTCGACGACCCGCTCGGCCGTATCGGCCACCGTGCCGTCGGTCGGGATACCGGCAGGCGCCGCGCTGGCCACCGAAGGAGCGATCGCGAATCCGGCGACCGCAGCGAACAGGAGAGAACGGATTGCTTGCATGGACTTCCTCACAGGGCGCTCTGCAGCCCCAGTCGTACGATGGATACGAACGACAGACCGCGCTAGCGGTTGCCTGTATTCCAGCGGCCTAACCCCCTGATCAGGCGGGCCGGCGCTCTGGCAATTTCTTACCGAGCGCGTGAACGGCCGTTAATGTGCGGCCGCAGAGCCGGTCGCGGCCGGCTTTGCAGCCGATCCCGCGGCCGGGGGCGGCGTCATCGCATGCGGCGCGGCCGAGCCGGTCGCAGGCGGCGTCACGGGCATCGCATGCGGCGCGGCAGAGCCCGCGCCCGATCCCATCGCGTGCGGCGCGGCAGAGCCCGCGCCCGATCCCATCGCATGCGGCGCGGCAGAGCCGGCGCCCGGGATTGGCGGTGGCGGCGTCGCGCCGGGCCGGAGGCCGAGCGGATTGCCGTGCGGATCGACCGAGTGCACGGCCGAGCCCGAGCCCGCGCCTGCCGGCTCGGTCTTGCCCGACATCACGTTCTCGATGTCGTTCTCGGTCCGCTGCGCCGTGTCCTTGCGGACGAGGCCCGGCACGCGGGTCTTCTCGGTCAGGATGTAGTACTCGGTCTCGCCCTTCGGCGGGTTCGCGGGATCGAGCTCCTGACCTTCCGCGAGCTGACCCGGCTTCTCGTAGCGCAGGAGCTGCAGCGTGCCGAGCACGGCGCCCTTGTCGCTCTTGTAGGTCAGCTTCATCACCGACTGCATGTCGCTCGGCTTGACCGTCGTGTTGTACTCGGTCGGCCGCAGGTTGTTCACGCCGTCGATGAAGTTCGCCGCGAGCGTGTTCGGCGCCTTCGTCGCGACATCCGCCCACGTCTTGCGCTTCGTTCCTTCTTGCTCGGTCTCGGCGCGCACGAACGACTTCGTGCTGCCGGCCGCCTCGATCGCGACCTGATCGATCTTCGCGGCATCGAAGCCGCGCGGGTCGAGGAGGTGCAGGCTCGATTCACCGATCTCGAGCGGCGAGATCAGATCCTTCGCGAACACGTACGCCTTGCCGGTCGCCTGATCGACGACGTAGCGATCGCTGCCGCCGTAGACCGAGCCGCCGACGAGGAACGTCTTCGGGCCGTCCTTGAACGTCACCGTGATCGTCGTCTTCGCATCGACGAGCTTGTAGTCCTTCTTGTTCTCGTCGTTCGGCACGCCGAGGTCACGCAGTGCACGCGCCGCGGTGAAGTCCTTGATCAACTTGTCGCCGGCATCGCCGAGCGGGAACTCGTGCGTCTTGCGACCGACTTCTTCCTCTTCCGGCGGAGGCGGTGCCTTGGCCGCCGAGCCCGAGCCGGAGCCCGCGCCCGAACCGGCTGCCGATCCAGCAGCAGAGCCGGCCGATGCCGACCCGGCCGACCCCGATCCCTCACCCGGCTTTGGAGCCTTCGGCTTGGTCTCGATCGTCGTATCCGAGCCCCACCAGTAGTCGGCCTTCTTCTCGATCTTCACGATCTTCTTCGGCGCCTTGTACTCGATCGACACCAGATCGTTCTCGCTCTTGTCCCACAGGACCACGTTGCCGGTCGTCGGCGCGGCAGTCTTGTCGCGAGTCCACGTGCGGTAGCCGTATACGAGCATCACTGCGAGCAGGACGCCGTGAATCAGCGCTCCTCTCATGGCGTCACCTCGGTTGTCGTCTTCTTGCGCCGGCGGGCCCACGTGCCCACGAGACCGAGCGCGAGCACCACGAGCGGCATGCCGACGATCGTCAGCGTGAACCAAACCGCATCCTGGCTCTTGGTGTGCTGGATAGGCTTGTCGTCCTCGGAGACGACTTCGCCGGCGAACACCTCTTCGCCGCCGAGCCACTTCACGGAATCATCGAGCACGTCGCCGCCGAACAGCTGCGCGATCATCAACACGCCCGCGCGACCCATCGCGTTCTGGACGAGCGCGTCGCCGAAGATATCGGCGTCCGCGAACATCAGGACGCGCCAGCCATCCTTGTCCTTGCCGTCCTCGCCCTTCATCTTCGGACCCTCGAGCGCCTCGGCGAGGTTGTAGCGCTGGCGCTTCTCGGTGCCGGCGTCGAACGAGTAGTTGTCGTTCGTGTCGAGGAACGCGGAGTCCATCGACCGGATCGTGACCGTCTTCTTCGGCACTTCCTTGCCGAGCACCGTCGCGTCGTCGAACGTGCCGGAATCGACGAGGACGAGGCCTTTCGCGGCGCGCGACAGCGACGTCGTCGACGGGTGCGCCGAGAACTGCGTCGTCGCCACGAACCGGCGCTCTGCCGGCGTGCCACGCTGCGCGAGGTACGCCTGGTCGTCGGTCAGCGGCAGCGGGTTGTACTTCACGCCCAGCTTGCTCTCGAGCGCGCCGAGCGACGGATCGGCCTTCGGATCCATCGCGATCATCAGGCGGCCGCCCTTGTCGAGGTACTTCGCCAGCGACTCCCACTCGGCCGGCTGTAGCCCGATCGTCGGTGCCAGCAGCATGACGATCGTCGCGTCGTCGGGCACGCCGTGGAGGAGATCCATCGGGTTCAGATCTTTGACCTCGTAGTTGAGCTGCGCGAGCCGTGACTTGAACACCGTCATGTGGCGCTCGGGGACCTTGCCCTTGAGCTCCGGCGGGATCGTGTCGGGGTTCGTGATCTCGCCGTGACCGGCGACGAGGTACGCCTTGCGCTTCTCGCGGACGAGCTTGAG
>Ga0070679_100006091_pt1 | contig 11222 bp, 7 predicted proteins | sample KBSC63BmetaG_FD_65652 | JGI IMG/M metagenome (GOLD analysis project Ga0070679, IMG submission 65652) | Corn rhizosphere microbial communities from Kellogg Biological Station, Michigan, USA - KBS C6-3B metaG | ecosystem: Host-associated > Plants > Roots > Rhizosphere | place: USA: Michigan... | reverse complement strand
GCCCGTGACTGTTGGACAACACGGGAGGAAGCGTGGAGTTCCCGACGTCTCCGTGACGGGGTCGGACTCCCGTCACGGATCCGTGTCCCTCCGGTGAGGGGTCCGTGGCTCCCTCGTGACGGACGCCCCACGGGTCCCCCCGCTCCCCGCACCCCGGCCGTCTCGGCCACGGCCACAGCCTGCCAGGGCCGTGGACGAGACGGCCAGTCCCTTGATCGGGCGCCAGCTTGCGGGGCCACGGACCTTCCGAGCGCGGGCTTCAGAGGATCACATCCCTCCCCCTCCTGGGCGCTCGCTTCGAAAGCCGCGCTTTCCCAGACGCGGAATTCGTGGAACTGCTCGTCTGGAGGCTTCCTACGCGAGAGGTCGCCGGCCAGGCCGAGCGACGGAGCCGGCCGCGCCTCTCGGCGCGGTACCGAGTTTGCGAAGCCCCACAGGCGCTACGCGTCCACATCGATTGATCCATGCGTCACGTCCGGGCACTTGCACGGGTCGGACGGACGCTCCTTTACCCTAAAGTAAAGGTATGCCACGCATCTCTACGAAGCATCAGGTGACCCTGCCGGTCGAGAGCCTCGAGGCGGCGGGTCTGCGGCCCGGGGACGAGGTCGTGATCGAGGCCGAGGGCATCGACCGCATCGTCATCCATCGTGCGGCCCCCGACCTGGCGTCCGCGTTGGGGGTCTTCGACGGCCTCTACGAGCCGGGTCACCTGGAGAAGCTCCGCTCCGAAGAGCGCAGCTGAGCCCGGGGCGCGCTCGTTGACGATCTGCGTCCTCGACACCGACGTCGTGATCGCCGCGCTCGATCGCGCCGACGCCCACCATCCCGCCGCGCGAGAGGCCTTCGGGCGGTTCGCGTCCACCGGGACCGAGCTCGTGATCTGCACGGTCAACTACGCGGAGGCGCTGGTGCGCCCGGCCGAGGACGAGCGCACCCTCCGGGCCGCAGTCGACGCCATCGCCTCGTTGGGCATCCGGACGTCCGCCCCCGACGCCGCGGCGGCCCGCCTCGCGGCCCGACGTCGGGCCCTCGGCGTCAGCCTCGCCGACGGCTTCGCCATCGCGACCGCCGAGCGGCTGGAAGCGGATCTGGCGACCTTCGACCGGCGGGTGCGCCGCGCCCTCGAGGTGGTCGGGCCACGGCTGTGCGCAGCCCTGTCGGATTGAGCTCGCTCCCGGGGCGGCCGGTATCGGAGGTCATGCCGCCGGAAGGCGCGAATGAAGGCATTGCGACTCCTACGGCGGCGTAGGCGCTGTTCGCGGCCATCGACAAACCCTGTGTGATCGGCTTCCTGAAGAACCGTAAGGTCGGCTCAGCCGACCAGCTTCAGCTGCCCGGGGGCGAGGCCGGTGCCGGCGAGCTGCACATGGAGGCCCTTCTTGCCCGCTTTGCGGAGCAGGGCCCCTCCCTTGCCGGTGAGGTGGACCGAGACGGTGGTCTCACCGCCGGCGGCGATCGAGAAGCTCGCCCGCCCGATCGTCAGGGGCTTCCCGTGGCCGGCCCGGCGGTTCGTGTGGTGCTTGGCGGTCGCGGCGACCTGGAGCAGGAGCGTGCCGCTGCAGGGCCCAGTCCCGGTGCAGTGCAGCGCGACCGCGGCGATGCCGCGTTTGACCGGCGCCTTGGCGGCCACCACAGCCGTGCCCGAGGTCACGGTCGGCCCGCCGCCTCCGGTGCCGCCACCGCCGGCTCCCGAGCCGCCGGCGCCACCGCCCGAGCCGCCGCCGCTACCTCCGGTGCCGCCGCCTCCCGAGCCGCCGCCGCTACCGCCTCCACCGCCGCCCGCGGACTGCTGCGCAGAGACGACCGCCGTCGCGGCCGAGGTGGCCGAGGCGGACCCTCCCGGGCCCGAGGTCGAGACCCGGACCTCGATCCTGCGCCCGACGTCGGCGCTGGTCAGCGTGTAGCTCGAGCCGGCCGCGCCGGCGACCGGGACGCAGTTGGCACCGGCCGAGTCGCAGCGCAGCCATTCGTACGCAAAGGCGCCGGCCCGTTCCCAGCTGCCCGGATCTGCATTGAGCGATTCGCCTTCGGTCGTGCCGCCCGAGATCGTCGGCGGCGACGTGTCGGCGGGCGGAGAACTCGGGGTGACGACCGCGCTCGGAGGGGAGGTCGCGGTGCCCGCGGCGGTGCCGTTATGGGCGGTGACTTCGACCTCGAGGGTATGGCCGACGTCGGCAGTGACGACCGGGTAGAGCTGTTCGCTCGCCCCCGCGATGACAGAACAGCCGGCGCCGCCCGAGCCACACCGCAGCCACTTGTAGCTGTAGGAGCCGGGGCTGTGGGTCCACTGCCCGTGATTGGCGACCACCGTTTCGCCGACGGCTGCGGTACCGACGACGCCGGGCCCTTCGGACAGCACCGCGGGCACCGGCGGCGTCACTTCCGCGGTCGGTGCCGACGTCGCCGAGGTCGAGCCATAGACGTTCTCGCCGACTACTTCGAGCCTGATCGTGTGGCCGACGTCGGCGGCGGCGAGGAAGTAGACGGTGCCGACCTGACCGGAGATCGCCGCGCAGTTGGCTCCGCCCGAGTCGCAGCGCAGCCACTGGTAGGTGTAGGAGGTGGGGCTGTTTTCCCAGCTGCCGACGTGCGCGGTCAGTGCGTCGCCTTCCGCCGCCGCGCCGCTGATCGTCGGCAGGACGGTGTTGACCGGCTCCGGCGCGGTGGCGATGACGCCCGTGGGAGAAGTGGTCGCCGAGCCCGAGCCGTGGCTGTTGTGAGCGGTCACCTCGGCCTCGATCCGGTGGCCGGCGTCGTCGCTCGTCAGCGCGTATTCATCGCTGCTCGCCCCGGCGATCGCCGCGCAGCCATTGCCCGCCGAGTCGCAGCGCAGCCACTGGTAGTCGTAGGAGGTGGGGCTGTTCCCCCAGTAGCCGGTGTGGGCCGTCAGCGTCTGCCCTTCGCGTTCGACACCGCTGGTGTACGGGGCCGAGAAGCTGAAGCTGTACGGGATCGGCCCCAGGGACTTCGCCACCACCGAGTGCTGGTTGTAGAGGATCTTCATCACGGGGCTGTCCGCGTAGGTGCAGGAATCGAGGAGCGTCCCGTTGGGGACGCCCGCGAACGTGCCTTCCACGTTCCCGCTCGTCCGCACCAGTTCCAGTTCGCTGCCCGCCGGGACTTCGGCGCACTTCGGGTAGGAGACGATGTCGCTGATCAGCGAGAGCCGGGCGCCGCCGAGGTCGACGTTGCCGCCGGCTTCGAGCTGCGTGTAGGTCGTGCCGGCGGTCGCCCCTTCGCCGTAGACGAAGCTGGTTTCGGTCGCGGAGTCCAGGCTCACCGTCCCGTCGACCTGCAGCTTGCCGTACGGTTCCCCTTCTTCGGGGGCCGGGTCGCCGACGTCGAGCCCGCCGCCTTCGATGGTGAGCGGTCCCGTGATGCCGTGGCCGAGCATCGCCACGTCCTTCAGGTGCACGGGGTTGCCGTCGGTCGCGTTCAGCTGGGGCTCTTCGCCTGCTTCGGAACCGATCCCGAGGAGCCCGTTTTCAATCGCTTCCGAACCCGTCTTCGCCGGGTTGGCGCCGCTGATCGTCACCGGGCCCACCTCGCTGTCGGGGCTGCCGGCCATCACCATCACGGCTTCTTCGCCGAAGTCCACCCCCAGGCTGTGCGATTCACCGCTGATCGGTGCCTGGAATTCGAGGCCGCCGACGCCGGGGGATCCGCGGCCGGTGCCTTCGACCGTCCATTGCTGGTCGGCGCCGAGGGCGATCGGCATGCGGAAAGAGGGGGCGTACCCTTCTCCGTCCGTGCCCCCGGAGAGAGCTTCGAGCCCGCCGGCGCCGAGCGTGAACGATTCGCCGTAGAGGACGTAGGGGTAGTGGTCCGCGACGACCATCTTTTCGACCTCGACGCCGGCGATGTCGTCGTGGCTCTGGTAGCAGACGTCGACCCGTGGGGAGACTTCGCAGTCGCTGTCGCCCGCCAGCGAGGGCAGCGTTAGCGTGCCGATGTTCAGCGCTTCACTCGGGGCGACGCCGCCTTCCCAGTTGCTGCCGATGCTCCAATCGTCCGCGGTGGGACCGGAGGTCCTGGGCGTCGCCCCGCTCCAGGTGAACTGCCGGCTCGTCCGGGCGACGACCGCGTTCGTCGCTGCTGAGGTCGCCGTGCCCTGGCCGCCGGTGTTGTGCGCGGTGACCTCGACCTCGATCGTGCTGCCGACGTCGGCTGCGGCCGGCTGGTAGGTCTGCGCGGTCGCGCCGGCAATTTCGACGCAATTGCTGCCACTCGAATCGCAGCGCAGCCACTTGTAGGTGAACGAGGTCGGGGCGTGGGTCCAGGCGCCATCGGAGGCGCTCAGCGTGCGGCCTTCCATCGGGTAGCCCGAGATCGCCGGGGGCGAGATGTTCCCCGGCGCCGCCACGTAGGTGAATCCGTCGGCCGGTTCGAGGTTGGAGGTGCCGGCGGGAGTCGTCACGGAGACGTCCACCCGTCCTTCGGCGTGAGCGGGAGCCGTGGCGCTGATCTCCCCGTCGGAGCTGACGGTGAAGCTCGTCGCGGCGGTCCCGCCGAACGTGACCGCGCTCGCCCCGCCAAGATCGTGGCCGGTGATGGAGACCGAGGTGCCGCCTGCGATCGGCCCTTCGGCCGGCGCCACGCCTTCGACCACCGGCAGCCGCACGTATTCGAACTCGTCGACCGACGAAATGGCGGTGGTGCCGCTTGGCGTCGTCACCGTCACGTCGACGGTGCCTTCGGCGTGAGCGGGAGTGGTCGCCGTCAGCTCGCTCGCCGAGACTTCGACCACGTCGGTCGCCGCGGCGGCGTCGAAATGAACCGCGCTTGCTTCGGCGAGATGAGCGCCTTTGATCGTCACCTCGGTGCCGCCGGCCACGGTGCCGCTGCGGGGTTCCACGGCGGTCACGGCGGGCGGTTCCACGTAGGTGAAGCGGTCGAGCGACGTGGCTTCGCCGGCTTCGCCGTGCGCCTCGACGGTCACGTCGACCTCTCCCGCGGGATGGGCAGGGCTGGTCACCTTGACTTCGGTCGAGGACACCTGGGTCAGGCCCGTCGCGGGGACGCCGTCGAAGGAGACCGATGCGACGCCGTCGAGGCGTTCGCCCGTGATCGTGACCTCGGTGCCGCCGGTGGTCGGCCCCCGCGCCGGCGTCACCGCGGCGATCGCCGGAGCGGGCCGGTAGGTGAAGTGATCGGCGCTGCTCGTCGGGCTGGTGCCGCCGCCCGTGGTGACGGTGACGTCGACCGGGCCCGGCGCGTGCCCCGGCGCGAACGCCGTCAGCTTGGTCGCCGAGACTTCGACCACGTGCGTCGCGGGGACGCCGTCGAATTCGACCGAGCTGACGCCCTTCAGGTGTTCCCCTTCGACCGTGACCTCGGTGCCGAGGTCGCCTTCGCTCGGGGAGACCGAGCTGACGCTCGGCACCGGCGGCGCGAAGGCGGCGAGGCCGGCCGGCGTGCCGACGCCCGTCGGGCCGTCGTAGCCGGTGGCCGCGCGGCAGATCAATTTCGCCTGGCAGTCCTGTTCCTCTTCGGCGACCGTGCACCCCGCGGACTTTCCGACTTCGTCGAAGGCCTTCGCGCATTCCCCGTTGGAGCCGGAGGTGACGTCGTGCAGCGCGCTCGAGCCGAGATGGCCGTAAAGCGTCCGCGTCGGATAGGCGACGCCGCCGGAGCCGCCCGCGAGGGCGAAGGTCGCGGCGACGATCGGCGAGGCGAGGCTGGTGCCGCCGACCGTCGACCAGCTCCCGGCCCGGTAGACGGCGACGCCGCTGTAGGGGTCGGCGTCGGCGGCGACGTCCGCCGCCGCGCGCTTTTCGCCGCAGCCGACTTCCGCCCAGTCGGCCACCGCCTGCTGCCAGGACTGCGCGTTCGGATGTTCGCTGCAGCCGCCGCCGCCGGCGCCGTGGCCGCCGCCCAGCGTCGAGCCGTCGTTCCACACCGTCTCCCCGGTCCGGCTCCCTCCGTTCAGGGTCAACCGGGTTCCGCCCACCGCGACGACGTCGGGGGAGGAGGCCGGAAAGTTCGGGTGGCCCGCGTAGCCGGACGTGGAAGAGCTCCAGTTGAGGTATCCGTCGTCCCCGGTCGAGGCGGTGATCACCGTCCCCGGGTGGTTGAAGGCAGAGCCTTCGCCGGCCGGCTCGGGCCCGCCGAAGGAGTCGGAGACCTCGGTGGCGCCCATGCTCACCGCCCTGTTCTCGGCCACTTCTAGCGCCGCCGCGCTCGAGTTGGTCGCCTCGACCAGGATGATGTGACAGCTCTGGCAGACCGCATGGACGGTCTCGACGTCGAGTGCGATCTCCCCGGCCCAGCCCGATTGGAACTGGGGGTAGTGGGATTCTTCGCCCGCCTGGTTGACCTTGGTGAAGCAGCCGTCGGCGTGGGTGCATGTGGGCAACCCGAATTCCTGCGAGTAGGGGCTGAGGTCTTCTTCGACCGTCGGGTCGTCGAAGGCGTCGACGATCGCGACCGTCTGAGCGACCGGAGCCGAGGTCGGCAGCGAGTAGGCACCGTGCAGGTCCTGTGGTCGCAGCCCGTAGGCGCCATCGGCGGCGCTTGCCGGTTCGACCGTATGGTGCACCGTCAGCCCGATCGGCGTCGAGTGGGCGCGGGCCGCGGCCGTCTGTGGCACCAGCCTGACCGCAAAGCAGGAGGCGTGGCCCGGAGCCGGGGCGCCGCAGAGGGCGTGGGTCGTGTAGTCGGATGCCGGCAGCGGCCGTTCGGTGAGCGCGGAGGCGGGCGTGGCGCCGATGAGGGCGACCGCGGTTGCGGCCAGCAGGCCGACGATCCATCTCAATTTGTGATTCCGAATGTTCACCGGCGTGCCATTCGGCTGTTCCTGCTCCATCGACGCGACCCCCGCTGCGTCTGCGATCGGTCCCGCCTCTCCCTCGCGGGGGCGGCCCGATCTGGGTTTGTCACCGCTGCCTGCGGCGAGCCTAAGCGCAAATCGACGCCCCGAGCAAAACCCTGTAATGGGGGCGGTGAAAACCTGTAAGCCGCTCAGTCGGTCGAGGAATCGAGCGCCGCGGTCAGTTCGTCGCGTCCGGAGATGCCGAGCTTTCGGTAGGCGTTGCCGAGGTGGAAAGCCACCGTCCTCGGCGTCACCACCAGCTGCTCGGCGATCTCGCCGTTGGTCATCCCGGAGCTCGCCAGCTGCGCGATCGCGGCCTCGCGCTGGGTGAGCGACTCCGGTCCTTCGAGCCGCGGCCGGCGCGGCCTGCTGCCGGCCGCGTGAAGCTCCGCAAGGACACGGCGCGCCAGCGCCCGCCCGCCGCACCGCTCGGCCAGGTCGAGCGCCACACGCAGGGTCTCGGGTGGCGTGGCCTCCCCCGCCTCCCCCTGGGCGCAGGCGAGCGAATGGAGCGCATACGCATGGTCCAGACGGGCCTCGCTGCCTTCGAGGACCGCGACCGCACGAGTCATCCAGCCGAGCCGCTCGCCGGACGACGCCAGGAGCCCGCGCACGCGCAGGGCACCGCCGAGGGCCCGTGGCCCACCCCAGGCTTCGGCGCGCGCGAGGTCCTCGTCGGCAAGCGCGATCGCCTCGTCGGCTCGCCCCAGCTCCGCCAGCGCGACCACGCAGTCGGATCGCCACGGAGAGCACGCCGGATTCGAGATCCCCAGCTCGGTCGACATGCGACGGCCCGTCTTCTCGAGGATCTCGAGCGCCCGCTCGGGATCGCCGCGCACCAGCTCGAGACGCCCACGCGCGGCCTCGGTCATCGCCCACATCGGGCTCCGGCGAGGGTGCAGGACGAAGTCGTCGGCGGCCGCGAGCACGGCATCGGCGCCGTCGAGGTCGTCGCGCTCGATCAGCAGGTAGGCCAGCGCCGAAGCGTTGATCGGAAGCCACGCCGACCACCCCTCCTCGCGCATCGCGAAGGCCGCGCGCAGCTCCGTTTCGGCCTCGCCGAGTCGGCCCGCGTAGGCGAGCGCGTGCCCGCGCATGTGCTGCCAGGTCGCGATGTCCATCCGCGAGCCCGACCGGCGCGCGGCGGCGAGGCAGCGATCGGCAATCTCGATCGCCTCCTGCTCGCCATCGGCGTTGTGAAGGACCGCAAACAGCCGGATCGCGGTGGGATCGTCCGTCCCCCCTCCGGGCAGGCTCGCGGCGCCGGCCCACGCCTCCCGGGCCAGATCGGCGGCGGCCGCGTGGTCGCGCCCGGTGAAGAGTCGCTCGCGAGCCTCCGCGATCAGATCCTTCATCCCCGGGATGCGCTCGATCGCACCGAGGTCCTCGTTGCTGTCCCCGGAGGTCCAGATGGTCGCCGTGTCGTGCGCCGCGGCCAGCTCGGTTCGCAACCGGCCGTCGGCGAAATCGATGCGCAGCCCCAGGGCGGCGGTCTCCGCGGCCTCGGCGAAGCGGGCCTGATCCTGGTAGGCCCGGGAGAGACCGAGCAGGAGTCGCGCGCGATCCTCGTCCACATCGGCTTCGGCGACCGCCGCGGAGAACGTGTCCACGCCGGCGGGGTCCCCGATCGCGGCCTGCGCGCGGGCCAGATCGGCCACCACACGCGGCCGCTGCTCGAGCGTCGGTGGCTCCTCCAGTGCGCGTTCCAACAACTCGACCGCCATCTCGGGGCTCGCCCCCCGGCGTGCCTGGTCTGCGGCGCGGGCCAACGCCTGCGCCGCCCACGGCCTGCCGCCGGCGGGACTGAGCAGCAGATGGGCGGCAACTGCCGCCGGGTCCCCCCGTTCCCAGAGCAGCTCTGCGGCCTTGCCGTGGAGCGACGCCCTCTCGGCCGGTGGGATCGAGGCCCGGATCGCCTGCCCGATGAGCGGCTGTGCGAAGGACAGCTGCGTCTCACCCTCCACCAGGCTGGCGACCTGCAGCTCGCTGATCGCATCTCGTGCCGCGTCCACGTCGACGCCGGCCAGCGCGGCGGTGAGCTCGACCGTGCCGTGCGTATCGAAGACGCTCACCGCTCGCGCGACCGCCGACGCCGGCTCGGGGAGCCTGCGGAGCGTGGCCTGGACCGCCCAGGCGACCGGCTCCGGGCCGATTCGCCTCAGCAGCTCGAGGTCCCGATCGGACCCCACTGCTCCATGCTCGGCGAGACCCCGGGCCAACTCGCGCACCAACGACGGGTTGCCGCCGGTGAGCGAGAAGCACTCGCGGGCGAAGGCGGGGTCCAGCGGGCCACCGAGCGCCGAGGCGACCGCCTCGACCACCGCCGCCTCGGGCAGCGGTCGGGGCTCGATCCGCACCGCTCCCGGCGTCTTGGTCAACTCGCCGAGCAGATGCGCCTCGGCGCCCGGGTAGGAGGGACGTAGTGCGACCGCCAGCAAGACCGGTAGATCGCGGACCCGACGTCCGAGGTAGGCCAGGAACCGCAGTGACGGCGCATCGAGCTCGTGCGCGTCGTCCACGAGCAGGGCCAGCGGACGCCGGGCCGCGAGGTCGGCCACGAGCCTGTAGAGGCTGTGGATGAGCAGATGCTGGCCCTCCGTGTCGCCGAACGTGCCGGGGCCCGGATCCAGGAAGAACAGCCGCCTCGACACACCCGCCGCACCGCTCAGCAACTCGGGCGACTGCCTCACCGGCGCCTCCAGCAGCTGGAGCGCCGCGCCGAACGGCAACTCGCGCTCCAGTTCGGTGCCACGCGCGAACAACCGGACCAGGCTCGGGCGAGCCGATTCAGCGGCCGCCCGCAGCAGATGGGTCTTGCCGATGCCGGCCGGCCCGGCGACCAACAGCATCCTCCCCCGACCCGCCCGGGCGCTGCCTACGGCCGCACGCAGCGCATCCGCGCGATCAGGCTCCCGCGCTGCCGCCGCCCGGATGTTGCGTCCTGCCCACTCCAACGCATGCCTATGCTATTTCGGCGGAGCCTTCTCTAATAGTCAACCGTCGTCCTGCGACGGCGTCGCGCGGAAAAGGGTCTACTGCGCGCGCAGGAGGATGTCGGCGCCCTTGCAGAAAGTTTCCGGGCCGGGCGGGTGGACGCAGACGTGAGCGTAGGCCTGCAGCTTCCCGAGCCGGCGCAACTGCTTCTTGGCGAAGGGCGTGACGCTCGGCCATACATACTAGTATGTATGTATGGATTCGAGAGACCGATTCATCGACGCCACCGCCGAGCTGCTCTGGGATCAGGGCATCGAGGCCACGAGCCCGGCGGCGATCCTGGCCGCGAGCGGCCTCGGTCACGGCAGCCTCTACCACCAATTCAGCGGCAAGGGGGCCGTCGTCGACGCCGCGGTGGCGAGTCTCGCCGCCGACCTGCGGGTCGAGAACGACGCGCTCCTCGGCGACGGCGCCAAACCGTCGATCGAGCGGATCCGCGCCTACCTCGCCAAGGAGCGCGACTCGATGCGCGGCTGTCGCATCGGCAGGCTCGTCTTCGACCCGGCCCTGGGCGGCGAGGCCGCGGAGACCGTCGACGGCGTCTTCGACGAGCTCACGTCACAGCTGACCGAGCTGGTCGCCGAGGCGCAGGCCGAAGGCGATCTCCCCGCCGGGTTGCGCCCGGCGGACACGGCGGCGGCGATCGTCGCCGCCGTCCAGGGCGGCTACGTCCTGAGCGCCGCGACCAGCGACGCGAGTGCGATGAAACGTGCCCTGGCAGGGACGGCGGCGCTCTTGTCCGCGCCGATCAAGACCGGTGCAAAGAAGCGAAAGGAGCGCAGATGAAGATCCCGACGACGACCGACGCCGAGGCGATGCCCGGCACCGCCCGCGTGGCGATCGGAGGGGAGACGCTCTGGGAGCAAAAGGTCACCGATGACGAGTACGGGCGCGGCCCGTCCCGGGGCGGTGAGCGCTGATGCCCGCGCGGGACTCGATCGTCCGCGAGCCGCTGCTCGCCGCGGCGCTTGCCGCGGCGCCCACGGTGGAGCGGGTCAGGGCGGCGCGGATCGAGCTCGGGCCGCTGCAGGAATCGGGCACTCATCGCCATCCCTGCGACGTCGTCGGGCTGGTCACCTCGGGCAGCATCCGCTTTCAGCCGGAGGGCGAGCCCGCCCGTCTTCTCGGGCCCGGCGACGCCTTCCACGAGCCCGCCGGCGCGACCATCGCCCACTTCGACAACGCGCTCGACGAGGAGCCCGCGACGTTCGTCGCCTTCTACCTGCTGCCACCTGGAGAGACCGAGCTGATCGAGATGCTGTGAGGCGCCCGCCTCACAGCGCCAGCCCGACCGGCTCCTCCAGCAGCCGCCTCACCTCGGCCAGGAACTCGGCCCCTTCGGCCCCGTAGAGGATGCGGTGGTCGCAGGAGAGCGTCATCTCCATCGTCCTGCCGGGGACGACCGCGCCGCCGC
>Ga0070679_100006089_pt1 | contig 11223 bp, 9 predicted proteins | sample KBSC63BmetaG_FD_65652 | JGI IMG/M metagenome (GOLD analysis project Ga0070679, IMG submission 65652) | Corn rhizosphere microbial communities from Kellogg Biological Station, Michigan, USA - KBS C6-3B metaG | ecosystem: Host-associated > Plants > Roots > Rhizosphere | place: USA: Michigan... | reverse complement strand
GTGCCTGGCGGGGCGCCGAACGGTGTGCCCTCGGTGCTGTCCGCTGCGACAATCATGGCGCCACTCGACGTGCCCCCGACCGTGATCGGCAAGTGCAATGCCGCCGGTTTCCGGTGCGGGCGGCGTCTGGGTCGTCAAGAGCACCAGGTCGGTGACATCCGGGGTCGGCGCCGGGGTCGACACAGCGGCGCGGATTAGGCCCTGTTGCGGCCGTGGAGGAGGGTCTGCGCGGCGGCAATCGCGTCGGCTTCGGCGGGCATCCGCGCGTGCAGCCAGCCGGCGGTTTCGACGCGGCGAAACAGGGGGTCCGTGGTCTCGATGACGGCCTGATAGATGACCGTGCAGCCGGTTTTTTGGCCGGTATAACTGGCGCTCAGCGCGGCGGCTTTGACCGGTACCGGAGCGAGGTTCGCGAGCAGGTAGGCTGACATCGCGGCGGGTGTCGGACGGGCGGTTTCGCGCTGGTCCAGACGAACGCCAGGACGCCGACTTAAAGTGTAAAAAGGCTCCCATCAACGCGTAACGAAACCAGGTGCCAAGGCCGTTACCACTCGCGTTTACCAGTACGGTGCCAGTGTCGGCCGCACCGTCGCCGGTGCTTTTTACCTGGCCGACGCCACCACCGACTGCACCGTCTAATGCACCGTTGCTGGCACGGACTGCTGCACTCGTCGCTGCACCAGGATCCCCGCCAACCGCACCGCGCGCTGCACGGTCCCATGCACTGCCCGATGCACCCGGCGCTGCACCGTTCGGATCCCGCCAGACGGCACTGGAGATCCCACCTCGCCAACCATGCCGCCCGCTTGATTGTCGGCCCCGATCGCCGGTACCGTTGCCCATCCGACGGCACTGGAAACCGGCGGCAATGCACTCGTCCGTTGCACCGTCGAGGGCACCGCGAGCGGCGCCACGATCGCCGCGGCGGACGGCGCGGAACGCACCTCGTTTGGCACTGCTCCCGGCACCGTCGCCGTCACCGGTGACCGCCGCGCCGGGATGCCGCAGGCGCCACTGGAGACCCCACCTTGCCCACCCCGCCGCCCGCTTGATTGTCGGCCCCGATTGCCGGTACCGGTGACAACCTGACGGCACCCGAAACCGGTGGCATTGCACTCATCGGTTGCATCGTCTGGGGTACCTCGACCGCCACCGCGATCGCCACGCCGGACGACACGCAGCGCACACGGTTCGGCACCGCTCCTGGCACTGTCGCCGTCACCGGCGCCTGCACCATCGGGATGCCGCCGGCGCCACTGGAGACCCCACCTTGCCCACCCCCGCCGCCCGCTTGATTGTCGGCCGCGATTGCCGGTACCGTTGCCAAGCTGACGGCACCGGAAACCGGGGACACTGCACTCGTCGGTTGCACCGTCTGGGGTACCTCCCCGCCACCGCGATCGCCACGCCGGACGACACGGAGCGCACACGGTTCGGCACCCGTCCCGGCACTGTCGCCGTCACCGGTGACCGCCGCGCCGGGATGCCGCCGGAGGCACTGGAGACCCCAACCTTGCCCACCCCCGCCGCCCGCTTGATTGTCGGCCCCGATTGCCGGTACCGTTGCCAAGCTGACGGCACCGGAAACCGGCGGCATTGCACCCGTCGGTTGCACCTTCAGGGCGCCTCGACCGGCACCACGATCACCGCAGCGGATGGCACGCAGTGCACCCAGTTCGGCACTGCTCCTGGCACCGAGGGCGTCACCGGCGCCTGCAACGTCCGGACGTCGGCTGGTGCCACCTGCGACCGCAACTCGCCTACCTTCCTGCACGGTTGATTGTCGGCCGCGATTGCCGGGACCGGTGACAATCCGACGGCTCCGGAAACCGGCGCCAATGCACTTGCGGGTTGCACGGTCGGGGCACCTCAATCGGCACCACGATCGCCACGGCGACTGCCAACGTGCGCACCCCGTTCGGCACTCTCCCGGCACCGACGCTGTCACCGGCGCCTGCACCGTCGGGATGCGGCCTGGCGGCACTGGGGACCCACCTCGCCACCGGCTGGACGGTTGATTATCGGCCGCGACCGGGGCTCGACCGAGCCGACGATCGAGGCGCCCGTGGCCGCGACGCGTTGCCGCAGACGAGGGAGAAGGAAACCGGCAACGAGGAGCTGGCTCTCGCGGGCAACGCGATCGCGCTGCCCGCGAGGACGAAAGGCAAATCGCCGAAATCCAGCGCTTGATCAGCTTTGCGCCCGCCGCGCGGCGCGCGCGAAAACCGCTCGGCTATCGGTACCAGTCCGCTCGGGTCAGCGGCAGGTGGGCGTCTCCGGTGTCATCGGGATTGGCGAGCAGCACTTGGTAGATCGCCATGCGGCCCTGCGCAAAGCCGTGCGCCGAGCCGGCCATGTAGAGCCGCCAGACGCGGTAGGTCGGCTCGTTGACGAAGGCGAGCGCCTCTTCGTGCTTGTCTTCGAGGCGACGCACCCAAAAGCGCAGCGTGCGCGCGTAATGCTCGCGCAGGTTTTCCACGTCGCGGACCTCGAACCCGGCGGACTCGGCGGCGGCGACGACGGTGCGAATGGGCGGGACGGCCGAATCCGGAAACACGTATTCGTCGATGAACGAAGGTCCCTGACTTGGACGATAGCGACAGCCCTCGCCGATCGCGTGGTTCAGAAACACCCCGCCCGGTTTCAGCAAGCCACGCACGGTTCTGTAATAGGTGGGCTGGTTCTCCGTTCCGACGTGCTCGGACATGCCCACGCTGACGATCGCATCGAAAGGCTCGGCGGTTTTGACCTCGCGGTAATCGCAGAGCTGAAACCGCACCCGGCCACCGAGGCCTCCCTCGGCCGCGCGCGCCTGGGCGAGCTCGAGCTGTCTTTCACTCAACGTAATGCCGGTGACCTGCGCGCCGTAGTGGCGGGCGGCGTGCATCGAAAGACCGCCCCACCCGCAGCCGATATCGAGCAGGCGTTGGCCGGGCTTCAACCGCAGTTTCCGGCAAAGGTGATCGAGTTTCGCTGTTTGGGCGGCATCCAAATCGAAGTCCGGTTGCTCGAAGTACGCGCACGAATAGACCATGTGCCGGTCGAGCCAGAGACGGTAAAACTCGTTCGACACATCATAATGAAAGGAGATGGCCTCTCGATCGCGCGCTTCGGAATGACGCCGCCCATCGCCACCCTGCCAGGCGCGGTGGGACTCATGGCGCTGGATGGCCGGCAGCTTCCGCAATAAAATACCGAGCGAGAGCGTTCGCCGCCAGCCACGCCCCTGCGCCAGAGCATCGGCGATTTCGAAAGCCGCTTCCGCGTCGCCCTCGATATCGAAGTCATCGTGCAGATAAGACTCGGCCAGCCCCTTTTCCGAACCGGCTTCGAACATCTGACGCAGTGCGCCGGGATGTTTGAGCACGATCGTCGCGCGGCGAGGTGTCGCATCCGGCCAAGACGTGTCGTCCCAAAAACGAAACCCGACGTGCTGCAGCGACGTGTTCGCGAATAAATCGTCGAGCAACCGCCGTGAATCCTCAACCGCGTGGTCGGCCGTGATTTTCATCCTTCAATATACATCCTCTTGGAATTTTTTCAGGTCCACAGCGCAGACAATGCGTTTGCCCGCGCGGCTGGGGGTCAGGCCGCGAGCGTTGTGACTCGGAGTTGGGAACCCCGAGAACGGAAGGCTGAAAACTGAAACCGACGGGTAGCAGAGATACACGAGCCCGGTGGAGCGCACCGTCCCCGGCGGGCGGTTCGATGGATCACGTGCGTTTCTCGCGGCGTAGAAAATGACCAACCGCGCGCTACTGAGAACGGGGCGCCTCGGAGATGGCGTATTGCACGGGACGAGCGGAATCCCGCCGGGCATAGCGGGCTTCACCTGACATGCCGGACCGGCGGCTAGCATGCGTACGGCCCGGGGCGAGCGGCGAGTTCGTCGGTAGCGGCCGCCCAGGCAAACGGGATCAAACTGCTCGATGCGGTTCCAGACGGACCGGCGACTCTGCGCCGCCGGCCGATGCTGGTTTCTCGTTTTCAGCGATGGATGCACGCGGTCGTCGAATCAGTCCGCCGGCGACGGCGGCTCACGGCCTAGCGGTTCGTCGATGGAGACCGCGCTCCAGGTCGGCCGACCGCTTGCACGATCGATCAAAACCGGGATTCCATCCGGCTCACCGCGGCGAGGCCGCCGATGGCTCGCTCAGAACAACGAATAGATAAACGGCGCCACTCCCGTGCCGCCGAGCACGACCAGCGCTCCCAGCAACACGAGCACCACGAGGATCGGCGTCAGCCACCACTTCTTGTTGTGCGCGACGAAATCGAAAAATTCGCCGACGGCGCCCCGCTGTTTGCCGGCGGAGGCTTCGCGGAACGTCGAGCCCGAGTCGGTGTTTTTTTCGATATCGGCCATGGAATCGGACAAAACGATCATCCGCCGCCGCGCGCGCACGCGAGGCGAAACTTCGGCGCGATCGCAACGCTACGCTGGCGATCCGCTCAACGCTGGCGCAAATAGCTTTCCGGCGGAGGCGGCGCGGGCCGCTTTTGCCAGTAGGAGGTCGCACCCCGGTGGAGCTTCCGCGTGAGCGGGTCGCGTCCCAAGGCCCGCATCAACAAACCCACGGGCGCGAACACGAGGAAGTAGACGATCGCGAGAACCACATACGACAACACGAAGCCCACCGGGTACGTCGCGTAGGATAAACCCAGAAATGCGGCGCGCGCCGCCTTCGGCGCCAGCCACGCCAAAAGCGGCAGCGCAACGGCGGCGGCGGTGAGCACCTCAGCAACCCAGGTGTGGCCATGCACGCGCTGGCCGATCCCGGCGGCGAGAAACACGATGAACCAGGCGGCGGCAAACACCCCCAGTTGCGTGGGACTCGGCTGCCGATTGATGCGCAACAGGGCCATAAAGGTCAGTCGTTGCGGTAGCGGCTCAACAAGGCAGCCGTCGCCGCGGTCGGCGCATTCGTCTGCTCCGCTTTGCGGATGATCGCGCGACCGAGCACGAGGACATCGATGCCGGTTGCCATGAAGCACCGGTAAGCGTCTGCCGCGGTGCAAACGATCGGTTCGCCGCGAATGTTGAAGCTGGTGTTGATCAACACCGGACAACCCGTGCGCTCGGCAAAGCGCTCGAGCAAAGCACACAGCAGCGGATTACGCGTGGCGTCGACGGTTTGAATGCGCGCGCTGTTATCGACGTGCGTGACCGCCGGAATCGTCGAACGCACCTGATGCAGACGATCAAGCCCGCGTTGTCCGACCTCGACCGCGCGCCGCTGCGCGGCGGTGACCTCCGCGACGATCAGCATATATGGGCTGTCCTGGTCCGGCCGCAGGTCGAAGTACTCCGTGGCGCGCTCACGCAGGACGATGGGCGCGAACGGACGGAACGACTCCCGGAACTTCACCTTCAGATTCATTTTCGACTGCATCGCCGGATCGCGGGCGTCGCCGAGAATACTGCGATTGCCGAGCGCACGCGGGCCAAATTCCATCGGCCCCTGCACCCACGCGACGACATCGCCGGCGGCCAGCAGATCCGCGACCTCGCGGCAGAGATCGGGTGCGGTATCGGCCACGTGATAGACCGCGCCGTGGTCGCGAAGCACCTGGATGATCTCGTCCTGCTCGACGGCGGGCCCGAGCAAGGATCCAGCCTGGCTATCGTCGGCGGCAGGTTGCCGTGGGTTTTCGAGCAGTTGGTGCCAGGTGAAAAGCGCGGCCCCGAGCGCGCCGCCGGCATCGCCGGCCGCCGGTTGGATCCACAGACGCTCGAATGGCCCTTCCCGCAGGAGCCGGCCATTCGCAACGCAGTTCAACGCGACGCCCCCAGCGAGGCATAATTGCTTTTGCCGGGTCTGCGCGTGCACCTGTGCGGCCATGCGCAGCACAATCGTCTCCGTGACTTTTTGGATCGAGGCCGCGAGGTTGAACTCGCGTTCGGTGAGCGCGGATTCGGGCCGCCGTGGCGGTCCGCCGAAAAGCGCGTCGAAGCGCGGCGACGTCATGGTCAACCCGGCGCAATAGTTGAAATACGCTTGGTCGAGGCGAAACGAACCGTCCGGCTTCAGGTCGACGAGTTTCTCCAGAATCAGCTCCGCGTAAACCGGTTCACCGTACGGCGCCAAGCCCATCAGCTTGTACTCGCCGCTGTTCACGCGGAAACCGCAGAAGTACGTGAAGGCCGAATACAGCAGGCCGAGCGAATGCGGGAAGCGCATCTCGTGCGACAATTCGATGCGACGGCCACGTCCGACCCCGAAGCTGCCCGTCGCCCACTCCCCGACTCCGTCGAGCACGAGGATCGCGGCTTCCTCGAAGGGCGATGGAAAGAACGCGCTGGCGGCGTGCGACTCGTGATGTTCGACGAATGCATACGGCCGGCGATACCGCCCTCGCAGTCCGCGATTCATCTCGCGCGGCAATTGCAGTTTTTCGTGAAGCCACACGGGCATCGCTTCGACGAACGACCGAAAACCGCGCGGCGCGACGGCGAGATAGGTCTCCAGCAGACGGTCGAACTTCAGGTAGGGCTTTTCGTAGAAAACAACGTGATCGAGTTGCTCCGCGGTCAGCCCCGCGGCCGCGAGACAAAAGTCGATGGCGTGTTGCGGGAAGGCGCGATCATGTTTGATGCGCGTAAACCGCTCTTCCTGGGCGGCGGCCACGATGCGTCCATCGCAAACCAGCGCGGCGGCGGAGTCGTGATAGAACGCGGAAATCCCGAGGATGGCGGTCATGCCGGCTCCGAAGCTGATGCCATCGCGCGCGCCGCGCGCAAGCTTTGCATCGGTCGGGCCCCGCGGGTTGAAAGCGGGAAAGCGGCGGGCTCGGTCAGCCCGGAACGGACAGACGTGCCCGAGGGAAAAGCACCGCGACGCGACGCGGCCGGCGCGTCGTTCCAAACCGGAACAGTTCGGCCTCGGCGCGACCGATTGGGGCTAACGCGCGGCGGTGGCGCCGACCGCGAGCACCATGCCGTAACCGCGACGCGATCCTTCCCAAAGCTCGAAGGTGCTTCCGGCCGGCAGATGCGGCAGGGCTTCGGCGGGTTGGTCGAAAGCGACGGCCGCGTGAACGGCGTGGCCGCCCGGCACCAGCGGTTCATCCGGCGAAATCTCGCATTCGTAGTTCCGCATGCCGACACGCAACTTCGTCCGGAACTGCCCGCGCCGCGCCGCTGCGACATTGCTCAGCAACGTCACCTGGACGCGCAAATGCGAAGCTGCCTGCCGTGTGTTCTCCACGCGCTAACCGTCTCAACGAGTCAGATGGCTGTCAAACGCGAGTCGCGGCCGCCTCGCAAACTTGTGCCATGCTCCGGGCTTCGGTCGCGCGCCGGCGCCGTTGTTTAACCGCTGCGGCAATCGTCCACGGCGAAAGCAAGACCGCGATGCCAAGGAAGACGAAATTTAACCCAGGCGGGAGTGGCAGGGGTGGAATCCAGCGTGCATGCGCGACATCGATGACGCCGACGATCGCCACCACATAGGTCGTCAGCGTAAATGCGCGCGCCTCCAGCCACACGCGGAAATCCCGCGCCGCGACCGCGATGATGATCGGGGCAAGGAGGACGGCGCAGTGGTCGAACCAATGCTGCGGATAATGCGCGAGTACGACTCCGATATTCCACACGGTGTACTGTGCCACCCACGCAACGGGCAATGCGTAGAGCACGTGTTTTCGCGGCGTCGCGACCGTTTCGATGAACGCGGCTCCGGGAATGCAAACTGTCAGCACTATTCCCACCGCGGTATTTGCCCAACGATGCGACTGGAGATCGGCGGCGACCGCTTCGATCATATTCAGGACGAGAATGCCGGTCAGTGCCCACCGTCGCCCCGTGGTGTTCCGCCGATACAAACTCATGATCACCGCGACGGCAGTGAGCAAGGCGCCCAGCTTCGCCCAAGTCAGCCACTGCAAATGGACGGAATCGTAGTGCGAAATTACAAAGGCCGTCGCGACCCCGAAGACCACGACGCACACGATCGGTCGGCGCAGTGCAAGGTAAGCCGTCAGCAATCCGATGAGCAGCAACGCAACACCGCCGCACGACGACAAAGGCATTGCGCGACGGTGACGGTCGCTCAGGACATGACCAGCGCATTTTGCCAATCGGAAGAAGCTCACCCCTTGCCACGAAGCGACTCTCCTCGTGACGACTTGCGGCTAACGATGGAGCCAGCGCTCCAGGGTAGCGCCGCGGCGGGTTGACGCATCAGGCGCGCGGTTCCCGAGTCGTGACGGGGTCGCCTGAAAGCGGTACGCCGCTCGCGACGGTTTCGAGTCGATGCGCTCCGGCTTTCTCGGTCGATCGCGCACCGCGGGTCGAACGATTTTCAAAATTTGCGATGGGGTCGACGTGGATCTCGGCGATGACGGAAGGTGAAATCGTGAGCGGAGCGTCGAGGCTTCGTCAGTGCGCGAACTCGGCCGGCTCCCCTGCTCGAGTTCCGCGCGTCGAGGCGCTGCTCACCGGTGTTTCGAACGCTTCACACGATTGCGAACATTCGCCGACCGAACTGCGGGGCGGCGAAACCTGCGAGGCAGCGGAGATCGCGCTTGCCGGTATTCGGCTGGAAATCCGAAAACCGCGGGCAACGAACTCTTAGACCGCGCTCCCCACCTCGGGGATCTGCGGTCAATCTGTCACCAATGCATCGGAAAGTGGCGCACCCGTAGGGAGTCGAACCCCAAACCTTCTGATCCGTAGTCAGATGCTCTATCCAATTGAGCTACGGGTGCGTGAATGAAGGCGAGAAGAAGCATTCATTCAGGGCCGAGCGCAAGAGATTTTTAGACCTGAACCGCACGGTTTGTCCGGCGCGCCGGAGCAGGCCTCAAGGATCTCGTTATCCGGCTAATCGAATGACGGCGAATTGAACCAGACGGGGAATCGACAGCCCTTTCCGACGGGCCGGGGTACGCCGGGCGGCAACCACAGACACGTTACATCCCCTAACTGCTGGCCGGTCACTGGGTCGGCGTTGGACGCCAGTCGATCAAGCCGAGCTGCAGCAGTTTTCGTCCGTTGAAATGGTTCCACTTGAGCTCGACGGCCAAATCGAGGGCGACGCCGAGCGGCGGCAAGCGTTGGGCCATTTTCCAGGCGACACCGTGCAGGCGCCGACCGCGGCCGTCCTCGAAGTGAAAGCGAAAGTGCTGTTCCTTGAAAATCTCGGGCGGGTTGCGCAACACCACGCCGCGCACGCCGAAGACCGGTTCCGGGTTGCCCTGGCCGAACGGATGCAGCGAATCGATCTCCTCCATCAGCCGATCGCCGATCTGCTCCGGCATGAGCCACGACGCGATTTCGAGCCGGATCTCGGCGATGTCGCTGCCGGCATGCGCGCGCACGGCTTCCGCAAAACTCAGCCGGAAAATATCGAGATGCTGTTTCCGCAGCGCCACCCCGACCGCCATCGGATGGCCGCCCCAACTCGTGAGGTGTTCACTGCAATGACCGAGGATCTCGACGAGGTTGACGCCATCGATGCTGCGCCCCGAACCCTTCGCCATGTCGCCCTCGTTGCCCAGGACGACGCACGGTCGGTTATATTTGCGCGTCACACGCCCAGCGACGATGCCGACGACGCCGGGGTGCCAGTTGTCCCCAAAGAGCACGACGCCCGCGTGCGCGGCAAATTGCGACTCGATGATCCGCTCCGCCTCCTCGGTGATGGCCCGCTCGATGTCCTGGCGTTCGCGATTGAACGCATCGAGCTGGCGCGCGGTCTCGAGACAGAACGCGGCATCGTCGCTGAGCAATAAGTCGACCGAAAGTGCGGCGTCGGCGAGCCGACCGCTGGCGTTGATCCGCGGTCCGAGCCGAAACGAAATATCGGTCGGCGTGATGCCGTTCGCCGGCTTGACTCCCGCCACCTCCATCAGCGCGCGGATGCCAGCCCGGCCGGTTTGCTCGAGGATGCGCAGGCCGTGGCGCGCGAGAATGCGATTCTCGCCCACCAGCGGGACCAAGTCGGCAATCGTGCCGAGGGCCACGAGGTCCAGGTGATCGCGCAGCTTGATGCGAAACGCGACGGGATGGTTCTCCGCGCGCAACTGCTTCAGCAGCCCATGCATCAGTTTGAACACGAGCCCGACGGTGCAGAGATGGCGCCAGGCCGAATCGCCGTCGGCCGATTCGTGCACATGCGGGTTGATGAGAATGCCATCCTCCAACGTGCGCTCTTTCGAGCGGTGATGGTCGATGACGAGGACGTCGACGCCCTGCGCTCGGAGATACGCCGTCTCCTCGTGCGAATTGGTGCCGCAGTCGAGCGCGATGAACAGGTGCGGCTTGCCCGCTTCGAGCGCGCGATCGATGGCGCTGCGGGAAAGTCCGTAGCCGTCTTCCGAGCGCCGCGGCACGACGAAGCGCGGGTTGACTCCGAACCGGCGCAGCACGGTGACGAGCAGCGCCGTGCTGGTGACGCCGTCGACGTCGTAGTCGCCGAGCACCGCGATCTGCTCGCGTTGCGCGATGGCCTGACGCAGCCGGGTCGCGGCGAGATCGAGGTTGCGGAGAAGAAACGGATCGTTGAGCCCCGCGAGCGCCGGCTGGAGAAATGCGCTCGCGGCGTCCGGCTCGCGCAATCCGGCGCGCAATAGCAGTTCTGCGAGCACGCGGCTGACGCCGGCGCGTTTACTCAGCGCCTCGACCTCAGCAGCCAGTGACGGCGTATGAGTCCAGCGCATGGCTAGGAAAAAATGGTAGGGCGATGGGCCCGAAGAAACTCCGGTGGCGACGCGCGTAGGCCGCGGTCGGACCGAAATGGCGCGTGACAGCCACGCGCCCTACCGGGTTATTCCGAAGCCTTGCTGGTACCCTGCCACTCGTACTTGGGCGCGACGTCCGCGTGCGCCTCGACGTGCTTCCGATCGCCCTTGTGCCACCAGTAAAAGACCGGCGAGGCGATGTAGATCGACGAGAACGTGCCCGTGACGATACCGGCGAGGAAGGTGAAGGCGATGTCCTTCATCTGGCCGGTGCCGAACACGAAGAGCGACAGAGCCGCGAGAAACGTGGTGACCGACGTCATGATCGACCGCGAGAACACGCGGTTCATCGCGAGGTTGATCACGTCGCGCAGTTTCATCGTCGGGTTCAACCGCAGCTCTTCGCGGATTCGATCGAACACGACCACCGTGTCGTTGATCGAGTAGCCCGCGATGGAAAGAATTGCGGCCACCATCGGCGCGTTGAATTGGTGCCCGAACAGGACGAAGATGCCGATCGTCATCAGGATGTCGTGCACC
>Ga0070679_100006087_pt1 | contig 11224 bp, 7 predicted proteins | sample KBSC63BmetaG_FD_65652 | JGI IMG/M metagenome (GOLD analysis project Ga0070679, IMG submission 65652) | Corn rhizosphere microbial communities from Kellogg Biological Station, Michigan, USA - KBS C6-3B metaG | ecosystem: Host-associated > Plants > Roots > Rhizosphere | place: USA: Michigan... | reverse complement strand
GCGCTCCGCGCGCTCATCCGCCGCATCCTGACCGAGCCCCCGTCGATGCTGGCCGCCTGGCGGGAACGCCTGGCCGCGGCCGTCGGCCCCAACGGGCAGGTGCTGGTGGACGTGATCCCCGAGCTGGAGCGGGTGCTGGGCCCGCAGCCCCCACTGCCCGAGCTGGCGCCGGTCGAGTCGAGGAATCGCTTTCACCTGGTGTTCACGTCGTTCCTGCGCGCGTTCGCCGGACCGGGACAGCCGTTCGTGCTGTTCCTGGATGATCTGCAGTGGGTCGACGCGGCCTCCTTGCAGCTGCTGGAACAGTGGCTCGGCGACACCGAGACCCGTCACCTGCTGCTGATCGGCGCGTATCGCGACGCCGAGATGGGCGCTGGCCATCCGTTGAACCTGTCGGTGGACACGCTGCGCGACGCGGGGGCGCAGGTGCACGAGATCCATCTCGGTCCCATCGGCGTCGAAGATGTCGCGCAGCTCATCGCGGACGCGCTGGGACAGGACGTGACCCGGGCGCGTCCACTCGCCGACCTGGTCGTGGCCAAGACGGCCGGCAACCCCTTCTTTGTCCGGCGCCTGCTGCACACGTTCCGGGCCGAAGGGTGGCTTCGCTTCGAGCCGCAGCACCACGTCTGGCAGTGGGACCTGGCCGAGCTCGCGCGCGCGCCCGTGACCGACAACGTGCTCGACCTGATGACCCGGGCCATCGATCGCCTGCCAGACCTGACCAGGAAGCTTCTGCAAGCGGCGGCCTGCATCGGACACCGGTTCGACCTGGGGACTCTCGCGGACGTGACCGGACAATCCCGGGCCACGGCCACCCACGAGCTGCGCCCCGCCCTGGCAGACGGGTTGCTGGTCTCGTCGCGCGACGTGGCGGCGCCGGACACCCTCCAGTTCGTCCACGACCGGGTTCAGCAGGCCGCCTACGCCCAGCTCCCGGAGGACCGGCGCCGCGCGCTTCATCTGGACATCGGCCGCCGGCTGCTGGCGGCGGCGCACGATCATCCGGCAGAACGAATCTTCGACATCGTCGACCAGCTGAATCTGGGCGCCGCGCTCATCACCGACGCCGCCGAGCGCCTGCGTCTGGCGCAATTGAATCTGGCCGCCGGCCGCCGGGCGCGGGCCTCCGCCGCCTATCAGGCCGCCTTCGACTATCTGAGCGCCGCCATGCGCCAGCTCCCCGAGCGGCCCTGGTCCGATCAGCCCGAGCTGGCGTTCGCGCTGCACCGCGACCTGGCCGAGTGCGCCTACCTGACCGGCCAGCACGACACCGCCGAGGCGTTGATCGAGCGGGCGCTCGCGCACGCGCCGTCCAAGGTCGCCAAAGCGGATCTGTACGGCCTGCGCGTGCTGGCGGCGACGGTGGCCGGCGACTCGTTGCGCGCGCTTCGCTGGGGCCGGGAGGGGCTGGCGGTGTTCGGGCTGGAATGGCCGGAGCAGGGTCTGGCGGCCGCCAACGAGGCCGACGCCCGCGCCGTCATGCGGAACCTGGGCCGCCGCCGCGTGGAAGACCTGGCCAGCGAGCCCGAGGTCCAGGACGAGGAGACGCGCGCCAGCATGCGGCTGGTGTCGCTGCTGGGGCCGCCCGCCTACTTCGTGGGCGCCGACGTGCTGACCTCGCTGGTGACCCGCGGCGCCAACCTGGCGCTGCTCCACGGGCCCTCGCCCTACTCGGCCTACGCCTACGTGTTCTATGGCGCCGTCCACAACGCGCGCACCGGCGAGTACGACGTCGGGTACGCCTTCGGCAAGCTGTCGCTGGCGCTGGCGCGCCGCTTCGGACACCGCGGCGAGGAGAGCCGCACGGTGGAGGTCTTCGGGCTCACCATCCATCCCTGGAAAGCGCCGCTGCGCGACAGCTTGCCCTTGCTGAAAGAGGGGTTCCGCGCCGGCGTCGAGTCGGGCGAGCTGGCTTACGCCGCCTTCAACCTGTGCAGCGTGCTCATCAACGGGTTGCCGGCCGGCGTCCCGCTGCGCGAGCTGCTCGCCAGCGCAGACTTCGCCATCGAGTTCGCCAGCCGTCACAAGAACCGGACCGGGATCGAGATCTGCCTGCCCTTCCGCCAGGCGGCGCGCGCGCTCACCGGCGCGACGCGCGCCCCCGGCAGCTTCGACGACGACCGCTTCCAGGAGCAGCGCTTTCTGGAAGAGGCGAAGGACAACCAGACCGCCCTCGGTCAGTTCTGGGTCGCCCGTCTCCAGACCGCCTATCTATTCGGTGACCTCGCGGGCGCGCGCCACGCCTCGCGTGAGGCGGCCAAGCGCATCCTGGCCGGCATCCTGGGCATGGTGACCTCGGCGGAGCACGTGTTCTACACGGCGCTGACGGTGGCGGCCGAACAGGCGCCGGCCGTCGCCGCGCCACCCGCGTCCTCGGAAGAGCTGGCGGCGCTGCTGGGCAAGCTGGCCGTCTGGGCCGCTCACTGCCCCGAGAACTTCCGCCACAAGCAGAAGCTGGTGGAGGCGGAGCTGCAGAGAATCGCCGGGGAGCCGTGGCGCGCGATGAAGCTTTACGGCGAGGCCATCGCGGGCGCTCAGAAGGAGGGCTTCGTGCAGGACGCGGCGCTCGCCAACGAGCTGGCCGGCCGGTTCTTCCTGGCCAACGGAGAACCGGGGATCGCCGCCCCGTACTTGCGGGCCGCGCTGAACGGCTATCGGCAGTGGGGCGCCACCGCCAAGGTCCAGGCGCTGGAAGCGGCCCATCCCGAGCTGGTGGCCGCGCCAGAGCCGCGCCCCGCCGACGGCGATCTGGCGCTGGATACGCTGGGCTTGATCAAGGCCTCCCAGGCCATCTCGGCCGAGAGCGTTCCCTCTCAGCTCTTCGCGCGGATCCTGCGCATCGCGATGGAGGTGGCCGGCGCGCGGAAGGGGTCGCTGTTGCTGGGCCCGCCCGAAGGGCTGGTGGTGCGCGCGCGGGCCACCACCGACGACGGCAGCGGTTTCAGCGTGTCGCTCGACGAGACCGCGCTGGCGGACGACGCCGGCCTGGCCAGCGCCATCGTTCGTCACGTGGCGCGGCTGAAGGAGCCGCTGGTGCTGGCGGACGCGGCCGCAGCGGGCGACTTCGCCGGCGACCGGAAGGTGCAAGAGCTGCGGCTCCGCTCGGTCGCCTGCATTCCACTCAAGCGGCAGGCCGAGATCGTCGGCGTCGTCTGCCTGGAGAACGACGCGATGGCGGCCGCGTTCACGCCCGCCCGGGTCGAGGTGCTTCAGGGCCTGGCCGGGCAGGCGGTCATCTCGCTGGAGAACAGCACGTTCCTGCTGGAGCGCGAACGGGCCGCCCGGTCGGCGCGCTTCCTGGCCAGCGCCAGCGCCACGCTGGTCGAATCGCTGGAGGATTCGACGGTGCTGGTGCGGGTCGTGCGCGACGCGGTCCCCGCCTTCGCGGACTGGTGTCTCCTCGATCTGGTCGGGGCGGACGGCGCCGTCCAGCGCGTCGAGGTGGCCCACGCCGACCCGGCCCACGCCGAGCTGGCGAATCGCCTGACCCGCGCCGCGCCGACGCAGAACGGAGATCGACAGAGTCCGACCGCCCAGGCGCTGTTCGAGCAGCGCGGCGTCCTTCTGGAGGACGTTGCGGCGCCCCGATTGAAGTCGCTGGCCACCGACGCCCGGGCGGCGGAGGTCCTGCGGGCCATCGCGCCGCGCTCGATCATCTCGGTGCCGCTGGTGGCGCGCGGGCGGGCGCTGGGCGCCCTCACCTTCATCGCCGCACAGTCGGGCCGCCGCTTCGACCAGGCGGACTTCGACGTCGCGCAGGAGCTGGCCAAGCGGTGCGCGCTGGCCATGGACAACGCCACGCTCTACAAGGACGCGCAGGACGCGGTTCGCGTCCGAGACGAGTTTCTGGCCATCGCCTCGCACGAGCTCAAGACACCGCTCACGCCGTTGCAGCTTCAGCTGCAGACGCTCGAGCGCCGGCTGCCCCGCCTGGTTCCGGAAGGCGAAGGCGCCACCTGGCTTCGCGAGCGGCTCGGCATCCTCTACCGGCAGAGCGAGCGCCTCGAGCGGCTGGTGAACGAGCTGCTCGACATCTCACGAATCGCCGGCGGCCGCCTGCGGCTCGAGCTCGAGCCGATCGACCTGTCGGAGGTCCTGCGGCAGGTGGCCGGCGGGTTCGACCAGAGCGGCGAGACGTCGCGCCGGAACTGCCAGGTGACCGTGCAGGGCGCGGACACGCGCGTCGTGGGCCAGTGGGATCGCCTGCGCGTCGAGCAGGTCGTGACGATCCTGCTCTCGAACGCGCTCAAATATGGGGAGGGGCAGCCCATCGAGATGGCGTTGACCTCCGACGGCACCACCGCGAGCCTGAGCGTGACCGACCACGGGATCGGCATTCAACCGGAGCACCTGGAGCGGATCTTCGGCCGGTTCGAGCGCGCTGTGTCGTCTCGCTATTACGGCGGGCTCGGGCTGGGGCTCTACATCGCGACCCAGATCGTGAAGGCGATGAGCGGCTCGATCCGGGTCACCTCGACACCGGGCGAAGGCGCGACCTTCACCGTGACGCTCCCCCTTGCCGCAGGTGACAGCGCCCATGGGTGATCTTCAAGCCGCCACGGCCGCCAGCGGCCGCAGCATCCTGGTCGTCGACGACGACGTGGACATCCGCGCCACCCTCACCGACGTGCTCGAGGACGAGGGCTACACGGTCGACGCCGTCGGGAACGGGCGCGAGGCGCTGGCCTACCTGAGGACGCACCGCTCGCCGTCGATCGTGCTTCTGGACCTGATGATGCCCGTGATGGACGGCTTCATGTTTCGCGCGGAGCAGAAGAACGATCCAGCGCTGGCGGCCATTCCGGTGGTCGTCATGACGGCGCGCGGATCCCTGGAGCCCGGCGCCATCGACGTCCCGGACGTCCTGGCCAAGCCGCTGAAGCTGTCAGCCCTGCTGGACGCCATCCAACGCGCCGAAACATCCACGCCGCAGCGCTGACTCAGCATCGCCGTGTACGGCGCCGGATTTCACGGAAGCGGTTCGTAACATCGTCGAAGCGGGAGTTACGCCCCCGTAACCGCGTCCCCGCAGGATGCAGATGACCCGTGGACCGGAGGCGGCCCGGCGCGTGCATTGAAGGACGCCGGGGTTGGAGGGCGGGACACATGAAGATGGGTTCGGTGGCGGGACGGATGTTCGTGGGACGCGCGCTGGTCGTGTCCTCGTTGCTGGGGCTGGCGTGCGGCGGCGGAAGCCAGACAACGCCTCATTCCGCAGACGGTTCGTCGCCGGTCGACGCCGCCACGCTGCCGGTGACCGGGCGTGACGCCGCGCCGATCGTGACCGGGGTCGACGGTGGAGCGCCGCCCAGCGCCTTCGACGGTGGCGGGCCGGCGACCGTGACGCCGTCGGACGCCGGCTCCGTTCACGTGTCCGTGGACGCGATGAGCGCGGGCGCCTGTGGCCTGCCGCCGGCCCCCGCCGACCTCTGCGCGGCGGTTCCGACCGGTAAGGTCGCGCCCTGCAGCACGAGCGGCGGACAGCCGTCGCAGACCGGGTACCTGGAGATCGATCGCCCGGGCAGCGCGCCGATTTACGTCTGCGCGACCTCGTGGAACGCCGATCCCTCGATTGGATACATCTTCGGCCAGCCGGGGACGTTCATGTCGGACCCCCAGAGCTGCTGTGGCGGAGCGTCCTCCTCGACGGCGGCGCCGACCGCGCCGGACCTTTCGATCGGCTCGGTGGGCGCGCCCCACATCCCGTCTCACCTCAAGCCGCCCGAGATGCAGCAGCCGGGCAGCGGGCCCCTTCGCCACAATCCGTTTGCGATCGCGGTGACGGACACGAAGAGCGGAGCGGCGGCCAGCGCGGCCATCTCGATGTGGAAGTCCTGGGGTGGCGACGCTCAGCCCCACACGGCGCCCGACGGCAGCGGCCCCTACTACTTTGCGTCGGGGGTTTCGATCAACTACGCCATCGTGGAGACCAGCGCCGGCTTCCCGGTGATTGTCGTCGGTCCCGAAGTCTCGCTGACGCCCGACGGGTTGAACCTGCTCGGGCATCCGACGCTCGGTGCGTGCGCGACGGGCGGCGGCGCCCCCATCGCGCTGATCGCCGGCGAGGTCGACGGGACGACGCTGAACAACCACTCGGGCCGCTACGATTATGGGCCCTCGGCCACGGCGCAGTCGCTGGAGGTCGCCGCGCAGGTCTTCAACTGCATGGGCATCCGGATCACCGCGACGAAGTACTACGCGCCGAAGTCCTGAGAGCGGACTGGACCGAACGTCAGCGGGCGCGTTGCTTGCGGCGGCGCTCGGCGGGGGCCGGCAACGGCAAGGGGCCCAGCGATTCTCGCAGCTCGGTCAGCGCCGTGGAGGTCCGGGCCTCGATCAATTGATACGCGGCCAGCATCTCGGAGATCAGCGTCAGGCGCCGTCCGTTGCGCGCGTCGGGCGGCAGCGCGCGCAGCGCCTCGACCAGCTCGGGGGCCAGCCCGGTCCCGTGCGCCAGCCGGTCGAGCCCCTGTTCGATCCGCCGGTGATGGGCCAGGCGGCCCAGCGCGCCCAGCTTGTGGCGCCGTTCGACGTGCTGCAGGACGCGCGTCGCCGCCAGGTAGTGGACCGGCGACGGACCGTCGATGAAGTCGCGCAGCGCGCACACGGCCTCGCGGGCCTCGGCGGCTGGCACCGCCCCCAGCACGCGCGACGCCAATCGCAACAACGGCTCGGACAACCGCTCGGCGGTCACCGCGACGCCACCGAGACCATCGGGACCAGCAGCACCTCGATGCGGCGGTTCTTGCGCCGGGCGCCCTCATCGCTGTTGGCGACGCGCGGGTGACCGGCGCCGAAGCCGGCCGCCACGATGCGCCGGCTGTCGAGGCCGGCGCCGATCAGCACGCGCGTGACGGCCAGCGCGCGGGCCGTCGACAGATCCCAGTTCGAGGCGAAGGCGGCGTTGCCGCGCAGCGGGCGATCGTCGGTGTGGCCCCCGACCAGCACCATCTGTCCGGGCTCGGCCTCGAGCAGCGTCTCCAGCTTGGGCCCGATGCGCTCGAGGAAGAGGCGTCCGTCGGGGCGCAGCGCGTCCGAGCCCGAATCGAACAGCAGCTCGCCCTGCAAGATGACCTTGCCCTCTTCGATCTCGATGGTGCCGCTGGGGGCCAGCGCGCGCAGGCGGCGCTCGATGCGGTCCTTGTCGGCGCGCAGCGACTGGATCTCGCGGTCGCCTTCCCGGACGCGCTTCTGCAACGCGTGCTGGGCGCCCAGCGCGACGATGGTCAAGAGCACGAAGGCGGCCAGGGCCAGCACCACCGCGTCGATGAAGGGCGGCCAGACGTTGACGGGAAACAGATCGACGGCGGCGCGGCGGCGCCTCACGAGCCGGTCTCGCGCGCCGAGACCTCGGCCGGCGGCGTGGCGGGCTGACTGGACGCCAGCAGGCGCTCCACGTCCTCGCTGAGGCGGACCAGCTCGTCCAGCACGGCGTTCGGCTGTTCGGGACTGTCGGCGCGCGCCGCCAGCAGCGCGATCTCGGCCGTGAGCCCGCCCAGCTGCGGCCCCAGCTCGGCCAGCGTGGGCAACAGGGCGTCCACCGCGCCGCGCAGCTCGGCGGCCGCCGTGGCCAGCGCTTGCGAGGCCCCCTCGAGCTGCGCGCTCAGGCTGCCGCGCAGCTCGCCCAGCGACGCGACGGCCGCTTCGGTCGACGCGGCGGTGGATTCCAGAGCGCGCGTGGTCGTCGCGGTGAGGGTGGCGAGCGCGGCCGCCGTCTCTTCACGGGCTGCAGTGGCGGCCGTCTCGAACGCCTCGCGCGAAGCCGTCGCCGCCCCCGCCATCGCGTCGCGCGCGGCCGCCGCCGTCTCGGCCACTGTCTCGCGCGAGGTCGCGACCGCCTCGGCCAGCGTCTCACGCGAGGTCGCCGCCGACTGGGCCACCGAGTCGCGCGCCGCCGTCGCCGCCGCCGTCATCACCTCGCGGGAGGCCGTCGCCGCCGCCGTCATCGCCTCGTGAGACGCCGTCGCCGCGGCCGCCATCGCCTCGCGGGAGGCCGTCGCGGCCTCGCCCAGCACCTGGCGGGACTCGGCTGCGGCCGCGATCATGGCGTCGCGCGCGCTGGCCGCCGCCTCCGTCACCGCCTGGCGCGAGGCAGCCGCTGCCGCGGTCATCACCTCGCGGGAGGCCGTCGCCACCTCGGCTGCCGCCTCGCGGGAAGCGGCGGCCGCCGCGGTCAGGGCGTCCCGCGACGTGGACGCGGCGTCGCGAAGCTCTTGCGCCACGCTGTCCGTCGTCCGGCGAAAACCCTCGGTCAGGACCAGGCCCGCCCGCTCCAGCGCCGCGCTCTGCGCGGCGGTGGCGGCATGCATCTCGGTGCGACTCTGCGTCACGAGCCGCTGAACCTCGACGCGCACGACAGCGGCGACCTTCTCGGCGGTGGCCGCCGCGCTGGTCGTCATCGACTCCGCCACCAGGGCGCGAAGCTCGAGCAGCGCGCGCACGGTCCGCTCGGCCGCGCTCTCGCCGGCCGGCCACAGCTCGGGGACCAGCACGTGGCGCGTCCGTTCCTGCAACAGCGCCAGAAGGCGTTCCTGGTGCAACGTCACGTCCCCCTGGACCAGCGTCAGCGCGAGCGTCACCAGGATCGCGACCACGCTGGTCCCGAACGTGACGTGCAGCCCCGCCAGCGGGCCCGCGATCAGCGCCAGCGCGCCCGCGGGGCCGCCGGCCGCCGACGGCAGATCGCCCTTGAGCAGCGGCGTGGCGCGCGCCAGCGTCTCCATCAGCCCGCCGAACGTTCCCACCAGGCCGATGAGCACCGTGGTCGCCACCAGATAGCGGCCCGTGTACCCGCGCTCGGCCTCGGCCGCCGCCGTCGCGTCGGCCAGCAAATCCAGGTCGGGCGAGACGCCGCGCCGGTGAAGCGCGGTCAGCTGCGCGCGCCGCGCCTCGAAGAGGGCGCCCGCCGGCGGCTCCGCGCCCAGCGCCGCGATCTCACGCGCCAGGTACCGCCGCGCGCGCGCCAGGCTGGCAAAGCCGATGGCTGTCACGGCCATGAGCACCACGACCGCCACCGCGCCGACCACCAGCCGCCCGCCGACGTAGGTCACCAGGGCCTGGCCGGCGACGATCAGGCTGGCCGCGCCGATGAGCGCGCCGGTGAGCCAACGCGCGCGCGTCACGCCCACGCCTCGGCGACCTCGTGCAGTGCCTGGCCCAGGTCCAGGAACGGGCGGCCGTCCGGCAGAACGTCCGGCGTGGCGGAGCGCAGCCGCAGGCGCAGCAACGGCGCCAGCCGCCGCTCGAACAGCCGCACCAGCGCGACCGATGCGTCCACCGCGACCAGCCCTTCCAGCGCGATGGCCCGCCGCGCCGCCGGCGAACCCGGACGCGCGCACTCGGCCAGACGCCGGCGCAGCGCGGAGATCTCATCGTCGAGATCGACGTCGATGATCGAGAGAGAGTCCGCTTGGTCCCACTTCTCCCGCGCGCGCCGCAGGCAGGCGGCCAGCGCCGGCTCGGTGCACGACGCCAGCCGCTCGAGCACCCGGGCGATGGCGCGGCGCAGATCGTCCCCGTCGCCGCGACCGGCGGCCCTGGGCTCGACCAGCGCCAGACGCGCCTGCTCCTCCGCGTACGACGTCACCCCCCCGATTCCGCCGGCGGAAAGCCGCTGGGGTGTCGTCACGAGCGGCAGGTCGCGCACCGCCTGGACCAGATTTCGTACAGCGTGCCGTCGAATGGGTCAGCGACAATACCGGGCGGTGATCCCGAGTGTCAACGGGCCGGTTCGAGCGCCCGTTGGCCGCTCGAGCTCAGGAGCAGACACCGATCGCGAGCTCGGGGTTTTCTCCGAGCGCCCGTTGCAAACGGTGTACAGTCGTGTCGTGCCGCTCACATTTTCTGCGAGCACGGCTTTCCGCCGCGAGCTCGAGGAACGCGTCGCGAGCTACTTCCGGGAGAGCAGCAGCAGCCGGCACGGCAGCTGGCGGATGTACGCCAAGACCGTGTTCTTGCTGGCCTGGCTGGGCGCCTCGTACGCCGGGCTGGTCTGGGGCGCCACCAGCTGGCGGCAGGCCGTCCCGCTGGCGATCTCGTTGGCCCTGGCGATGGCCGGCATCGGGTTCAACGTGCAGCACGACGGCAACCACGGCGCGTATTCGCGCCACCCCGCGCTGAACCACGCGGCGGCCCTGTCGCTGAATCTGCTGGGGGGCGACGCCTACTTCTGGCGCTACAAGCACAACATCGCGCACCACACCTATCCCAACATTTCGGGCGCCGACAACGACATCTACATGGGCCGGCTGGCTCGCCTGTCGCCGCACGATCCCCGCTATCCGTTTCACCGCGTGCAGCACATCTACGTCTGGCTGCTGTATTCGCTGCTGGCCGTGAAGTGGCAGCTGGTCGACGACTTCCGATCGATGATCCGCCCGGGCGTCGCCGACACCCGGGTCCCCAGGCCGCGCGGGTGGGACCAGGTCAGCTTCTGGGTCGGGAAGGCCTGCTTCCTGACGTTGGCCTTCGCGATCCCGCTGCTCACCGGCCACCGGCTGGCCGACGTCATCGGCATCTACCTGCTGACCATGGCGGTCCTGGGGCTCACGCTGGCGACGGTGTTTCAGCTCGCCCACTGTGTCGAGGAAGCCACCTTCCCGATTCCGGCCGCTGGCTCGCGCTGCATCGAGCGCGAATGGATGGCGCACCAGATCGAGACCGCCGTGGACTTCGCCCGCGACAATCCGTTTCTCACCTGGTACCTGGGCGGGCTGAACTACCAGATCGAGCACCACCTGTTTCCGAAGATCTGCCACGTGCACTACCCGGCGCTCTCGCCCATCGTGGAAGAGACCTGTCGCAAGCACGGGATCCGTCACCAATCCCACCCGACCATGCGCCGCGCGCTGCGCTCGCACGTGCGCTGGCTGCGGCATCTCGGCTGCCCGACCAGCGTTTAGCCGGCGGTCCCGCGGCCTGAGGCCTTGCCCGGGCGGCCCGTTTCGTGGGACACGAGCGTATGGCTGATAGCGGAGCTGCCGAGTCGCTGGTGCGCGAGCTGTTCGGGATGGCTGGAATTCAGATCGGCGGGCCCGGCCCCGGTGACATCCAGGTCCATGACCAGCGGTTCTACGGGCGCTTGCTGCGGGACGCCTCCCTCGGCGTCGGCGAATCGTACATGGATGGCTGGTGGGACACGGACGCGCTGGACGTCCTGCTCGAGAAGATCATGCGGGCCGGCCTGCGCGAGAAGGTGACGGGCAACCTCCGGCTGCGCCTG
>Ga0070679_100006084_pt1 | contig 11227 bp, 11 predicted proteins | sample KBSC63BmetaG_FD_65652 | JGI IMG/M metagenome (GOLD analysis project Ga0070679, IMG submission 65652) | Corn rhizosphere microbial communities from Kellogg Biological Station, Michigan, USA - KBS C6-3B metaG | ecosystem: Host-associated > Plants > Roots > Rhizosphere | place: USA: Michigan... | reverse complement strand
CCCGGCAATCATCACAATCACTCTCCTCAGGCGCATGACGCAACCGCGCGACGCCGATCGCGCTGCCGCATCGGCGACACCAGCCGTAAGTGCTGTCGTCAAGGCGGCGCATGGCTTGTTCGATGGATGCCAGCCGCAAGCGCGCACGGTGGATCGCCAACCCAGTTTCAGTGGCGTCGAGCCAGTGACCCGCCAACCCTGCCTCAGACTCGGCTACGCCAAGGTGCAGCGACAACAGCGTGATCAGTCGCACTTGGGAACGCCGCCGGTCCTGCAACGCCTCGCGCAACCGAATCCGCTCCAACGCGGTCAGGGCTGGCGGGTCCAGGGTGACGTCCATCGGCCCCTCTCTTGTCTGTGCCGTGCGAGGCCCGGGGCGCCACCCGCCGTCCCCAAGGGGGCGAGGGCCTTCCGCGGGCGCTGGGTCTCGCACGGACATGCTCAGGATCGGGGCCGACGTTGCTCGCGCGATGCGCTCTGAGTGGAGATTGCATGGAGATCTCGCCTGCGCCGCCGACTGCGCAATCGCTATGCTGATCGCGCGGCTCTCAGCCGTTGAGCCGTGCGAACACTCCGAGGAGGTCCTGCGCGGTCACTAGTCCGATGACGTTGCCGCGCCGGTCGACGACAGGGACAGCGTCGACGCCATGGTTGTGCATGATCGCTGCGACCTGCGCTGCGCCGACCTCGGGGAAGACGGTCCGCACGCGGCCAGGTGTGATGTGACCCACCGTTCGGTGCCGCGAGGCAAAGGGCCCATGCGGCCAAGCTTCGGCGAGCGTCCGCTGGTCGATCACTCCCACTGGACGGCGATCGTCGAGAACTACAAAGCGGGTGTCCGGACCCGCTTCCAAGAGTCGCTGCGCTGCGTGCCAAAGAGATTCCTCGGCATCGATCAACCGGACCGGCGATGTCATGAGATCGCCGGCGGTGACTCGTGCCAGGTGAAGAGCCGCGGGCGGCGCCTCAGAGATGGGTCTGTCCGTGGGTGTCTTATCAACCTCGACGGTTCTTGCGCGTTCAAGCGTCGCGGTCATTGCATTCCTCCTTTAGATATTTGCAATCGAGCGGTTCAGGCCAGACGAAAGGCGGGTGCGGCCGGGTTTCGGCAATCGGCTACCGCCGATTCACCTCACCAGTTAGCTGGCGGATCACTTGCGGGAAACGATTGGCGTCCCCATTCATCCACGATGTCGATGCGCTGCCCGACTGGTGAATGTTCGACGGAGGGCCCTTCAAGGTCTCGCGGCGTCACCGGTGAGCGCTGCTGCCGCCGGCCGTCCGCGGTCGCCGTAGTGGGCATCTCAAGCTGCACTTCTGAGTTGTTGCAGCCAGCGACGTAGCCGGGATCCGTCCCGTCGGTTGGTCGTCACGGGCCGGTCCGCGGCCTCATCGTTTTCCGCGAAGCCGGGGCGGAGGGTGGCCAGGATTCGGACGCGGTAGCGGCCAGCCGGCGCCTCAACGGAGACGGTCTCGCCTACCGCTCGGCCCAGCAGGGCGCTGGCCAGCGGTGACTCAACCGAGATCCGCACCTCATCCAGGGGAGCCTCAAGTGGATGAACAAGGCGGAAACGTTCCACCCTTCGGCGTCCCCTGTGGCGAGGAAATTCGACCGTGACGAGATCCCCGAGGTCTACTGTCCAGCGATCTGTCTCCTCAGGGACGTCAGCGGCCTCGCGCAGGGTCGTCTCGACCGCGACGAGTTGGGCGAACGCGCGGTCGAGATCCGTCCGCGGCGACCAGTCCTTCACATGACCGTCCACCACGGCGGAGCGCAGAGTGGGAATCGTGTGGTCGCGCAGCAGACCAGCCCGTTCCTCCAAAAGCACGCGACCTTCGGGTGTCAGCATCGGCTGCTGGAATCTCTCAGCGCGGCCGTTCGATTGCTGGCGCCCGGCCGCCTGATCTTCCCAACCGCGCGACGGCGGGGCTGAGGTCAAGGTGGGCGCACTCATCAGTTGGTCTCCTGTCCCGCGTCGCGACGACCGCGTCTGCCAATCGGTTACACATCCACCATGCCGCCACGGCGCGAGAACCGTAAGGCTGCGCAGCAGCCATCATTTGCCGGCTTGCTTGCCGGGTTCCGGCAACTAGAAGTGGCGGCCTCGTGAAGAAAGTGTCTTGGTGGAGGTCGACCCGCCACCGCCTCGAATACGTCACTCGACTCGGAGTCGCGAGCAGAGGGCGCGATGCCAGAGCACCGGTTATGACGGAGTGGCCGCCCCAGCACCACCCAAAAGGGACGGCGAGGACCCCCGTCCCTCCGAACGCTCATGGCGTCGGATCCCCTGGCGCCTGTCAGATGCCCGCCCGCCGGGCATGCCGGAGGCGGTAGGGCCGATGTCGCTTTTGCCCGCCTCACGACGTGAGCCACCGGCGGTGCTCGTCCATAACGGTATTTCGCGGGCTACTCGCGAGATCCTCGAAACCGAGGGCTGCCGTGTTCTGGCCGAGTGTTCGGAGCAGCGGTGCAACCTGCTGACAACAGGACGGTCGCGGCTGGAGCAGCTCGTAGAGGCGCCGCTCCAAGAGGAGACGCTCCATGCCGGGGCACATCTACCGCGCGGCCGGTCTGCCCACCTCGGGCAAGCAAGAAGGGAGCGGTCATGCCTTCGGGAACGACGCGTCACCAGATCACACCTGATGAGGTCGCAGTGGCTCTGGATGGTCCGGTCCCAGAGCGGATGCGGTCTATCGCCCAGCAAAAGGTGTCCAGCGCGACCAGGCTCTCCGGCCGGGACATCCTCGAGGCCAGCATCACCCTGCGTGAGCTCAGCAACCGCTCAAGCCCCGAACCTAGCCGCGCAGAGGTCATGCTGCGCATTCCGCGCGCGATTGTGCGTGCGCAGGCCGACGGGAGCACCCCGAAGGAAGCGCTCGATCTCGCCGTCGCTCGGATCGAGCGGCGGATCGTGGATCAGATCAATCGCTGGGACGATCGTTCTCGTTGGATCCGGGCGACCAGCCAGCAACAACGCGCCCTGACTGAACCTGAGGCCCCGCGGCCCATGGCAGACCCATCCGTCGACGAACGCCAGGTAGTGCGCCGCAAGACCTTCGCCATCACTCCGGCCACAGTGGACGAAGCGGCCTTTGACATGCAGGCCCTGGACCATGACTTCTATCTGTTCAACGCCGCAGGGAGCGGTAGGCCTGCCCTCATCTATCGCGGGAGCGAGGGGGCTTTCCATGTTGCAGGTCTCCCCGACGACGCCGTGCTTCCCGACGGGGTGCAGGCAGACACCGGCCCCCCAAGTCTTGACGAGGCCGGCGCCCGGCGACGCCTAGACGACGGCGGAGAACCCTTCGTTTTCTTCATTGACGTCGAAACAAAGCAGGGCAACGTCTTGTACCGCCGGCGGGACGGAAACTACGGGTTGATCACCTCGACATGACTGCGGAGGGACCGCCGACTCTGGACGAGCGGGCAGAAGCTCCGTCCGAACAGAATGCCGTCCTGCCACCTGGCCTGGACGAGGAGCGGCTCGACATCGTCGATGAGTGGGGGTTGCAGTCGTTCCCGGCAAGCGACCCGCCGGCCAACTGGTAGCTGGGCGGACAGACCGGGCTAGCGTCCGGGGAGGAGGCTGGCATGTCGGGGATGCAGTTTGGGGTCTTCACCGTCGGCGACGTGACGACCGACCCGACAACCGGCAGGACGCCGAGCGAGGCGGAGCGAATCAAAGCGACGGTCCGAATCGCGTTGAAGGCCGAGGAGATCGGTCTCGATGTCTTTGCCACGGGCGAACACCACAATCCACCGTTCGTGCCGTCGTCGCCCACGACGCTCCTCGGGTACATCGCGGCCCGGACGGAGCGGCTCATTCTCTCGACCTCTACCACATTGATCACGACCAACGATCCTGTGAAGATTGCCGAAGACTTCTCCGTGCTGCAGCACCTCTCTGACGGTCGCGTCGACCTGATGCTCGGCCGAGGAAACACCGGGCCGGTGTATCCGTGGTTCGGGCAGGACATCCGCGCGGCAGTGCCCTTGACCGTGGAGCACTACACGTTGCTTCGCCGGTTGTGGCGGGAGGAGGTCGTCGACTGGGAAGGTGAATACCGCACCCCTCTCCACGGTTTCACCCTTGCCCCCAGGCCGCTGAACGGGATAGCGCCGTTCGTTTGGCATGGCTCGATCCGTACGCCGGAAATCGCCGAGCTCGCTGCCCACTTCGGCGACGGCTTCTTCGCCAACCACATCTTCTGGCCGCCGTCGCACACCCGACGTTTGGTCCAGCTCTACCGGCAGCGGTTCGAGCACTACGGACACGGCAGTGCCGACCAGGCCATCGTGGGCCTCGGAGGGCAGGTGTTCATGCGGCGCAACAGCCAGGACGCGGTCAGGGAGTTCAGGCCCTACTTCGACCACGCCCCGGTCTACGGAAACGGCCCGCCCTTGGAGGAGTTCACCGCCCAGACTCCGCTCACGGTCGGCTCCCCCCAGGAGGTCATCGACAGGACGCTGAGCTTCCGCGAGTACGCCGGCGACTACCAGCGGCAGCTGTTTCTCATCGATCACGCCGGCCTGCCGGTCAAGACGGTGCTCGAGCAGCTCGACCTGCTCGGCGAGGAGGTGGTACCCGTGCTGCGCAAGGAGTTCCAGATCGGCCGACCGGACCATGTCCCCGACCCCCCGACACACGAGTCTCTGGTGGCGGGGCAACAGAGATGACCGCGCTTGTCGTCGTCAGCGGTGGGATCCGCGAGTCGTCGTCTACACGGCTGCTCGCCGATCAGATCGAGGCAGCGGTCCGCGTCGAGCTGGCCCGCGCAAACTCTCCTGCCGCCACCTCCGTCATCGAACTCCGGCCCCTCGGTCGCGCCGTCATGGATGCGATGCTCAGCGGTCTCGTCAGCACAGACTTGGCTGCCGCGTTTCAACTGCTGGCTGAGGCCGACGGCCTGATCGCGGTCACGCCCGCGTTCAATGCGTCTTTCAGTGGCCTGTTCAAGTCGTTCTTCGACGTGCTCCCCGAAGAGGCACTGTCCGGGATGCCGGTGCTCATCGCGGCAACCGGTGGCACAGAGCGTCATTCGCTCGTTCTGGAGCACGCACTACGTCCGATGTTCTCCTACCTTCACGCGGTCGTGTCTCCGACCGGGGTGTACGCCGCTACCACCGACTTCGGCAGCCAGGCAGGCCTAACGGATCGCATCAGCAAGGCAGCCAGCGACTTCAGTCGTCTTCTGCAGGCATGCGGACCGCGTAAGCGACGCGACGTGTTCGCAGAGGAGGTCGGTGAGATGACACGCCTGCTGGCGTCGACAGAGCAGGGCAACGCCTACGGGCCATCGGATCCAGCGGGATAAGTCTCGAGTGGTTCGTCGCCGTCTTTCCACCCGTTGAGCACGGGGGCGAGGGCGCGCCAGGCTTCCTCGGTTTCCCGCGCTGTGACAGCGTAGCGACGAGTGCCGTTGAGGATGTCTTGGAGCACGAGACCCGAGCGGCAACTCGACCGGACCCAGAAACAGGTCACGCCGTCGAGGTGCCGTCCAACACGCCCACCCCTCGGCGAAGTCACGAATGGCTTCGCCGCCTTCGTGGCTTGGTCGCTCGGAAGGGGGGCGACGTGCGGGGTGCGGGCTGAGGCGTGCCTTGGGTGACGGCTTGCGGACCTGAATGTGAGGAGGTGCGCGGGGCCGCGGGCCGGGAACCTCCAAAGCGTGGCTTCGTCGGTCGCAGTCGCGCTTGCCGGTCTCGCGGCCGTCGTTGCGCTCAACGTCGCGGCGCGTCGAGTCGGACTTCCGGCGGCTGTGCTGCTCGTGCTCGGCGGCCTGCTCTATGCGGTGCTGCCGGGGCCGAACCTGACGCTGCAGCCTTCGGTCGTGCTCGACGTTGTCATCCCGCCGTTGCTGTACGCCGCCGCCGTCAACTCGAGTGCCATCGGGCTGCGGCGCAATGCCCGCGCCGTCCTCAGCCTGTCGGTGGGTCTCGTTCTCGCCACCGCACTCGTCGTCGGCGCCGTTCTGCACGCCGCCGTGCCCACCATTCCCATGTCGTTGGCGGTCGCCCTCGGCGCCGCCATCGCGCCACCCGACCCGGTCGCCGCTCTCGCCATCGGCCGGCCCGCAGGCCTCTCACCGCGGCTCATCACCGTCGTGGAGGGAGAAGGGCTGCTCAACGACGCGACCGCGCTGACACTGTTCGAGCTAGCGGTTGCGGCGGCGGTCGGAGGCTCGTTCTCCCTCTCAGACGCAATCGGCCACTTCGCCCTGGCTGCCATCGGTGGTGTCGCCGCGGGTCTCGCGTCCGCGGTCGTCATCGCCTGGCTCCGCCGGCACGTCACCGACTCGCTCAGTGACAACGCGCTGTCGATCGCCACTCCATTCGCCGCCTATCTACTCGCGCACAGTTTCGGCGGCTCCGGCGTCCTGGCGGTCGTCATAGCGGGACTCTGGTTCGCCCACCGCGGCCCCGCCATCGGACGCGGAGACTCACGTCTCCAAGCCCGCCCTGTCTGGGGGCTGATCGAGTACCTGCTCGAGGGATTCGTCTTCCTCTTGATCGGCCAGCAGTTCCCGTCGGTGATTCGCAACCTCCCCACCTACAGCAGCGGGACGATCGCTCTGGCCTCGACGGCCACCGTGGTCGTCATGCTCATCCTGCGACCGCTGTGGCTGGTGGCCAGCGAACTGCTCCCCGCCCGCCTGCACACGCGGCTCGGTGCCGAGAGTGGAAAGAGCCACGAACATCTGTCCGTTCGCGACGTGCTCGCGCTGAGCTGGTCTGGCACCCGTGGCGTAATCACACTCGCCGCAGCCTTCTCGTTGCCCTTGCGTCTTGAGAACGGGACCGCGCTGCCCGGACGCGACCTCCTTCTGTTCTGCGCCTACCTCGCCGTGCTGGTCACCCTGGTCGGACAGGGACTCACCTTCGCGCCACTCCTGCACGGGCTCGGCTTTCGCGACAGCGGTTCGGGTGAAGCTCTCCTGCGCAACCAGGCGCGAGCGGCAGCCGTCCGGGCTGCGCTGACCCATCTCGACGAACTGAGCGCACGCGACGAGGTGCCCGACGACATCGTCGCGCCGCTGAAACGCTCCGCGTCGCTGCGCCTGGACCGTTATGCGCGCCGCGCGGAGCAGCTGTCCAGCGCCGAAGATGCCACAACGAACGGCGACAACTCATATCTCGTTGGCGCCCGCGTTCGGCGTTCGATGATCGCCGCCGAACGAGACGAGCTGCTGCAATGGCGGGACACCGGTCGGTTGTCCGACCGGAGCCTGCGCATCTTGCAGCGCGAGCTCGACCACGAAGAAGGACTACTACCTCCCGGGTAGGGAACTTCGCCTACGCTCGATCTGTGACGGTGCCAGCGTGACGCACGAACCGCTGCTGTTGCTGGTGCTGGACTTGACCGGCACGTTTGCGTTCGCGCTCAATGGTGCGCTGACCGCAATGCGAACCGTTCGACTCGACATCGTTGGCGTCGTCACCCTCGGCATGATCACCGCGATAGGTGGCGGCATCGTCCGCGACGTACTCATCGACTCGCTGCCGCCCGCCACATTTCGGGACTGGCGCTATCTGGCCGTCGCGGCCGGCGGCAGTGTGCTCGTGTTCGCGCTCGGCCGATGGCTGCGAGCATTCATGCTTCCCATCACGGTGTTGGATGCTGTCGGATTGAGCCTGTTCGCCGTCACCGGAGCTAGCAAGGCGCTGAATTCCGGTGTCGGCGTCGGCGCGGCAATCATCCTGGGGACGATCACCGGGGTCGGCGGGGGAACAATCCGCGACGTGCTGATCCGCCAAGTCCCGACCGTCCTCACGAGCGGGCTGTACGCGATCCCCGCTTTCGTGGCCGCGGCTATCACCGTTGGGACTGAGCGCGCGGGCGTTTATGGAACGCCCGCGGCGGTCGGAGCCGCGATCGCATGCTTCGCCATCCGGATGGTCGGCGTTCGCTTCGGTCTCAACGCCCCCCGCGCGCCGGCGCCGGGGGCAGCTGGCGAGTAGTCGGCGGCTGTGCGAGGTGGTAGAGGCTAGCCGCCGAGCCACGCCATGGCCGCGACCACCATCGCCTGGGTGCCGGTATTAAGTGTTGGCTCGATGACCGGGGCAAACTGCGCTGAGTGGTTCACCGGGATGTCCTGCGCGACGCGGCCCGCCTGCTCGGCCTTACGATACGTGTCCGGGTCGATGCAGCCCACGCCCCAATAGCTGTAGGGAACGCCGAGGGCCCGCGGAATGTCACTGAAGTCCTCACTTGCTGTCTGCAGTTTCATTGTCACCGCGCGATCGCCGAAGAAGTCGGTGAACGCCGCCGCTACCTTGCCGGTGCTAGCTGGATCGTTCTCGGTCAGCGGGAACCGGTCGAACAGCTCGAACTCGGGCTCCTTTGGACTGCCGGACGCCTCACACTCCGCCGTCACGATCCGGCGGATCGAGTCCAACACCGTCTTGCGGGTTTCTTCGCTGTAGGTGCGCACGTTGAGCTGAAGGACAGCGTGGTCGGGAATGACGTTGCTCTTCGTCCCCGCCTGCAAACTGCCGACGGTGAGGACCGCCGTCTCGCTTGGCGGCGTCACCCGCGACACGATCGTCTGCAAGCGCATCACGATCATGGCCGCGAGCACGACCGGGTCGACGGTGGCCTGCGGCATTGAGCCGTGCCCGCCGCGGCCGTGCACCGTGACCCGCATGCTGTCCGCTGCCGACAACACCGGCCCGGCATGAGTCCCGACCAGGCCGGCCGGGACGGGCAGAATGTGCTGGGCGAACGCGACGTCGGGCTTCGGAATCAACTTCTCGAGGTCGTCGTCGAGCATGCCGCGGGCGCCGTCGCCGGTCTCTTCGGCTGGTTGGAACAGTGCGATCAACGTGCCGTGCCAGTCGTCCCTGCCGCCTGCCAGCAAAGTCGCAGCACCGGCCAGGCAGGCGACGTGCATGTCATGACCGCAGGCGTGCATGACCGGAACCTGCCCGTCGCCTGAATCCGCGGTGACGGAGCTTGCATAGGGGAGCCCCGTTGATTCTTGTACTGGAAGCGCGTCCATGTCCGCACGGAGCAGAACCTTCGGGCCATCGCCGTTGTGCAAGACGCCGACGACACCAGTCCCGCCGATGTCGGTGTGCACCTCGAAGCCCGCGCTCCTGAGCCGGCCTGTCACTAACCCCGCCGTGCGCCGTTCCTGATGCGACAGCTCCGGATGCTGGTGGAGATCGCGGTACAGATCTTCCTGCCAGGGACGCACCTCGCCTTGGCTTGCAAGCACCTTCGACGCAGCAGTCATGGCCTACCTCCGATGTGATCCTGCCCAGCCAGCTCCTCGCATAGCCATGGACGCCGCCACCGCAAGCGAAATGCGGCCCAGCATCGGCCTCAGCTCCCGAAGCTGGGCGAGGCTGGCACCTGTGGTCGGGCAGCACGTTCTCTCTCCGGTTGGGCTTCCGGGACGGCCCACATGATGGAGATCAAAGCGACGACGCACATCAGGGCGTTGAACAGCAGCGCGAGCCCACCGCCGAAACGCATGGCGATGTTGTCCTGACGACCCCAGAAGATGTGCGGGACAAGGTCCGCGGGGACGTGTTCGGCTGCCGTATAGACGGCGTACGACAGTGCCACTCCGAAGGCGGAACCGAGGGATGACGCCATCTTGTAGATGCCAGCCGCCGCTCCGGCCTTGTCGTTCGGCACGCTGGACATGGCCGCGTCCGTTGACGGTGTCGCGTAGAAGCCGAGACCGATCCCATAGAGGGTGAACCCGATAACGGAGACCACCGCGTACTGTTCGATGAGCAGGAACGTTAACGACGTGAGCAGGATGCCCACAGTGGTGATCGCCGTGCCCCACAACATGGGTCGCTTCGGGCCAAACAGCTGCAGCAACTTCTCTCCTACTCGGATCGTCGCCACGATCGCAACGAGGTAGCCCACCGTGAGCAGGCCCGACTGAAGCGATGACCAACCGGCCGCCCGCTGCACCAGACCCAGCGCGACGACCAACGTCCCTGCGGAGCCGTTGAGTAGGAAGTTGGACAACGTCGCTCCGGAGAACGTCTTGTTGTCGAAGATTGTCAGGTCGACGAACGGCTGAGCCATCCGCGTCTCGATCCGGAAGAACGCCAGAACGAAGACGGCGAACGCAGCCGCGGCAGCAAGCGATGCACCGGAGAACCAGCCGACCTTCGGCCCTTGCGAGATGAAGATGTTAATCGCCAGCATCGCCGCAACAAACGTGAGCAATCCCGACCAGTCAAAGCCACGCTGCGTGCTAGCAGTAGCCGCTGTCGTTACGGGCGTGTCCCTGGTCAAATACAAGGCGGCAAGGGATACGACGATCGAGATCCAGAAGATCGACCGCCAACCCAGCACCGACGCAGCCATCAGGCCACCGAACAACGAACAGAACCCTGAACCGCCCCACGACCCGATCGACCAGTAGGACAGCGCGCGTTCCCGCCCTCGGCCGTCGTAGAACTCCTTGATCAACGCAAGCGACGAGGGCATCACGCATGCCGCCGACAGTCCCTGCACGACGCGGCCAGCCATGATCATCGTCGCGGTGAGCGACCCCTGTTTCGCAGGACTCAAGACGACGAGCAGTGACCCGACGATGGACAACACGATGCCTGCCCGGAACACTCGCGCGCGTCCGACTCGGTCGGCTAAACCGCCGAATACGACGATGAACAGTCCCGACATGAGCGCAGTAACCGAAACCGCGAGATTCGCGACTGTCGGATCGAGCCCGAGTGACCCCTGGATGCCGGGGATCACGTTGAGCAGGGTCTGGGCAAACAGCCAGAACGTGATCACGGCCAGAACGACACCGATCAGCCATCCGTCAGTCGGCCGCCACGCCGGGAGGCTCTGTTCACGCACTCGCCCCGCACCTCCTAGCGCTCATGTAGACCTATGTCGGTGCCGATCGGTCCAGCGGATCTAGTGACGAGCGCGGCTTGTTACTCCTCCCCTGATCGCCGGCGAGGATCGTCGATACGGTCGATCGGCCGATCCGGGCGGGTACGCACCGGGGACACCCGAATCCGGAGCCGGTCGCCGTCAGCGGTGAACCCTCCGTTGAGATGGCTGTTGTCGCAAAACGGCTTGTTGTTCGAAAGCCCGCACCGGCACAACGTCGCGCGCGGCAACGACTCGACCGAGCCGTCAGCATGGGTGATTTTGACCTCGCCGCGGATCAGCAGCGGCCCATCGCGCAAGGGGGTGACCGTCGGCGGCTTTGGCGGTCTTTCGTCGGCGCCGTCGTCGAGTCGACG
>Ga0070679_100006083_pt1 | contig 11228 bp, 9 predicted proteins | sample KBSC63BmetaG_FD_65652 | JGI IMG/M metagenome (GOLD analysis project Ga0070679, IMG submission 65652) | Corn rhizosphere microbial communities from Kellogg Biological Station, Michigan, USA - KBS C6-3B metaG | ecosystem: Host-associated > Plants > Roots > Rhizosphere | place: USA: Michigan... | reverse complement strand
ATGCTGCGTCAGGAACTCGATCAGCCACGGCTGGTAGTTCTTCAACCGGAAGAAATAGTTGGCCTCGGTGATCTCCGTGACTTCGCCAAAAATCTCGGGCCACGCGCCGTCGGGCAAGCGGTCCTTCTCCTGCAGAAACTGCTCCTGCCGCGTCGAATAGAACCCGCGGTACTCGGCCTGATAAATTTCGCCCTTGTCGAAGAGTTGCTGCAACACCGCCCGCACGACGCGCTTGTGCCGGTCTTCCGTGGTGCGAATGAAATCGTCGTTGGAAATTTCGAGGCGCGTCAGCAGTTGCCGGAACTCCGCGCTGACCTTGTCCGCGAATTCGAGCGGGGCGATCCCGAGCTTGCGGGCGCTCGCCTGCACCTTTTGGCCATGTTCATCCGTGCCCGTGAGGAAGTAAACCCGATCGCCCATTTGCCGGCGAAAGCGAGAGATGACGTCCGTGAGCACCTTCTCGTACGCGTGACCGAGATGCGGCGATCCGTTCACGTAGTCGATGGCGGTCGTGATGTAGAAGGACTTCATGGGCAAGCCCGCCAACAAAAAGGCGCACGCCCAAAATGTCGAACCCTCAGGTAGACGCGCCCGACGCGGCTCGCGCCCCGACCTGCTGCCGCGGAGCCGCGGCTTTCGAACCTTGGCCGATCGCGCCCGACCTGCCGCCGCCGAGGTAAAATTTATCCGGGCCGGGCTTCGCAGTACGCAACTTCAGGAAGACAGAAGACTCGCCAATCGGGTAAAGATTGCGACGCTTGCGCCGTGGTTAGTCTCATGCGCCGAAACCTGTATTTGCTATTGCTCGGCGCGCTTTCCGGCGCGCTTTTTGGTCAGCCGACCAATGCTCCGATTTTACCGCTGGATGACCTGAAGGCGGGCCAGCGCGGCGAGGTTTGGACCGTGTTCCGTGGCACGAAAGCCGAGCCATTCACCGTCGAAGTGACGGGCGTTCTGCGCAACGCGCTCGGGCCGGGCAAATCGTTGATCTTGTGCCAGCTCACCGACCCGCGAGTGCAACTCATGGGCGCCGTGGCCGGCATGAGCGGCAGTCCGCTCTACATCGACGGCAAGCTCGCCGGCGCACTGAGCTATCAATTGCAGCGCTTCGAAACGGTGCGGTACGCCGGGTTCACGCCCGCGGCTGATCTCGTCGAGGTGAAAGACCGAGCCGAGCGCGAAGGCGCCAATTTCGCGGGGCCCGACACCGGCGGCGCGCTACCCCCGGCAGGTTCGATGTATCAGGCGCTGCAGCCGGTGTTCACGCTCGGCGGATTGAGCCCGGTGGTGGCGGATCTCTTTGCCTCGCGCTTCACCGCCCTCGGGTTGAGCACGGTCGCGCTCGGCGGCAGCACGCAGTCCGGCACGACCGGCGATGCCGCCTCGGCCAAGTTGCAGTCTGGCGATGCGACGTCCGCGCCGACGAAGCTCGCGCCCGGCGATGCGGTCTCGGTCGCGCTGGCGATCGGCGACATCACGCTTGCCGGCACCGGCACCGTCTCGCACGTCGCGGGGAATCGGATCACGGCGTTCGGCCATCCGATGCTCTCGCTCGGCAATGTCGCGCTGCCGATGTGCGCGGCCGACATCGTCGCCATCCTGCCCTCCAATCTGCAATCGATGAAGATGGCGAACACCGGCGCCGTCATCGGCACGATCACGCAAGATCGGCTCTCCGCCATCTCCGGCCAACTCGGGCCCGGCCCCGAAATGGTTGCCGTGGAAGTGACCGTGGCGACGAGCAAGACCGAGCACCACACCCTGCATTTTTCGGTCGCGCGGCAGCAGCAGTTGACGCCCACGCTCGTGGCCGCCGGGGTCAGCCAGGCGATTCTCGGCTCGAACGACGCCGGGCTCGCCAATGGATTCAAGCTGTCGAGCGATGTGGAATTTCCCGCCTCCCAGCGCCTCGCCTTTCAAACGCTGTACTCCGGCCCGCAGGGTTTCACGCAGGGCCTGAACGAATTTGTCCAGAGCCTCGCGGCCAATCTGCAAAACCCGTACGCGAAAACGTTTCCGGAAAAGGTTTCGTTCACGGTCGAACCGCTGGTGGACAACCCGGCGGTGACGCTCGACTTGTTTCAATTGTCACGCCGCAGCGCCCGCCCGGGCGACACGATCCAGGCGACGGTGGCCTATCGCGACTGGCAGGGTGACGAACACCGCCAGACGGTAGATGTGCCCATCGACCCGGCGTGGGCGGGCAAGCACATCGAAGTCGTGCTGGCGCCGGGCCGCGCCATGGACGAAATGACCGGGCGGCCGCGCACCATCTCCGCGTCCGAACTGCGCAGTTTCGGCGCCTACATTTCGGCCATGAAGGACGATCGTCCGAGCGATGGCGTGTGTGTCGCCGTGGTCGAGCGAACCTCCCTATTCAGCGACCAGACCGTCACCACGCCCGAGGCGCCCGGCTCGATTGAACGCATCGCGCGCGGCTCGGACGAAGCGCGGTTCCACAAACGCAACGCGGTGGTGTCGCTGTGGGAAACGCATTTGCTCGAGGGCAAGTTGCTCAACACCGTCGTGCGTCGGCCGCTGCAAGTCGTCGACTGATCGAGGCCGCCCGGGGAAGCGAAAAGTCGTCGCGCCGGCGCGGCTTGAGCCGCAATGAAGTCAGCTTCGGCTCATCGCGGGCGGCCGTGCGCGCCGCCTTGCGTTTCGGCGACGTTCGCGTCCGTGTAATTACCGTGTCACGCCGCTCTCTGCTGTCGCTGTTTCTGGCCGCCTGCTGCGCCGCCACTGTCCTGGCCGACCCGCTCTCGAAGAAAGTGGACGTCGACTTTTTCCGCGATGCGCCAAGTCGCAACCTGAAGGGATTGGCCACCCGGTCCGACGGGCGACTCGTGGCCGGACCGCGCTTCGCGGAATTCACCGCGCCCTCGCCGGCGGACATCTTGTGGTGCATCGAGCCGACCAACGATCCGTCGCGCTTCCTCGTCGGCACCGGGTCCGACGGGCGAATCGTCGAGATCACGTTCAATCCCAACAACGCCACGTATGGCGCGAAGGATGTCGTCAAACTCGACGACCCGCAGGTCTTTGCGCTCAAGCGGCTGCCGGACGGCACGATCGTGGCCGGCACGTCGCCGCAGGGAGCGCTCTACGCGGTGCGCGACGGCAAGGTGATTGCGAAGGTGCTGCTGCCCGTCGATTCGATCTTCGACCTGCTCGCGATCGACAATCACACGGTGCTGGCGGCGACCGGCAACCCCGGTCGGATCTACCGTGTGGACGTGCGCAAATTCGCGACGGTCGGCGTCGTGGCTGACAAGATCACGGATGCGAAAATTCTGGCGGACCGCGGCATTTCGGTGTTCGGCGAAATTCGCGACCGCAATGTTCGGCGGCTCGCCGCGTGCCGGGACGGCCACATCGTCGCGGGGTCGTCGCCGAAAGGAAACATCTATAGCTTTCCCGCGGCCGGCGGAGCTCCGATCATCCTGCAGGAAAATCACGACGCGGAAGTCACCGACCTCTTGCCGCAGAACAACGGCGATCTCTACGCCGCGGTCGTATTCTCAGGCAGCACCGGCGAATCGCGCGTGTCGGGCAGCCGCGCGCCGGCAAATGCTTCCGCCAAGGATCATGACCACGACTCCGACAGCGGGGCGCGGCCGACCTCGCCGATCGAAAAATTCACGGGCCGCACCGCGCTCGTCTGGTTTCCCGCGCAGGGCTTCCCGGAGACTTTGGTGACGCGCACCGGCGTCGCGGTGTATCGGTTGTTCCGGCACGGCGATACCCTCCTGATGGCGGGTGGCGATGCCGGCGATCTGGTCGGCTACGACCTCAGCCAGAAATTATCTCTCACGTTCCCCGGCAGCATCTCGGCACAACTCAGCGGCGTCATTCCCGTTGACCGCACCGGCGACAAGTTTCTGCTGCTGCGCAACAACGCCCCCGGGCTCGCGCTGCTCGATTTCTCGGCCGCGGGTCCGCGCGAGGCGGAGACACGCCGCCTCGATCTTTCCACGCCGGCGGAACTCGGCGCCGTTCGCTTCAATCGCCTGCGCAACATCGATCCGGCGGCGGTGACCGTCGAGGTGCGCGTCAACAACGGCTTGGACGAAGTCGAGGGCTGGGGCCCGTGGACGAAGATGAAACTGGACGACGACGGCGGCTGGCGCGCGCCGAATCTCCGGGGACGCAGCGCCAAGCTGCGCATCACCCTGCGGAGCGCGGCGAAGACGAACGCGGTGGCGACCCGCGACGCCGATCTGCCGCAGCTCGATCGCGCGGCGTTATACATCTTGCCGCAAAATCGCCGGCCGATTCTGCAGGACTTTCGCGTCTTGACGCCAGGTTACGGGATCGTGCCGGCGCTCGAACCGGCGGTCTCGCCCGTCGTCACCGTGAATCAACTGCTGCAGCCGCGCGACGACGATAAGCGCAAGAGCGGCTTTAGCAGTTCGCAGATCGTGCCGCAGCCCGGCACGCAGCTCGTGCTTTGGACCGTCAATGATCCCGACGGCGACGCGTTCACCTGCACGTTTTCGCTGCGACGCGAAGGAGATGCGACGTGGACGGACGTCGTCACGCAGACGCACGACCCGTTCGCGCAGTTCGACACCGGGCACATGCCGGAAGGCATTTACTTCACCCGGCTGGTCGCCACGGAGACGGAGCCGCGGCCGGCGGACCAGCGCCTGACGCAGACCTTCGAAACGGACGACTTGATGATCGACCATACGCCGCCGGAGCTCGTGGAAGCGACGGCGAAGCGGTCCGGAAACGCCGTCGTCGTAACCGTGCACGGCCGCGACCGACTGTCGCTTTTGGACAGCATCGACGTGACGTTCAGCAACGGGGTGCACGAAACAGTCGAGCAGCCGGTCGATGGTGTGCGCGACGGCCGCGAGGAGACCTTCGCGCTCGATTTGCCGCTGGCGCAGGTGTCGAACGCGACATCGGTTGAAGTGATTCTCTACGACGCCGCCGGCAACAGCAGCGCACGCCGGCTGACCTGGGACAACGCCAAGCCGGCCAAGTAAGCGGCGGACCTGGCGGCGGGCGCGCTGTCGTCCGCCGACGCGACCGCGAACGCGGCGGCCCAGAGGCGCGTCACGCGCGCGGGTGAGCTTTCGCGTAAATTTCCTTCAGCCGCGCGACGCTCACATGGGTATACACCTGCGTGGTCGCGAGCTGGGCATGGCCGAGCAGTTCCTGCACGAGCCGCAGATCGGCGCCGGCATTGAGGAGGTGCGTCGCGTAGCTATGCCGCAACTTGTGCGGCGTCAGGTCGTGCGGCAGTCCGGCGAGTGCGAGGTACCGCTTGAGCATCAACTGCACCGCGCGCGGGATCATCGGCGAACCGTTGGGATTCGTGAGGACCCGGCTGCCCGGACTCGTCGCGGGCGCGAATTCATCGCGGTACTTCCGCAACACGGCGATCGCGATGCGGCCGAGCGGGCAGAGCCGCTCCTTGCGGCCCTTGCCGAGCACGCGCGCGACGCCGCTATCGAAGTCGATCTGCCCATACGTCAGCGACGTCACCTCGCTGACGCGCAATCCGCCGCCGTAAAGCAGTTCCATCGCCAGCCGATCACGCCACGCGATGGCCGGGGATAGCGCCTCGTTCTCCAGCAAGCGCTGCGGCCCCGCGAGCAACAGCTTCATTTGCTCTTCGGTGAGGAATTTCGGCAGCCGTTTTTCGAGCTTCGGCAAGGGCAGCGCAGCGAAGGGGTCACGGGCCAGCGTGCCGCGGCGCAGCCAGAAACGGAAGAAGGCGCGCAAACCTGACACGTGATTATGCAGCGTGCGCCGTTCGAAGCGGCGCTGCGCTTCAATGACGAAGTCGCGCGCCTCGCGCGGCGTGAATGCGCCGAAGTCCGCCGCGCGGTCGCCCACCAGCGTGCGGCGCCAGCAATAGAAATCCACGAACGCCTGCCGGTAGTTGCGCACCGTGTACGCCGAGTAGCGTCGCTCATCCGCCAGGAATGCCTCGAACGGCCGCCACCAGGTCGCATCGACCGCGGCGGGGACAACAGGCTCGGCGGCGGCAGCCATGGCACGAGCCGGCGCTCAGCCCGCCTTGGCGCCCGAACGGGCCGCCTGCGCTTCGACGGCGGCCATGACGCCGGTCGCATGCAGCCGCAGCGCACCCTCGGGATCGAGGCCCTTCGTGCGCGCGGCGGCGGTCAGCTCAAAAAGCATTTTGCCGAGGGCCGCCTCATCGAGTTGGGCGCCGAGTGCATCGACCTGAGCCACATCGACCGCCCCGTTCGTGGGAAGCTGCTTTTTTTGGATCTGCTTCCACACCGCTTCGGCGAACATCAGGGCGGGCAGCCGCGGCGGCAGCGCCTTGAACAGACCGGTGGAGACGGGGCCGTTCTTTTTTTCCGTCGCCTTGATCTCCTCCCATTTCGCGATCACCTGGTCCGAAGTATCCAGCTTGCCGGTACCAAAGACATGCGGGTGCCGCCGGATGAGCTTGTCGTTGATCTCCTGGGCGACGTCGTCGAACGTAAACTCGCCTTTTTCGGCCGCGATCTGGGCATGAAACACGACCTGGATAAGGACGTCGCCGAGTTCCTCGCGCATGTGCGGGTAATCGCCGCGGTCGATCGTCTCGATCAGCTCGCTCACCTCATCGATCAGGCATCGCACGAGCGACTCGTGCGTTTGCTCCCGGTCCCACGGGCAGCCATCGGGAGCGCGCAACCGCGCCATCGTCTGCCGGAGTTCATCAATCGCGCTCATGGAAGAGCCGCAAGAAGGCGCAAAACCTCGCAAAAGGGAAACCCCAAACACGCCGCCGGGTGAGGCAATCGAGCGGCCAATCCGACTCCAGCCGCTTCCGCGAGGTCTGCGCGGTTGTTCTTGCCCCTAACGCAGCGCTTTGCGGCAATTTTTGGCTGCGATGACGGACAAGCTTACGGAGATCATGGCCTGGAAGCGACAGGAGGTCGCGGCGCGGCTGCGTCCGGTGGCCGAGGCCGAACTCGCCGACGCGAATGCGACGCTGCCGCGGCCGCCGTCCTTTTTGGCCGCGCTGCGCCGTGCCGATCGCCAGCTCGCCGTCATCGCCGAGATCAAACGCCGGTCGCCCTCCGCCGGCGAAATCAAGGCGCTCGCCTCGGCGGTCGAGCAGGCCCGGCGCTACCAAGCCGCCGGCGCCGATGCGCTTTCGGTGCTGACCGACGGCAAGTATTTCGGCGGCAGTTTGGATGATCTGCGGGAAGTCACCGCGCATTTCGCGAGCGCGGCGCCGGCGCGGCCGTGCCTGCGCAAGGACTTCATGGTGCATCCGATCCAGGTGCTCGAGGCGCGGCAGCATGGCGCCAGCGCGATCCTGATCATCGTGCGGGCGCTGACGGACGAGGAAATCAAAGTGCTCCACGCCGCCGCGACCGCGGCCGGGCTCGACGCGCTGTTCGAGATTCACCACGAGTCGGAACTCGAACGCGCGGTACGTCATGGCGCGAAGATCATCGGCGTGAACAATCGCGATCTCGCCATCTTCAAGACGGATTTGGGACTGTCCGAGCGGCTGATTCCCCAATTTCCAAGCGATGTTGTCGCGGTGAGTGAGAGCGGCATCTTCACCGCCGATGACGCGCGGCGGGCGAAGCGCGCCGGGGCGCACGCGGTGCTGGTCGGCGAAGCATTGATGAAATCCACCGAGCCCCGCGCGCTCCTCGAATCGTTTCGCCATGTATGAGCGGCGGAATCAGCCCTTGCTGCCGGTCTTGCGGTTTTATCGCCGGCTGGCGCGAAGTGTGGCTTGGGGGCTTGGTCTCATCGCCGGGTCGTTGGTCATTGGCGTTTTGGGATATCACGCGATCGCCGGATTCGATTGGGCCGACTCGTTCGTCAATGCGGCGATGATCCTTTCGGGTATGGGCCCGATCGGCGAACTGCACTCGGTTGGCGCGAAGGTTTTCGCGGGGATCTACGCGATCTACTCCGGCGTCGCGTTGATCTCGACCACCGCGGTGATCTTCGCCCCGATCATCCACCGGCTGTTGCATCGCTTCCATCTGGAAGAAGAACCCGACAAGTAAGATGCCGCTTTCGCCCAGCGCTACCCGCGACCTGCTGGCGCAGCTCGGGCACCACCCGAAACGCTTCCTCGGGCAGAACTTTCTCGTCGACGGCAACATTGTCCGGAAATCGCTCGAGCTCGCCGCCATCGCGCCGCGTGACCGCATCGTCGAGGTCGGACCCGGCTTGGGCACGCTCACGTCCGCCATGTTGGAAGCCGGAGCGGAGGTCTGGGCCGTCGAACGCGACCGCACGCTGCACGCGCACCTCGAGGCGGCGTTGGCGCCGCGGTTCCCCGCGACGTTTCACCTGCTCGAAGGCGATGCGGTGGAGCAACCGTTGGCGGCGCTGCCGGTCGAGGTCGCTGCCGCGCAACCGTTCAAGGTCGTCGCCAACCTGCCCTACGCGATCGCGACGCCCTGGCTCGACGGCGTCCTCGCGGGACCGTTGCCCGAGCGGATGGTGCTGATGCTGCAACTGGAAGCGGCGCAGCGCTACGCGGCCGTGCCGGGCTCGAAGTCGTTTGGCGCCATCTCGGTTTTCCTGCAGGCGGCGTACGATATCGCTCCCGGCCACAAAGTCGCCGCGGGGTGTTTCTATCCGCGGCCCGACGTCGAATCGCAACTGCTCAACCTCGTGCGCAAACCGACGCCGTTCGTGTTTCCGACCGAGGCGAAGATGCTGATCCGGTCTTGTTTTCAGCAACGGCGGAAGCAGATCGGCGCTCTGCTGCGCGCCCGGTTGCCCGAGGGCCATGGCGTGCGTTGGCGGGAACTTCTCGCCGACTCCGGGCTCTCAGAACAAGCCCGCTCGGAAGCTCTTCCGGTCGCCTGGTGGGTCCGATTCTCCCAGGCGCTCGGAGCGATGGCTTGAAAGGCGGCCTTACCCGCTCCTGACTATCCCTTCGCCATGTCTCGCCTCCTTTTCGGAATCGCCTTTGTCGCCACGTTGACCGCGGTCCACGCGCAAGGGCGAGGTGTGCTGCATGGCCGCGCGGAGGGCCGCACGTATTATTCAGCGACGGGAGCCTTCAAGGTCACGATCCCCGTGCTGCCGGAGCTCGGGGGTGGAATCACCGACACCGAAAACGTCGTCACCTTCCAAGACGACTTCAACACGCACGTCAGCATCGCGGTTTTCCCGCAGGATGCGACGCAGCGGTGGGAGATGTCGACGCGAGGCACGAAGGATTACCTCGTGTACTTCTTCACGAATTTCGTCCTCGCGGATTTCAAACAGAACTTCACCGGCGTGACCGTCGAGTCCGCGAGTTACCTGCATAACGTCATGGATGGTGCGCTCGTCGCGTACATCCTGCTCCCCGGTGGCTCGATGTTCATGAACCGCGTGCCGAAATTGTCCGACACCGAAAAGCCACCTGTGGCCAAGCGCGGCAACCTCGTCTTCGTCAAGAACGGTGACATCTACGTGATCAGCACGGAACTCGCGGAACGCGTCCTGGAAAGACACACGTACAAGAAGACGCCCGCCGAAGAAGACACCATTCTGCGGCAGCGCCTCGACGATATTCTTGGCAAGATTCAGTTCCTCAAGACGGCGAACACGAACCCCACGGCGCCCATGACGCCGACGCCGCCCGTGCCTTCGAGCCACGGTCGATAACCAAGGCGGTGAACGCCGCGCCATAGTTTCGGCGGAGTCGGTGGCGCCTGCCTATCGCCGCTTGCGAGATCGAAAAGCGTGGTTGTTAGTGCGGCGATGGTGCAGCGACGCATTCGCGGGTTGGCGGTGATGCTGGGACTGGCCGCGCTTATTCTTTTGAGCGGTTGCGTGTACCTGCGGCTCCTGCAGGTGAAACGGCAGATGGCGAAATTCGATGAGAACTTCGCGGTCAGCACCGACACCGGCGTCCAGCTCACGTGTCGCCACCCCGTCTTGCTTTCGGATGATTTGCGTTGGCTCGGACTCGCCCCGGAATCGTCGAAGCGCGTCGGCTCGGCCGAGGAATGGCGCGTGCGCTGGGTGAAGCAGCTCCCGCCCGACGTGCACGAAGCGGGCGAGTTCGACATTGTCCTGAATCTCACCTTCTCCAACGACCGGCTCGTGCGCGTCGCGATCCCCGAGCGGTACTTCGCGGTGATGCCCAAGCAACTGTTGCTGGATCTGCTGCGGAGCCTCGGCGGCGCGAAAGTCGACCGCGACCAGCGCGCCGTCGAAGCGCAACTCGCCGCGGCGAGGCCGAACCTGCCGGGCATCCAGCAACTACTTGGCCGCCCCAGCGCCGAAACGATCCAGGGCGACGAAACACTTTACCGCTACCGCTACGTGCCGGTGACGAGCGGCGGCCTCGCGCGCGTGGCGGTCTTTGACATGACCGTGCACTTCGCGACCGCCAGCGGCGAGATGCGCCGGTGGGAAGGCCAGACGCCCGTCGGGAAAATCGGGTTCAGCTTCGAGCAGTAACCGAGGCCAGTAGCAGAGGCGCCGGCGATCTCTCCCCGAACGATGCCTCACCCGAATGACACCTTAGGCGCGAGGGTGAATGGCATTGATGGCAAGGCCGACAGCCCCACTGGCCGTCGCGATCGAAGGATCAATGCCAAAACGACATTGAGGGAATGTCGCCCGTTTAGATACGGCGAACCGTCCGCGGTGAGCCGAGCGCGCTGAGGCGGCTCGGCGGGGACGCCGGTCCTACCCTGCCATCGTTCGGGCTCGCCGGGCGCGCGAAAAATCCTGAAGCGCGGCTTCAGCCTTTTAACTCAGCCACGATCTGCACTTCCGTCGTCGAACCACGGGGAAGGCCATTGACGGCGACCGCCGCGCGGGCGTGTTTTCCGGCGTCGCCGAAAACCTTCACGAACAAATCGCTCGCGCCATTGATCACGGCGGGGCTGTCGCCGAAGCCGTCGACGGCATTGACGAAGCCGCTGACAAAAACGATCCGCGCGACCTGATCCAAAGAGCCGACGGCCGCCTTGATGTTGGCGAGCGTGTTGAGCGCGCAGACCTCGGCCGATTGCTTCGCGGATTCGATCGTCTGCTCGCGTCCCACCTGGCCAGTGTGCGTCATTTTTCCATCGACGAGGCAGATGGTGCCCGCGCAGTAGAGGAGATTGCCGGTGCGGACGGTGGGCACATAGCTGCCGGCGGCAGCGGGAGGATTCGGCAGTTTCAACCCCAGGGCCGCGAGCTTCGCTTCGTAGTTCATCGCGTGGGAATAAACGCATTGGTCACCGGCGCACAAGCGGCGATCGCGGGCTGCCTGCGTTCTCCGCTCG
>Ga0070679_100006082_pt1 | contig 11230 bp, 9 predicted proteins | sample KBSC63BmetaG_FD_65652 | JGI IMG/M metagenome (GOLD analysis project Ga0070679, IMG submission 65652) | Corn rhizosphere microbial communities from Kellogg Biological Station, Michigan, USA - KBS C6-3B metaG | ecosystem: Host-associated > Plants > Roots > Rhizosphere | place: USA: Michigan... | reverse complement strand
AGCTCCTTGAGACATTCGACGAGAATGCCAACGAGCTCGACGTCGCGCTGTTCAATCGCGTGGGCGACATCATGCTGCGCCAGGGCAACGTGGCCGACGCGGTGGACTACTACGAGCAGGCGATCGATCGGTACGCCGACGGCGGGTTCTTCAACAACGCCATCGCGCTCTGCAACAAGGTGCTGCGCCACTCTCCCGGGCGCGCGAGCGTGTATTACAAGCTCGGCAAGATCAGCGCGCAGAAGGGATTCCGCAGCGACGCGAAGCAGAACTTCCTCGAGTACGCCGACCGGATGCAGAAGGCCGGCAAGATTGACGAGGCGTTCCGTGCGCTGAACGAGTTCGCTGACCTCTGTCCGGATCAGGACGACATCCGCCTGATGCTCGCCGACCAGCTCTCGCGCCTCAACCGCCGCGACGAAGCGGTCGAGCAGCTTCAGCTCCTGTACGAGCGGTATCACGCTGAGGGCCGCACGGCCGAAGCGGCTGCGACAGCGGAGCGGATGCGCACCCTCGACCCGTCGGCGCAGCCGCGGGCGGCGACGGGAGTGAGCCGGAAATCCACCGCGGAGCTGGTCTTCCTAGATCTCGACGAAGCGGCCGCGGAACCCGCGGTTCCGGAGCCTGCGCCCGAGCCACGCCGTCCGTCCATGCCGACGCCGGCTGTGCTCCCGGCGTCACGCACGCCGGCGGAGCCGATGCCGGCGCCGCCTGCACAGGCGGCCGCCGAGCCGATGATCGAGCCGACGATGGAGCCGATGATCATCGAGCCGACGGCGGAGCCCACGATCGAGCCGATGATCATCGAGCCGACCAGCCTGGAGACGGGACCGCTCGACCCGGAGCCCGCCGCGCCGGAGACTGACGACGCCGATTCCGGCGTGATCGCTGAGCCACTCGAGATCGAGCATACGAGCCTGACGAGCGATCTGCCCGTATCCATCGCTCCGACGCCGCTGGCCGATCTCGAGCCGACGGCGTTCGCTGCACCGGAGCCGGCCGAAGCGAGCGAAACACAGCCGCTGGAGATCGTGGGTCGTCCGACTCCGTCGAGCCTGACCGAGGCCGTGGGGACCTTGGATCTGCTCGAGCCGATGGATGGCGACACGGACGAGGCGGGCGAAACTCACGAGGCGCAGGAGGCGGACGCGGCGGACGCGGCGGACGAGGCGGACGAGGCGGACGCCGGTGGCGGCGGAGACCTCGTGTTCATCCTGCCGGACGACGAGCCCGCGCCCGCGCCGCCTGAAGTCGGCCGCCGATCCACCATGTTCGCCGCGCAGTCGGTGGAAATCCTCAAGGCGGCGGTCGAAGGCGAGCCCGACGACTGGTCGCTGCGTCGCGAACTCGCCGAAGCCATGCTCGAGGCAGGGGATCGCCTTGGCGGCATCCAGCATCTCGAGATCGCCATGGCAGGCGCCGACGCATCTGGCGATCTCGATCTCGCCGCTTCGCTGGCCACGGAGCTCGCGCGCCTCGAGCCCGAGACGATTCAGCATCACCAGAAGCGTGTGGAGTTCGCGTTCCGCGCGAATGACAGGCCGCGCCTCGTCGAGGCCTATCTCTCGCTCGCCGACGCGCTCCTGCGCGCGGAGCTGCCGGAGAAAGCGACGGCCGCGTACCAGCGCGTGCTCGAGATCGCGCCCGATGAGTCGCGCGCACTCGCCGCGATCGAGGCGCTCGCCCCGCCGGAAATCGTTCCGCCGGCACCGGGACGCACATCGCAACCCGTGACGGCGCGCGTGTCGCAGCCGGTGACCGCTCGCGTGTCGCAGCCCGTCCGGCGGTCCGGCGCGATCGCGCAGCCGCCCGCTCCGAAGTCGGCGACCCCGCCGAGCCCGAGTCCGGGCCCGACCCGCATGCCGCTGTCGCCCACGCGCGCCGGCGGGCTGGATGGCGCCGGGGCTCCAGCCATCACGGAGCCCCCGCGGATCCCGACCCGGCCGACACCGCGACAGACGGCGCCCAATTTCGCGACGCCGACACAGGCGCCCGCGCCGGTCCCGGCGGCTCCTCGTGCAGCGACGCCGGCGCCGGCTCCCGCGTCTCCGCCAGCGGCCGATGATGATTTTGTGAATCTCGGCGACTGGCTCCGCGATTCCGAGGCGCCGCGCGACACGCGAATGGTCGTCGAGGAAAAGGAGCCGACGGGCGACGAGGATGCCGATTTCGCGGACATGCTGCGGAAGTTCAAGCAGGGTGTCGCCGAGAACGTCGAGGCCGACGATTACCAGAGTCACTACGATCTGGGCATCGCGTACAAGGAGATGGGACTCGTGGACGAGGCCATCTACGAGTTCCAGCGCGCGCTCGGGGGCACGCAGAATCGCGTGGCCACGTACGAAGCGCTGGGCGACTGTTTTCTGGACAAGAATCAATTCACGCTCGCCACCTCGATTCTGTCGCGGGCGCTGGCGGAGCAGGGCACTTCCGAGGACCAACTCGTGGGCGTGTTGTATCTGCTCGGCCGCGCGGCCGAGGCGCAGGACAGGACCGATGAAGCGCTGGCCTATTACCACCGCGTGTTTCTTCAGGACATACAGTTCCGCGACGTCGCTGAGCGCGTGGCCGAGCTGGAGCGGGCCGCGCGATGAGCCAGGCAGCGACGGCCCGGGCGGAGGTGCGCGACGTGTCCACCGGACGGCAACGGCTGGAGGCGATTCAGGCGCCGGTCCGCGACGCGCTCGAGGACATGGTGCGTACGATGGGCGACCTCGTCGTGAGCGACCTGCCGCTCGTGGGCCAGGTGAGCGCGCACCTGCTCACGGTGCGCGGCAAGATGTTTCGCCCCACGCTCGCGCTGCTTGCCAGCGCCGCCGACGGCACGCCCGACCCGCGCCGCATCACCATCGCGGCCTCGATCGAGCTGATGCATCTCGCCACGCTGGTCCACGACGACTCGGTGGACCATTCGGTGTTGCGGCGCGGGCTGCCGACCGTGAATTCCATGTTCAGCCACCAGGTGGCCGTGATCATGGGAGATTTCCTGTACACGCGCGCTCTCACGACGCTCGTGCGCTGCGGGGACATGGAGATCATGCGCATCGTGGCCGACGTCGCGAACGAGTTGACGATCGGAGAGATGCGGCAGCTCGAGGCGATCGATGCGCTGACCTTCTCGGAGGCCAGCTACGAGGCGCTCATTCGTGCCAAGACCGCGTCGCTGATCTCCGGCGCCTGCGAGAGCGGCGCGCTGTGCGGCGCCGTGCGGCACCGCGAGCGCCTCGCCTTCTACGGGGATCGGCTCGGCATGGCCTTCCAGATCGCGGACGACATCCTGGACTACGCCGAGGATGCGGCCACGACAGGGAAGCCCGGCGGCCTGGATCTCCAGGAGCACAAGGTGACGCTCCCCCTGCTCGCCGCACTCCCCGCGATGAGTCCGGCCGCTCGGCGTCGCGTGGAGGTGCTGTTCGCGGCCGACGAACCGGCTCCTGAGCTGGTGCACGAGGTCGTGGGGATCGTCACGGACGCGGGCGGGCTGGACTACGCCCGGCGCCGGGGCGAACAGTTCGCCAGCGAGGCCGCCGATGCGCTCGCTGGCATCCCGGAGAGTCCGGTACGCACCGCCCTTCTGGAGGCGATCACTTACGTCATGGAGCGACGCTCATGATTTCCAATCGCGGATCATCGAGGCACCGGCCGGGGTTTCACGCTCTGGTCCTGGCCATCGGATTCATCGTGGGCGGAACCTTCAGCCAGGCCGCGCGTCAGTTTCTGCCGGCCGGCGCCGCCAAGGAAGTGCTCACCGCCGGGGTCACCCCGACGTTTGGCCCCCTGAGCATCGACCTGATTCTGATTAAGTTTGCACTAGGCCCCGTGGCCATCGACGTGTCATTGTTGAGCCTGGTTGGAGTGCTCATCGCCTACCTCGTAGCACGATCGCTTTTCTAGGAGATTCTCATGGGTTTCGGCAATTTCGGGATGGGCGAGCTGCTCATGGTCCTGGTGATCGTGCTGGTGCTCTTCGGCGCCAAGCGCGTGCCGGAGATCGGCGCTTCCATCGGAAAGGGCATTCGCGAGTTCAAGCGCAACATCAGTGACGTGGACAAGCATCTGCGCGAGCCGGAGCAGGACCATCGCATCGGCGAGCGGAGCCCGGTGGACCGGCTGCCAGCGGATCGCGCCGGTGTCGCGACCGGCCCCGCGGCTGACGACGTACGGCCGGAGCCGAAGCGCCTCCTGAACTGAGCCGCTGTTAGCTGGGAAGGCAGAAAAAAAGCGGGGCAGGATGGGGTGAGCTGTTCGCCACCCGATCCTGCCCCGTTGTCGTTCGACCGACCGCGTGATCGCTCGCGCTGGCTGCGTTAGCTGCGTCAGCTACTCGCGGAACGGGTAGCGGCGGCGATTTCCTTGCGGTGATCCTTGATCGTCGCGGCCTTGCGCATGTCGCTCAGGAACATCTGCACGCGCTGCTGGCGGAGCTGCTCGAGCCGCGTCTGACGCTGCTGCCCCTTCTGGGCCGCCCACGCGGCGCTGTCCGCGACCACGCGCTTGTCCACACGCATCACGTAGATGCCGTCGTCAGTCCGAACCGGCTGCGTGACCGCGCCCTGCTTGACGCCAAAGGCGGCGCCAATGGCCTCCGTGAACTGGCCGAGGCCCGGCACGAATGACCCGCGGGCGAACGGCTGCGACTGGTCCACGTGCAGACCCTGCTGCTGCGCGGCGGCCTCGAACGACGTGCGCGCCGCCGCCGAAGCGAACTGGCGAGCCGCCGGCATCTCCTTATCGAGCGCCCTGATCGCGGCGACCTTGGTCCGCACATCCTGTTTGACCGCGTCGAACGAGGCGGTGCCGCTCATGGTGATCGAGTCGAGCCGCGCCATCACGTAGCCGTTGTCCGTATCGAACAGGTCGCTCGTCTCGCCGGGCTTCGCGCCGTTGAAGGCCCAGCCGCTCACGCTCGGCACGACCTGGCCGTTCAGCGAAGCGGGTGTGCCTTCGAAGGCGATCACGTGCTCGATCGGCAGCTCGAGCCGCTTGGCGGCCGTGTCGAACTTCGCACCCTGGTCGCTGTTCGCGGCTTCCTTGGCGAGGTCGTCGGCCTTCTTGTCCATCAGCTTCGAGCTCGAGTCGTTCGGCTCGATGCGCACCAGGATGTGATGCGTGGCGACTGTGTCGCCACCGCCGCGGGCGTCGAGGCGGATGATGTGGAAGCCGAACTGCGTGAGAATCGGCTGCGAGATCTCGCCGGGCTTGAGCGCCAGGGCCGCCTTTCCGTATTCCGGGACGAAGCCCGAGGCCGGCTGCCTGCCGAGGTCGCCGCCGCTGACCGCGGAGGCGGAATCGGAGGACTGGTCCTTGGCGACGTCCTCGAACTTGGCGCCGGCAACTATCTGCGCGCGAAGGCTGTCGGCGTGAGCGCGCGCCGAGGCCGTGTCGGCCGCCGTGATCACGCGGGGGATCTGCACGACGGAGAGGACGGCGCGACCCGGCCGGTCGAATTCGGCCTTGTGGGCGTTGTAATAGTCGCGGAGGTCGCCGTCCGAGATGTCCTGTCCAGCGTTGGGCTGCGCGGCGGGATGCCACGAGACGTAGCTGACCTGCGCGCTGTCGTGCTGGTCCTGCCAGATGCGCCACAGTTCGGCGTCGGTCACGTACACGCCCGACGAGAGCTCGTCGAACAGCTTCTCGCGCGGAATTTCGCTGCGGTAGTAGTCCTCGAGCTGGACCAGCAGCCCGCTCGTGCGCGCCTGCGGGCTGGCGAGCAGCCGCTGGTACTTGTCACGATCGAACTGGCCGTCGGTCTGGAGGTCGGGCACGCTGGTGATCCAGGGCGGCGGCGCAAACTGCGCGAACTCCCGGATTTCATCCGTGGTGACGTTGATGCCGCGGCGATTGTACTCGTCCTGGAGCAGGATCTCGGAGACCATCTGCTCGAAGACCGAGTTCTCGATACGACGGTTGTCGTCCTCGGTCAGCGTCTGCCCCTGCTGCTGGGCCGACTGCATCTGAGCCTGCACGCGGTTCTGGTAGTCCGTGTACAGAATGTCGTGCCCGTTGACCGTGGCGACCGCGGTGGTGGGGGTGACGTTCGTCCGGCCAAGCAGGCCGGAGGTTTGGTACAACAGGAAGCCCCCCACGAAGAACAGGGCAACGATCACCCAGACGTACTTCGCGAGGCTCCGCATCTGGTGCAGCACAGGCGGAACTCCTCGGCAGCGAGGTGAGGAAAAAGTGCAGCTGAAGTAGACGCTGTGTAAGCTGCGCAAATTACCCGTCGCAGCGGGCTAAAATCAAGTGAGCCTACAACTTCTGATTTGACTTGCCCGCTCGGCGCGATGTATTTTCAGCGCTCTTTCCCCTGAGGGCAGTGATGGTCAGTACCGCCAGGATGGACGAGCTCCGAAAGAAGTTCGACGAAAATCCGCGGCGGTATTTCGCTCCCCTGGCCAACGAGTACAGAAAGGTCGGGGACCTGGAGCAGGCCATCTTCATCTGCCAGGAATACCTGCCGCAGCAGCCTGGCCACATGAGCGGGCACATAGTCTACGGCCAGGCCCTCTTCGAATCCGGACGTCAGGAAGAGGCGCGAGCCGTGTTCGAAACGGCGCTGTCGCTCGATCCGGAAAACCTCATCGCGCTCAGGCACCTCGGCGACATAGCGGCCGGCTCCGGCGATCCCGAAGCGGCTCGCCAGTGGTATCAGCGCGTGCTCGAAGCAGATCCGCGCAACGAGGAAATCGCCGCCTTGATCGAGGCGCTCCCGGCGGCTGAAGCGACCCAGCCGCCAGCGGATCCTCATGTAGAATCAAGTTCATCTGAGAGTCACGAAGTTGTTGTTGGGCAGTCGTTTACGCAGATCAGTTCTACCGATAGTTTAGATCGGTCGGCCGATGATTCAGGCATGGACGCCGCCACGCCCGACGCGCTCGACATCGAGCACGCATCGGGTTTCGACCCGGCCGGCGCGCTCTCTCCAGACGTCCAGCAGCCCGAGTCGCCGGAGCCGCCTGGATTCGAGCAGACTCTGGATCTCGAGATCTCCCTCCCCGAGTTGAACGGCGCCGGGTCGGCGGCGACCAGCGAGGCTCCGCCTGCGTCCGAGCCGGAACCGCCGGCGGCTTCGGACGCGACGTCGGCGTCAGATTCGGGCCTCCTCGACTTCGCCGACTTCGCGATTCCAGGATCGCCCGCGCCGTCTGCCCCCGAAGCCGACCTGTCCTTCTCGGACCCGTACGGCGGCGTTCTCGGCGCGGCGCCCGACGAGCCTTCACTCCCAGAATCATTCGGCGACGGCGCCGAGCCTTCGGGGCCGCCCCTTGGCGAAGCCGAATACACGGGCGAGCTCGGAACGCTCGACGAGAGCACGCTGGACGCTTTCGCCGGCGACGCGACGGTCGCTGACGCATGGGTGGTCGAGGCATCGGCTATCGACGCCGAGCAGGCGACCGACTCCGCGCGCGCGACCGACGCAGCGGCTTCCGATGAACCGGACAGTTCCGCACCCGTCGCGGCGACAGTCCCTGAGGCATTCGTCACCGAGACGATGGCCGAGCTGTACCTCAGGCAGGGGCACGTTACCGAAGCGCTCGATCTATATGATCGACTGATGGCGCAACGGCCGTACGACGATGCCCTGGCCGCGAGGGCGGCGGCCGCGCGGCAGCAGGTCCTCGGCGGCCCCACGATACGAGAGTTCCTGATGGCGATCTTCCACCCGCGAGTCGCGACGTCGGCCACGAATAGCGAACCGCGTGAAACCGCGAACACGGTGGCGGACGTGCTGTGGGCCGGCGCGGCGGCGCCCTCAGCGGACGACGAGCGAATCGCGGCGGCGCTGGCGCGCGGCTTTGGCGGAGACGCCAGCCGGGGGCGCCCATGAAAAAAATCGCTGTGTTGAACGGCCCGAACCTGAACCTGTTGGGCACGCGAGAGCCTTCGCTATACGGCACCGAGTCGCTCGCGGACGTGGAAGAGCGGCTGGGCCAGGTGGCGAAGGAGCTGCAGCTCGAGGTCGACTTCGCGCAGTTCAATGGCGAGGGCGACATGATCGACTGCATCCAGTCGTGGCGCGGCCGGATGGATGGCGCGGTGGTCAACGCCGGGGCCTATACGCATACGAGTCTTGCGCTCAGGGATGCGCTCGCGGCCGTCAGCGTGCCGTTCGTCGAGGTCCACGTCACCAACGTGTACGCCCGTGAACCAGAGCGGAGGCACTCCATGATCGCTCCGGCGGCGGTCGGCGTCGTGTGCGGCCTTGGCGCGTACGGGTACGAGCTCGCCCTCCGCGGACTCGCCAGGCGGCTCGAACGCGCATGAGCGATCCTCGTCCGCGCCGTCTCGCGGCGCTTGCCGCGGGCCTCACTGCCGCGCACGTGGACGGCCTGCTCGTCACGAGTCTGCCGAGCATCCAGTATCTCACGGGATTCTCGGGATCGAGCGCGCTGCTGTTCGTCAGCCAGCGCGACGTCGTGCTCGTGTCGGATTTCCGGTATCAGACGCAGATCCGCGACGAGGTGGGTGACCTGGCGCGCGTGGCCATCGAGCCGCAGAGCTTGTGGACGGGGCTCTGGCAGCTGCTCGCGCAGTTGGCGCCGCTGGAAGTGCTCGGATTCGAATCGGCGCACCTGCTGCATCGGGATTTCCAGCGACTGCTCGAAGCGGGCGCGCGCTGGCAGTGGCGGCCGACCGTCGACCTCGTGGAAACGCTGCGCGAGCGCAAGGACGAGGGCGAGGTTGCGCGCATCAAGACAGCCGCGGACATGGCGACGCGCGCGCTCGAACGGACGCTGCCACAGGTTCGCGCCGGGATGTCCGAAATCGAGATTGCCGGCGTGCTCGAGCGCGCGCTCCGCGATGAGGGCAGCGAAGGATTTCCCTTTCCCTCCATCGTGGCGTCCGGCCCGCAGTCCGCGCTGCCGCACGCCCGGGCGAGTGCCCGTCGCGTGGAGCGCGGCGATTTTCTCCTCTTCGACTTCGGCGCGATCCACGCGGGCTACTGTTCGGATGTCACGCGTACCGTCGTGGTCGGAGCGGCCACGGATGAGCAGCGCGAGTTCTATGATGTGGTGCGCGACGCGAACGAGCGCGCGGCGCAGCGCATCCGCGCCGGCGTTTCGGGCCGGGATGCCGACGCCATCGCGCGCGACTACATTGACCAACGCGGCCACGGTGCCCTGTTCGGACATAGCTTGGGGCATGGCATCGGGCTGGAGGTGCACGAAGCACCGCGGTTGGCGCGTACCGCCGAGGGCGCGCTCGCTGATGGTGCGGTGGTGACGATCGAGCCAGGCATCTACCGGCCGGGATGGGGCGGTGTGCGGATCGAGGACGATGTGCACCTCGATGCGCGCGGCGCCACCATCCTGACGCAGTTCACGCGCGAGCTGATCGAGCTCGCCTGACGCGTGGCCGCGACTCTCCCAACCCCTATGATTGATCTACGCTACGTCAAGAAGCTCATCGAGATGATCGACGAATCGAGCGTCGACTCGATCGAGATCACGTCGGACAAGGGGATGAAGATCCGCATCTCCAAGAGTCCGCAGCAGCGCGGCGCCGTGCAGGTCGCGGCGCCCATGCCCGTGGCCGCGATGCTGCCGCCGGCCGCGCCGCGGCTCACGCCAGCCGACGGGATGCAGGCGCTGGGTGAGGGCGGCGAAAGCGCGCCCCGCCCGGCCGAGCCCGCAAAGAGCAACACCCTCGAGGTGAAGTCGCCCATGGTCGGCACGTTCTACGCGTCGCCGGAACCGGGTGCCCGTGCCTACGTCGCCGTCGGCGACCGCGTGGCCAAGGGACAGATCGTCTGCATCATCGAGGCGATGAAGATCATGAACGAAATCGAGTCGGAGTACGCGGGCGTGGTTCGTGAGATCCTGGCGCAGGACGCCCAGCCGGTGGAATACGGCCAGGTGCTGTACCGGATCGACCCGAATGGCTAGTCCCACTCCGCCGCTCACCGCGACGGCCGTTCCCGCTCCAGCTCCAGCTCCGGCGGGAGCACCCGCCGGCGGCCTGAATTTCAAGGCCGTGCTCCAGGAGATGATCCGGCGCAACGGCTCCGACCTGCACCTCAAGGTCGGACGGCCGCCCACCTTTCGCGTGGACGGCGAGCTCCAGCCGCTCGATCATCCGCCGCTCCGGCCCGAGGATCTCAAGACGCTCGCCGAGCAGCTCATGACGCCGCGGCAGGTGAAGCAGTTCGCGGACGACAAGGAGTGCGATTTCGCCATCGGCGTGCCGGGCATCGGACGCTTCCGCGTGAACGTGTACCAGCAGCGCGGATCGCTGTGCTACGCCATGCGCGCCATTCCGTACCAGGCGCGCACCATCGACGAGCTGCACCTGCCCGCGGTGCTGGGCGACATCGCCATGAAGCCGCGCGGGCTGGTGCTGGTCACCGGCGTGACCGGCTCCGGCAAGTCCACCGCGCTCGCGGCGATGATCCAGCACATCAACGAGCACCGCCACGCGAACGTGATCACGATCGAGGATCCGATCGAGTTCCTGCATCGCGACATCAACTGCCACATCAACCAGCGCGAGATCGGGACGGACACCACCGATTTTTCGCAGGCGCTGCGGCGCGTGCTGCGGCAGGATCCCGACGTCATCCTGATCGGCGAAATTCGAGATCTCGAAACACTCGATACGGCCCTCAAGGCCGCCGACACCGGGCACCTCGTCTTCTCCACGCTCCACACGACGGACGCCACGCAGACGATCAATCGCGTGCTGTCCTTCTACCCGCCGCACCAGCAGGCGGAAGTGCGCTTCGCGCTCGCCAGCGCGCTCCAGGCGGTCGTCTCGCTGCGGCTCGTGCCGCGCTCCGACCGCGCCGGCCGCATCCCGGCGTGCGAGGTGCTCATCAACACTGCCGCGGTCCGCGACCAGATTCGCGACATGGCCAAGACGCTGGACATTCCCGATCTCATCAAGGAAGGCGCCGTGCAGTACGGCATGCAGAGTTTCGACCAGTCCCTCATGCAGCTCTATTCGCGAGGCGTGATCTCGTACGAGAGCGCCGTGTTCTATGCCACGAGCCCGGCGGAATTCGCGCTCCGGGTGCAGGGAGTGGCGGGCACCAGCGACACCTCCTGGTCGGGCTTCGAAGACCAGCACAAGTCCTGATGTTCAACAAAATCCTGATCGCCAACCGCGGCGAGATCGCGCTGCGCGTCATCCGCGCGTGCCGCGAGCTCGGTATTCAGACGGTCGCCGTCTTCTCGGAAGCCGATCGCGAGTCGCTGCACGTGCGCTTCGCCGACGACGACGTGTGCATCGG
>Ga0070679_100006081_pt1 | contig 11230 bp, 10 predicted proteins | sample KBSC63BmetaG_FD_65652 | JGI IMG/M metagenome (GOLD analysis project Ga0070679, IMG submission 65652) | Corn rhizosphere microbial communities from Kellogg Biological Station, Michigan, USA - KBS C6-3B metaG | ecosystem: Host-associated > Plants > Roots > Rhizosphere | place: USA: Michigan... | reverse complement strand
CAACGCCAGCACCACACCGCCGGCATCGAAGAAGGCGATCTCGTCGCCGGTGGCGCGAACCTTCCGCACGAAGCCCAGCGCCTCATAAAACCGGGCGCTCGCCGCAACATCGCGGACACCGAGCGTCACCACCGTCATTCTTGCGTCAGGCAAAGCTTCCCCCTTCGGTCCGACAATCGGTGCAACCCCTTATCACCCGAACAGGCTGAGCTGCTCGGCGCGCGGATTGGGCGAGCGGAAGTGCGCGGTGGTGAGCGGCGCCTTCTGCCGATTGAGGCCGAGCCGCTCGCAAGCGATCTCGAACCGGCGGCCAATCATCCAGGCATAGGGACCGGTGCCCTTCATGCGCTCGCCAAAGGTCGAGTCGTAATCCTTGCCGCCCCGCATATCGCGGATCAGCCGCATGACATGCGCGGCACGGTCCGGATAATTGGCATTCAGCCATTCGACAAACAGATCGCGCACCTCAAGCGGCAAGCGAAGCAACACGTAGCCCGCGCTTTTGACGCCGGCGACCGATGCCGCATCGAGAATGCGCTCCACATCGGCGTCGTTGATCGCCGGGATGATCGGCGCCACCATCACCGATGTCGGCACGCCCGCCGCCGACAACTGCCGCAACGTCTCAAGCCGCCGCCCGGGCGTCGCCGCGCGCGGCTCCATCGTGCGCGCGAGCTTCGGATCGAGCGTCGTCACCGACAGCGCCACCCGGACGAGATTGCGTTCGGCGAGCCGCGCCAGGATGTCGAGATCGCGCAGGATCAGCGACGATTTGGTGACGATGCCGACCGGGTGCCCGGCGCGCTCCAGCACTTCCAGGATGCCGCGCATCACCTGATGCTGGCGCTCGACCGGCTGATAGGGATCGGTGTTGGTGCCGATGGCAATGGTGCGCGGCTCGTAACCCGGGGCCGATAATTCCTTTTCGAGCAACGCCGGTGCATCCGGCTTCACGAACAGCTTGGATTCGAAGTCGAGGCCCGGCGACAGGCCGAGATAGGCGTGGGTCGGCCGGGCGAAGCAATAAACGCAGCCGTGCTCGCAGCCGCGATAGGGATTGATGGAACGGTCGAACGAAATGTCCGGCGAGGTGTTGCGGGTGATGATCTTGCGCGTGGCATCGACCGAAACCGTGGTCGCGAACGGCGGCAATTCCTCAAGGCTCTGCCAGCCGTCGTCGAACGCAATCCGGGCGATCGATTCATAACGCCCCGAAGCGTTGGACAGCGTTCCCCGGCCGCGGCGGCGCTCGCGGTCGACGCGGGTGCCGAGCATCCCTGCCGAGGCGAAGTTCCCCGCCGGCGCGGAGGGCACCGACGCCGACGGGGCTCGGACTGCCGCTGATGTACGGGCCATGAGTGCGTCCAATCGCATGCGACCCAAAGGATCGCGTTCCGATGTTGGGTATGTAGGGGATCACTCGGAACAAAACAAGAACAAACGCACGGCCGGAGGGCAAAATTTCCAGCGTGTTGAAACAACGCCAGATTTCTGCACTTGTTCCCGCAGGACCGGTGGATGGCCGCCGGCAGGAGTTCGATCTCATGCGAAAGTATTTGCTGCTGGGTGCGTTCGCCGTTGCCGGCCTGCTGCCAGCCGGCGCGAGCCAAGCCTATTACGATGGCCCGTGGTGCGCGGTCACCAGCGACGGCGCCGGCGGAATTGTCGAAAACTGTTCGATGCTCTCGTTCGAGATGTGCCGCACGGAAGCGCTGTCATTCGGCCCCACCGGCTTCTGCCGGCAGAACGGGCGCTACCCCGGTTATTGGGCGGCTCCCCACGAGCCGCGCCGGGTGAAGCACAAGCGCCACCACCACCAAAACCAGGGCTGAACGCCCGCGGCTCAGCGTCCGTCGAATTCCGGCATCGCGAAGTCTTCCCAGCCCGGAACGTCGGCCACCTCGGAAAACGGCTTGCCGAACGGCTTCGTCGCATCGACGCCGATGGCGGACGCGGTCCGCATCGGCCGGGGCTGAGTCGGATCGTCGATGGAGGGGTCCGAGGGCCCCGCGGGAATCTCGCCGACGATGATGACATCCTTCTGCGGCTGAGAACGGAACGCCATCGCCCATTCCACCTCGGACGATGAATGCACGTCGATGTCGGGGTCGACGACGACTGTCCACTTGGGACGGATGTTGCTCGACATGGAGGCCAGGATCACCTGCCTCGCTTCGCCGGCGAAGCGCTGGTTCATCGAAATCACGACATAGAACGACACACCCGCCGATGCGCGAACCGACACGCTCTCGATGGTCGGGAACTGGCGCTTGAGCGACTTGAGGAACGACGCCTCGAATGGAATCTGTTTGAGGATGTGGTTTTCGGTCACCGGCTTGCCGGTCAAAAGGCCCTGGAAGATCGGCTTCTCGCGGTGGGTGATGGCGGTGACGCGCGCCACCGGCTTCGGCGTCGCCGGCGTGTAGTAGCCGGTGTACTCGCCGAGCGGCCCTTCCATCACCGTCGTCTCCATATCCACCTCGAACTCGATCACCATCTCGGCGGATGCGGGCACCTCGATATCGCACGTCTTGCATTTGACCAGTTCGACCGGCGCGCCGCGAAGACCGCCGGCCACCTCCCAATCGTTGGTCTGGTCGTGCACCTGGACCTGGCAGGTGTAGGCGATGATCGGATCGACGCCGATCACCAGCGCCGCGCGCGGCTTGATGCCGAGCTTCTGCGACTTCACCAGGTTCTTGCCGAAGCGATGAAACAGCTGCGCCGAAAACGAGACAGTGTCCTTGCCGAGAATGAGAAAGCGATAATGACCGACGTCCGGCACGCCGGTTTCCGGATCCTTGGACACCACGATGCCCGGCGTGATGTAGGGGCCGCCGTCCTTCGGGCTGTAGGTCGGGATCGGCAGGCGCCGCAAATCGATGTCGTTGCCGGTGAGCACGACCTCCTGACACGGCGCGGGGCCTTTGATCATGGTCGGCGCGATGGGATTATCCAATCCGTCGAGCACCTTTTGCAGGATGCTCTTTTCGTCGGTCTGGAATGCGAGCAGCGCCTGGGCGCGGTTTGAATAGACGCCGCAGACCAAGGGAAACGCCGTGCCGGTGTCGTTGAAGGACACCGCGACGCCGCCGGCCTTGTAGGCGTGCTTCAGGGCCTTGCCGACATCGGTCATCGCAATCGGCCGGTTCACGTCGACCAGTTCGCCATGCTGGCGCAGCACATCAAGGAACTGACGGAAATCCTGATACGGCATGACGATCTCCCCGAAACGGATTTGCCGATAGACACTGCGGGTTATTCGCTGTCAATGCGCTGGACACAACGCACCGATGAAGGCAGCGTATGCGACGGCCAATGGAGAACGGATCGATGACGAGGCGTGTTGCGCTGGTACGACTTCTTGCACTCGTGCTGGTTCTCGGTTTCACGGAGGCTGTATCGGCGCAAACCGCGCCCGATGCGCAATGGCCGCAGAAACCGCTTCACGTCATCGTGCCCCTGCCGGCCGGCTCCGCCGCCGACGTGATGGCGCGCCTGATCGGTCAGCACCTCAGCTCCCGGCTTGGACAACCGGTGATCGTCGACAACCGGGGCGGCGCGAGCGGGGTCATCGGCAGCGACGCCGTCGCCAAGTCGGCGCCCGACGGCTACACGCTCGGCCTTGCGACGTCGACCACGCACATCACCGCGCCGGTTCTCAATCAGAAAATGCCCTACGACGCGGTCAAGGATTTCTCGATGATCGCCGTCGTCGGACTGTCGCCCTATGTGCTGGTGGTGCGCCCCGACCTGCCGGCCAAGACTGTCGCCGAGCTGATTGCACTCGCCAAAGCGAAACCGGGCACGCTCAGCTATTCATCTGTCGGCAACGCCAGCCAGGCGCGCCTCGCGGGCGAGTTGTTCTCCTCGCTCACCGGCGTGAAGCTCAATCATATTCCGTACAAGACTTCGACCCATGCGGTGATCGATCTGGTCGAGGGCCGCATCGACATGCAGTTCGGCATCGTCGGCAGCAGCCTCGCCTTGATCCGCGAGGGCAAACTGCGCGCGCTTGCCACCACCACCGAAAAGCGCACCGAAGATCTCCCCGATGTGCCGACGATGGCGGAGGCCGGCGTGTCCGGATTCGAATCCTCGCTGTTGTTTGCCATGGTTGCGCCGGCAGGCACCCCCGCGCCGATCATAAGCCGCCTCAACCGCGAGATCGTCGAGATCATGGCTCTGCCCGACGTGAAGCGAACGCTTGCCTCGCAGGCGATCGAGGCAACGTCGAGCACGCCGGAGCAGGCTCGCGATCGCTTCAGCAACGAGATCGATTTGTGGCGCGGCCTCGCCATCAAGGCGGGGTTGCGGTCGTAACGGCGGCGCCGGCTTTGCGGCCGGCTATACCGATGCGCCCTTGGCCTTCGGCCGGCGCATGTGTTCGTCAAGACGCGGCATGAGCTCGACGAAATTGCAGGGACGATAACGGTAGTCGAGTTGGTGGACGAGGATTTCGTCCCAGGCGTCCCGGCATGCGCCCGGCGATCCCGGCAAGCAGAAGATGAACGTCGCATTGGCCACGCCCGCCGTCGCGCGCGACTGCACCGTGGATGAACCGATCTTGGCGTGGCTCACAAGATGGAAGACGATGGAAAAACCTTCCATCCGCTTTTCGAACAGCGGTTCGACGGCCTCCGGCGTGACGTCGCGCCCGGTGAAGCCTGTGCCGCCGGTCGATACGATGATGTCGATGGCGGGATCGCCGATCCAGGTGCGCATCTGCATCTGAATGTCATCAATATCGTCCGCGACGATGGCGCGCGCCGCGACCGCATGACCGGCCTTCTCGATGCGCTCGGCCAGCGTCGCGCCGGACTTGTCGTCGGCCAGCTCTCGCGTGTCGGATACGGTCAACACCGCGATCTTCAGCGGAACGAATGGACGCTTCTCGTCGATCCCAGGCATATCGATCCTAAAGCTGGCCGGCCGCGAAGGTGTTGCACGACTTGATCGTGCCTTCCTTGAATCCGGTCGAGAACCAGCGTTTGCGTTGCTCGGATGTGCCGTGGGTGAAGCTGTCGGGCACCACCCGGCCCTGGGCCTTGCGTTGCAACATGTCGTCGCCGATGGCGGACGCCGTTTGCAGCGCGGCGTCGATGTCGCCGGCGTCGAGGAACTTGTAGCGCTGCTCGGCGTGGTTCGCCCAAACGCCGGCGAGGCAATCGGCCTGCAATTCGACCCGCACCTGCAACCGGTTGGACGCCACCTGATCGCCCGAAGCCCGCTGCGCCTGCTGCACCTTGGGCAGGATGCCGAGCAGGTTCTGCACGTGATGGCCGACCTCGTGCGCGATCACGTAGGCCTTGGAGAAGTCGCAGGCTTTGCCGCTGCAGCCGCGGAACCGTGTCTCCAGGTCGCGGAAGAACGCGGTATCCAGATAGACCTCGCGATCGTTCGGACAATAGAACGGCCCCATCGCGCTTTGCGCCGCGCCGCAGGCCGAACGCGTAGCGCCGGAGAACATCACCAGCCGTGGCGCGCGATAGGTCTGCCCTTCCTTGGAGAAAATATCCTTCCACTGCACCTCCGTGCTGCCCAGCACCCGCGCAACGAAGCGCCCGGCTTCGTCGCTCGGCGCTCCGGTGCGTGCGGTATCCTGTTGCGGTGCGCGATACGGCTGCTCGTAACCCGGCTGACCGCCTCCGGTGATGACCTGCGCGCCATTGATCAGCAGCATCGGGTCGATGCCGAGCGCCCAGCCGATCAGACCCAGCACGACCACGCCGCCGATGCCGAGCCCGCTCCGGCCGAACGGCATTCCGCCGCCAGGACCCCCGCCGCCGAAGCCGCCGCTATCGCCGCGGCGATCCTCGACGTTGTCGCTTTCCGGCAGATCATCCAACCGCATTTTCGCTTCTCCGTCGCTCAACCCGGCAATTGTTGCCGGGTGAATTCACGAAGTCCAACCGCAACATTACCCGAAGCCAGAAGAACCGGGGGTAAAACGGCTCGCCATCATATGGTTTACAACTGCTTCCAAGAAAAGAGCCAATTTAAATCAACTGAATTTTTACCTTGGACCGCCATCCTTCTGACTGTCGGTTTGTAGGTCCCGCGTCGCCGACAGCGTCGCCTGAGTCAGAGTCCTGACATGGTAGTGTCGCGTCGCGGGGCGTCCTCAAGGGCGCCCCGCGGTCATTCAGAGCCACCCTCGTCGCCGCTTCAATCGGCGCGCGTCATCGTTGGCGATTGCGTCGCCGAGATGGCCAAGCTGCCGGCCGATTGCGTCGATCTCGTGTTCGCTGATCCGCCGTACAACCTGCAGCTCCAGGGCGACCTCAAGCGTCCCGACGATTCCAAGGTCGATGCCGTTGACGACGACTGGGATCACTTCGCCAGTTTCTCCGCATACGACGAATTCACCCACGCCTGGCTTTCGGCTTGCAAGCGCGTGCTCAAGCCGTCCGGCACACTTTGGGTGATCGGCTCCTATCATAACATCTTCCGGGTCGGCGCGACCCTTCAGGATCTGGGCTTCTGGATCCTCAACGACGTGGTGTGGCGCAAGTCGAACCCGATGCCGAACTTTCGCGGCCGGCGCTTCACCAATGCCCACGAGACGTTGATCTGGGCGACGCGCGACCAGGGCGCGCGTTACACCTTCAACTATGAAGCGCTCAAGGCCGGCAACGAAGATCTTCAGGTCCGCTCGGACTGGACGCTGCCGCTGTGCACCGGCGACGAGCGCCTCAAGGGCGGCGACGGCAAGAAGCTGCATCCGACCCAAAAGCCGGAGGCGCTGCTCGCTCGCGTGATCCTTTCAAGCTCGCGGCCGGACGACCTGGTGCTCGATCCCTTCAACGGCACCGGCACAACCGGCGCGGTGGCGCGTCACCTGGGCCGCCGCTACATCGGCATCGAACGCGACCCGGCCTACGCCAAGGCCGCCGAAGCACGGATCGCTGCGGTGCAGCCGCTCGAAGCGCCGACGCTTGCGCCCTTCATGACCGCGCGTGAAGCCCCGCGCGTTCCGTTCGCCGCCCTTTTGGAGCGCGGATTGGTGTCTGCCGGCGCCAAACTCGTCGACGTCAAAAAGCGGCACAGGGTGCTGGTTCGCGCCGACGGCGCCGTCGCCCTCGGCGAACAGGTCGGCTCGATCCACAAGATGGGCGCATTGGCGCAAGGCCTCGACGCCTGCAACGGCTGGACCTTCTGGCACGTCGAAACACCGAAGGGCCTTGTCTCGATCGACGCCCTGCGCGGCCAGGTCAGGGCCGAAATGGCGATTGCCTAAACGGGCAATCTCATCCGCGCCGTCCGAACGTTAGCGCTTCACCGGTCTCCTCGGAAATCACCGTGCTGTGGCCGGGATTGCCTTCGGGCATCGGCACGCCGCGCAGCAACAGGAATTTGACCGAATGCGCCCCCGTCAGTTCGGCGGGGAAACGGATCTTCTCCTTGATCAGGTATTCGCCGGAGCGATTTTGCACGAGCGCGCCCGACTGAACGAGTTGAAGAAGGCCAGCCTGCTGTGGTAGCACCTGGTAACGTTCGGCCGGCAGGCTTGACACCACACGCGCCGGATCAATTTCGATCACGCCGCCTGGGCGGAACCGATGCAAATCTTCAATCAGGTTGCCGGGTCCGTTCCGCACGATCACGTTGCTGGCGTCACCCTCGATCCGCAATGTGCCGGACGGCTTCACAATGACGAGCCTCCCGCGATTTTCGCGCGACGCCGATTCCAGATGACCTGAAGGAATCGCGACGCTGCTGAAGGCGTAACGCGACACAATCAGGGCGACGTCCTTGCCGACCTCCCGCCGCACCGTTGCCGCCGCAATCGACGACTGCGTGGACGGCGAATCGCTGAAATAGCCGACGCATCTCGACTGGCCCAGAAACGTAATTCGCTCCGGTGCGACACCGGTTGCACCGACCGCCGGCTTGTCTTGCGGCATCGCGGCCGCCAGGACGACGCGCTCCAGGCGCTCGACCGCGCCGGTGAACCGCCAAATCGTCGACCGGTGGGAGACCATGACCAGATAGAGGGGGCCCTCGCCCGGCTCGATGATCACATCGCCGACCCCGACCGCAATATCCTGCGAGCCGACGGTCGTGGTCGATAAGGCTTGCGTCTCATAACCGCCAACCAACACAACTTGGGCGGCGTCGGATGCTTTCGGCATCAGGCAGGCGGCATGGGCTTCCTGCTCCTTGCGCGCGCGCAGAGCCCCCGCGTCTCGCCGCGCCTCCTCACGCTGCCGCATCGCCTGCTCAGCCGCGAGGCGAGCCTTGCCGTCGGGCTGATCGGGTCTGAGGCGATAAGCCTTGACCTCATCCTGCGACAGCACGTTGTCGCCATCGGTATCGACGGTCCGAAACATCGCCTCCGCGGGCGGCTCGATATCGGCGAGCGACACGCCAGTCTTGCCGTCGGCCACGAACGAAAGCAGCGATCGCACCTGCGTCGCGGGATGCGACCCGAGAGCTTGCCGTTCCGGTCCGCTCAAGCCGGACTTCAGCAGTTCCGCGACCGTCACGCGGCCGTCACCGTCAAGATCGAGGGTCTTGAAGCGGCGCAGTTGAATATCGACCATGCTTTCGCTGACGGTGCGGCCGGACGGAGCGGGCACGTTCGTTCGCTGTCGGTAGCGCGTGAAAAATCGCAACTCCTCTTCCGTGATCACTCCATCGCCGTCGAAGTCGGCCGGAAGAAACATCGCCAGAAAGAACATGCGCATTGCGGCGGCTGCGGCCTTGGCATGCAGATCGATGTCGGCCTGATCGACCACGCCGTTCATATCGGCGTCGGCCTGGCGAAATTCGTTCCGCCAAATGCCAAGGTAACGATCCAACGTGAGGCCGGTGGCCAGCCGGGAGGACAGGATTCGAACGGCAGGCGTCATCGCCTGCGGAGCCGCGGGCGGCGGCGGGTTTTGCGCTGCAGCTGGCGATAGGGCGAAGGCCAATACAAGGCCTATGGCAGACGGCCTGATCCAAAATGGCATGGAAACATCCAATAAAAGGCAATCGTCGCCGAGCCGTCTTGGCAGCGAGTTAACGGCCGTGCGTCTTCCGCGTCACCGTAAACAACCCGACAGCAACTTCGCTCAAATTGGATAGGCCTCCGCGACGACGCCCTCACCCGCCCTTCGCACCCTGCGTGTTCACATAGAGCGCATAGAGCGAATGGCTGGCGGCCATGAACAGCCGATTGCGCTTGGGTCCGCCGAAGCACACGTTGGCGCAGCGCTCCGGCAATTCGATGTGGCCGATCGGCTGGCCTTGCGGCGTGAAAATGCGGACGCCGTCGAGCGCGGCGCTGCCCATGCCCCAGCCGCACCACAGGTTGCCGTCGATGTCGACACGGAAACCGTCCGGGGTTTCCTCCTTGGCGCACTTCACGATCATGCGGCCGTTGGCGAGCTTGGCGCCGTCGGCCACGTCGAAGGCATAGATCGCGCGCTCGTCGAACTGGCTTTCGATGACATACAGCGTCTTCTCGTCGGGCGAGAACGCAAGACCGTTCGGCCGGCGCACAACCCCTTCGGTCACCACCGCGGCCTGCCCGGTCTTGCCGTCGATCCGATAGACGCGCTGCGGCAGTTCCTGCTCGGCAAGTTCGCCGTTCCAGTTGCCGATGATGCCGGCGTTCATGTCGGTGAACCAGATCGAGTCGTCGGACTTCACCACGATGTCGTTCGGCGAATTCAGCGGCTTGCCCTCGAAGCGGTCGATCAGCACCGTGATGCGGCCGTCGTATTCGGTGCGGGTGACGCGCCGGCCATGCTCGGCCGTGACAAGACGGCCTTGGCGGTCGCGGGTGTTGCCGTTGGCGTAGTTCGACGGCTTGCGATAGACGCTGGTCGCGCCCGTCTCTTCATCCCAGCGCATGATGCGGCTGTTCGGGATGTCGCTCCACAGCAGGCAGCGGGCGTCGCCGAAATAGACCGGGCCCTCGGCCCAACTGAACCCCTGCGACAATCGTTCGACGCTGGCGAGCGGCACGCGGTATTTCTCGAAGCGCTTGTCGAGGATCTTGACGGCCGGGTCGGGCAGCCGCTCGTTCAGCAGCACAGGGGTGGTCATTTCGTCTCCATGGGCGTGACACGCGGATTCCAGCATAGCAGCCCGCACCTTCCGACCGGTATCGGGTCGCGACGCTGTGCTACAATGCCGCCACGGAATGCGTTCGGCAGCACAGCTATCAGGACAGAGCGGCATGCAGAGCTTCAACCGGGCGGCCGAGGACCTCGGCAACGCCATCCACCTCGAACACGTCAACGTCAGCATTCCCGACCAGCGGATTGCGTCGCTGTTCTACGGCGCGGGCCTCGGCCTCACCCGCGATCCTTATCTCATGGTGTCCGACGACAACATGTGGATGAACGTCGGCCGCAGCCAATTCCATCTGCCGACCGGTCCCGCGCAAGTGCTGCGCGGCAAGACCGGTCTCGTGATCGAAGACCGCGAGGCGTTGCTGCGAAGGCTGGCCGCGGTCAAGCCGAAGCTTGCCGACACGCGTTTCGATTTCCATGAGGCCAACGACCACGTCGAGGCCACCTGCCCCTGGGGCAATCGCATTCGCCTGCACGAGCCGGACGCCGCTCGCTTCGGACGCATCGCGCTGGGCATGCCCTATGTGGAATTCGACGTTCCCGTCGGCGCGGCCAAGGGCATCACGAAATTCTACCAGCACATGATCGGCGCGCCGGCCGAGGTTACCAACGGCGACGGCACAACGGCAAAGGTGACGGTCGGCAAGGACCAGCACCTGCTGTTCCGCGAGACCGACACTCCATTGCCGAATTACGACGAGCACCACGTGCAGATTTATGTCGTCAGTTTTTCCGGTCCGCACGACCGGCTCGCCGAGCGCGGCCTCGTCAACCGCGAGGACAACCAGTACCAGTATCGCTTTCGGGATATCGTCGACATCGACAGCGGCAAGCACCTCTTCACCATCGAGCACGAGGTGCGAAGCCTCACCCACCCGATGTTCCTGCGCCCACTGGTCAACCGCAACCCGGCGCAGACCGCGCGCAACTATGCGAACGGCTACGACCAGGCGCCTTGGGCGATGGAGCCGGCGCACTACGACGATCAGCGCGAGCGCCTCGCCGCGCAACACGGCGAGACCAACAAGGCCAATTGAGGCGCGTCCGTTTCGACGGACGCGCCCCACACGATCTCAGGCAGCCGCGATCCGGGCGGACGCGGCCTCAAGCGTTCTGAAGATCCGGCGACAGCCGCCGCGTCGCAGCGGCCGGCATGGCCGGTT
>Ga0070679_100006079_pt1 | contig 11233 bp, 9 predicted proteins | sample KBSC63BmetaG_FD_65652 | JGI IMG/M metagenome (GOLD analysis project Ga0070679, IMG submission 65652) | Corn rhizosphere microbial communities from Kellogg Biological Station, Michigan, USA - KBS C6-3B metaG | ecosystem: Host-associated > Plants > Roots > Rhizosphere | place: USA: Michigan... | reverse complement strand
GAGGTGCCGTCGGGACCCTGCGAATAAAGGTCGTAGGCACCATGGCTTCCCGGTACCCGATAGGCATAGGCGCGGCCCCACGGGTCTAGCGGGTCACCCTGTTTGCGCAAATAAGGGCCGTTCCAGCGATCTATACCGCTCGGCTTCGCCACCAACCCATGCAGCCCCTCCCGCTCGCTCGGATAGCGCCCGACATCGAGCCGAAAAAGATCGAGGGCGGTGGCAAGGTTCTGTACTTCGACGCGCGCCGTGTCGACTTTCGCCCGGCCGAGATAGCTCATGACCTGTGGTCCGACCAACGCGGTGATCATGCCGATGATGGCAAGGACGACGAGCATCTCGACGAGGGTAAAACCGGCCTCGTTGCCGTGATTGCGATGGAATCGTTGTGTGGTGCGTGACTGAGCCATCGAAGGTTCTCTCAAATTGCGAGTTGATAGACGCTGAGGACGGTCATCATGATGGAGCCGATCACCAGGGCAACGACCACCCCAAGCCCGACCGTCAGGGCCGGCCCGAGCATCGACAGCATCCGATCGATGCTGTGCGCGGTCTCCCAGTCGTAGACGGTCGCCACCTCGATTAGCATGTCGTCGAGACGCGCCGCTTCCTCGCCGACGCGGATGAGGCGAAGCGCCAGGGCGGGAATGATTCCGGCCTGCGCCAGCGGTTCGGCCAGACCCTTACCCTCCTTGACGCGGGCGGTGACGCCAGCGATCGCTTCGACGAGGACGCGGTTGCGCAGCGTGCCGCCGGCGATCTTGAGCGCATTGGGCAGCGGCACGCCGTTCTTCAAAAGCGTTCCCAGGATGCGGCTGAAATGCGCTATGGCGATTTTGACGGTAAGCGCGCCAAAGAGGGGCAGGTTCAGCATGACGGCGTCCCAGCGGTGCCGGCGCTGCGGATCGCGAACCATGCGGACGAGGTAGATGATCGGTCCGGCGAGAACGAGCGGCGGCAGCCACCAATAGTTTTGGAAGAGATCGCCGGCTTCGAGAACCACTCGCGTGACGAATGGCAGCGGTGCATGCACATCGTCGAAGAACGGGCGAAAGCGCGGCACGACGAAGCCGAAGAGGATACCCAGCGAGACCACGCTGGCGATCATGACGACGACCGGATAAAGCAGGGCGGATTTGATCTTGGCCTTGGCAATCTCCGAACGCTCGACGAAGTCGGCCAGGCGATCGAGGACGGCTTCGAGCGAGCCGCTCAGCTCGCCGGCGCGAACCATGCTGACGCAGAAATCAGGAAACAGCGGCTCCTCGGCCATCGCATCGGAGAGCGCAATGCCACTGCGGATTTTGCTCAGCAGCCGGCGCGGCGTATCGGATTCGGTCTTGCGCTCGGCGACGTCAGACAGGATCTCGAGAGCGCGGTCAAGCGGCAGGCCGGCGCGCAGCAGTATCCCGAGCTGGCGGATCAGCGCCGCCAGGGCACGACGCGGCGGCGAGTGGCGCCCGAAGAACTCGCGCGTGAGGATGGCGTGCAGCCATGAACCGGCGGTGTCGGCGACCTGAATGGGAACATGACCGAGCGCCTGAAGCTGCGCGACCACCTCGCGTTGCGTCGCCGCAACGAGTTCGCCCTCGGTAATTCGCCCGCCTGCGGATACCGCCTTATAACGATAGGTTGTCATGCTCAATTGTCGCTCGTCACCCGCATCACCTCCTCGATGGTGGTGATGCCCGCGAGCGCCTTGAGCGTGCCGTCCGCATACATCGTCCGCATGCCGCTCGCGACAGCCGCCTGACGCAAGGCGCGCGCATCGCCGCCATCGAGTACGAGTCGGCGAAGCGGGTCGGTCATGGTGAGAATCTCGGTCACCACCGTGCGTCCGTGATAGCCGGTGCCACGACAGACCTCGCAGCCAGCCGCGCGGTAGAGAATCGTCTCGCTGGCCCGCGCGTCGGCGATGCCGATCTGGCGGACCAGCTGAGGCAATGCCTGATACGGCACGCGGCAATGCGGGCAAAGCTGACGAACCAGCCGTTGCGCCAGCACGCCGTTGACCGTCGAGGTGACAAGGTAATCAGCGACCCCCATGTCGAGCAGCCGCGTAATCGACCCGGCCGCGTCATTGGTGTGCAGCGTCGACAGGACAAGATGGCCGGTCAGCGCGGCCTGGACAGCGATTTCGGCGGTTTCGCGATCGCGAATCTCGCCGATCATGATGACGTCGGGATCCTGGCGCAGCACCGAGCGTAGGATCTGAGCGAACGACAGGCCGATCTGGCTCTTGACCTGGATTTGGTTGACGCCCTCGATCTCGTATTCGATCGGGTCCTCGAGGGTGAACAGCTTGCTGCCGGGCAGGTTGAGGCGCAGGAGCGCCGTGTAGAGGCTGGTCGTCTTGCCGCTTCCCGTCGGACCGGTGACGAGCATGATGCCTTGCGGCCGCGCCAGCGCTTCAGTCAGCTTGCTCTCGGTGTCGGCTAGGAAGCCGAGGGCGCTAAAGTCGTTGACCAGGCTGGTGCGATCGAGAATGCGCATGACGACGCTTTCGCCGTGCAGCGTCGGCATCGTGGAGACGCGCAGATCGAGGTCGCGACCGCGAAAGGCGAAGCGGATACGGCCATCCTGCGGCAGGCGCCGCTCGGCGATGTTCATGCGCGCCATGATCTTGATGCGCGAGACGACGGCGGCCCGCAGGCGAACGGACGGTTCGGCCGCCGTCTGCAGAATACCGTCGATGCGATAGCGCACGAGCAGCCGGCTGTCGAAAGGCTCGACGTGAATGTCCGAGGCGCGGCCCTCGATGGCGCGAACGATCAGCAGGTTGACCAGACGGATCACCGGCGCTTCGCTCGCCAGGTCACGCAGGCGGTCGACGTCCTCGATGGTGCCGGAATCGTCGCCGTCCGCGATCTCCTGAACGAGCTGGCCGAGCTGGCTGTTGCCGCGGTTGTAGAACCGCTCATGTGCGGCCTGGATATCCGACCGCGTCGCGATCTGCGGCCGGACGATGCGGCCGGCGCTCATCTCGATGGCGCGCCTTGCGTAGCCGTCGAGCGGATCGGCCATGGCGAGGCATATCTCGTCGTCGCTCAGATCGAGCGGCAATACGCAGGCCTCGCGCAGGAATTTCGTGCTGATTTTCGTCTCGAGGATGGGGCCATCGGGGAAATCGGCCGCGCGGACGACCGGAAGACCAAGCTCGCTGGCGGTCGCTTCAGCAATGTCCTGTTCGCTGGCGAGGCCGAGATTGGCGAGCACCACCTCAAGCCGGTCGTCGGTTTCGGCACGCACGCGGAGAGCGCGCTCAACCGACGGTGCATTCAGCTTTTCACTGTGCAGCAGGCGCTCGACGAGCGAGCGTTCGAATGTCTGTCGATCTGGCAGGACTAACGACAATCAATCTCTCCGACGATATTGCCAAACACGCGACGGTTCTTACCCGCCGTCAACGCAGCGCGAGCGGCCCGTAAAGCCAGACCAGCCAAGCACCCAACGAAAGAAAAGCGCCGAAGGGCAGCGGCCGATCGAGCGTCATGCCGCGTTCTGACACGGCCTGCACGAGAACCACCGCAAGGCCGCTCAGGGCGGCGATCAGCACGACGCTTGGCAGGCCCGGCCAGCCGAGCCAGGCGCCGAGTGCGGCCATCAGTTTGGCATCGCCGTGACCGAGACCGTCGCGCCGGCGCAGCCAGCGATACGCTTCGGCGATCACAACGAAGACGACGAAGCCGCCGATGCAGCCGAGAAGGTGCTCGGGGAAACGAGCCGGTGCGATGCCGTACCCGACGACCAGACCAAGCGGCATCAGCGGCAGCGTGAGGTAGTTCGGAAGCCGCAGATAACGGATGTCGTACACCGCCAAGGTGAGCAGGCTCCAGCCGAACAGGCAGGTGGTCCACGCCATCCAACCCTGCGCGCATGACGCCGCCCAACCGGCAACGACGACCGTTGCCAGCAGGGTTGCGATGGAACGACGCGGGAATAACGGCGACAAGGTCATATTAGGGCGTCAAAAAAGATGCGGCCGGAGCCACGATTTGTAGCTCCGGCCCGTGCAGATGGTTAAACGCTGGTGACTATGGTGCGGATGCTCAGGGTGCCGGTCGGTGACGGACCGCTGCAATTCTCCGCTTGCCACGTGCAGCCGGTGCCGCTTTTGACGGCGATACCGCCCCCGCAGGCACGCATCAACACGTTGCCGTCGCTGCTGCCGTCGACCTGGACAAGCCGGGACAGACCGGTCGCCGCCATGGCGCCGCCAGCACCCTGGCTACAACCGTCAAGGAAGGTGAGGCCGCTGAACCAGCCGCGCACCAGATAGGTTGCGCCACCATATTCGTTGTAACCGCTGCAATTGCGCATGTTGACGCGCGAAAGACCGTAGACATGCGCGCCGTTCTGATCGCCCGGCGACAGAGCGCGGCAATTGTTCTCGAAGCCGACCTGCTCGATCGCACCGGAACCGGTGCCGTTGTTGTAGTAGAAGCCGTAGCCGTAATTGTCGCGGCAGTAGCCGCCGATGACGCGGACGTCGGTGGTCCCGCCGTACCGCGCGTCGAAGTTCGTCGCCGACATGCCGTTGCCGGCATTCTGGTTGAAGAAGCAACCGATGAGGGTGATTGCCGAGACGACGCCGCCCTTCGACTGCGCGAACGTCGCGCCGTTCTTCTTGCAGTCCTGAAAATAGGAATTCATCACGGTGGTCTCGAAAACGTTGCCTTCGAACAGCAATCCGTGTCCGCCGACCCCCTCTACGGAAAGTCCATCAATCGCCGCGTTGTAGAACCAGACCGCTCCGCCCGGCGCGAAGATATGGAGACCGTTGCCGTCCGAACCATTGCCGGCGATCTTCAGCCCGCCTGTCAGGCGGAAATAACGAACCGTATTATTTGACGTCAGCGACATGACGTCCTCGCCGGTGGTGATCTTGGAGCGAAGCGTCGCGCCGGCGCATTGCAGGCCCCAGAGAGTCCCGACATTGCCGCTCGATACGAAGGTGATCGGCTTCGCGATCGCATAGGTGAGGCCGGGAACGGTAACGACCTGACCCATCGCCGCCGCAGCCTGAAGCGCCTTGCTGAAGGCGGCGCTATCATCGGTCACGCCGTCGCCGACTGCACCGAAATCGAAGATCGACGGGCCGACCTTAGGCGTCGTGGTTGCCGCGTGCGCCACGTGACCAACGCTGGCGAGACCAACAACCCCTAATGCTGCACCTGTCGCAAAGAAATCGCGTCGTTCCATGGTCCCCCTCTTAGGTATCAATGTTGAGGGGTCATGAGTAATGCATGAGTATTTAAGTGTTGAATAACTGTATTTCTTTTGACGTCAGGATATTGCCGATGAGGACGCATTTACTAACCTCTCGTTAGTCATGTTGCAGCGGCAGAAATAGGTCGCGACCGAGAGCGGCCTCGCGCATCCGAGATCAATACAGATTGCTCGGGTTCCAAGCGCAGCGGCTCGATTCCTCGTTTTGCCTCCTCGAACGGCACCGGCTGACGATCACCGGCATCCTTGCCGGAGCGAGGAGGTTGAGCGACGCGCCGCTCAGCTGACGGTTACCAATCATCATCGCCGCGGCAGCGACGCTGCGAACGGTGTCACCAATGTCGAGACCTACGCCCAGGCCGCGGAAGAGTTGCGGCCCCTAGGGAATAGCAGCACTACAGTCCAGCGCGGCATCGCGGAAGGCCGATTGCCAATTCCGGGTGGCGATGAGCTGGGCACAATTCAGGAACTGGGCGCCATAGAGGAACGCTCCGGCGAGATGGGCGCCGTCGAGCACCGCTTTGAAGAGGTTCGCCCCCTGAACTCACGTTGTAGGCGACGGCCTCTGTTCCAAAAACCTGGCGAAAGGCACGTCGAAATTCTTAAAATCCTCGAGTAGCGATCGACAGCATCACCTGGCGGCATCCCATCGGCTGTCAGGTCGTCGATACTGCGATCGCGGGCCGATAAATGGGACTCGCGTCACGGCGTGAACAACGGTGTCGGGTCCGCGGCGACTCGCGTCAACCTCTCCCGATCCAAGACGACACCCAGCCCAGGCTGGGTGGGAATCGTAAGGTAGCCTTCGACATCGAGTGCGAAGGGCGTTTGCATGATGCCGTCGACATAGGCACTGCCACCGATGAACTCGACGAGATCGGCGTCGGGCAAGGCGGCGGCGAGTTGCAGGTCGGCGGCAACGCCGAGCGCCGTGTTCCAGCCATGGCCGACATATTTGACGCCGAAATCGTGCGCCATCCACGCGATCCGGCGCTGCTCGCTGATGCCCCCGACCTTGGTCACATCGGGTTGGACGATGTCGAAGGCCCCGCGGCTCAGCCACGGCAGGAAGGACTGGCGCCGCGTCAGCACCTCGCCGCCGGCGATCGGCACCGGGCTGACCCGCCGCAAATGGCAAAAATCGTCGATCGCGTCGGGTTTCAGCGCCTCCTCGAACCAGCCGATGTCGTAGTCCTTCAGCATTTCCGCGGTGCGGATCGCCCATTTGAGCCCGTGTGGCCAATAGGCATCGCTGGCACCAGCATCGACAAAGAGCTTTGCTTTCTCGCCGGCCGCTTCGCGCGCAGCGCGCACGATCGCCTCGTCGAGAGCGGGGTCGAGCGCCCGACCGAACGGTCCCCAGCCAATCTTGAAGGCGCGGAAGCCGCGCGCCCGGTAGTCCGTCACCACCTCACGCATGCGGTCCGGCATCTCCATGAGAAGCGAGCAATAGGGCTGGACGCGTCGCCGGTAGGTGCCGCCGAGCAGGCGGCCGATCGGCTGACCCGTAACTTTGCCGAGAATGTCCCAGAGCGCGATGTCGATGCCGCTGATCACATGCGTCAGGGTGCCCCCGCGGCCCATCCAGAAGGTGTTCTGATGGAGCTTCTCCGAGACGCGCTCGGGCTCCAGTGCATTTTCGCCATGAAACAGCGGCTCAAGCACCTTCAGCCCTGCTTCCGCCAATCGTCCATCGGTAAAGACGCTGCCGTGCCCGACAATTCCGGCATCGGTGTGAACGGCGATGAGCGCATGGATTGAATCTTCACGCTTGATTTCAGCCGACCAACCGCCTTTCGGGCTTTCGCCGAGCAACGGAACCGCGGCGACTTTCAGAATGCGGACCTCCGACATGGCCACCTCCTCAGTTCAGGCGATGCATGATGCACATGGCTACACTCTCAGTGGGCGGCGCGCGGCTTGGGGATCGAGCACTTTAGTCTGATCGCCACTGCGGGATCGACGCAACCGCCGAGACGAGTCATGCTGTCCCGGAAATTTGCGGTGGAGCGTCGGCCATGAAAATCGATGCCGTCGACTTTTTCTACCTCTCAATGCCGGAGATCACGACCGAGGGTGATGGCAGCCAGGATGCGCTGCTGGTTCGCGTCGCCGCCGGCGCTCATATCGGCTGGGGCGAATGCGAGGCTTCCCCTCTCACCTCGATCGCGGCGGCGGTCTGCCCGCGCTCGCACGGCGCATGCCAACCCGTTCTCGACTCCGTGCTCGGCGAAAGGCTCGATGACATCGCCGATATTGGCCGCATTGCCCGCCGCGTCGCGCGCAACAGTCTCGATCTCTTGCAAACCGACCACACGTTCTCCGGGATCGAGATCGCACTCTGGGATCTCCTCGGCCGTCGTTTCGACGCACCGGTCTACAAGCTTCTCGGCGCGGCCGCGGCGTACCCCAAGCGGCCCTACGCCTCGCTCCTCTTCGGCGACGACCCGGCGACCACACTGGCCAAGGCCAAGGCGATGCGCGCGCGCAATTTCCGCGCCGTCAAATTGGGTTGGGGACCGTTCGGCCAGTCGAGTACGGCGGCCGACCGCGACCAGCTCGCGGCGGCACGCGAAGGTTTGGGAGCGGATGGTACCCTCCTCGTCGATGCCGGTGCGATCTGGGTCGACGACCTGGCGATGGCAGTCGAGCGGCTTGCCGCTCTCAACGAATTCGGCGCCCTCTGGCTCGAGGAGCCCTTCGTCAGCGGCGCGCTGGATGCCTATCGTGCACTCTCGAAACAGGCGGGCGCCGTCCGGCTCGCGGCGGGCGAAGGCAGTCATAATCCTTACATGGCCCGGCATCTGATCGACTATGCGGGTGTGGGCTTCATCCAAATCGACACCGGGCGTATCGGCGGTATCGGGCCGGCCAAGGAGATCGCAGATTACGCCGCAATGCGCGGAATCACTTTCGTCAACCATACATTCACGACGCATCTCGCGCTCTGCGCTTCGCTACAGCCCTTTGCCGGATTGGCCGCGCACGAGATTTGCGAGTTTCCGGCCGAGCCGAAACCACTCGCCTTCGAGCTGACGCGCAATCACCTGATTCCTGACGGCGACGGGCTGCTGCACCTGCCGGACGCGCCGGGCCTCGGCATGACGATCGATGCGTCGACGATCGACCGTTATCTCGTCGATGTCGAGATTCGGGCAAAAGGAAAGGTTCTCTACCGCACGCCGAGAAGCCACTAATCATGCGTCGGTCCTCGCTCAGATCCCGCCTCGCCGCTGGCAAAATCGTGTTCGGGACGCAGCTCGGCGACATGCGGGCGCTCGACAACGCATTGCGAGTCGGCTCGACGCGATGCGTTCCCGCGCGGTGCCGCCCAAGTGATGTCATCGAGGATTTTTGATCAACTGGCCCTGATACTTGGCTTCGTGCTACCGTTGCCCCGGATCTGGTATAGGCCGGGTTTGTCGCCCTCGGTACATGTGCGGCGGGCTGAAGGCCGGGTTTGTTCTGGGTCGGCTGGCTGACTGGAATTCGATCGACAACCACTGCAGCCTGCACCTTCTCTGCCCGTGATCATCGTGATCGCGCAAGATTATGCAAAGAGCGGGTCCATCACCGGGAGCCGCTTCAACAATAATCTAGAGGAGAGGAATGCCATGCGCGTATCACCCCGCTTCATTCTTGCTCTCAGCTTTGCCTCGATCGTCGCGCTGCCGGCAATGGCACAGGAGCAAACCTTCTTCAACGAGTCGAAGCCGATGTTCGACAATTGCGGCGACCCCTCGCTGGCGAAGGCGCAGAAGGACGGCATCACGCTGGGCTTCTCGGTCAATCCGCCCGAGGCGTGGCTCGACGAACAGACGAAACAGGCCAATGGCATCGATTGGGACATCAACAAGGCGGCGCTCGATTGGATGGGCGTCATGACTATCAAGCTGGAATGGATGCCCTGGGAATCGCAGGTTCCGGCCCTCCTCTCGAAGCGCACCGACGTCATCGCGGGGAACATCCATCATACGGCGGAGCGCGACAAGGTGATCAGCTTCAGCGGTCCCGCCTATTGGTACGGGCCCGTTATCATCGTCGCCAAGGGAAATCCTCTGGGGATCAAGGTCTATGACGATCTGAAGGGCAAGCAAGTCGGCGACATCTCCGGGTCGGCCGCCGATTTCTATCTGCGCAAGATCGGTGTCGCCCCCACGTCCTTCAAGACCGAAATCGACGAGTTGCAGAGCCTCAACCAGAGCCGCCTCCAGGCGGTGCTTGAGGACGATCTCGTCTATCTCGAATTCGCCAAGACGAACCCAAATAACAATCTAGAGCCGTTGTGGAACATCGCGGCACCGGCCGATATCATCAATGGCGGCGGCTACGGCATGGCCCGCTACGCGATGCGCAAGGAGGATTGCACCTTACGTTCCGCCTACACCCAGGCGCTCGCCGAGATGCGCGCCAATGGCCATGTCAGTGCCATCCTGGCGAAATATGGACTGAGCGACCGCAACCTCGTCATGTACAAACTCAAGCCCTGAAAATCGCGTCAGCCGGGGCGCCGCCACGCTCCGGCTGAATCGCCGGGATGCAGCTCTTCAATCTCGAGATCGCGATCGCCAATCTGGGACCGCTGCTCGCCGGTCTCTTGATGACGGTCGAACTCACTGTCGTCGTTATCGTGATCAGCCTGGTATTCGCGCTGCTCGTTGCCCTCGGGGGCATGTCGCGATTCACGCCCCTGCGCTGGCTGGTCAAGTGCTACATCGAGGCTATCCGCGGGACCCCGCTCCTGCTCCAGCTCATCTACGTCTACTACGTGCTCCCCGAGATCGGCATCCGCCTCAATTCGTTCACCGCCGGCGTCATCGCGCTTACGCTCAACTACTCCGCCTATCTCTCCGAGGTCTATCGTGGCGGGATCCAGGCGATTTCGCGCGGCCAGCACGACGCCGCGGCGGCACTCGGCATGACGCGCGCTCTCGCCATGCGGCGGATCATCTTGCCGCAGGCGATTCGTGTCGTCATTCCGACGCTGGGCAATTATTTCATCGGACTGTTCAAGGACACGGCACTCTGCTCGGTCGTCAGCATCCAGGAAGTCGTCTTCACCGCGCAGATCCTCGCCGCTCGCAACTTCCAATATTTCACCCTCTATACCGTCGTCGGGGTCATGTACTTCGCGGTGAGTTTTCCGGCGGCGCGGCTTGTCAGCTATCTGGAGCGCGTAGCCAAGAGCGGCTACCGGCGGAAGCGCTCGTGAACCCGATACCGCCCGGCGGCGCGCAGCCGATGATCGAGATCGAGGGGCTCCATAAGTATTTCGGCGGATTGCACGTATTGAAGGGCATCGATCTTTCCGTTACCGCTGGGGAAGTGGTCTGCATCATTGGGCCCTCGGGCAGCGGAAAGTCGACGCTCTTGCGCTGTATCAACCATCTCGAAGTTGCCGAGAAGGGACGTATCCGGATCGATGGGCAACTCGCCTATCGCGAGGAGGTCGCAGGGAGGTTCCGGCCGCACTCCAATCGCGCAATCTCCGCGGTTCGCGCGCAAGTCGGCATGGTCTTCCAGCAGTTCAATCTTTTCCCTCACCTCACCGTCATGGGGAACGTTATCGAGGCGCCGATTCATGTCCTGCGCAAGCCGAAGGCTTTGGCACGGCAACGCGGGAGCGAGCTACTGGCGCAGGTCGGCCTCGCCGACAAGTCCGACGCCTATCCCGAGGAGCTATCGGGGGGCCAGCAGCAGCGGGTCGCCATTGCCCGCGCGCTGGCGATGGATCCGAAGGCGATGCTGTTCGACGAGGTGACGAGCGCGCTCGACCCCGAACTGGTCGCCGAAGTCCTTACGGTAATGCGCGATCTCGCCAGCTTGGGGATGACGATGCTGGTGGTGACGCACGAGATGAACTTTGCGCGTCAGGTCGGCTCGCGCGTCATCTTCATGGACCACGGCGTTATCGTTGAGGAGGACACGCCGGCGCGCATCTTCGGCGCACCGCGCGAACAACGCACGCGCGATTTTCTGCGGACGGTGCTGGATCGCTGAGCAA
>Ga0070679_100006077_pt1 | contig 11233 bp, 10 predicted proteins | sample KBSC63BmetaG_FD_65652 | JGI IMG/M metagenome (GOLD analysis project Ga0070679, IMG submission 65652) | Corn rhizosphere microbial communities from Kellogg Biological Station, Michigan, USA - KBS C6-3B metaG | ecosystem: Host-associated > Plants > Roots > Rhizosphere | place: USA: Michigan... | reverse complement strand
GAAGAAGGTGTCCGCCGCGCCCCGTGAACCGCATTCCTGAACCCAGGCAGTTCAGGTGGGCGAGGTCAGCCAGGTTTCGGGTTCATCTGACGCGAGACGATCACACCTGCCGGGCGATGTTCCAAGCCCTTGCTCTTGCGAGCATCGGTTCAAGGAAATATAAAGTTCACGCGAGCGCGACGGACGAATTCATTCTACGTCGCAGGCTGCTCGGGAAGCACTGTTCAGAGCAGTTGTCCGTCAGCGCCGAGGGCCATGTCGATGCGCCGCACGAGCGCGTCGAGATCGAGCGGCGCGTGCAACCCATCGGCGTCGGCACTCTCGCGCGCCGGACGCTGCGCGAGCTCGAACGCGAGGTTGAGCGCTGCGAGCACGGCGATCCGCTCGCGCGCCTTCACCTTGCCGCCGTCGCGGATCGCGCTCATCTCGCGGTCGACGTCGGCGACCGCCTCGAGCAGCGCCGACTCGCCGCCGTCGGGACAGCCGAGCAGGTAGCTCTGGCCGAGGATCGTCACCTCGACCTGCTTCATCCGACGCTCCGGAGCGGTGCGCCGGACTTGCCGTCGAGCGGGGCGACGTCGATCGGCGCAGCGTCGCCGTCCCCGTCGAGCGGCTCGCGCGGCAGGCGCTGCAGCAGCACGTCGATGCGGCTGCGCGCCGCGTTCAGGCGCGAGCGCAGGTTGTCGCGCTCGCTCGTCACCGCGCCGAGCTGCGCGCTCAGCAAGGCATTGGTGCGCCGCAGCTCCTCGTGTCGAAGAAGCAATCGCTCGACCCGGTCTGCGAGTTCCTCGATCGTGGCCATGACGCTCCGGCAAGAGGAGGGGAGGCGAATTGTAGGGGCCGACCTCGCGGAATCGCGCTGCGTAGAATGGTCTTCGCTGGTGCCCGTGAAGGTGTTCATGCCTTCACAGTTAAACGGGAAGCGAGCTGTCGGATCGCACGTCGATCCGGCATCAACCGCGCTGCCCCCGCAACGGTACGGCGGACGACGCCGCTCTCGTCGAGAGCACGTCAGCTCAGGCGCTCACACCACTGGAGGCACGGCTTCCGGGAAGGTCGCCCGGGTCGCTCCGTCAGCCCGGATACCGGCCAGCAAGGGGGCCGAGCCATGTGCTCGGGCCATGTCGTCTGCGCCGCGGGGAAGCGGTCGCAGGCCTCTTGCCGGAATCCTCATCATGTCTTGCCGATCCGACGCGACGCGACGTCAGCAGGGTCGCCGTGCGCACGCGGCAGCGCGCGTCGCGAGCGAACTGTGCACCGTCGCCGGCCTCCTCGTCTGCGGCGCGGCGGGCGCAAGCGACAGCACGCTCGACACCGTTGCCGTCACCGGAACGCGCGAGCCGGAAGCGATCGGCCGAAGCAGCGTCGACATCGTCGTGATCGACAGCGCGACGATCCGGAGCAGCAGCGCCGATTCGCTCGAGGACCTGCTCCGGCGCTTCGCCGGCATGCAGCTCGCGCGCAACGGCGGTCCCGGGCAGAGCGCCGGCTTCTTCCTGCGCGGCGCGAGCACGAACAGCACCGTCGTCCTGATCGACGGCGTCCGCGTCGGCTCGGCGACGCTCGGCCAGGCGGACCTGGAAGCGCTGAGCGTGTCGCAGATCGAGCGCGTCGAGGTGCTGCGCGGGCCCGCGTCGAGCCTGTACGGCGCCGACGCGGTCGGCGGCGTCGTGCAGATCTTCACCCGCCGCGGCAGCGGTGCGCTGCGCTGGGGCGCCGCTGCCGAGGTCGGCGGCTACCGCTCGGCGCGCGTCGACGGCAACGCGAGCGGCGCGCGCGGCGGCTGGGACTACGCGCTCTCGCTCGGCCACGAGCGAAGCCGCGGCGTCTCGGTGATCGCGCCGAACGACGCGTTCGGCAACTTCAACCCCGACCGCGACGGCTTTCGTCGCAACACCGCGACCCTGCAGCTCGGCTTCACGCCGGCGACGCAGCACCGCATCGGCGTGCAGGTGCTCGAGACGAAGCTCGATGCCCGGTTCGACTCGAGCGAGTTCCTGCCGCCGGCGTTCATTGCCGACCCGACGCCGGACTTTCGCAAGCGCCTGACGACGCGCGTGACGTCGATCGACTACCGCGGCACGCCGATCCAGCACTGGACGACGACGTTGCAAGCGTCGCGTGCCGTCGACGACCTGACGAGCGGCGGCACCGTGCAGAGCCGCTTCGTCACGCGCCGCGACCAGGCGACGTGGCAGAACGCCTGGTCGCTGGCGCGCGACCAGCAACTGCTGGTCGCGTACGAGCACCAGGTCGAGCGCGCGGAGGCGGAGGTGTTCGCAGGCGAGCTCGTGCGCCGCAACGATGCGTTCGTGCTCGGCTATTCCGGAACCTTCGACGCGCTCTCGCTGCAGGCCGATCTTCGCCGCGACGCGAACTCCGCTTACGGCGACAACACGACGGGGCGCCTCGGTGCGTCGGTCGAAGTGCTGCGCGGGTTGAAGTTGCGCGCACTCGCCGGCACCACGTTTCGCGCGCCGACCTTCAACGATCTCGCGTATCCCGGGTTCGGCGTCGCGACGGTCCGCCCGGAGCACGGTCGCAGCGTCGAAGCGGGCGTGTCCTGGCAAGGCGAAGCGGCGGGCGCGAGCGCGACGATCTACCGCAACCGCGTGCGCGACCTGATCGGCGTGCAGCTCGACCGGAGTCTCTGTCCCGCCGACCCGGCGTACGACTTCGGCTGCGCCGGCAACGTGCAACGCGCGCGCCTGCAGGGCGCGACGCTGGCCGGGAACGCTCGCTGGCGTGGTTTCGCGATGCGCGCGACGGTCGATTTCCTCGACGCCGTAGATATGGACACCGGGGTTCGCCTGCCCCGCCGAGCAGCGCATCAGGAAAGCCTCGCCATCGAGCGCGAAAGCGGTCGGTGGCGCTACGGCGCGTCGGCGCTCTTCGTCGGCGCGCGGCCCGACACCGGCGTCGTCCTGGGCGGCTACGGCGTCGTCGACCTGCGCCTTGCCTGGCAGCCACGGCCCACATGGCGCGTCGAAGCGCGGCTGAACAACGCGCTCGATCGTCAGGTCGAGCCGCTGCGCGACTATCGCGGGCTCGGACGCCAAGCGTGGATCGGCGTCCACTTCGATTCGGCAAGGCCCTGAGCGCCATGCGGCCAGCGCAGGTGATCGTGTGCACGGCCGTCGCCGCAGCAGTCGCCTGCGCGATCGGCGTGCTCGCGGGCTCTTCCGGATTCGGGCTCGCGTCGCACGACATCGTCTGGTCGATCCGCGTGCCGCGCGTGCTCGCCGGATTCGGCGCTGGCGCCGCGCTCGCGCTCGCCGGCGCGCTGATGCAGCTGCTGACGAGAAACGCACTCGCCGATCCGTACGTGCTCGGCGTCGCCGGCGGCGCTGCGGTCGGCGCGCTCGGCGCGATGCTGCTCGCGGGCGCCGCCGGCGCGCAGCTTTCCGAGTGGGGCGTCGCCGCCGGCGCGGCGGCCGGCGCCGCGGCGGCATCGGCGCTCCTCTTCGGTCTGCTCTGGCGCCGGCTGGCCAGCACCGCGCTGACTCCCGCCGGCGAAGCTTCGACGGCGCTGCTGCTGGTCGGCGTGATGATCGGCGCCGGATGCTCGGCGCTGGTCTCGCTGATCCTCACGCTCGCCGACGAAGGACAGCTGCGCGGCATGGTGTTCTGGCTGCTCGGCGACCTGAACGGCGCGGTGCACTGGGAGATCGTCTGGCTGGCGCTCGCGGTGGCGCTCGCGATCGTCTGGCCGCGCGCGCGCGAGCTCGACTGGCTCGCTCGCGGCGACGCCTGGGCCGCGACGCTCGGCGTGGCCGTCGCGCGGCGCCGGCGCGCGGTGCTGCTCGCCGCAGCGATCGCGACCGGCGCCGCCGTCGCGACCGCGGGCGCGATCGGCTTCGTCGGCCTGGTCGTGCCGCATGCGTTGCGTCGTGTCGGCGTGCGCGCAGCGGCGCTGCTGTTGCCGGCGAGCGCGGTCGCCGGCGGCGCGTTCGTCGTCGCCGTCGACGCGGCCGCGCGAACGATCGCCGCGCCGCTGCAGCTTCCGGTCGGCGTGCTCGCCGCCGCGATCGGCGTGCCGAGTTTCATCGCCATGCTGCTGCAGCGCTCGGCCCCGCAACGATGACCGGGGCCCTGCTCGAAGCGGAAGGGCTGGCGCTGCGCGCAGGAAGCGCGCCACGCGGCCGGCTGCTCTTCGACGCGCTGGATCTGCGCGTCTTTGCTGGCGAGCGGTGGGTGATCGTCGGACCGAACGGCGCCGGCAAGTCGTCGCTTCTCGCTGCGCTTGCGGGCGTCTTCACGCCGTCGGCCGGCACGGTGCGCGTCGACGGCATCGAGCTCGCGTCGTGGTCGCCGCCGGCGCTCGCCGAACGTCGCGCCTGGAGCCCGCAGTTCTGGTCCGATCCGTTCCCGGCGACGGTGCGCGAGACCGCGGCGCTCGCGCGCGAGCGCGCGCCGTCATGGCGCGCGATGCTCGCGGACGCTGTAGACGGCGACGTCGAACGCGTGCTCGACCGTCTGCTCCTCGGCGCGCTCGCGGCGAGCCACGTGCAGACGCTGTCCGGCGGCGAGCGTCAGCGGGTCGCGATCGCGACCGCGCTTCTCCAGGGAGCGCCGCTCCTGCTTCTCGACGAGCCGGCGTCGCACCTCGACCTCGCGCACCAGCGGCTGCTCGTCGACGTGCTGCTCGGCCATGCGGCAGGCGGCGGCGCGGTGGTCGCGAGCCTGCACGACCTGAATCTTGCGTGGGACCTCGCGAGCCACGTCGTCGTGCTCGACGGCGCCGGACGCGCGTTCGCCGGCCCGCGCGACGAGGTGCTCGTCGCGGCGCGGCTCGGCGCCGTGTTCGGGGTCGCGATCCACGCGCTGGCGCTCGACGGCCGCGCGCGCTTCGTCGTCGGCGCCGGACCCGTCGCAACGGCTGTCGGCCAGCAGAGTCGCGGGGAAGGGTGATGAGCGAGCGTCGCGCGAGATCCGCATTCGCAGCCGCCGCACTGCTCGCGGCGTCGTTCGCAGCCGCGGCGCTGACTGCCGTCGACGACGCTGGCCAGAAGATCGTTCTCGACGCACCGCCAGCGCGTGTCATCACGCTGGCGCCGAGCCTGGCCGAGCTGGTCTTCGCCGCCGGCGCGGGCGGCACGCTGGTCGGCGTCTCGGCGCTGAGCGACTATCCGCCCGCGGCGCGCTCGATCGCCCGCATCGGCGAATCGGGCAGGATCGACGTCGAGCGCGTGCTCGCGCTCAGGCCCGATCTCGTGCTGGTCTGGGAACGCGGCAACCTCAGCCGCGAGCTCGAGCAGCTCGAGCGCGCCGGAATCCGCCTGTTCCAGCTCGCACCGCAGCGTCTCGACGACGTCGCGCGCGCGATCGATCGGCTCGGCAAGCTGCTTGGCCATGAGGACGAAGCGCGCGCGCGCGCGGCCGGGCTGCGCGAGTCGGTCGAGCGGCTTCGGCGCGCGCACGCCGCGGCGCCCCCGGTCAGCGTTTTCTACCAGGTGTGGCAGCAGCCGCTCATGACCATCAACGGGCGGCAGATCGTCGACGACATCCTCGCCGCCTGCGGCGGCCGCAACATCTTTGCGGGCTTGTCGCCGCTGGTGCCGATCGTCTCGACGGAATCGGTCGTCGCCGCGGATCCCGAAGTGATCCTGACGGCGAGCGAGCACACCGGTCACCCCATCTGGCAGCGCAATCCGCAAAGCCCGAGCTTTTCGCTCTGGCAGCGTCATCCGCGCATGCGGGCCGTCAGCCACGGCTGGCTCTACACGCTCGACGGCGATTCGATCAGCCGCCAGGGTCCGCGCATCGTCGACGGCGCCGCCGCGGTGTGCGCGGTGCTCGACGAAGTCCGGCGCGAGCGCCGCCGGCCATGACGGCCGCGCTCAGCGCGCTTCGCCCGCTGCAGCGCGCTTGTATTGCGGCGGCGCGAAGTCGCACCAGCGGGCGACGCGGCAGATCTCGCAGAGCGGCCGGCGCGCCAGGCAGACGTAGCGTCCGTGCAGGATCAGCCAGTGGTGCGCGTTGGGCAGGAACTCCTCCGGCACGCGCTCGAGCAGCCCGAGCTCGACCTCGAGCGGCGTGCTGCCCGGAGCGAGTCCGGTGCGGTTGGCGACGCGAAAGACGTGCGTGTCGACCGCGAGCGTCGAGTCGCCGAACGCGCAGTTGAGGACGACGTTGGCGGTCTTGCGGCCGACGCCCGGCAAGGCCTCGAGCTCCTCGCGCGTGCGCGGCACGTGGCCCCCGTGCTGCTCGACGAGGATGCGGCAGGTCGCGAGGACGCTCCTGGTCTTCATCCGGAAGAAGCCCACCGGCTTGATCATCGATTCGATCGTCTCGGCGCCGAGCGCGAGCATCCTGGCAGGCGTCGGCCCGGCCGCGAACAGCGCTCGCGTGACCTGGTTGACGCGCTTGTCGGTCGTCTGCGCCGACAGCAGCACGGCGATCAGCAGCTCGAACACGCTCGTGTAGTCGAGCTCGCTCGCCGGCTCCGGATTGGCCTCGCGCAAGGTCGCGAAGAAGGGGACGATGTCGGCGTCCTTCATCGCGGCATCCGCACTTGCGCGGCGAGCAGGGAGGTCGGGAGCGGCGCCGTCATGGCCGAGCGCGCAAGGCGCGAGCGCGCGCGATCGCCGCGGCAACCGTCTCGCCGAGCGCCGGGCGGCCGGCCGTCGGCGCGCCTGCATCGTGAGCGGTGGCGAGAGCCGGTGCCTCGGCAGGTGCGCTCGCCAGGCGAGCGGCATGCCGCGCGTAGCGTTCGCGGGCACCGGCCGCGCTCGTTGGGCTCCACGCGTCCCAGCCGGTGCGCGCACCGCTCGCGCCGGCGAGCGAGATGCAGTCGACCGGGCAGACCGGAATGCACAGCTCGCAGCCGGTGCAGTGCGCCTCGATGACGGTGTGCATGCGCTTGCCGGCACCGACGATGGCATCGACCGGGCACGCCTTCAGGCAGAGCGCGCAGCCGATGCAGGCGTCCTCGTCGATCACGGCGAGCGCGCGCGGGCCCTCGCTGCCGCACTCCGGATCGAGCGGCAGCACCGAAAGCGCGGTCAGCCGCGCGAGCCGCTCGATGCCCGCGGCGCCGCCCGGAGGGCAGCGGTTGATCGCCGCGCCCTCGTGAACGATCGCCTCGGCGTAGCCGCGACAGTCGGCAAAGCCGCAGCGGCGGCATTGCGTCTGCGGCAGCGCGTCGAGCACCGCCTCCGCCAGCGCTTGCGCGCCCATGCTGCTCAGGCGGTCGCTGCGCGCCGCTTGCTGCGCGCCACAGGCCGGCTCGGCGCCTCGCCCTGGTGCGCGGCGATGAAGTCGCGCACCTTGGGACAGACCTTCTCGCGCCAGCGGCGGCCCGAGAAGATGCCGTAGTGCCCGGCACCGATCGCGTCGTAGTGGAAGCGGCGCGATGCCGGAATCCCGGTGCACAGGTCGTGCGCCGCCCTAGTCTGGCCGGCTCCGGAGATGTCGTCGAGCTCGCCCTCGATCGTCAGCAGCGCGGTCGTGCGGATGTCCTCCGGCCGCACCGGCTCGCCGCGGATCTCCCACGTGCCGTTGACGAGCGCGAAGTCCTGGAACACGGTCTTGATCGTGTCGAGGTAGTACTCGGCCGGCATGTCGAGAACGGCGTTGTACTCGTCGTAGAAGCCGCGGTGGAACTCGGCGTTGTCGCCGCCGCCGCGGACGAGGTCGAGGAAGAAGTCGTAGTGGGACTTCAGATGCCGGTCCGGGTTCATGGCGATGAAGCCGGCGTGCTGGAGGAAGCCGGGGTAGACGCGCCGCCCGGCCCCCGGGTAGTTCACCGGCACGCGGTGGATGACGTTGTTCTCGAACCAGGACAGGCTCTTGTTGGTCGCGAGGTTGTTGACGGCGGTCGGGCTCTTGCGAGCGTCGATCGGGCCGCCCATCATGGTCATCGTGCGCGGCGTCTGCTCGCCGGCGCTGGCCATCAACGACACGGCTGCGAGCACCGGAACGGTCGGCTGGCAGACCGAGATCACGTTCACCTCGGGGCCGACGAAGCGGATGAACTCCTGCACGTAGGCGACGTAGTCGTCGAGGTGGAACGCTCCCTGGTCCTCCGGGACCATCCGCGCGTCGGCCCAGTCGGTGATGAAGACCTTGTGGCTCTTCAGCAGCTCGCGCACCGTTTCGCGCAGCAGCGTCGCGTGGTGGCCGGAGAGCGGCGCGACGACCAGCACGGTCGGCTGCGACTTCAGCAGACGCAGGGTGGGCAGATCGTCGGTGAAGCGCTTGAAGCGGAGCAGCCGGCAGAAGGGCTTCTCGACCGCGACCCGCTCGTGGACCGCGACCTGCGTGCCCGCGACCTCGACGCTGCGGATGTCGAATTGCGGCTTCTCGTACTCCTTGGCGAGCCGGTGCATCAGCTCGAAGCCGGCCGAGACGCGGTGCGCGTTCGGCGTGTGCGCCAGCAGCGAGAGCGGGTGGTTGTAGAGCTTGGACGAGGCGCTCGCGAATTCCGAGAACGGGCTCAGGAGCGCGCGCTGCGCCTCGTACCACTCGTAGAGCATCATGCCGCCGCCTTCTCGGTGACCTGGGCGATCGCCGCGACCACCGTGTCGAGGTTGCGCTCGTTGAGCGCTGCCACGCAGATGCGGCCGGAGTCGAGGCCGTAGACCCCGAACTCGCTGCGCAGACGCTGCATCTGCTCCTTCGAGAGCCCGGAGTAGCTGAACATGCCGCGCTGGCGGGTGATGAAGTCGGTGTCGAGTCCGGCCCCTGCCGCGACCAGGCGCTTCTGCAGCTCGACGCGCATGCGCCGGATGCGCTCGCGCATGCCGGCGAGCTCCTGTTCCCAGAGCGCGCGCAGGGCCGGCGTCGACAGCACGGTCGTGATCGCCGCCGCGCCGTGCGTCGGCGGGTTCGAATAGTTGGTGCGAATGACGCGCTTGAGCTGGCTCAGCACGCGTGCAGCCGCTTCCTTCGTCGGGCAGACGACCGAGAGGGCGCCGGCGCGCTCGCCGTAGAGCGAGAAGCTCTTCGAGTAGCTGGTGGCGACAAAGAAGTCGAGTCCCGCGTCGAGGCAGAGCTGGACGGCGCGCGCGTCCTCGGTGATGCCTTCGCCGAAGCCCTGGTACGCCAGGTCGAGGAAGGGCACCAGGCGACGCGCGGCGAGCAGGTCGACGACCTGTTGCCATTGCGAGGGCGTGAGGTCGCAGCCGGTCGGGTTGTGGCAGCAGGCGTGCAGCACCACGATCGTCCCCGGCGCGGCGGCGTTCAGGGCGCCGAGCATGGCGTCGAAGGCGACGCCGTGCGTGGACGCGTCGTAGTACGGATACGTGCCGACTTCGAAACCGGCGCCTTCGAAGAGGGCGCGGTGGTTTTCCCAGCTCGGATCGCTGATCAGCACGCGCGCGCCTGGATTCATGCGCTGCAGGAGGTCGGCGCCGACCTTGAGGCCGCCGGTGCCGCCGACCGCCTGGACGGTGGCGATCCTGCCCTCGCGACGTGCCGGAGCGTCTGCGCCGAAGACGAGCGCCTGCGTCGCTGCGTCGTAGGCGGCGATGCCGTCGATCGGCAGGTAACCGCGTGCCTGGCGCGCTTCCATCATCTTCTCTTCGGCGGCGCGGACGCAGGCGAGGAGCGGCAGCTTGCCGTTCTCGTCGTAGTAAACACCGACGCCGAGATTGACCTTGGCCGGGTTCGGATCGGCCGCGAACTGCTCGTTCAGACCGAGGATCGGGTCGCGGGGCGCCATCTCGACGGCGTCGAAGAGCGAAGACATGCAGGAGTCCTTGTGGTGCCTGTTGGAAAACGTGCCGGCGGCGCCATCTGCCGACATCACGGTCGAGATGCAGAACCGACCGGGCCGCCGGCGCCCTTGCGTTACGCTGGCGGGTTCGCTTCGATGCGAACCAGCCCCTCATTTTATCCGCCATGACACCGACGACCGCAGCCGTGCGCGACCAAGAGGCAACCGCCGAGCCCGACGGTGAATTCGTCACGTACCCCGGCTCGCCGTTCCAGCTCTTTTGCCCGTACCCGCCGGCGGGCGACCAGCCGCAGGCGATCGCCGGCCTGATCGAGGGCATCCGGGACGGGCTCGCGTTCCAGACGCTGCTCGGCGTCACCGGCTCCGGCAAGACTTTCACGATGGCCAACGTGATCGCCCAGATCGGCCGGCCGGCGATCGTGTTCGCGCCCAACAAGACGCTCGCGGCGCAGCTCTACAGCGAGTTCCGCGAGTTCTTCCCGAAGAACGCCGTCGAGTACTTCGTCAGCTACTACGACTACTACCAGCCCGAGGCGTACGTCCCGCAGCGCGATCTCTTCATCGAGAAGGACTCGGCGATCAACGAGCACATCGAGCAGATGCGGCTGTCGGCGACCAAGAGCGTCCTGGAGCGCCGCGACGTGATCGTCGTCGCCTCGGTGAGCGCGATCTACGGCATCGGCGCTCCCGAGGACTACACCGAGATGCGGATGATCATGCGCGTCGGCGACAAGCTCGGCCAGCGCGATGCGATCGCCCACCTGATCCGGATGCAGTACACGAGGAACGAGACCGACTTCTCGCGCGGCACGTTTCGCGTGCGCGGCGACACGATCGACGTCTTCCCGGCCGAGCACAGCGAGCTGGCGATCCGGATCGAGCTGTTCGACGACGAGCTCGAGTCTCTGACGCTGTTCGACCCGCTCACCGGCCGCATCCGGCAGAAGATCCCGCGCTTCGTGATCTACCCGGCGAGCCACTACGCGACGCCGCGCGGGCGCGTCGTCTCGGCCATCGAGACGATCAAGGCGGAGCTGCGCGAGCGGCTCGACGAGCTCGTCAAGGCGGGCAAGCTGGTGGAGGCGCAGCGGCTCGAGCAGCGCACGCGCTTCGACCTCGAGATGCTGCAGGAGATCGGCCACTGCAAGGGCATCGAGAACTACACGCGGCACCTCTCCGGCTCGGCGCCCGGGCAGCCGCCGGCGACGATGGTCGACTACCTGCCGAAGGACGCGCTCATGTTTCTCGACGAGAGCCACGTCATGATCGGTCAGCTGGGCGGCATGTACAACGGCGACCGGGCGAGGAAGACGACGCTCGTCGAGTACGGCTTCCGGCTGCCGTCGGCGCTCGACAACCGGCCGCTCAAGTTCGAGGAGTTCGAGGCCAAGATGCGCCAGGCGGTGTTCGTCTCGGCGACGCCCGCCGACTACGAGAAGGAGCGCGCCGGCCAGGTGGTCGAGCAGCTCGTCCGACCGACCGGCCTGATCGATCCGGTGGTCGAGGTGCGGCCGGCGACGCACCAGGTCGACGACGTGCTGCAGGAGATCCGCG
>Ga0070679_100006076_pt1 | contig 11234 bp, 9 predicted proteins | sample KBSC63BmetaG_FD_65652 | JGI IMG/M metagenome (GOLD analysis project Ga0070679, IMG submission 65652) | Corn rhizosphere microbial communities from Kellogg Biological Station, Michigan, USA - KBS C6-3B metaG | ecosystem: Host-associated > Plants > Roots > Rhizosphere | place: USA: Michigan... | reverse complement strand
CTTGGCATCCTCGGTCATCGCGGCCGTCATGTCCGTCTCCACGAAACCGGGGGCGACGACGTTGGCGAGAATGCCGCGCGACGCGAGCTCCTTCGCAACCGACTTCGTCATGCCGATGAGCCCTGCTTTGCTCGCCGCGTAATTCGCCTGCCCTTTGTTGCCGACGACACCGACGACGCTGGCGATGTTGATGATCCGCCCCCAGCGACGCTTCATCATGCCCCGTGCAGCCGCACGAATCGCGACGAATGCCCCCCGGAGATTCGCGTCGATCACCGCGTCCCAGTCATCGTCCTTGATGCGGAACAGCAGATTGTCGCGTGTGAGACCCGCGTTGTTGACCAGAATGTCGATCGCGCCGAATTCCTTCTCCACGGCCTCGACGAGCGCGGTCACGGAGGCGACGTCGCCCACGTCGCAGGCGAAGCCGCGCGCCTCCGGCGAGATGGCCGACGCTGCTTCCTGGGCCCGCCCGAGATCACGACCGGCCACCGCCACGCGTGCGCCTGACTCCGCAAGCGTTTCGGCGATCGCGCGGCCGATGCCACGCGTGCTACCCGTCACGAGGGCCGTGCGGCCCGTCAGATCGATGTTCACGCTGCCACCGCCATCTCGCGAAGCTGTGCAACTTCCGCCGCGGTGCCGCAGGTGGCCGTCTTCACCGACGGCGCGATCTTCTTGACCAGCCCGGTGAGCACGTTGCCCGGACCCATCTCGACGTACAACGCGTCCGGAAACCGCTCCGCGATCACGCGGATCTCGGCGGTCCAATTCACCGGTGCGGAGAGCTGCTGAAGCAGGAGCTGTTTCGCGCGATCCGCCGTCGTGACCGCCTCGGCGTTCACGTTCGCGTACACGGCGAAATGAGGATCTTCAAATGAAGAAGCTTCAAGTGCTTGCCGCAGACCGCCGGACGCGCTTTCCATGAGCGGCGAGTGAAAGGCGCCGCTCACGTTCAGGCGAATGGCGCGCTTCGCGCCGGCTTCCTTGCAGAGCGCCATGGCGCGTTCGACGCCGGCCTCCGCGCCACTGATCACCAGTTGGCCCGGGCAGTTGTAGTTCGCCGGCACGACCAGTCCAGCTTCGTGCGTCGCTTGCTGGCAGATCTCCTCGATAGGACGACTCGTCTCTCCGAGAATCGCCGCCATCGTCCCTCGCCGCTTGACGCCGGTCTCGTACATGAGCTCGCCGCGCCGGCGCACCGTGCGGAGCGCATCCTCGAGCGACAACGACTCAGCCGCATGGTACGCCGTGAACTCGCCGAGCGAGTGACCCGCCGCGGCCATGACATTCGCTCCGATCACGTCTCGAGTCGCCGCCCAGACCGCCGCGCCATGCGCCAGCAGCGCCGGCTGCGCGTTGTGCGTGAGCGTGAGCTCCTCGGCCGGCCCCTCGAAACACAATCGGCTGAGCGACGTGCCGAGCGCCGCGTCCGCACGCTCGAACACGGCGCGTGCCGACGAGAACTGCTCGGCGAGATCCTTCCCCATTCCGGGCTTCTGTGAGCCCTGGCCGGGAAACAAGAGGACGACGTCCATGGTCAGAAACGGATCACCATCGATGCCCACGTGAACCCCGCGCCGAAGGCGACGAGCAGCACCGTGGTCCCCTCGATGATGCGCCCGCACTCGATCGCTTCGTCCATCGCGATCGGCACCGACGCCGACGACGTGTTGCCGTATCGGTCCACGTTGACGTAGACCTTGTCCATCGAGACGTTGGCGTGTTTCGCCGTCGCCTCGATGATGCGCACGTTCGCCTGGTGCGGGATGAGCAGATCGATGTCCTTGCCCGTGAGCTTGGCCGCATCGAGCGCGCGATCCGTGGCTTCAGCCATCGATCGGACCGCGTGCTTGAACGTCTCGCGACCGGCCATCTTCACGAAATGCGTGCGGTCCGCGAGGACCTGCTCGGAGAACGGAATGCTCGCGCCGCCGGCGGGACGATACAGCAGGTCCGCGAGCGTGCCGTCGCTGCGCAGGAACGCGCTCAGAATGCCCTTCGGATGCGGGGCCGTGGCGTGCGACGGTTTCACGCGCTTGAGCACCGCCGCGCCCGCGCCGTCGCCGAACAGCACGCAGGTCGACCGATCGCTCCAGTCGATGATGGAGCTCATCTTCTCGGCGCCGACCACGAGCACCGTCTCGGCGACGCCGGTCGCGATGAGACCCTCGGCAACGGTTGCGGCGTAGATGAATCCAGAGCAGGCCGCGCCGATGTCGAACGCGGCCGCGCGCGCCGCGCCCAGCTCCGCCTGGAGATCGACGGCGGTGGCCGGCAGGAGCCGGTCCGTGGTGGCGGTACTCAGCACGATCGCGTCGAGCTCACCCGCCGTGACGCCGGCGCGTTCCATGGCGCAGCGCGCCGCGCTCGCCGCCATGGAGCACGTGGTCTCTCCGGGTTCCGCGATGTGTCGCTCGCGAATGCCGGTTCGCTCCACGATCCACTCGTCGTTCGTCTCGAGGCCGAGGGCGGCGAAATCGTGGTTGGTCATCACCTTCGCGGGAATCCCGCGACCGGTGCCGGCAATGTACGCGACTGGCCTTTTCATTCTGCGGCGACTCCTTCCTGCAGACGGCGGCCGATGTGTTCGTCCATTCGCGTTTCGACGGCGCGCACGGCGGCCTTGAGCGCATTCTTGATCGCGCGCGGCGACGATTTGCCGTGCGAGATGATGCTGACACCATTGACGCCGAGCAGCGGTGCCCCGCCGTGCTCGGAGTAGTCGAGCTGTCGGAGCGCGGCCATCATGGTTTTCTCATCGAGCCCGGACTGCTTGAGCAGCCCGATGATGAAGGGGGCAATGGCCTCGTAGAACTTGAGCACCACGTTGCCGACGAAGCCATCGCAGACGACGACGTCGACCGGACCGCGATCGCACTGACCCGTAGGCAGGTCCCGTCCCTCGACGTTGCCGAGGAAGTTGATGCCGGCTGCCTGGAGGAGCTGATGCGCTTCCTTCACGACGGCGTTGCCCTTCTCCGGCTCCTCGCCGATGCTGAGCAATCCGACCGCGGGGTTCTCTCGGCCGAGGATGTCTTCGGCGTACACGACGCCGAGGCGCGCGAACTGGACCAGCTCGTCGGCCGAGCAATCGACGTTCGCGCCGGAGTCGAGGACGACGATCGACTTCCGCGCGGTCGGAAAGTTGGTGACGATCGCGGGACGCTTGACGCCCGTGTGCAGCTTGAGCACGACCATGGACGCGGCCATCTGCGCGCCGGTGTTGCCGGCGGAGACGAACGCGTCCGAGCTGCCGTCGGCCTGCAGCTTGAGACCGACGATCATCGAGCTGTTGGGTTTTCCACGAACGGCGGCGCCGGGCTTGTCCGTCATCTCGATCACGTCGGGCGCTTCGACGATGGCGATTCGGTCGCGCTGCGGCTGCATCGCGGCGAAATCGGGTTCGGCGAAAAGCGCGTCGAGCTGCTCGCTGATGGTTCGCGTGCGGCCGACGAGTTGGATCGAGTGTGAGGAATCAAGCTCGCCCAGGGCGAGCAACGCGCCGGCAACGGTCGCGCGGGGAGCGAAGTCGCCCCCCATCGCGTCCAACGCGATGCGCGCCAAGGCTACGCTTCCCTGGCTGCGACCCGCTGCTTACCGCCATAGTAGCCGCACTCTTCACAGACGTGGTGCGGGCGCTTCATCGCCGAGCATCGCGGACACTTCTGGATCGCGATGGCGGGCGCGGTCTTGTGCGTGTTGCGGGCGCGCTTCTTCCGCTTCGAGGTGCGTCGCTTGGGGACGGCCATTGGACTGTCGTGTGGGGCGTTTGAGGGTCAGGCCGGCGTTGGCGTCTCGCCGCGGCCAGAATGCTACGTGGTGCTACTTCGAGGATTGCTTGAGCTTGCGGAGCGCGTCCCAACGCGGGTCGGCCTCGTCGCGCGCGCACTCGTGGGGACCAGCATTGAGATCGGCGCCACAGTGTGCACACAGGCCTTTGCAGTCCTCACGACACAAAGCGAACGTCGGCGCCGCGAGCAACCACTGCTCGCGCAAGACAGGTCTCAGATCGATCTCTGTCTGGCGCGGGTCGAGCTGATAGACATCGGGATCGTCGGATTCCTCGCCTCCACTTTCGGCGAAGATGACGTGGGTTTCGTCGCGCACGTGTGCGGTGGTGTCGGCAAGACACCGGCTGCACTCGAGCGCCACGTCGCCTTCGATGCGGCCGTGCCAGTAGAAGCGGCCCGGACCGGCGGCCGACAGGCGACCAGTCACGCGCGCGGCCTTCACAGGCTTGGGGTCACCCGATTCCCACACTGGATCATCGGCGGGAAGCTCCTCGTCGACGACGACAGCATGTGACTCGAGCGAACGGACGTCAAAGGACAACATCCATCAAAAATAGATGGACGGATCGCCGGTTACAAGTCGCGGAGTCGCTAGAAGTTAGCGACGGTCTCCGTCGTGCGCCGCGCCGGTGCCGGCATGCGCGTCCCGGCGGCTCGCGCCGGCGCGGCGCCGACTGGCTCAGCGCGCCGCGAGAATCTCCGTCTCGGCGAAGAAGAATCGCGCTTCACGCTCCGCGTTCTCGTCCGAGTCCGAAGCGTGGATCGCGTTCCGCTCCTTCGACTCCGCGTGGAGTTTGCGCACCGTGCCTTCGTCCGCCTGCGCCGGATCCGTCGCGCCGATCGCCGTACGAAGCGACGACACCGCGTCCGCCTTCTCGAGCACCATCGGCATGCAGGGCCCGGACGTCATGAAGCTCACGAGCGAGCCGTAAAACGGCCGCTCCTTGTGCACGGCGTAGAACTCCCCGGCCTGCGCCTGGGTCAGATGCATCACGCGCGATGCCAGGATCTTGAAGCCCTGCCCCTCGAGATGCGCGATGATCTTGCCCGCCTTGCCGCTGCCGAACGCATCCGGCTTGATGATCGTGAGCGTGTAATTCCCGGCCATTGTTTTCAGAATCCTATGAGTTTGCGAACGATGTCTCCGCGGGTGAGAAAGCCGACCAGCCTTCCCTCGCGTACCACGGGTACTCGTTCGACGTCCTTGTTGCTCATCAGCGACGCAACCTGCGCGACCGACTGCTCGGGCGCGACGCACAGTACCCGGCGCGTCATCACGTCCTGCACGGTTCTCTTCTCGTTCGCGAGCGGCGGCAGATGCTTGCTCGATCCATCGGACAACACCTCGGTCGCCAGCAGGTGTCGCATCAGCTCCCGCTCGCTCAACAGCCCGAGAAAATGCTGCTCGGCGTCCACCACGGGCAGCGCACCGAGCCCCGACCGAATCAGCTCGGCCGCGGCGCGGCGAAGCGGAATATCACCGGTCGTGGTGCGCGGACGTTCGGTCATGAGATCGCGCACCAGCAGCTGTTCAGGGATCTCGTATTCCGCGAACATGGGGAGACTCGCGACCGCTTCCGCGCTGGGCGCCGCGAGCAGGGCGTCGAGAACTTCCTCGCGGGGCAATAGTCGGCTGAACGCCCGCACGACCTGAAGCTGGCGCGCGGCCATCCGCGGCGGACCGACCACCATCACCACCACGTGCGCCCGCTGCTCGGTGCCGTCGTCGAGCTGGCGCCGGACCCCATTGGGGCAGACGCCAAGCGCGACCTGGAGAACGGATGCCGTATCGGTCCGGTAGTGGAGCAGAAACGCGCGGTCGGCCATCGCGACCATGTCCTCGCCCCGCTCCTCTTCGGTTCGGCCACGCAGGCGATCCGGATCCGACAGCGCGCCCGACGCGTCGAGGCGATCGAGCAGCGCCTCGCGCGCCGCCGCGAGCGTGTCGCATTCCAGCGGCACGATGATGCGCGACGGCGCGAGGAAGTCAGCGAGTCTCATCGGTCGGTTCTTCCCGGCAGCGGCCGGCGAACGCCTACGTCATCCACCGATCCGGGCTTTCAGCAACTCGACGAAGTCCATCGGGCGCTTGGCCACTCCCATACCGGCGTCCTGGAACGCCTGGATCTTCTCGGCGGCCGTTCCCGACGAGCCAGAGATGATGGCACCTGCATGGCCCATGCGGCGGCCTGGCGGTGCGGTCTGTCCCGCGATGAAGCCGACGACGGGCTTCTTCATGTTCGCCTTGATGAACGTCGCGGCCTCCTGCTCGTCCGTGCCGCCGATCTCGCCCATCATCGCGACCGCGATCGTGCCGGGATCCTTCTCGAACGCGTCGAGGCAGTCGATGAAGTTCGTGCCGTTGATCGGATCGCCGCCGATGCCGACGCACGTCGACTGGCCGAGGCCGGCTCGAGTAAGTTGGTATACGACTTCGTAGGTGAGCGTTCCTGAACGGCTCACGACGCCAATCTTCCCCGGCGTGCAGATGCGCCCCGGGATGATGCCGACCTTCGCCTTCCCCGGCGAGATGAGGCCCGGGCAGTTCGGGCCGATGAGGCGCGCGCCCCTCTCCTTCACGAAGGGATAGACGCGCGTCATGTCGAGCACCGGCACGCCTTCGGTGATCGCGACGATGAGCTTCACGCCGGCGTCGGCCGCCTCGAGGATCGCGTCCGCGGCGAACATCGGCGGCACGTAGATCACCGACGTGTTGGCCTTGGTGGCGTTCACGGCATCGGCGACGGTGTTGAAGATCGGAACCTTGTCCTCGAATTTCTGGCCGCCCTTTCCCGGCGTCACGCCGGCGACGACCTTGGTTCCGTACTCGATCATCTGCTTCGTGTGGAACGAGCCGTCGCGGCCCGTGATACCCTGCACGATCAGCGTCGTGTTCTCGTCGATGAAGATGCTCATGCGGCCTTGCCTCCCTTGGCCAGCTCCACCGCCTTCTTCACCGCCTCGTCCATGTCCGACGACGCCGAGAAGCCATTCTCCTGCAGAATCTTCATCGCGATCTCTTCGTTGGTTCCGGTGAGCCGAATGACGATCGGCACCTTGAGTGGATTCTGTTTCGTGGCCGTCACGATGCCGTTCGCCACGTCGTCGGTGCGCGTGATGCCGCCGAAGATGTTGAACAGGATCGCCTTCACGTTCGGATCGGCCGTGATGATCTTGAGCGCGTTGACGACCTTCTCGGGGTTCGACGATCCGCCGATGTCGAGGAAGTTCGCCGGCTCGCCGCCATAGAATTTCACGAGGTCCATCGTCGCCATGGCGAGGCCCGCGCCATTCACGACGCAGCCGACGTCTCCATCGAGCTTGATGAAAGTCAAATTCGCGTTTCGAGCCTGGACTTCACTCGGCGCCTCGGCGCTCTCGTCGCGCATGGCGGCGATGTCCGGATGGCGATCCAGCTCGTTGTCGTCGACCACCATCTTCGCGTCGAGCGCGACGACGTCGCCGTTGGGCGTGGTCACGAGCGGGTTGATCTCGGCGAGCGAGCACCCGGTCTTCATGAACGCCTCGTACAACTGACGCATGATCTTCGCGGCGGCCTTGACCTTCTGCGGATCGTCGAACAGGAAGAAGCCGAGCCGCGTGGCCTGATAGGGCTGCAAGCCGTAGCGGGTGTCGATCGGCAGCTTGAGAATCTTCTCAGGCGTCTTCGCCGCGACTTCCTCGATGTCGATGCCGCCGGCGGGGCTCACCATGAAGACCGGCTTCCTGGATGCGCGGTCGAGAATGATGCCGACGTACGCTTCACTCGAGATGTCGGCCGCCGGCGTGACGAGCACCTTCTGCACCGTCAGCCCCTTGATCTGCATGCCGAGAATTTTCGAGGCGATGTCTTTCGCCTCCGCCGGCGACTTCGCGAGCTTCACGCCGCCCGCCTTGCCGCGGCCGCCGGCGTGCACCTGCGCCTTCACCACGACGGTCGATCCATACTGCTTGGCGATCGCCTCGGCTTCCTCCGGCGTCGATGCCACTTCGCCGGGCGGAATCGGCACGCCCTGCTTTCGAAGAATCTCTTTGGCCTGGTATTCGTGAATGTTCACGCGCTCTCCGCGGTTCCGGTTATCGCTGTCCCCGCGCGACCGCGGACGGCGTCCCGTCCACGCTCCAGCGAGGTGATGATGGCACGTCCTCCCGTGCGGCGAACGAAATCGATCGCCGCACGGATCTTCGGCGCCATGCTACCCTCGCCGAAGGCCTTCTCCTGATCCATTCGTATTGCGTCGTTCACCGTCAGCTCGCGCAGCGGACGCTGCTCGGCCGTTCCCCAGTTCGCGTACACGGCATCGACGTCGGTGAGGATGAGCAGCAACTCCGCGCCGAGATCACGCGCGAGCGTCGCCGCTGCCAGATCCTTGTCCACGACGGCATCGATGCCTTCCCATCCCAACGACGGATGCTCGTAGACAGGCGCGCCGCCGCCCCCGCAGGCGACAACCAGCACACCATTCTCCACGAGCGTCTTGATGACCGGCAGCTCATGAATGGCCAGCGGCGCGGGACTGCCCACGACACGCCGCAGCCGGCCATTCCCATCGGTCTTGATCACCTGTCCCTCGGCGCGTAGCTGGCGCGCGCGCTCGCGCGACAATCCGCGGCCGATGAACTTCGTTGGAGCGCGCATCGCCGGGTCCGTCGGGTTGACCAGTACCTGCGTGATGACGGTCGCCACGTTGCGCGGACTGCCGGCCTGCCGAAGCGCGTTCTCCAACGACTGCTGAATCATATACCCGATCCAGCCGGCTGTCGCGGCTACGAGCACGCCCAATGGAAGCGGACTCGCCTCGCCGCGAGCGACCTCGTTGCGTACGAGCTCGTCGCCGACCTGCGGCCCGTTGCCATGGACGACGCACAAATTCCATCCCTCGAGCGCGAGCTCGACCACCGGGCCGAGACTCTGCCGCGTGTGTCGGAACTGGTCGTAGATCGTGCTCGCCTCACCCGCCGGTGCGAGTGCATTGCCGCCAAGCGCGATGACCGCGGTGCGTCGAAGCATCGGAGTGGGTTGCGACACGGTCACGGTGGAGTCGATCGCGCGCCAAGCGCGCGCCCCAGCGCCTCGAAGGCCCGGCCGAAGGCGGCCCAGTCGCCACGTCGGAGCGCATCACGCATCGCCGCGTAGAGTGCCGCCGCGTTCGCGCGCGACTCCCGCCCGGCGCCGACGGAGTCGGCATGCTGCGCGGCGACCTCCGCGCCCGGCGCGATCGACTTGGTCGAATCGCCGTCGAGCACCACGATGCGGCTCAGGGTCGGCACGCTCTGCGGCCGCCAGCGATACGTCGGTTGAAGGAAGCCGATCCCCGAATGCACCGGCACGGCGCGCACTCGTCCCCTTGCGAGCGGCCCTTCGCGCGCGGCGCTGCCCGCGCTGTCGACGGAACGCAGCCGATCGAGCATTGCACTCCAGCGTGGGCCGGGCGACGCGAGCGGATACCACATCGTCGTGTGCGGCGATCCGCCAGTCCCGATGAGCAGTCCGCGCAGCCGATCCGTGTCGTCGACGAGCGGCAACGCGAGCGCAGTCGTGGATGCTCCCGGCAGCGCGATCGGCAAGTCGCCCATCGCGAGCGCCGTGTCGGATCCGTCGACCGTGGGCACGCGCTTCGTCATGTTGTCGCTGTCGCTCCCGTAGCGGCCAAACGCGTTGGCCTGCGCATAGAGCCCATCGACGGCCGGTGGAAGCAGCGAGCGAATGCCTGGCGGCAACGCGTTCCACGTGCCGAAGATCGATGGCAGCCGTCGGACCCACGTCAGCGTGATGGGATCGGGCTGGCTATCAGGCACCACGCTGATGTCGCCCGTGGACGCCTGTACGATCGCAACCGCGGCGTGCTTCAGATAATTCCGATCTTCTCCCGCGAGCAGCGCGTGCTGGCTGAGCGGATAGGTGGACGAGACCGCATAGAGGTCGACCGCCCAGTACAGCGAATCGCCGACGAACACCGGCGACACGTGACGCCCCTGCGCGAAGAACGGTGCGAGCTTCTGGACGCGCTCGCGAATGTCGCGATGCGCGATGATCGTCGGCTTGGGCTGCTGGAGGTCGCCGGAGAGAATATGAAAGTTCTGAAGCGACCATGCCATCGCGAGCCGCGTCCAGAACGACGAGAGCGGCGTGCCCGCGCTGTGGCTGAGCGAATCCGGGATGATCTCGAACTCGGATGCGCCGGGGTACACGAGCGGCGCGTCGAGCGGAGTATCGTCCGTCGCCGACGACGTCGGTCCGGCGACTCGAAGCGGCGTTCCACGCTCGTCCGCCTCGGCCGCGAGCACCCGCGCGACGGTCCACGGCGCTCGCGCCGCCGCGCCAGGTGACGGCGGATCGATCACCTCGCCGATCATGCCGCGCGGCGTCGTATGCCAGGCCGTGCGAATGTTGCGATCGTCGCCCGCGCGGCCCGCATCGATGGCGCGCGCAAGCGCCGGCGGATCCCACACGGGAATCCACGGCATCGCCACCGCGAGCGACGGATAGACGATCGAGGAATCGGCAGTGCGGATGGACGTCACGCCGTACGCGCTTCGTGTATACGACCCACGCGTGCTTCCATAGTCGCGTTCGCGGCTCGTGCGATCCGCATCGCTGCCAATGTGCCCCGCAACGATGGGCGCGATCTCGCGCGCGACGAGCGACAGCGCGACGACGGTGAGGACGGAGATCCCAGCGAGACGAAGCTGTCCGACGAAGCCCGCCCAGATGACGACGAGTGCCGCGCCGAGCGTGGCCAGCGAGAGCAGGACGTCGCCCGGGATGCCGACGTAGTGGTCGACGTAGCCGAAGGCGTTGTCAGGGCCGCTGCCCTCCATCAGCAACGAATACATGTCGAGACGGAAGCTCCACGCGAGCATGAGCAGCAGGATGCCGACCAGCACCGTCACGTGCCGGCGCACATACGTCGACGCATAGAGGCCGCCACGCTGCCACTTCAGGCTTGGCGTGAGCGCGTACAACAGGATCACGGTCGCGCTCACGACGATCACGCAGACGAACGCCCAGCTCCAGAGCGAGCTCTCGAACGGCAGCCAGTACACATAGAATCCGAGATTCGTGCTGAAGTACGGATCGAGCTCGGCGAACGGCCGCCCGGAACGAGCCAGAATGAGCGACATCCAATCGTCCTGCGGGACCGCGAGCACGGCGCCGAGCAAAATGGAGAGTACAGCGGCGGCGATGATGAGATAGCGGCCTGGAACTTCTTCACCGATCTCTAAATTCCCCAGCCGGCGCGGGAACACGAGCGAGACGACCGACTGGCGGACCGCGTAGAGATTGGCGAACGCGAAGAGTGCCGCCACTGTGCCGGAGCCGAGGCGCAGCGCGGTCAGCGCGCCGAGTCTGGCGCGCCACAGGGCGGTCGCGCCGAGCGCGTCGTACCAGAGATAGTCCGCGTACACGCCTGCCACGGCGCGGCCGACAACGAGAAG
>Ga0070679_100006075_pt1 | contig 11235 bp, 3 predicted proteins | sample KBSC63BmetaG_FD_65652 | JGI IMG/M metagenome (GOLD analysis project Ga0070679, IMG submission 65652) | Corn rhizosphere microbial communities from Kellogg Biological Station, Michigan, USA - KBS C6-3B metaG | ecosystem: Host-associated > Plants > Roots > Rhizosphere | place: USA: Michigan... | reverse complement strand
GTGATTGGCAACGAAGTGCAGGTGACCGGCACAGTCAGCCTGTATCCGGCGGGCGCCCTCAGACCCGGCACAGAGCTCGATACTCCGACAACGCCCGTCGTCCTGAGTAGCGGCAACCCTTTGCCCGCACCGATCACCCTCACCGGGCTCCCCACGCCAAACCCGAGCCCGTCCGGTGGCATTTACCAGCTCATGCGCTATCAGTCGATGCGCGTAGCGGTACCCAGCTTCACGGTCACTGGCCCAACCGCCGGCGTGCTCGACGAGACCAATGAGACTTATACCTCGAACGGCCAGTTCTGGGGCACTGTTACCGGCCTGCCGCGTCCCGCCCGCGAGCCGGGGCTCGAAGTGCTCGATCCCTTCAGCATTAAAGAAATGGCCCTTATGCCGAGCATCCCGCACTTCGACGACAATCCAGAACTCTTCGAGGTCGACTCGGTTGCTCTCGTGCCTTCGGCGGGCGGCGCCTCGCCTGCGCCGCTCGATCTTTCCACGAGCACTGTGCTCACCAACCTCAGCGGCATTATGGACTTCACGGGAGGCCCCGCGATCAACGGCAATCCTCCGACATCCGGTCCGCTGTTTGTCATCGACGCGACCGCGCGGCCCACGGTAACGGGAGGCATGGTGGTGACGCCGGTACCCGCAGCCAGGCCGGGTGAAATCACCATCGGCGACCAGAACGTCGAGCGCTTTTACGACGTGGCAAAGGAGACCGGCGGAGCCACCGCAGTGACCCAGGCGGCCTACAACCTCCGCCTGGCCAAGGTCTCCCTGGAGATACGCAACGTGATGCTGATGCCCGACATCCTCGCGGTCGAAGAGGTTGAAAACCTTCCCACTCTCACCGACATCGCCAACAAGATCAGCGCGGACGCCATCGGCGCCGGACAAACCGACCCGCACTATGTTCCGTACCTCACCATCGGCAACGACGGCACAGGCATCAGCTCGGGCTTTCTCGTCAACCCGGCAAAAGTGACCGTGGTGAAGGTCGAGCAGTTCGGCAAAGACACAACGTTCACGCAGCCCAGCACCGGCAATCAGGCCGAGTTGAATGACCGTCCGCCGCTGGTGCTCCATGCCACCATCCCGCGCACCGGCAATACACCGTATCCCATCACGGTGATCGTGAACCATCTGAAATCGCTGGATAACGCCAACGCCGACAGCGGCACAGGACAGAACACCCGCGCCAAACGTGAGAAGCAGGCAGAATATCTCGCCAACCTCGTGCAGGGCTACCAGACAGCAGGCGAGCATGTGATCGTTGTCGGCGACTTGAATACATTCGAGTTCAACGACGGTCTCGTCGATTCGTTCGGCATTCTTTCCGGCAAGGCACAAGACCCGAGTCAGGATGTAGTCCCTGGCCCCACAACCCCTCTGGTTACCCCGGCCCTCGTCGATGCGGCTCCTACCAACGTCCCCAACGGCGTTTACAGCTATGTCTTCCTGGGCAATGCGCAGAGCATCGACCACTTCCTCACCACGGCGGACATCGCCGGCATCGTCCACACCGTTCCGGTGCATATCAACGCGGACTTCCCGGATGTCCTGCGCAACAACGCCACCATCCCACAGGGCGGTTCCGATCATGACGGCATCGTCGGATACCTGCAGGTCCCCGGCACGACCACGCTCTCGTTCAACCCGCCGAGCCTTACCTTCGGGACACAGAACCTGAACACCACCGCCACCCTTCCTGTAACGGTAACCAACACCGGCACGACGCCGATCACCATCACCAGCATCGTCGCCAGCGCCAACTTCAGCGTGGTGGCGAATCCCTGCGGCACACAGATTGTCGCAGGCACGCCGTGCACCATCACCGTGACGTTCAAGCCCACGGTGACCGGGCCGATCACAGGAACGCTGACGCTGACCGACAGTGACGTGACCGGAACGCAGACCGTCGCGCTCAACGGGACAGGCGCGGGCGTGTTCAGCGCGACCGCGCTGGCGGTATCCGCAGGCAACATCGTCTTCGGAACGAACACCACAATGACGGCGACCGTCACCGGCAACGCGGGCACAACGCCAACCGGCACGGTGAACTTCCTCGACGGCTCAACGGTGCTCAAGAGCGCAGCAGCACTGAACGCCAGTGGCGTCGCGACGTTCACCACAACCACGCCACTGGCCGTTGGAAGCCACAGCCTCACCGCCGTCTATAGCGGCGATGGCGCCTATCCCACGTCGACGTCAACCGCCACGACAGTCGTCGTGGCTGCTCCTCCCGTGCCTGACTTCACGTTCTCGCTCTCCAACGGGCAGATCATCATCCCGCCAAACGTGCCCGCTTCCACCGCCACGGTCAGCGTGGCGATGGTAAACGGCTTCAGCTCGACGGTGAGCTTTGGCTGCTCGGGTCTGCCTGCAGCGAGTCGCTGCTCGTTCGCTCCGGCAACGCTTTCGGCAACCGGGACCAGCGTGATGACCGTCACCATCAACACGTCTTCTGCCGAGCTGCACTCGCCGTTCGGCGGCGTGAGTGAAGGCGTTCTGGCGTGCGGTCTATTGGCGCTGCCGTTCATGCTACGCAGGAAGACTCGTAGCGCATTGCGCAGAGCAACAACGCTGATGGCAGTACTGCTGCTTGCGACTGGTCTGGCTGCGATCAGCGGTTGCGGCGGAAGCAGCTCCGGCGCAACGCCGAAAGGGACGAGCAACGTCACCGTCACAGCAACCGCAGGAAGCGTTACGCATACCGCAACAATCGCGGTTGTGGTTCAATAGCTAGTCTGTTACAAACCGGCGGCGCGGCGACAGTCGCGCCGCCAACTTATTTGAGGGCCTTATGAAAAAGACAATCCTTCGCAGCACGATCACGCTCGCGCTGGCATTCTGTATTGCCACACCCCCGACATGGGGATGGGGCCGTGAGGGCCATCGCCTGACAGCACTGGTTGCCGATAACTACCTGACGCCTGAAACACGTGCTGCCGTGAAGGAGCTGCTGGGCAAAGAGTCCATCGCCGACGTGGCCTCATGGGCCGACGACTACCGCTCGCAGCATTCCGAGACCGGTAAGTGGCATTACACGGACACGCCCCTGGCAAACGACACCTACAATCGCGATCGCGACTGTCCCGTATCCACCGACGCAACCTCGCCATGGCGCGACTGTGTCGTCGACCGCATTGTGTACTTCGAGATGCGGCTGGCCGACAAGACCCTCACACACGATCAGCGCGCCGAGGCGCTCAAGTACCTCATCCACTTCATCGGGGACGTGCATCAGCCTTTCCATGTGCTGGGCGACGCTCGCGGAGGCAACGATAACATCATCACCTTCTTCGGCTCGACGCAATGCGGCAACTATAAGTGCAACCTGCATGGGACGTGGGACGATGCCATGATCGAACACCATGACCTCAATGAGAAGAAATACACCGCGTTCCTGCTCGATGACATTCAGCAGCACGATTGGCAGAAGCTTGCGGGCGGAAATCCGGTCCAGTGGGCGAACGCATCGCACAAATACGCGATGAACGCTTATGCACCAAACGGCGCGTTGATCACCAAGGAGTATTACACCGAAGAGATCAAGGTGATCGACTCCCAATTGGCGCTCGGCGGCCTGCGCCTTGCCCGCGTGCTGAACACGATCCTCAGCGGACAATCCGTTCCACCGATGCCGGATGCTGCTCCTGCGCCGGTTGCAAAGCCGTAGGAGGGTATTCCACCCGTTCTATTGCGCGAGGGTGAGTGTTTGAGGTGCCTCCACATTCAGAACGGCCCCGCTTGATATGAGGACGCTATAAGCGCTACCGCAGGACCTTCCTTTTTTGTTGTCATTCCCGGAGGGAATCTGCGTTTTATGGCGGCAGCTACACCTGGCGGGGACCCTCAATAAAGCCTTCGGTACGGTGCAGGTCTGGAGGAACGAGGGTTTCGGAATGAGCGCGGAGCTTTGAGGTTTTGAGAAACAGAAAGGCCGCCCGGCGAGGGCGGCCTTTCTGTTTCCCTGTTGCGTTTGCCTAGAAGTGCAGACGAACGGCCAACTGGAGTTGCCGCGGCGTGTAGGTGTAGTTGCTGTTGGAGTTGTTGTAGGTCCCGAAGTTGGGCTGCAGTGTCAGCACGTCGTAGTTGGCGCTGGTTGTGGGCGTAATGCCGGCAACAGATCCTGCGGCCAAGTTGTATGCCGTATTCTGAATACCTGTGATGTTCTGGTGATTGGCAACGTTAAAGACTTCAGCAAAGAATTCCAGCCTGGGACGTTCAATCCCGTACTTGTTGACGTTGAAGTAGAAGTTCTTGCCAACGCGAATATCGGCTTTGGCGGACTTGGGACGGGTGTACTGGTTCCGCTTTATGCCGTCGATGCGTCCCGACGTGCCACCCGCGCCATTGGCGCTTCGGACGCCGGAAGCGCTCTCCAGCGGGTAGCCACTGATGAACGGCGTATACGGCAGGCCGCTTTGCACCTGGAGCAGAGGAGCAATGCGCCATCCACCCAGCAGCGCGTCTTTGTAGCCGTGATAGTGGGTCTGCGGCTGGTACGTGACCGCCATAACGAAGCGGCGGCGAACGTCGAGCGAGCTGTTGCCGTAGTCCTTGCTCGGGTCGTTGGGATCGAGCTGCGACGGTCCGGGGATTCCGGTTCCGATGTAAGGATTGCCGTCGAGCGAGTGCGACCAGGTGAAGTTGGAGAGCAGCGAGAAGCCGTTCCGGTACTTCTTGTTGATCTGGAAGGCCAGCGCGTTGTAATTGCTGTTGACATTGGAAGCGATGCGCAGAATCCGGTAGTAGTTCGTGTTGTTGCGTGGGTTGGGGTTTTTGAGGCCGGCCGGGTTGGTGCCGTAGGTCCTTACCTGCAGGGACGGCACATTCAGCGGCGCTGGCTTGCCACCGTGAGGAAGCACGGGATGCTGGATCGGCGGGTTGATGCCGATCGTATTGTTCACGTAGTAGGTCGACAGGGTGGAGTAAGACGTATCCACATTGACGTCGTTGGCGCTGTCGAGTTCGCGGCCGAAGGAACTCATGTACGTGATGCCAAGGACGAGATTGTGACCGAGGTCCTGCTCCAGAGCAAGGTCCGCTTCGTGTACCTGCGGGTTCTGCAGGTGGTTGTCGAGGAACGAGACGCTGGGGTGGGAGCTGGCATTGCTGGTAGCCCGAGCGCACGCGATGGCCTGCGTATATGTGGTGACCGTCTGCGGAAAGTGGATCTCACACACGCTCTTGGATGTTGCTGTTGCATCCGGAAAGAGGCCGGAGATGTTGACCTGCGAGCCGGGGCCGCCGGAGTTTTGGTAAGACTGCTCGATGTTGGCGTTGATGATGCGGCCGAAGTACATCCCGTAACCGCCGCGCAGCATCGTCTTGCTATCACCAAAGATGTTGAGAGCGAAGCCCACGCGCGGCTGAATATTATTGCGGTCGTCAGGCCGCGAGGTGGTATTGGGCTTGTAGGCGCCGACTGGCGTCTGGCCGAGGAAGATTGGGTTCGGCGTGGGATTGCCGGGAACATACTCGTACTCATAACGCACACCAAGGGTGAGAGTGAGTTTGGGCAAGATGCGCCAGTCGTCAGTGCCATAGCCCGCATACTCGCGCGTAGCGATAAGCGAGGAGGCGCCAACGTTATCCGGCGTGCCTGTGTTTAGGGTGGCGTTGTAGTTCTGCGGGACCGTGTATCCCTGGCTGTAACTGGAGTAGAGGCCGAAGTTGTAATCGCAGCAGTTGCCGTTGAAGGGCGTGCCATTGCCACCGGCATATCCTGTGCCGCCAAGGCCGGTGGTTGCATGAAGATAGTCGCCGATAAAGCTGTAGGCCCAATCGAAATTGTACGTGCCGTAGCCGTTATAGAGGTTGTTGATGTAGTCGGAAACCTTGTTGTAGTCGAGGCCGAACTTGAACGTATGCTTGCCATGCGACCAGGTGATGTCGTCCTTCAACTGGAGGCGGCGTTCGTCGGGCAGGGCGAAACGCGAGAACAGCGCCGATGTGCCGCCATCGAAACCTGAGGCGTCGTATCCATAGCCCACGCTGAGATCAGGAGCACCGGCTACGCAAGGGCCGTTGTGCGGCGCCGAACACTCACCAGGGGCGAGCGGGCTTACCAGAGGCAGTTCGTTGGGGAGAGTGGTGGAGGGGAACTCGGTTTCCATGTCACGGCCGTACTGCGCGAGGAAGGAGTTGACGATTGTGTTTGTGAGTACCGTGCTGACGCGGAAGATGCCGACGTCGGCCTTCACGTAATCATTGCCGTAGGAGCCCCGGCCGTAGAAGTTCGACGTCTGGGTCTGCACGCCACTGGGAGAGTCCCAGCGTACGCGGTTGTACTGCACCGTAACCCGGTTGCGATCGTTGACCTGCCAGTCCACCTTCGGAAAGTTGATGACCTGGTTACCGAAACGAGGCACCACGCCGAAGAACGTGGAGAGAAGGCCGAGTCCCTGGTTGTAGAAAGCCATTCCCTGCTGGTAGTTGATGGCGCCGGCGTTGGTCGAGCCGTTGAGGGCCACAGCCAGCGCGCAGGCGCCGAAGTTGCCTTGGTAGCTGCGCCCGATGGGATAGGCAGCCGAAGTGAGAGTGGCCGGCGTGGAGAGGTTGCCGGTAACGGAGAACCCGTTGTAGACCGTGCCGTCCGGGGCGGTGTAGTTGCCCATGGGAGCGCCGAAGTTATTGCCGCCCGGGTTCGAGCAGGACTCTTTACCGGATTGCGGCGTCGCGAGAGCGAACATGTCGTACGGATCGGAAGTTCGGGCAACACCGGGGAAATTGCGGCGCGAGGAATCGAACGCGTAGAACCAGAAAATCTTGTCCTTGAGAAGAGCGCCACCGACGCCAAAACCGTATTGCTTACGCCAGTCCTTGGGCTTGATGGTCTGAATATTGAGGCCGGTGCTCTGGTTGAAGTTATAGAGCTGGGTGTAGGGGTTGGTGGCGCCGCCGAGACCGTTGTCGCGGTCGTAGAAGAACAGCTCGCCGTGGATCTTGTTGCCGCCAGATTTGGTGACGGTATTGATCACGCCGCCGGCTGCGCGGCCGTATTCAGCGGAGTAGTTCGAGGTGTTCACTTGGAACTCCTGCACAGCGCCTTGGGTAACAGTGTAGGAAGAACGAGTGCGGCCACGGGCTTCGGAGAAGTAGGCCTGGTTGTCGTCCGCGCCGTCGACCGTGGAGTTGTTGAGCAGGTAGCTGATGCCGCGGAAGCTGAGCAGGCCAAAACCGTCGGAGTTGGAAACGACGCCAGGGGTAAGGAGTGCGAAGTCCGACCAGCGGCGGCCGTTGATGGGCAGGTTGTCAATCGTGTTCTGGTCGATGGTAGTGGAGATCTCGGCGCCTGCAGTGTGGACATCGGGCATTTCGCCGGTAACTTCCACCTTGTCGCTGACTGAACCGACGGTGAGCTTGGGGTTGATGGTCGAGACGCTACCGACGGTCACGGTGATGATGTCCTGCTGCGTTGTCTGGAAGCCGTCCATAGTGATCGTCGCGCCATAGACGCCGGGCTGGAGCTCGGGGATGCGGAACTCGCCGGACTTACCGGTTTTGACCGTGCGCTCGTCGCCGGTGGCGCTATTGGTCACCTTGACGGTGGCGCCGGGCAGGGCTGCGCCGCTGGCGTCGGAAACTGTTCCGGCGATCGCGCCGGCGGTCGCCGACTGCGCGTGCGCAACGGAAAGCGCCAGGGGAAGGAAGCTGAGGACGACGAGTAGAGCTGTATAAAGTGAACACTTACGGGGCATTTCGAAAGTCTCCTGACCGTTGACGGGGCCTAAAAGCAAACCGGGAAAAGAAGTGTCGCGTGCAGGGACCGGAGCCCCTGCACGCCTGGTCGATCTACTTGACCGTGAGAGGAACCGTGAAGCTGGTGGTGGTGCCGGCCGAACCGGTGGCCTGCACCGTGACGGTGTACGTTCCCGAAGGCGTGGCGGCAGTGATGTTGCCGGACTTGCCGCAAGCCATCAGGCCGGATGCCGTCATCAGTAGCGCCAGTGCCAGCCAGACCTGCCCGAATCGCAACGGCGACTTTCGCCGGCGGATGCCGACAAACAGCGCCAGCAGAACGCCGGGGAGAATCCCGAACGCAGTCCAGCGTCCGTTGCCGGAAACGCCCAGCCCGGCGGGATTCGCCGAGGTCACCTGCTGCGTCAGAATGCTGAGTGCGACGGTCGATGTCGTTGTGCAGCCGGCGGCGGTGATCGTTGCCGGACTGAACACGCACGAGCTGTATGCGGGTAAACCGGTGCAGGCGAAAGAGATCGTTCCGGTGTAGACGTTCTGCGCGACGGTGAAGGAATAGAGCGCCGTCTGGCCAGCCACGACCGTACTCTGCATGTTGGTCGAAAGCGCGGTGGTGAAGGTCGGAGCGGCGGACGTAATGGTTGTGCCGCCGGAGGTCGACCCAGTGAACTTGGCGTCGCCGCTGTACTTTGCCGTGATCACGTAAGTGTTGGCGGTCGAGAACGTATTGACCAGAGTGGCTGTTCCATTGGCCCCGACGGTCTGGGGGGTGCCGATCTGCGTTCCGTTGGCAAAGAACGTGAGCGTGCCGGTCGGGCTGCCGGTGCTGACGACAGTGGCCGTTAGAGTAACGGCTGTGGTCGTAGCGACTGTGGTGGGGTTACACGCGCTACCGGTGTTGTAGGAGACCGTGGTGCGGGTAAGCGGCGAAGTAACGTAGGAGCCGCTGAGAGTAAAGTTCGAGGTCGCGCCTTTCGACGATTTGACCGTCAGAGTGCCGCTAAAGGCGCCGAGCGTGGACGGAGTGGCGGTGACGGCGATGGTGCAGTCAGTGGTGCCGTCGCTGTTGGCCGCGGCACAAGAGAACGCGCCGAGGGAGAAGTTGGCAGAACCCGAAGTCAGTGAGAACGGGTTCGACGCCGGGGGATCGCCGGCCGCAAAGTGAACGGCGACGGTCTGCGTAGGCTGGTTAGCTCCGACAGCGCCAAAGTAGGTGCCGGAAGCGGCCTTCCGGACGACGTTAGTGGTGGTATCGGTGATGAGGAGGTCGCCGAAGGGATCGACGTTCAGGCCACCGGCGCCGCCGGGGACCAGGGTCCCACCCGATCCGCTGAGTTTGCTGAAAATGGCCTGGGTTGCGAGGCAACCGTCACCTACAGCGTCCGTTGCGCCAGCGCAAACGGCGGTAGCGCCACCGGCTGCGGGATACATCGCCAGCGTGCCGGCATCGACCCGCCAGACGACGCCGTTCGAGCCGTCGGAGACGTAGAGGTCGGCATTGGCATCGAGCGCAACGTCGAAGGTGTTGCCGATGCCGAAGGAACCTGCTTTGCCGCGCGTAACTGTCGTACCCTTTGTGCCCTGGATCCCGGCATAGTTTGAAATGGCATTGGCCGGGGTGATCTTTCCGACGTCGTAATTGAAGTAGTTGGCGAAGTACACGTTACCGGCTGCGTCCACCGCGACGTCGAAGTCGTTGTCGACATTCGATACGTTGCCGAGGGCTCCGTCCGTCCAACTGCCGAAGTAGCAACCACCGTGGTATCCGGCGGGATACGCGGACGATCCGAAAGGTGGGCAGTCGCCGGAGGTGGCATTGCCGGTTACGACCGGCGAGGTTGATTTCGCATTGCCGTAGCCCACAAACTTGGCAATCGTGCCCGCGGGGATTGTCTGTCCCTGTACGGTGATCGTGGCCGTGCCCAGGTTCACAATCGACAGCGCCTGGTTGCCTTCATCCGCGATGTATAGGTTTCCGGCCGCATCGAACGCAAGGCCATAAGGGAAGTTCAGGTACGACTGCGTGGCCGCATTGACCGGGCCAGTGGTGGAGGTGTTGTTGGTCTTGTACCCGAATGCGGGAAAGCCGCTGGTGACGGTGTTGCCGGCCACGTTGGTGATAATTCCGGTGACGTGGTCGATCTTGCGGACGTCGTCGTTGCCGTTATCGGCGAAGTACAGGTCGCCGGCGGGCGAGAAGGCGACTCCCATGGGCTTCGAGAGGCGGACCAGCGTCGCCGGGCAACCGTCGCCGAGCGAGTCGAGTGAAACACCCGAGCCGCACGCAGCGCCAGTTGCAGGGTTGGTGGACGCGCCTCCCGCGACGGTTGTAATCACGCCTGTGAGCGGGTCGATGCGGCGGATGATGGCGTTATTGGTGTCGGCGATGTAAACCACGCCGTTCTTGTCCGTGGTAACGAAACGCGGGCCCGCGAGAAGGACTTCGGTCGCAAGGCAGCCGTCACCGAAAGCGTCGGTGGACTTGAAGCCCGAGACTGGGCAGGTAGCACCGGCTGCGGGGCTTGAGGCCGCTCCGCCAGCGATCACACTGAGGGTGTACGGAAGAAGAGTGGGTGCGACCTGTGCGCCGGCTGCGGAAGAAAAGGCAGCCATACAGAAAACGGCCAATGGAAAGGCTAGAGCGCGAGAGGCAACACGAAATACGGGGCCTTTGGTACAAAAGAGGGTAGACACGAAGCGAAACTCCTCGAAAATGCGGGTTGAAGACAGGAAGGGCATACTTTGCGCCTTTTCAGTCGACTTGGTCAAGCGGGCGATCCAGGCAACTGCTGCGGATAAGCCAAGCTTGGCTTCGGAACGGTTGATGGAACTGCAAATGGGTACCCTCTAAGGTAGCACTGCGAAGGTACAGTTGCCGAACGGGAAAGCCCGGAAACATGGCCCATTCGTGTTAACAAATGGAAAAAACCGGCCCATTTCAGGCCGGTTTCCTGGAAACAGGTTCTGTGGTGACTTTAGGGGCCGACATTTTTGGCAATCGGAGTCGTAACCGGCGCCGCGATGCCGATAAACTTCGAAACCGTGTTGTCTCCAGAGTTTGCAGTCCAGACCGACCCCGAAGAATCAACCGCAACGCCGACAGGCGTGTTGAGCGTGCCGAAACCGGCAAGAGGAGAGTTTGGGCTGCCGTTGCCGTAGAGAAACTGCGACAGGCTGCCGGTGGTGGTGCTGTTGGCGACCCAGAAATTAGTGAAGTCGGACGCGATTCCCGCCGGGCTGGTGACACCCGAGGTCACCGGACTCGCCGCGCCCACTGCGCCGTCGGTAGTGAACTCGCTCAGCGCGCCGCCCACCGAAGCCCCTGTCGTAAAGCCGGTCGCCGCGACCTGGTTATTGCCGCCGACAGCGACTGCTACCGGACCCTGCAGCGCCTGGTCGTTGAGCGACGCCTGAAACGCACCCGCGTTGTCGAGTTTGACGATCGCTCCGCTGCCGCTGGTCACGAAAATGGCCCCGCTGCCGATGCCAACCGCAATGCCGGTCGGTACCGTGATGGTGCTGCCGCCATTG
>Ga0070679_100006074_pt1 | contig 11236 bp, 8 predicted proteins | sample KBSC63BmetaG_FD_65652 | JGI IMG/M metagenome (GOLD analysis project Ga0070679, IMG submission 65652) | Corn rhizosphere microbial communities from Kellogg Biological Station, Michigan, USA - KBS C6-3B metaG | ecosystem: Host-associated > Plants > Roots > Rhizosphere | place: USA: Michigan... | reverse complement strand
CCGCGCTGCGCCGGGGCGGCGTTCTGCGAGATCGCGGCAAGCCGTCCCATCAGCCACATCTGCGCGGCGAAGCCGGCGAAGAAGCGCAGCACCAGGAGCTCGGGGAAGGATTGGACGAAGGCGACGGCGACGCTCACCGCCGAGGTGAGGAGCGGTCCCGCGATCAGGACGATGCGGCGGCCGAACCGGTCGATGAGGAAGCCCGAGGGGATGGTGCCGGCGAGATTGCCCAAGAGGAAGGCGGTGATGACGCCGCTCGCGACGCCGAAGCTGACGCCAAAGGATTTGGCGAGGGTGGGCACCGCCGGAAGCGCGACGCCGGCGCCGATGGCGAGGACGAGGGCGGGGAGGTAGGTCGAGAGGAACGCATCCCAGGAAACGGCACCGCTCTCGCGCGAGCGTGGAGAGATGGTTGACGGCATTAAGGAAAGCGCCTCATCCCACGCGCGAGGCCGAGCGGGAGCGAGGCTGAGTGGTCGAGGGACGCAGGGTTGCTTTCCAGCGACCGGGGGTTGCTTCGCTCATGCGCGGCAGTGTCGTTGAGCCTCGCGCCGACTTCAACAGCAGCGCGGCCGGCGCGGGGGCGCTCGCGCAGATTTGCATGGCTCCCATGGGCGGGCCGCCTTGGCGTTGCCAAGGCTAGGCTTTCATGGCCCAATCCGCGCTCGAACCTTCTGCCGAGGCGCCGATGCCGACCGCGAGTCCCGACATGCAAGCCGAGCAGCCCTCGCGCGCCTTCGCGGTGAGCGTCATCGGCGCGGCCTCGCTCTTGATGCTGCTCGGCATGGGCATGCGCCAGAGCTTCGGTCTCTTCATGGTGCCGATCACCGGCGATCTCGGCTTGAGCGTCAGCGATTTCACCTTCGCGCTCGCGGTGCAGAACATGATCTGGGGCGTGACCCAGCCTTTCGTCGGCGCTATCGCCGACCGGTTCGGCATGCGCATGATGCTGGTCACGGGAAGCCTGTTCTTCTCCGCGGGCCTCGCGGTGACGCTCGCCGCGACCGGCCCGATGACCTTGTTCCTCGGTCTTGGCGTGCTGATCGGCATCTCGCTCTCCTGCACGGCCTCGAACCTGTCGCTCGCCGCGACTGCGCGCGTCGTTTCCGAGGCGCGGCGCAGCACGACGCTCGGCATCGTCGCCGGCATCGGCTCCTTCGGCACCTTCCTCGTCGCGCCGACCGCGCAAAAGCTCATCGCGCTCGAGGGCTGGCACTTCGCCATCGGCGCCTTCGTGATCCTCTCGGCGCTGATGCTGCCGGCGGCCTTGGTCACCGGCCGGGTCGATCGCGTCTCGGCGCGGCGCCATACGGGAGGCGGTGCGTCGCCCGACAGCTTCCGCTCGGTGCTGCGCGCCGCCGCGCATCACCGCGGCTATGTGACGATGGCGACCGCGATCTTCGTCTGCGGGCTGCAGCTTATCTTCCTCTCGACGCATCTGCCGAGCTATCTCGCGATTTGCGGCGCCGATCCAATGCTCGCGGCGCAGGCGCTCGCGACCATCGCGTTCTTCAACGTCATCGGCTGTTATCTGCTCGGCTGGCTCGGCGGCAAGTTCCCGAAGCATATTCTTCTCGGCCTCGTCTATGTGCTGCGCTCGCTCTGCATCGCCGCCTATTTCGTGATGCCGCCGACGCCGGCGACGACCCTGATCTTCGCCGGGGCGATGGGGCTGATGTGGCTCGGCGTCATTCCGCTGACCCAAGGCCTCATCATTCAGATGTTCGGGCTGCGCTTCCTTGCGACGCTCTCGGGCATCATGTTCTTCACCCACCAGGTCGGCTCGTTCCTCGGCGCCTGGGGCGGCGGGCTGATCTACGATCATTTCGGCTCTTACGACCATGCCTGGCAGCTGGGCGTGGCGATCGGCCTCGTCGCCGGCGTGGCGCAAATGATGACCGACGATCAGCCGGGGCGGCCGATCCTGCGCGAAGCCTCGGCCTGAGCGTGGACGAGGCGCTACTCGCCAAAACGCCGGCGCCACGTGCCGGCCGTCCCTGTCAAAAAGAACCTCTGTCGATATAATGCCTGCGCTACGCGGCATTACTGGCAGCGGCAGTCGCGGCTGTCCTCGGTTTGACCAAGAAGCAAGAAGAAAGGACGAGAAGCACCATCATGAAGTTCTGCATGCATCTCAGCACGCGCATCCAAGACAAGCGGAACGAGCTTTCGCTCATCAACTGCATGACCGACCTCGCGCTCGAGGCGGATACCGGTGGATTCGGCGCGATCTCCCTCACGGAGCATCACCTCCACGAGAACCAAGGCTATCAAAATTCGCTCTTGTTCGGTTGCGCGCTGGCGCCGCGGCTGACGCAGGCAACCCTCATTCTCGCCACGGTGAATCCGGCGCTGCATCACCCGGTGCGGCTGGTCGAGTCGTGCAACCTGCTCGACCAGCTGAACGCCGGGCGGCTCGTCGTGGTTTTCGGTTCTGGATTCAAGGACACCGACCTGGTGGCCTTCGGGCGTGACCTTGCCGAGCGCAACACACTGTTCGAGCAAGGGATCCGCACGGTTGTCGACATCTGGGGCTACGACGGCACGGGCGGCCCGCTCGAGTTCGCGGTCGGCGCAGACCGCGGAAGGCTCGAAGTCGCGGTGAACCCCTCGTCCTTCCGCAAGCCGCGCCCCATCCTGGCACGCGGGACGCTCAATCAGGCAGCGATCGCCGATGCCGCCGCGCGCGGCTGGCCGGTGTTCACCGCGATAAAAGATGCCGCTGGCGCACGCGGGCAGATGGCCGGCTATCACGCGTTGCTGGCTGCTTCCGGCCACGACGCGGAGACGATCGAGCTTGCGAAGGAATGGTCGTCGGTGGGGAAGGCCGTGCATGTGGCGGAGACGGACGAACAGGCGAGGTCGGAGGCCGAGGCTTTCTTCGGCAAGAATCCGAGCGGGGCGATTGCGCGCAACCCTGATGACATGATTACCGGCAGCCCGGACACCGTCACACGCAAGATGCGTGCTTTTGCGGAAGCCGGTGTGGGCGTGATGATCTGCGGATTTCTCATCGACCTCGACAACCTGTCGCGGCTTCGTCGCAGTGTCCGTCTGTTCAAGGAAGAGGTCATCCCGGGAGTGGCGGCGTGAAGCGACGTCGGTCTGCGAAGTGAAAAATTCGCCGCATTCGCCTGTGTGACAGACGATGGAATGCCGCCTCCACGGCATTCCACGAACGGAATCGCCCCCTTGTCGCCGACCCAATGTCCGCTTCCGAGGGGCCACCAACATTGCTTGAGCGGCCGGGATGGATGCAGAGCTGCCATCCCCATCCAATCCTTGTTCGTCCGGCTCGGGTCAAAAGGCGACGTGGAGGCGGGCTGATCTACGATCATTTCGGCTCTTACGACCATGCCTGGCGGCTGGGCGTGGCGATCGGCCTCGTCGCCGGCGTGGCGCAAATGATGACCGACGATCAGCCGGGGCGGCCGATCCTGCGCGAAGCCTCGGCCTGAGCGTGGATGATCAGATCGTTTTGCGATCTCACCGACGTAGCGAATTTTAGACGCATTTCGACCATTTGAGGGCACGCGCTGCGTCTGGCACGCCTCCGACAGCCGACGTCAACGGACGGTCAGAGGTAAGTCGGCGACGTGCCGATATAACCGACCCGTCGGACAATCCGAGTAACTGGGTACACTCGACATGGGCAGCCAGCCGCAGGAACCTGCCGTTCACGATACTGCTTCCGGCAAGCGCTTCGGTATAGAGTTGAGCCTTTAGAAGGAAGACACGACGGCGCCTTCGGTGCTTCTCATTTCCGCCACTATTTTGCTTAATTCTGCGGTCGCGGGTTGTCGAAATCCTGGCTGCTCTGGCCGGCAGTCTGCTCGCAAGTCTTGAGAGCATAGGAGCAGAAGATGGCCGTGTCGGAACCGGTTGAAGAATTTCCCCGGGTTTCAACGGGCAGTGCCGGCCTCGACGATATTCTCTGCGGCGGCTTCGATCCCAACCGTATGTACCTCTACGAAGGCCGACCGGGGACTGGGAAAACCACCCTCGCGTTGCAATTTCTTCTCAATGGCGCGAGGCAGGGGGAGCGGGTCCTCTATGTCACCCTATCGGAAACGCTCCCAGAGTTGCAGTTGGTCGCACACCGCCACGGCTGGTCCCTCGATGGCATAGACGTATTCGAGTTGGTGACACCCGAGACGACGCTCGATCCCGCGCGAGAGTTGACAATCCTGCATCCGGCGGAATTGGAGCTAGGTGAGACGACCAAGCTCGTCTGCGACAAGGTCGCCGGGCTGAATCCAGCGCGCGTCGTCTTCGACAGCCTTTCCGAAATGCGCCTGCTCGCCCAGAGCGCGCTGCGCTACCGGCGCCAAGTTCTGGCATTGAAGCATTTCTTTGCCAGCCGCGATTGTACCGTGATCCTGCTCGACGACCTGACCTCCGGCAACAACGACCTGCAGCTTCATTCGATCTCCCATGGAGTTGTGCTGCTGGAGCAGCTCGCAGTCGAATACGGCGCGGAGCGCCGCCGTCTTCGCGTCGTGAAGATGCGCGGCATCGATTTTCGCGGAGGGTTTCACGATTTCACCATCGAGAGAGGCGGGCTTCACATCTATCCTCGGCTCATCGCGGCGGAACATCACAAGGACTTTATCGGCGAGTTGACCCCGAGCGGCAATGCCGAGCTCGACCAGCTACTCGGGGGCGGGCTCGAGCGCGGCACCAACGCGCTGCTACTCGGCGCCGCTGGCGTCGGCAAATCCTCGCTCGCCTTGACCTATGCGCTCGCGGCGGCACAGCGCGGCGAACAGACTGCTTATTTCGGTTTCGACGAAGGCCGCGGCACGCTTATGGCGCGCGCTCGCAGCCTTGGCCTGCCGCTGCAAGCGGCGCTCGATTCCGGAGGCGTCCGCTACCAGCAGATTGATCCGGCTGAGCTATCGCCGGGGGAGTTCGCCTCGATTGTGCGCAGCAGTGTCGAGGCGGACCAGGCGCGTATCATCGTGATCGACAGCCTCACTGGCTACCTCAACGCGATGCCGGATGAGCGGTTTCTGATCCTGCAGCTGCACGAGTTGCTGACCTACCTCGGTCAGCAAGGCGTGCTCTGCATTCTCATCCTGGCCCAGCACGGCCTGGTGGGCCCGATGGAGACGCCACTGGATATCAGTTATCTCAGCGACGCCGTGCTCATGCTGCGCTATTTCGAGGCGAGCGGCACGGTGCGGCGCGCCATTTCCGTCGTCAAGAAACGGAGCGGGCAGCACGAGCATACGATACGCGAGTTTCGTCTGACCGACCATGGCCTAAAACTAGGGCCGCCGTTGACGAACTTCAGCGGGATCTTCTCCGGCACCCCGCGTTACCTCGGCAACGCGAACGCCAACGCCTCCAGCCCGAATGACGATTGAGCGCGAGAGCCGGCGCGTTCTGATCCTCATGCCGATCGGCCGCGACGGTCCGGCCTCGGCTGAGGTGTTGCGTGGGGCCGGGATGGCGCCGCAGCTCTGTATGAGCCTGCCTGAACTTGTCTGCGCTCTCACGGACGGCGCCGCAGCGGCCGTGATCGCCGAGGAAGCCTTGCTGGGACGGGATCTCCCAGCCCTCGTGAATTGGGTCGAGAGGCAGCCCGCTTGGTCCGATTTCCCCTTCATCCTCTTCACCAGCAGACACCAACAGCCGGCGATCGCGGCTTGGCGGCATGGCTTGGTTACAGGTTTGCGCAATGTTTCGCTGTTGGAGCGGCCGGTTCAGACGATCACGCTGGCGAGCGCCGTCCAGGCCGCGCTGCGTGCCCGCCTACAGCAATACGAGGTCCGCTCGCTGATTGAAGCGCAGGAGCAAGCGGCCGAGCAGCTCGAAGCAATGGTGATCGATCGAACGCGTGAGCTCGAAACCAAGAACGAGGAATTGCGCCGGCAGATGGCGGAGCGCGAGCGCATCGAGGAGGCATTGCACCAGGTCCAAAAGATGGATGCCGTCGGCCGGCTGTCCGGCGGTATCGCACACGACTTCAACAATTTGCTGCAAAGCATGGCAGGCAATTTCGAGCTGATCCGCGGGGCTCCAACGGATAGCGAGCGCGTGCGCCGCCGGGCAGAGGCAGGACTGCAATCCGCGGAGCGCGGCGCCAAGCTCACAGGTCAGCTTCTGGCGTTTTCCCGTGCGCAGCGGATCGAAGCAAAGCCCGTGATCGTGTCGGACCTCGTCCTGGGACTGCGCGATCTCTTGGTCCGGACCCTCGGGCCGATGATCGATATCGGCTTCGATCTCGATTCCGAACGGGTGGCGATCCGATCGGATCCGACCCAACTCGAGATGGCGGTGCTCAACCTCGCGATCAATGCGCGTGACGCGATGCCCGACGGCGGCAAGCTGACGATCGCGACGCGCGCGGTGGACCTTGTCGCCGATCCCGAACTCGCTCCCGGCAAGTATGTCAAATTGAGCGTTGCCGACACGGGCACCGGAATGCCGGCCGACGTCGCGGCGCGCGCCTTTGATCCGTTTTACACGACCAAGGGACCGGGCAAGGGTACCGGCCTCGGGCTAAGCCAGGTTTATGGCATCGCACGCCAAGCCGGCGGCACGGCGCGGATCGAAACCGTGCTCGACGGCGGTACGACCGTGCATATCTGGCTGCAACGAACCGAGATCCTGCCTGAGGCGGCAACTCCGTCGGCAAACGCCGAAAGGGAGCAGTCAGCTCTGCCAGCCACCGTGCTCGTCATCGACGACGACGCCGATGTGCGGCGGATGCTCGTCGAATCGCTCGAAGCGCTCGGCTACGGCGTCGCCCAGGCCGAGGATGGCCGCGCCGGACTCAGCCTTCTCGACGTCACCACGCCGGATGTCGCGGTGATCGACTTCGCGATGCCGGGACTTACTGGCGCGGAAGTTGCCAAGGCCGCCCGTGCTCGGCTGCCGCAACTTCCGATCATTTTTGCAACCGGCTATGCTGACACGGCTGCAATCGAAGAAATGGCCGGTCCCGATACCCCTGTGCTGCGCAAGCCATTCCGAATCAACGAGCTTCAAGTCGTCGTTTCGGAAGCGATCCAGAAAGCGCGTGCGCCGTCGCATTAAACGCCATAGTCGGAGTAACGCGCGCCGGCCGGCACGATGATCAGCGATCGTAGCGAGCGAGCACCGTTTAATGCCGCCCGAAGGATGATCCCCGATCCGGCCAGCTCGGAAGCGATAACAATAGCGTACCCGGGGATGCGGGATGACGCGCGGCGGTGCATCATCGCGGCTATGTGACGATGGCGACGGCGATCTTCGTCTGCGGGCTGCAGCGATCAGCCGAGGCGGCCGATTCTGCGCGATGCTTCGGCCTGAGAGCACCGCGCCGGCGCTTAAGCGATAAGCCCGAGCTGCTGGAATATCGCGAGCCGGTCGACCACGCCCCATTGCTCGGACATGCGACCCTCGCGAAAACGCATCAAATGCATTTCCGTCCAGACGGCCGCTTTGCCCGTGGCCGGCTTTCCGGCAAGGGCGCCGCTCTGCGTCCCCCGCGCTGTCAGATGGTGCAGCACGAGATCGCCCTCCGCCATCTCATGGTCGAGCGTGTAGGACAGATCGGGAAAGGCCGCGCGCACGCGCTCGATCGCGTTTTTGAGATTGTCGCGTCCCGAGGCGGGGCCGGCGGTCTGGCCGTGATTGACGAAATCCGACGTCGTCAGCTCCTCGAGGCGCTTCACATCGCCCTTGGCGAAAAGCTCGAAGGTGACGAGCCGTGCGATGCTGTGGTTGTCGCTGTTCATCGTCCCTCCTTCCGTCTCAGAGCGCGCCCGGCCGCAGCGCCGGGAGCCAATCGGGTGCGCGCGGCAGATCCTCGCTGGCCGCGAGCGCGACATCGAGGGCTCTGTCGGAATGGCAGATCGGCCCGGCGATACCCTTCGGCGCGGCGATCTCGGAAAAGCGCACGCCCGCGACGTCGCGCAGCCAGAACAGCGGACGCGCATCGCCTTGGGCGGCGCGTGCTTCCTCGCCGGCCGCCCTCACGCGCCTGAAGCGCAAGCCCTCGATCTCGAGGCCATCGACATGGCGCGCGAAAAGCAGCTTTGCCGGCAGCGCGCCGAACATGCCGACCTCCGGATAGAGCGCCTCGCATTCTGGCGGAACGAGCTCGGCGATCGCCGCCGCGCGCGCGATCGGCATCCAGCCGCCGCCGCGCTCGCCGGCATCGTCGCGCTCCGCCACCAGCTCGATATCGCGCAGCGAGACGCGCTCGATGCGGTGGTCCGGGATGCCGGAGACGATGATCGGAAAGCCGAAGCGGTCGCAGCGCAGCTTTTCGATCGCGACATCCGTAAATTCCTGGACGGCGGCGCCGGGCGGCGCGCTGAGGCGCCGGCCGAGGCGCAGGAAGAGCGGTGAATCCTGGATGTTGCTCATGGTGACGTTGCGGATGGCAACGCGCTTCAAAGCGCCGCCATCGACCGCCAGCAGCGGAATGCCGAGCGCGTTCCAGATGGCGCAATCCTCGATGCGAATATCTTCGAAGCCCCAGCAGGATTCCGTGCCGAGCTTGATGCGGGCTTTCATGCCGTCGACAGGCCCGATGGGAACGCGCCGGCCGTCATAAAGCGAGCCCGGCTCGAAGCCGCCGGTGACGAAGCAGCGGCGAATGCGCACATTGCGGGTTGGTTGGTCCCGGCCGAGCGCGGCCGAGGCTTTGAGCGCGATGCTGTCGTCATGCGGCGTGTTGAGGATGAGGTCCTCGAGCACGACATTCTCGCAGCAATCGACATCGATGCCGTCGCGCGCCACGTCGATCAGGAGCTTGCTCGCACGGAGATTCTGAACGCCGCTCGCGAGCACGCCGAAATGGGCGCTGCCGGTGAGGCTGAATCCTTCGAGCGCGACATTGCGGCAGTTCTTGAGTGCGATGACCTTGTCGGCGACGCCTTGCGTGCGAGAGGAGGGAGTCGATCCTTCGCCGCGGCTCATGCCATCGCCGCAAAGGAGGCCAGGGCCGGTGATCGCGACGTCGCTGACGCCGACGCCGCACAGCATGCTGTTGCGCCAGTGATTGTGGCCGTAATCCTGATAGGCCGCCCAGGGATTGGGCTCGACCCGGTCGTAGCGGCCGGGCGGCGCCGCACGCAGGATCGCGCCGCGCTCGAGCGCCAGGGTGACGCCGCTCTTCAGATGGAGCGTGTGGCAGAGATAATCGCCCGCCGGCACACGCACCACGCCGCCGCCCTTCGTCGCGACACGCTCGATCGCCTGGTTGATCGCGCGCGTGTCGAGATCATGGCCGTTGCCTTTGGCGCCGCAGGCGCGGATGTCGAGGGCATCGCCCGTGACGGGCGCCGCCGACGCCCCGCGTCCCGCCAGCGCGAGCAGCGCAAATTGCATCATCGCCGCGCGCAAGACATCGCGCCGCGTCGGCCGGGCGCTCTTCATCGAGAGCGCTCCGGCGAAAACGATCGGGAGATCCTCGCGGAGACGCCGCGAAGCAAATATGCGAAGCCGGCTTCCAGGCGCATTATCGATTATTGAATTCCCTGTTCCCACCCTTGAGCAGAGGATAGCAAAACCGCTGTCCCCCGCACGCCGTTTTTTCGCGACCGGCATGGTTAAGGAAAGGCGGCGCGCCGATCGCCGGCCTGATATCATCGCGCACAAAAGAAAGCGGCCACGGGAGGGTGCGATGCGCGTGAATCGTCGGATGCTTGGGTGTTGCCTTCTCGCCGCGGTGATCGCCGTGGTCGCCGGTCTGTCGGCGCGCGCCGCCGAGCCGATCAAGATCGGCTTCAGCATGGCGCTGACCGGCGGCAATGCCGGGGCGGGTCAGCAGATCCTCGCCGCGCTGCAAATCTGGCGTGAGGAGGTGAACGCCAAGGGCGGGCTGCTCGGCCGCCCGATCGAATTCGTCTATTACGACGACCAGACCAGCCCGACGACGGTGCCCGGCATCTACACGAAGCTCATCGAGGTGGACAAGGTCGACCTCCTGCTCGGTCCCTATGCGACCAATATGGTGGCGGCGGCGATCCCGACGCTGATGCAGCATCAGCGCACGAGCTTCGGCATTCTCGCGACGGCTGCCAATCGCGAGTTCCACTACGCGCGCTACTTCTCCATGAACAATACCGGGCCCGAGCCGGAGAAAGCGGTCTCGACCGGCTTCTTCGACCTGGCGATGGCGCAAAAGCCGAAGCCCGAGACCGTCGCGCTCGCCGGCTCCGATGCCGAGTTCGGCCAGAACGCACTCAAAGGGGCGCGCGAGAACGCGAAGGCGGCGGGGTTGAAGATTGTCTATGACCGCGCCTATCCGCCGCCGACCGGCGATTTCGGCCCGATCGTGCGCGCGATCGCGGCGGCCCAGCCCGATCTGCTCTATGTCGCGGCCTATCCGCCCGACAGCGCCGGCTTCATCCGCGCCATGCATGAGGTCGGCTTCAAGCCGAAGCTGTTCGGCGGCTTCTTCATCGGCATCGGCATCGCCGGCATCAAGATGCAGCTGGGCCCGCTGATGAACGGCATCGTCGAATACGGCGCGCTGCTGCCGACGCCGCAGCTGATGACGCCGGCCCTCAGCGCGCTCATGCAAAAATACCAGGCGCGCGCCAAGAGCCTCGGCATCGATCCGCTCGGCTGGACCTTCGCGCCTTTCGGCTATGCGACGGGCGAGGTGATCGCCGATGCGGTCGAGGCGACGAAGAGCCTCGATGACGGCAAGATCGCCGATTACCTCCATAGCCACACGGTGAAAACGCTGCTCGCCGACTTCAATTTCGGCGCGGATGGCGAATGGACGCAATCGAGCACGATGTTCTACCAGGTGCAGGGGATCAAAGGCTCGAGCCTCGCCGAGGTCGGAGATGTCGCGCATTACCCGGTGGTCTGGCCAGCGAGGCTCAAATCCGCCGATCTCGTCTATCCCTATGCCGAGGCGGTGAAATAGCGCGGGGCGGGGGCCAAAGGTTAAAGCCTATAAGATGAGATCAAGCGAGTGACGCAATCGAATAACCCTCTCCGCCCATCGGGGGGAGAGGGTGCGAAGCCGGCGCAAGCCGGCTGAGAGGGTGAGGTGGGTGTCTGTTACGTACACCACCTCACCCTCCCGTCGCTTACGCGACGGGCCCCTCCCTCTCCCCCGCTTTGCGGCGGAGAGGGGAATTTCTTCCCTTCAGAATCCGCCCTAGCGCGCCTGCGCTGCGATCATTCCGTTGATCCACGTGTCGTCGCCGCCGATCGAGCGCAGCTGCAGGCGCATCTCGGCCTCGCTCATGACGCAGGAGCGGACGAGGGCGAAATCTTC
>Ga0070679_100006073_pt1 | contig 11237 bp, 8 predicted proteins | sample KBSC63BmetaG_FD_65652 | JGI IMG/M metagenome (GOLD analysis project Ga0070679, IMG submission 65652) | Corn rhizosphere microbial communities from Kellogg Biological Station, Michigan, USA - KBS C6-3B metaG | ecosystem: Host-associated > Plants > Roots > Rhizosphere | place: USA: Michigan... | reverse complement strand
CTCGCCGGCAATCCGTCGGTGGTGGTGATTTCCACCGCGGTCAAATACGCCAACCCCGAAGTGCTCGAAGCGCGCCGGCGGCACATCCCGGTGATCCCGCGCGCCGAAATGCTCGCCGAGCTGATGCGCATGAAATACGGCGTTGCCGTCGCCGGCAGTCACGGCAAGACCACGACCACGTCGATGGTCGCGGCGGTGTTGAGTGCCGGCGGCCTGGATCCGACGATGGTGATCGGCGGCCGCGTGCACATGCTCGGCGCCAACGCCAAAACCGGCCAGGGCGAATTTCTCGTCGCCGAGGCGGACGAGAGCGATGGCAGCTTTCTCCTGCTGTCACCGACGATCGCCGTGGTCACCAACATCGACAAAGAGCACATGGATTTCCATCAGACGATGGAAAAGTTGAACGACAATTTTCTCGCCTTCGTGAACAAGGTGCCGTTTTACGGTCTGGCGGTCCTCTGCATCGACGATGTCAACGTGCGCGCGCTTTTGCCCAAGGCGAGAAAGCGCTTCGCGACCTATGGCCTTTCGCCGGAAGCAGATTTTTCCGCCGAGGATTTACAGATGAGCGCTGCCGGCGTCGAGTTCATGGCGCTGCACCACGGCAAGCGCGCGGGCAAAGTGCGGCTCCGGCTCCCCGGCCGCCACAGCGCCACCAACGCACTGGCGGCGATTGCGGTGGCGCACGACCTGGAAATTCCCTTCGCGCAGGCGAGCGAAGCGCTCGGTCAATTCACCGGCATTCACCGGCGTTTCGAAGTCAAAGGCGAGCCGCGGGGAATTCTGGTGATCGACGACTACGGCCATCATCCGACGGAAATTCGCGCCACCATCGGCGCGATCCGCGACAGTTGGAAGCGGCCTTTGACGGTGATCTTTCAGCCTCATCGGTTTACCCGAACGCGCGATCTCTTCGAGGAATTTTTGACCGCCTTCGAAGGCGCCGACCGGCTGGTGCTCACGGAGGTTTATCCCGCCGGCGAAGATCCGATCGCCGGCATGACCGGCGAAGCGCTTTACCAGGCGATCAAGCGCAAGGGTCACCTGGACGTGAAATTCATCGCCGACAAGAACGACATCGTCGGCCAGATCACCGGCGAGCTGAAATCGGGCGACATTACGCTCACCCTCGGCGCCGGCGATATTTACAAAGTGGGCGAGGCCTTGGTCGAGAAACTGAAATGAAGAGTGGGTTGGAGTAATGGAGTACCGGAGTGATGGAATCTTGGAAGAATTCGGGAGAATCCGATCACTCCATTACTCCAACACTCCATCACTCCCGTCTCTTACAATGGCGATCACGATGAACGATGCGCCGCTTGCAACCGAGCTGAAGCGGATCGACGGGTTGAAAGTGAAAACCGCCGAGCCGCTGGCGCGTTACACCTCGATGAAAATCGGCGGGGCGGCGGATTATTTCGTCGAAGCGGAAACCGCCGCGGCACTGGCGGCGCTCCTCGGCGCGCTCGAACGGGGCGGCGAGAAATTTTATCTGCTCGGCAACGGCAGCAACGTTTTGATCAGCGATCGCGGCGTGCGCGGCGCAGTGATCCGGCTGGCCGGTGAATTCAAGCAAGCCGATTGGCGCGAAGCCGGAGAGTCGGCAGACGTCGACGCAGGCGCCGCCTGCGCCGTCACCCAACTGGTGCGTCAGGCGGCGCGCAGGGGATACGCCGGCTTGGAGTTCGCCGAAGGGATCCCTGGCAGCGTCGGCGGGGCGCTGTTCATGAATGCGGGTGCCTTCGGTTCGGAGTTCGAAAAAGCCGTCGATCGAGTCGAAGCGATGACCCGTAATGGTGAGCCGCTGCGCCTGGCGCGCGCGGAAATGACGTTCAGCTACCGCGATTCGCACCTGCCTCAAGGCACAGTGATCACCCGCGTGGGACTGCGGCTCCACAGGCATGAATCGGGCGCGGTGAGCACCAAGGTGCGTGAGCTCGTCGGTAAAAGAAAGAGCAGTCAGCCTTCGGGATTTCCAAATTCCGGTTCCATGTTTCGCAATCCGCCCGGAGATTATGCCGGGCGGTTGATCGAAGCGGCCGGTTTAAAAGGTAAAAGGCTTGGCCAAGCGCAGATTTCCGAGCGCCACGCCAATTTTATCGTCAATCACGGCGGCGCGACGGCGAGCGAGGTGCGCCAGCTCATGGATCTGGCGCGGGCCGAAGTGCACAGGCAGTTCGGCATCGAGCTGGTGGCCGAGGTGAAATTCGTGGGCGACTGGCCGGCAGATTGAGCGGGGAAACGCGATGCAGCTCAAAGTTTATCGCAAGGACAATCGCAAAAGAGACAGCGGGCGCTGGCGCCGACGACTCTTCGCCGCGGCGATCTTCCTCGGCGTCGCGTTCCTGGCCGTCTTGATTTATCGCACCGGCGATACGCTCGTCGCGAGCGCCGCGTCGTTGCGCGATTTCGTCCTGGAGAGCCGCTATTTTTCCGTGCGTGAAATCCAGGTGCGTGGCAGCGAGAAGGTGAGCGGCAGCGAGATCGTCGCCATCGCCGGGCTGCACCAGGGTATGAGCATCTGGAAAGTTGACCTGCCGGCGATCGAAAAGAAAGTCGCGCGCCATCCGTGGGTGCGCCGCGCGCTGGTCCGGCGCGAGTTTCCGCATCGGATCATCATCGCCGTGGAAGAGCGCGTGCCGCGCGCCATCGTGGCGCTGCGCAAGCTTTACTACGTCGACGCCGACGGCGTTCTCTTCAAGGAAGTCGGCGCCAATGAAAACGTCCAGTATCCGCTCCTCACCGGCCTTCGCGCCGAGGAGTTGAGCGCGCCGAATCCGGCCGTGCGCCGGCGCATTAAAGACGCCATCCGTCTCGGCGATCTGATGGCGCGCCGATCCCATTCGCTGTCGGAGATCCACTTCGCCGCGCCCGACCGCCTGGTGGTCTACACGACCGATTTTCCCGTGCCGCTGCGCATGGGTTGGGGAAACTGGGATGACAAGATGGAGCGCATGGAGCGCTTGATGTCGTTGTGGAAAGGCCACGAAGAGCGGCTCGGCTCGCTGGACATGAGCTTCAACGACCAGGTCGTCGCCCGCCTGCGCCGGGCGCAGCCGCAATGAAAAAATTTTCAATCCGAGGACTATGGCGAAGAAAAACAGCATCGTAGTGGGTTTGGATATCGGCACGTCGAAGATCTGCGCGGTGGTCGGCGAGATGACCGAGCGCGGCGTCGAGATCATCGGCGTCGGCACTCAGCCGTCCCAGGGACTTCGCAAAGGTGTGGTGATCAACATCGAAGCGACTGTAACCGCGCTCAAGAAGGCCGTCGAAGAGGCGAGCTTGATGGCGGGCTGCGAGATCCACACCGTGTTCACGAGCGTCTCCGGCGGCCATATCAAAGCCTTCAATAGCCACGGCATCGTCGCGGTGAAAAACAAAGAAGTCATGGCGCGCGATCTCGAGCGGGTGATCGACGCGGCCAAGGCGGTGGCGATCCCGATGGATCGCGAGGTGATCCATGTGCTGCCGCAGGATTACATCATCGACGATCAGGACGGCATCCGCGATCCCCTCGGCATGTCGGGCGTGCGCCTCGAAGCCAAGGTGCACATCGTGACCGGCGCGGTGGCGTCGGCGCAAAACGTGATCAAGTGTTGCAATCGGAGCAGTCTCAACGTCGCCGAGATGGTCCTGGCGCCGCTGGCGGCGGCGGAGGCCGTGCTCACGGACGAGGAGCGCGAGCTGGGCGTGGTGCTGATCGACGTGGGCGGCGGCACCACCGACATCGCGGTCTATCACGACGGCACGGTCAAGCACACGGCGGTGATTCCCATCGGCGGCAATCACGTGACCAACGACATCGCCGCCGGCCTGCGCACACCGTTCAACGACGCCGAGCGATTAAAGCAGCGTCACGGATTCGCCCGCGCGTCGATGGTGACCGAAGACGAACGAGTCGAGCTGCCGTGTGTGGCGGGCAAGGGCGCGGGAACGGTTTCGCGCCAGATCCTTTGCGAGATCATCGAGCCGCGCCTCGATGAAATTTTCGAGATGGTTCAAAAAGAAGTTGCCAAGTCCGGTTTCGAAGGCGCGCTCGCTTCGGGAGTCGTCGCCACCGGCGGCTCCATGCTTTTGACCGGCGCCGTGGAAATGGCGGAGCGCTCTTTCGGCTTGCCGGTGCGCCTGGGCGCGCCGACCCGGGTCGGCGGTCTGACGGACATCATCAATACGCCGAGCTATGCCGCTGCGGTAGGTCTGGCGCTCCACGGCATGAAGCGGCAGGAGCGCGGCATGGCGTTTCGCAGCCGCGACGACAAAATTCTTTCCAAAGTGAAGCACCGCATGTCCGATTGGCTGAGCGAATTTTTCTAAAAAATAAGAGGCAAACAGCAACCTACAGACTTTTTCCGGAGGAGGAAAAAATATGTTCGAGATTGTGGAGCACAATAGTCTGAGCGCGCGGATCAAAGTGATCGGCATCGGCGGCGGCGGCGGCAACGCGGTGAACACCATGATCGGGTCGCGGCTTGCGGGCGTCGATTTCATGGTGGCCAACACCGACGCGCAGTCTTTGGAAGCGAGCCAGGCGCCGGTGCGCATTCAGCTCGGCGGCACGGTGACCAAAGGATTGGGCGCGGGCGCCAATCCGGAGATCGGTCGGCGCGCGGCGTTGGAAGATCAGGAGCTGATCCGGGAATATCTCGAAGGCTCCGACATGATTTTCATCACCGCCGGCATGGGCGGCGGCACCGGCACGGGCGGCGCGCCGGTGCTGGCGCGGGTGGCGCGCGAAGTCGGCGCGCTCACCGTCGGCGTGGTGACCAAGCCGTTTATCTTCGAAGGCAAAAAGCGCATGCGCCAGGCCGAAGAGGGCATCGAAGAACTGAAAGCCAGCGTCGATACCCTGATCGTGATTCCCAACCAGCGCCTGCTGAGCATCGCGGCCAAGACCACCACCATGCTGGAAGCATTTCACAAGGCCGACGACGTGCTGCTGCAGGCGGTGCGCGGCATCTCCGACCTCATCATCACGCCGGGTTTGATCAATCTCGATTTTGCTGACGTGCGCACGGTGATGGCGGAAATGGGCCTCGCGCTGATGGGCGCGTCGTCCGCGTCGGGCGAAAACCGCGCCATCGAGGCGGCGCAAAAAGCGATATCGAGCCCGCTCCTCGAAGACATCTCGATCCAGGGCGCGCGCGGCGTGCTGATCAACATCACCGGCGGTCCCGATCTGTGCCTGCACGAAGTCAACGAAGCGGCTTCGATGATCCAGGAAGAGGCGCACGACGACGCCAACATTATCTTCGGCGCGGTGATCGATGAGAACATGACCGACGAGATCCGCATCACGGTCATCGCCACCGGTTTCGGCGAACTCCGCGAAGAGAAAAAAGTCGCGCCCGTGATTCAAGCGCCGGCGCCCGCGCCCGCAACAGCGAATATCGCGAGCATCGCCAGCGCCACGCCGAAGAACCGCAAGGTCGTTCATCTTGGCACGATCGTCGACGATCTCGACACGCCGACCTGGCAGCGCAAGAAGGCGGGCAGCGACGAAGTCGAAACCGTGATCTTGAACAAGACCAGTTTCGAGTTCAACGGCAATCAGGAAGACGACGACAAATACGACATCCCGACGTTCCTGCGCCGTCAGATGGATTGAGCGAGAAGTGAGGATCGAGGGTCGAGGATTGGGAACGGTCCCCTCGATGCTCACTTCTGGAGATTGCGCGCTGTGTTCCGCACGCAGAGCAGGTGCAAACCCTGCTCTGCGCGACGGCAAATCTCTGTTCTCGGATCGGCGAAGCAAAATTCCGCGCCTTCGCCGAAGTGACGTCGCTGACGCTCGCAGCCGTGCAGCGCCAGCGCTACGCTTTCAAATCTGATGGCTAGCTCCGGGAGCGGGCACGGTCCTACAAAGATGACGTCCCGTTCGCGCAAAAATCGATCACGAGGATTCGCGAGCATCGTCTGCCCCGTTACGAGAAAGCCCGTCAGAACCCCTGCTGTTTGGTGACACCCCAACAACGTCGCGGCGCGCTGCTCGGCCTCATTGCCGACTTCGCCAATTGGGATAGCACGGCAGGTGAGTGCGGGTCATTTCGACGTTTCGGGAATTCTCGAAGCATGGAAGTTCCGCTTCACGTTCACGAATCACGATTACGGTTGTCCTCGTTACCGCAGCATGCAAAAGTCCCGTTGCGTCCAACGACCCGCCTGCCGTATTGTGCAGCCATGAAAGTCATCAGGGATTGCTTTGGCCGGTCGGTTAGGCTCACTGATGAACGGCTCGCTCACATCATGGAGCATGCCGAACTGGTGGGCATGGAAGACGAGATCGAGTGGCTACTGCAATCACCGACTGAAGTAAGACAGTCACGCTCTGACGATGACGTCATGCTCTTTTACGAGTTCTGCACGCGAACCCGAGTCGGTGGGAAATGGCTGTGCGCGGTGGTAAAACATTTATCGGATGATGCGTTTGTCGTCACAGCATACCTGACCAACACAGTAAAGGCAGGAGAAGTCATATGGCCGAAAAAGTGAAGGTATGGTTTGATCCCGAAGGAGACTTTTTAGAGGTACGGTTTAGCGATGCCCCCGGTTTCATGCGCGAAACGGCGTATGATGCGCTGATGGAACGCGTCGACGAACAGGGCCAAGTGGTCGGCTTTAGCATTCTTGGCGTGAGTCGTTTTCGGAAGGAGCGGCCTTTTGAAGCCGAGCTAACTGCCGGCAAATGATCCGCGGCTCAACCAGCAGTTAAGTGGCTAAACAACTCACTGATAAACAGCTCCGCCGATCGATTCTTGCCGCAATTACAGTAACTCGCTTCACACACAAATTTTCGGATAGGCTCCATCGAGCGGGAGCGCTGGCGCCGCCGTGCGCCACTTCCGCAAAGGTGGAGCGATCGCAATGAAACGAAGATCCAAACCTCAAACCGGCAATTCTCTGCTGCCGTCGGGCGCGCTCTGCGCCGGGCTGCCAAGGTAGCCCGCAAGACCGCGCGGATGCACGGGACTCCCGTTTACAGCTGGAAGAACGGCAAGTGGTCGCCGAGAAACCATAACGGAGTGACTCCTGCAAAATTTCCATCGCACAAAAAATTGCGGCCACGACCGTGCAGGAGCACGATCCACGAGCACGGTTCCCGATCACGAGCACGGCTTGTCTCTCCCGCTCCCAGGCTCCCGCCTTGCAGTTCACGCCTCTTTCCAACTCTTGCCTGAAATCATCCCAATAATTAAACTCGAAAGAATTCTTGGCGCCCCAGCCACGGAGCGCGCCTAAGACTTTGTGAAGGTTTGATTTTCATGAGCAGTTTCATTGTCCTCCGATAATCGTGATGCTCACCCCGTTCCGTTCCGAATTCGATCCAGAAATTCAAGGCGAAGGCAGCATTGATCCGCTCGGACTTGCAACGCTCGCCGATAGACTCGCTGACTGGATTTTTCCCGGCATGACGGCCCGAATGTGGCGGCCGCGATTTTTAACTGCGATGGCTGTTGCTTCCGTAATTGTCGAGCCGTTCGTCGACGCTCTCGCCAAGGATGGAACTACTCCGCCATGGCTCATCTTCGAGTGGTATTACATCGAGCCTATCGCGCGGCTGCCAGAAGAAGAAATCAGTGGACAGCGAATTCCTGGGATTCTGAAGGCGCAGCAAGCCGCGCGCGGCAAAGTGCCGATGAATCCTGACCGATATCTAAAAACCCCAAAAGTCTTTGGTTTTCATGGTGTTTATAAGACGCTCGCCACTCATGCAAAGGTTCTCGACAACCGACTAATGCTTAATGAAAATGGCAATCAGCTGCTTAAGATCTGGGAACAGGAACAAGGACTCGCGGGTTATCGAGATGGGGAAAAAAACCATGGTGACGGTGCTCGGTTTCGCCGTTTGTTTCAGGATGCCATCAAAGCGTCTCTTAAGAGCTGTCAGACCGAAAAGCCAGCGTCTTGGGCTGGCGCGGATTTCGTCCTAAAGCATCTTGCTCCGAATCGTCCAGGGAGCGGCGAGCGGAAATTTTTGTGGGAGCTACTGACTGACAAAGGCGCTGACCTCCGCGGCGAACTTTTTGTTAACCTGTGCGATAAAAACCTTCTTAAGAAACTTTCAGACGAGGGGAGCGAACGAAGTCTAATAAAGAGTGTTCGTACGTGGGTTGGCGATGAGCTTCGCCGGCGGCTTGACGCCATTGAAGCTTACGAGAGTTTCTGCCGACCTCTCCATGAGGGTTTTGATCGTCTTCAGTTTCTCTCAAGCACCAGAATACCGGGCGTAATCAATGTTGATGACTTCGCAAAGGATCAACGTGCCTCGGAAATCGGCTCGGAGATGCAACGAGCCATAACAAACGCTCGAAGCGGTCTCGATGGAACCCCGATACAAAGTGGGTTTGAAAGTTTAGTTCAGAAATTCGAGGCCGTCCGGTCAGGCGGCGACCTATTTCTGGCTCTTTGTGACCATCACAACGCGGTACAAAAAGGAAAGCCGCCCGAGGGCAAGCGCGCTTGGTTCGAGACAACAGCAAATGGCGGTGTGGTTGTTCGCCCACCTTATCGGATCGATAAAAATCCCCGCCGCAGAGAAGAGTTTGTTCATCCTTACCGAATGTTCGCGGCGGCATCTTTTATTCAGGACGTGGCGGCGCTGACCTAATGGCCAAGCAGAAAAAAAACGGGCCGGATCAAAAGCTCCTTGACTGTTGGATTCCACCGGAAAGGGCCGGCGATCCCGTTGGCTGCATCGCTACGACTTTTACATTCGCGTCCGATTTTTTCGAAGAACATTGTTTGTCACGCTTCCTACGTCTCGAAAGTGATCCGCGCGAAGACGGCGCTGCTTATCTCATAGAACGGGAAGAAAAATTGGCGGTCTCGCGCGTCTTTGTGCTGGTTGATCGGACCCATGCAGATGGGAGCGCGAGTCCGCGATGGGATGTCCTATCTGTTAGGCCTCCCGGAGGGATTTTCCATCCGAAGATCGCGGCGCTTTTTTGGCATGGATTCGTGCGGTTGATCATCGGATCGGCCAATTTGACCGAGCCAGGTTATAGAAAAAATCAGGAAGTATTCGGCGTCTTGGATTTTCATGACGGAGGAATAGTCCCGCGACGCGTATTGATCGACTGTTTGGACTTTCTAGATGGTGTTTTGTCATTCTGCGCCGGTGCCGAAACTACACCGGGTCCGAAATCCCGTCTAAAGGCGTTTCTGCACGATGTCAGGATAGTATCCTCACGTTGGAAAAGTGATCCACCTCGTACTTCAGAATCGGCCCAGGTTGAGGCGGTATTCCTTGGGCCAATGCAAGGCTACAACGGCTCTGTGCTGAAACGATTGGGACAGCTCGTAAGAGATCGCGTCGGACCAGCGTATGAAGCGAACGTGCTTTCACCATTTTTCGATTTAACCAACGATGAGTCTTATCGCCCTAGCGAAGAATTGCTTGCGGCGCTAACGGACCGGGGCTCACGCAAAGTTCATTATATGGTGCCGTTCGAAGAATTGCCTGACGGCCACATTCGCCTGCGAGCGCCCAAATCGCTAATCGGAAAAGGCAAAAAGTCGGCAGAAGTGTCGGTCTGGCCAGTAGATGAAACGGTTGACGGCGAGTTTCGGCCGCTTCATTCCAAGAGTGTCTGGCTGTGGAATGATAGCTGGGAAGTATACATGGTCGGTTCCAGTAATTTTACTTCGGCGGGAATGGGGCTGCTAAAGAATGCTTCGAATTTCGAGGCCAATATTGCTTATGTTTTCCGACAGTCTCTTGAAGGCGCGATGGAAAAGACCCTTCCGGCCTGGGAAGAACCCATAAAGGATTTCACCAAGGTAAGCTGGCAGCCAATTGATGAGAAACTCGGCGAAGGCGCACTTGGCGGATCGATACTGCCGGCGAGCTTCGAGGAAGCTTTGTTCGAACCCGGAGAACCTGAATCGTTTCTGAATCTTCGGTTCGGCGATAACCCTCCCACGGATTGGACGATCTTTTTTGGCGATCGCACGATCTCCGTTCTCTCTGCCGCCGAATGGCGATCGCTTAACAGCCTGGCCGCTGTTCGACAGACGTGGACGGAAAAGGCCATACCGAATGCGCTGGAGGTCGAATGGATCGATAGCGCACAGCAAAAGCAGACGGCGCATTGGCCGGTGAATGTTACGGATCTCGCCCAGCTGCCTCCGCCCGATGCGTTGCGGGACTTGTCACTGCAAACACTCCTGGAGATTCTCTGTTCAGGTCGGCCGCTTCACGAGGTCATAGCAGAGCGCCAGGCGAACGGTAACGGTTCCGCAAATGACAACGAAGTTCTGCCGGAATTGGATCCACTCAAAAGATTCAACAACGAAACTTTCTTACTTCAGCGAACCCGACGTGTTGCCAAGGCGATCGACCAGCTCATCGCGAGCCTGAGCCGCTCCGTTGTGCATCACGATGCTCTCGCTTGGCGCCTGCGGGGACCGGTCGGACCGTGCGCGCTTGCTCGGGCGATCTGCAAAGAGGCGCGGGCAGCCGGTGAAGCATGTTTTCTCCTTTCAGAAATAGTTCTTGTCCTGCGGCGTATTGATATTGCGAAAATTGCCGTGGGAGTAGCGGAAAAGGAAGTGGCTGCAGCGATCGCGGAAGTTATCGCAGACATCAGCGCGATGATTGCCGAGCAGCAAAAATCGGCGGAGATTCCACCCTCCATGGCTCAGTATATTTCAGCCGCTCTGAACCAAAGCTAATCTTATGAGTTTTTCAGTTTCGTATCCCGAAGGTGCTATCAGCCTCAGGACAGACAGGGTTTCAAAGGAAGATGCACTCCGGCAGGAGCGCACGGCCCAGGAAATCCTGCGGAGATTCGAAAATCAACCCGGTGTCATCCTAGCTGATGAGGTCGGCATGGGGAAAACGTTTGTCGCCTTAGCGGTGGCGAGCTCAATCGCATTGGAGCGTCCGGAGGATGGACCGGTGATCGTCATGGTGCCGCCGAGCCTAAAACAAAAATGGCCCAAAGATTGGTGCGTATTCTTCGAGAAATGTCTCGACCACAAACAGTGCGCGCATTTGGACGCAGCAGTCGCAGATTCGGGCGTCGCTCTTTTAAGGTTGCTGGACGATCCAGCGGATAAGCGCAAGGAAATTATTTTTCTAACCCACGGTGCACTCGATCGGTCGCTCACCGATGAATGGATAAAGCTTGCTGTGATCAGGCGCGCACTGTTGCGAAGAACTTCATTTGAAAATATTCGCCGCGCCTTACCGAGATTCGCTGGCAGTCTCTTAAGGAAGCAGGAGATTGATC
>Ga0070679_100006070_pt1 | contig 11241 bp, 9 predicted proteins | sample KBSC63BmetaG_FD_65652 | JGI IMG/M metagenome (GOLD analysis project Ga0070679, IMG submission 65652) | Corn rhizosphere microbial communities from Kellogg Biological Station, Michigan, USA - KBS C6-3B metaG | ecosystem: Host-associated > Plants > Roots > Rhizosphere | place: USA: Michigan... | reverse complement strand
GCCCCGTGTTCGCGGGCGATCCCCATTCCGTTCAGGGGTTGGAGTGGCGGTCAGATCCTTGGAATCTTCGCCGCCTCGATCACGCGCTTCCATTTGGCGATTTCGGTTTTCACATAGACCGTGAATTCAGCCGATGTGTCGCCTTCGGCCACGATGCCGAACTCCATGAGGCGCGCCTTGATGTCGGGCATTTTGACGATCGTGGAGATTTCCTTCTGCAGCAGATCGACGATAGCCTTGGGGGTTCCCGCCGGCGCGAAGACGCCGGTCATGGTCTCGGCTTCCTGGTCCTTGATGCCCAGTTCGTCGAGGGTGGGGACGTCCGGCAATGTCTCCAGGCGTTTCTTCGCGGTGATGCCAAGGGCGCGGATTTTGCCGTCCTTGATCACAGGCACCGAGTTGCCGATGGCGCCGCAGCCGATCGGTACGTGTCCGCCGAGCAGCGATTGGGTCATCGGACCGCCACCGGCGAACGGCACCGTCACGAAGCTGACGTTGAGATCGTGTTTGAGCATCTCGATCGACAGCGAGGGTGTCGTTCCCGCGCCGGGCGAACCGACGCTGTACTTGCCGGGGTCCTTCTTGAAGAGCTCGACCAGCTCTTTCATGTCCTTGGCCGGAAAGCTGGGATTGACCAGCCAGGAGTTCGGCGAGCCGCCGGCCTTGGTGACAGGGATAAGGTCTTTTTCGGCGTCGAATGGCATCTTGGCATAGAGGCTCGGGTTCACCACCGCGCTCGATGACGAGAACAGCAGCGTGTAACCGTCGCCGGTCGCGTGCGCGGCTTGGCTCATGCCAAGATTGCCGCCGGCGCCGGGAACGTTTTCCACGTAGAACTGCTGTTTGAGCCGCTCGCTGAGGTGCTGCGCAATCAGCCGTGTTGCGATGTCTGTGACGCCGCCCGCGGCGAACGGCACGATGATCTTGACCGGCTTGGCCGGATATTGCTGGCCGAAAGCGGAACCTGAGATCAGCAGTGCCGCGCCGAAAGCGATGGTGCGGATGAATGTCCTCATGACGTTTCCTCTCTCTTGTTATTGAACCTTGATATTGGCGTCCCGAATAACCTTGGCCCACTTTGGAATTTCGACGCGGATGCGTTCGGCAAACTCTTCCGGTGTGCTCGCGACGGTCTCGAAGCCGAGCGCGACCATCTTCTCCTTGACGTCCGGCAGTTCCATCACCGCAACAATCTCGCGACGCAGCAGATCGATGATGGGTCGTGGCGTGCCGGCGGGCACCAGGATGCCTTGCATCGTATCGGCTTCCTGATTGGTGAGTCCGGCTTCGGCCAATGTCGGCACGTCCGGCAGGGCGGGCGAGCGTTTCGCCGTGGTCACCGCGAGCCCGCGCAATGTCCCCGCTTTGACCTGAGGCACGGCGGGCGTGATGACAGTGAAGGCGATCGGTGTATGGCCCGCCAGCGCCGATTGGATGGCGGGCGCGGAACCGCCAAACGGGATATGGACCAGGTCGACGTGTTGCGACAGCCGGAACAGCTCACCCGACAGGTGCGGCGTGGTGCCGATGCCCGCCGAACCGAAGCTGTATTTGCCAGGGTTGGCCTTGAGGAAGGCGACGAGTTCCTTGACGTTGTGCGCGGGGATCGACGGATTGATGCTGAGCAGGTTCGGCGACACCGCCGCGAGCGTCACCGGTAAAAGATCCTTGTAGGGATCATAGGGAATCTTGGCGAACAGGCTGGGGTTGACGATGAAGCTGGTCGAGACGAACACCACCGAATAGCCGTCTGGCGCCGCGCGAGCGGCGTTGCCCATGCCGAGGTTGCCGCCGGCGCCGGCCTGATTCTCGACAAAGAACTTCTGACCGAGCTTGTCCGTCAGTTTCTGCGCGAGCAACCGGGCAAACACATCGGTCGGGCCGGCCGGCGAGAACGGCACGATGAAGCGCACCGGATGCGCCGGATAATTTTGCGCGCTCGCGGTTCCGGCCAGCAGCAGCGAGAGCGCGCCTGCGCACACAATCGGTTTCAGAGTGCGCTTCAGAAGATGCTTCACGATAGCCCCCGTTTTGCGGCCCCGGCGAACGCCGGCAGCCCAATTGCCCAACCTTGCCGACTTGATGCTATCATCGCGATTGCCGGCTCGGCAGCATGAAAACGTCGGCCGCGCGGTCGCACCCATCCAAACCTTCGTCGAACGCAAACGCCTAAAGCTAGAGGATACTCATGGCCAGGAAGTACACGCGTCAGGACCTCCGCGATGCTGCGGAAAAATACAAAAACTGGGGCAAATGGGGCCCGGACGATGAAATCGGGACGCTTAATTTCACCACCGCCGAGGACATCGTGGCCGCCACCCGGCTGGTGAAGAAGGGCAAGGTTATCTCCCTCGCCCTGAACTTCGACCACACCGGCCCGCAGGGCGCGAAGAGCAAGTATCCGGCGATGGGTCGCACCAATCCGATCCACACCATGCTCCGCACCGGCACCGATGCCTATTCCGGCGTCCTCGACAAGCGCGGCATCCGCGCCGCCGATGACATGGTGGTGATGCCGCTGCAGTGCGGCACCCAATGGGATGGGCTTGGCCATGTGTTCTACGAGAACTCGATGTGGAACGGCTACGATTGCCGGGAGGTGACTTCGGCGGGTGCGCAGAAGTGCGGCATCGAGAAGACCAAACACAAGATGGTGGGTCGCGGCGTGCTGCTCGACGTGGCGCGGTACAAGGGCGTTGAATCGCTCGACGACGGCTATGGCATCACCTGCGCCGATCTCGACGAGACGGCGAAGAAGCAAGGCGTGGCCATCAAGCGCGGCGACTACATCATCGTGCGCACCGGTCAGATGGAGCGCTGCCAGAAGGCAGGAAGCTGGGATGGCTATCCGGGCGGCGACGCGCCGGGCTTTGCCTTCGAGACGCTGGAGTGGATCAAGCGAACGGAGTTGGCGGCGCTTGCGAGCGACACCTGGGGTTGCGAGGTGCGTCCCAACGAGAGCGAAGAGGGCATCAACCAGCCTTGGCACTGGATCACCATCCCGATCATGGGCATGACCATGGGCGAGATCTTCCAGCTTAAGGAACTGGCCGACGATTGCGCGGCGGACAAAACCTACGAGTTCTTGTTTGTTGCGCCGGCCATTCCGATCACCGGAGCGGTTGGTTCGCCGGTGAACCCGCTGGCGATCAAATAATCTGCGACGCGCCTGAACCAGAGTGTTCAGGTGCGGAGCTGGCTTCGCAGATCCGCCATGAGCGAGGGAAGCCCGGCAACGGTCGGGCAAGCGCCGAAGATATAATAATCCGGGCGCTTGACGATGGCGTCGCAGCCATACTCGTCCATGAGCTGAGCGTATTGGCCCTCGACATCGACCAGAACGTCGGGGGTTCCGCTCACCGCGGCGCGACCGAGGCGAATCGTGCGGCCGCCAAGCGAGGTCCAGAAGTCGAGATCGTCACGCGACAAGGCTGACGCGGGATCGCCGTCCCGCGTGATGATCATGAATCCATAACCGGCCACGTCGTCGAAGCGACCCTCCTGATCGCCACGCCGAACGCGCGCCTGAACCAGCGCATCTCCGGCGCCGCGAACGCCGTCGCGGGCATGAGCGACGAAGCCGGATTCGAATCCGGGCACACGGAATGCGATCAACTGCTTTTGGCCGCGTGTCCGCTCCTGTTCGGCCTGAAGCGCCATGAGCTGGGCATCACGCTGCGCGACTTTGACCGGATCGCGCTCGTTGACGTGCTGTCCGACGCGCATGCTTTCGACAATGGTGGCACGCGCGTTGGGGCCGCGTTCGGCCATGTAGGTGTCGAGGAACGCCGATGGGGCGTGGCCTTTCAGGACGAGGTCGAGCTTCCAAGCAAGATTGTGGGCGTCGCGAAAGCCCGAGCACAGGCCTTGGGCCAGGAACGGCGGCATTTGGTGCGCGGAATCGCCGGCGAGGAAAATCCGTCCGTCGCGCCAGCGTTCGGCAAACAGCGACTGGAATTTGTACGACGCGACGCGGACAAGCTCGAACTCATCCGGCGTCCCGCCCTCCGGGCGATCCAGCCGTCGCCAGACGCTTTCCGGTTTGATCGCATCCTCCGGCGATTCATCCGGAAAGATCATGAACGACCATCGTCGGTGATGGGGGCCCATCCGAAGCGTTACGCCGGGCTGTTCGGGTTCGCATAATTGCCGCATGGCGGGCATGTCGGGCCGCTCATGTTTGATCTTGGCGTCGATCACCAGCCAGTTCTGATCGAACCCCAGGTTCTCGTAGGGAATGCCGAGCGTTTCGCGCACGAAGCTGTTGCCGCCGTCGGCGCCGATCAGATAACGGCCCTCGACCTTGCGCCGGGCGCCGTCGTCGCCTTCCACCTCGATCTCGACGCGATCGGAGTTTTGCGTGATCGCCGTTACGCGCTGTCCTTGGAACACGTCCACGGTGGGTTGCGACTTGGCGGTGATGTCGAGTTCGGCCTCGAATGCCGGTTGATAGATCGACGTGTATTCAGGCCAGCCGTGCGTCGCTTGGGGCGCAACGTCACTCGACAACAGGACGCGTCCGTTCTTGGCCAACTCGTAAACTGGAAGGAAATGCGTCGACGGCCAGATGCGGTCGATCAAGCCGAGTTCCTGGAACATGCGCAGGATGTCGTCATGGACGATTCCGACACGCGCCAAATTGTAGAGCGACTTGTGACGTTCAAACACGCCGACGCGATGACCTGCACGGCCGAGCAGTGTGGCGGCCAGCATTCCGGTGGGTCCGTAACCGACGATCAGAACATCGTACATCAGCAGCGACCTCCGGCGGCGCGTGAACGCCGAGATCATAACGGAGGCGCTGTTGCGAACCAAGACGAACCGCGCCGCATCGTTCGCGCGTGCTGGCGCGCGATGCCCACTTGTCTGCTGCTGCGTTGCGATGGGCGAGCGCCCTTGTGCCATTGACGAGCCCATCACGATTGGCGCTACGTTTGTGTTGGGCCGCAGACGGAACGGCTGAACGGGACTATAGTCAGGCCAAATCACAACGGGTCGCGTTATGGAACTGGTTCGCAATCATTCTCATTGGGGCGCGTTTCTCGCCGAGGTCGAAGACGGACGCGTGGTCGGCGTTCAGCCGTTCGAGCGCGACCCCGATCCTTCGCATTTGATTGGGGCCATTCCGGATGCGGTGCATTCGCAGGCGCGGATCGCCCAACCGATGGTTCGCGAGGGCTGGCTGAAGCATGGGCCCGGCCACGGCAGCGGTCGCGGTCGCGGTCATGAACCGTTCGTCCCGGTGTCGTGGGACAAGGCCCTCGATCTTGTCGCCGGCGAAGTTGCGCGGGTGCGGCGCGACCACGGCAACGCCGCCATCATGGGCGGTTCACAGGGCTGGTCGTCGGCTGGAATTTTCCATGGGGCGCGCGGGCAGCTCCACCGGTTTCTTGCAGCGTCCGGGGGTTATGTCGATCAGGTGACGAACTACAGCTTCGGCGCGGCGCTGGCGTTTCTGCCTCACGTTCTCGGAACGCCACAGTCGGTGGTGGGGCCGCTCACGTCATGGTCGTCGATCGCGCGGCACAGCCGGTTGATGGTGCTGTTTGGCGGCGCCAATCCGAAAAACACGCAGGTCACCATCGGCGGCTGCGCCTCGCATTCCACGGGAGGCTGGATTGCGGAGCTGGCGCGTGCCGGTGTCGAGGTGGTCAACATCAGTCCGATCCGCGAGGACGGACCGGCCGCGGTTCATCCCGAATGGATTCCGATCCGGCCGAACACCGACACCGCGATGCTGCTGGCGCTTGTCCATACTTTGGTGAGCGAGGGTCGTCACGACCGCGCGTTCCTCGCCAACCATTGTGTCGGCTTTGAGCGCGTCCTGCCCTATCTCATGGGCGAGACTGACGGCCAGCCCAAGGATGCCGACTGGGCGTCGCCCATTACCGGCGTGCCGGCCGACACGATTCGTGCTCTGGCGCGGCGGATGGCGGCCACGCGCACCATGGTGACGGCGTCATGGTCGCTTCAACGGGCACATCACGGCGAGCAGCCCTATTGGGGAGTGATCCTGCTGGCGTCGGCGCTGGGGCAGATCGGGTTGCCGGGCGGCGGCTTCGGTTTCGGTTACGGCTCCGGCGCCGGACTCGCGGAGGCGCCCATGTCGTTTGCGTCGCCGGCGATGGACAGCATCAAGAATCCGATCAACGTCACCATTCCGGCCGCGCGCATCTCCGATTGTCTGCTGCATCCCGGCGAACCGTACGATTTCAACGGCAAGCGCGGTGTCTATCCGGACATCCGGCTGGTGTATTGGGCCGGTGGCAATCCATTTCATCATCATCAGGACACCAACAAGCTTCGCCGCGCCTGGCAAAACCCGGACACGATCGTGGTCCATGAGCCGTGGTGGACCGCCACCGCCCGCCACGCCGACATCGTGCTGCCGGCCACAACCTCGCTTGAACGCAATGACATCGGCGGCGCGCGGCGCGACCGATTTATCATTGCGATGCAGAAGGCGGTCGAGCCCATCGGCGAGGCACGCAACGACTTCGACATCTTCAGCGGTCTCGCGGAACGTCTCGGCTTGGCCGATGCGTTCACGCAAGGGCGTGACGAGACGGCATGGCTGCGGCACCTCTACGAACAGATGCGCCGCGGCGCGGGCGCCAATTCCGTGGCCATCCCGGATTTCGATACATTTTGGCAAACCGGTTATCTGGAAATTCCGGCGGCGGGTGACGAATACGTGCTGCTTGGCGAGTTCCGAGCCGACCCCGATAAACACAAGCTGCACACCCCGTCGGGCAAGATCGAGCTGTATTCCGAAAAGATCGCAAGCTTCGGTTACGACGATTGCCCGCCGCACGCGACGTGGATCGAGCCTTGGGAATGGCTCGGCGGTCCGGCCGCGGATGCCTATCCCCTGCATCTCGTTTCGAGCCAGCCGCGTGACCGTCTTCACAGTCAGATGGATTGCGGTCCCGTCAGTGTCGGCAGCAAGGTTGCCGGACGCGAGGCGATCACGATCAGTCCCGCGGACGCCAAGGCTCGGGGCATTCGGGATGGCGATGTGGTGCGCGTTCACAACGCGCGTGGGGCCTGCCTCGCCGGTGCCGTCGTGAGCGATACGATGAGCGCCGGCGTGGTGAGGCTATCCTGCGGAGCCTGGTACGATCCGGCGGATGACAGCGATCAGGCGTTATGCCTGCATGGTAATCCGAATGTGCTGACGCGCGACGAAGGCACGTCAAAACTCGGGCAAGGACCGAGTTCGGCGACGGCGTTGGTCGAAGTCGAGCGTTGGGTCGAACCGTCGCGGCCTGTTGCGATGTTCGTGCCGCCGCGCGTTGCGTCGGGTGTGTAGGGCTGTTCCGCGCTCGCACCCCATAGCATCAAGGCACTCGGATCGGCCGGCGGAGGCGCAGTTAGCGTCCGCAGGTCCACATCATGCCGATGGGCGTTGTCGTCCAGCAGGGACCAAAGCCGCCACCGTTCCAGCGTCCGCGGAAAAATTGCGGCCGGCCCCAGCCGTAGAGATATTGTCCGTAGTGCCAGTAGCGCATCTCGTAGCGGCCGGCCGCGGCCGTGCGGAGGGGGATGGAGTTGGGAACTTGCGGTCGATAGCCCGGGAGGAAGCCATAGCCACGCCATCGCGGTGTGGTGTGCCGCTTCGCTTTTCTCGGCCCGGCTTGGTGCGCGGTGGCGGCCTGCGCCAGATCTGCCGGTGCCACCGGCAGCAGCGACACGGCCGCGGCGATCAGAAGACTCCTGAACAGAATTTTCATGCGGCCTTCGATCCCCACAAGCGTTGGCTTGCAATGGCGGCGCCTTCGCTGAGCGCGCGCAGCTTGGCCCAGACGATGCTGTCGGCCACGATCGGGTCGGTTCGCACGGCGGTGCCGAAGCCGCAATCGACACCGGCGATCACCCGCTCGCGCCCGACGATGTCGGCGTAGCGGCCAATGCGCTGCGCCACCAGCTTGGGATGCTCGACGAAGTTCGTGGTCGAATCGATCACGCCCGGAATGAGAATCTTGTCATCGGGAATTTTGATGGTCTTCAGATCTTCCCACTCGTGGTCGTGGCGCGGATTGGCGGCTTCGATGCTGATGGCCTGCGGCCGTGCCTTGAAGGCGAGGTCGATGATCTTGAGCAGCGGCAGATCGAAATTGTGTGGGCCTTCATAATTGCCCCAGCAGATATGCAATCGCATCCGGTCGCCGGGGATTCCCTCGGTCGCGGCGTTAAGGGCATCGATGTTGCGGGCGGCGATCTTGCGGAATTCCTCGTCGGTCAGGTCGCGATACTGGTTGTTGCGGCACGAGCCGAGATCGGGACAGTCGATCTGCAGCACGAAGCCCGCGTCGACGATGGCGCGATACTCGGTCTTCATCATGTCGGCCAGCGCCGCCACGTAGGAGTCCTCATCCGGATAATAAAGATTGACGATGAAGCGCGTCAGGATGCCGGGGGAGGGCGCGGTCATGAACACGTCGGCCGGTTTCGAATGGGCGGCGGCGGCCGACAGATGCGCGAGGTCGCGGTCGAGCGCGCTGCGGTCCTTGTATTTCAACGGACCGACGCAGCCGGGAAACGGCGAGTCGGAGAAATTCCGCCGCCGGTTGGCGAAGTCCGGGTGCGCCAGCAGATCGTTGCCGATCATGATGTCGCGCCCCTTCGCGGCGGCGCGCGGGTCGGGCTGAATGCCTTCGACGCGATGGCGAATATAGGTCGTGTAGGATGGCTTGCTCATCTCGCCGTCGCTGACGACGTCGATCCCCGCCGCGACTTGAGCCGCAACGATCTCATTCACCGCTGCAGCCGTGGCTGCCTCGAAGGCGGCCGCATCGACAGCCTCGCCACGCTCGCGCGCGAGCAGCACATCCCGCAGCGCCTCCGGCCGCGGCAGGCTGCCGGTGTGGGTGGTGAGAATACGGTCGGTGGACATTTTCATGGCAGGCTCCAGCGCGGGATTTCGTCACGGATCGTAGCGGAATTTGCGGCGAACGATAGCTGACTTCGGGCGGCGAAGCCGGTATGTCTGAAGTCCTTCCGGCTTGTCTGGCCGCCTTTCGGTCGGGCCTGACTGGTGCGTCGATCATCGGAGCAATGGATGTTGGGACATAATCGAAAGATGTCGGGTGCGGAATGCATGGCCGACATGCTCAAGGCCTATGGCGTGACACACGTGTTTCATGTGCCCGCAGCGTTGCGCAAGACCTTTGCAGTGATGGAGGATCGCACCCAAATCAAGCGGCTCCATGTTCATGGCGAGAAGTCTGCCGCTTATATGGCGGACGGTTATGCCCGTGCCTCCGGCAAGCCGGGCATCTGCATGGCGCAGGTGATCGGCGCGCTCAATCTTGCGGCCGGTTTGCGGGATGCGTGGCTTGCTCATTCGCCGGTGATCGCCTTCACCGGCGGCCGCGACCCCAAGACCAAGTTTCGCAAGGTCTACCAGGAGGTTGACGACGTCCCGGCGTTCGAGCCGGTGACCAAGCTGAACGCCACGGTGGATGATGTCGCTCGCTTTCCCGATATGGTGCGGACGGCGTTCCGCGTCGCGACCACGGGGACGCCGGGGCCGGTTCACCTGCAGTTTCGCGGCAATGAGGCGCAACTCGACGGCGAAGAGGCGGAGATGGAGCCGCTGATCGAGCCGCAGTTCGCCCGCGTTCCGCCGTTCCGGCCGGAGCCGGATCAAGCCAGCGTGCTTGCGGCCCTCAAGGTTCTTCAAGGCGCGCAGCGTCCGGTGATCGTTGCCGGTGGCGGCGTGCGCGCATCGGGAGCTCAGCGTGAACTCGTGGCATTGGCCGAGGCGCTGCAGATTCCTGTGGTCACTTCGCTCAACGGCAAGGATTCGATCCCCGGCAACCACCCGCTGTCGATTGGCGTGGTTGGAAGCTATTCACGCGAAAGCGCAAACCTCTTGGTCAACGCGGCCGATCTCATCTGCTTCGTCGGCACCGAGACCGGCGGCATGACCACACACTTCTGGGCGGTGCCGAAGATCGGCACGCCGGCCATCCAGATCGACATCAATCCCGAAGCACTCGGCTTGAACTATCCGTTGCAGGCCGGCGTCAACGGCGACGCCAAGGTCACGTTGCAAAGAATGCTCGCCGCCGCCGACAAAAGCAGCGCCGGGCAACGCAATGCGTGGGTCGCACAGGCGCAGCAGTTCCGCAGCGCGTGGTACGCCAAATACAAATCGCTGCTGGAATCGGACGCCGTACCGATCCATCCGGCGCGGATCTGCCACGAGTTGTCCAAGCATGTGCCAGACGATGCGATCGTCGTGGTGGATACCGGCCATGCCGGCATGTGGATGGGCGGGATGTACGATCTCAAAAGCCCGAACCAGAGTTATATCCGCAGCGCCGGTCATCTCGGCTGGGCCTTCCCCGCGGGTCTGGGCGCCAAGTGCGGCGCGCCGGAGCGGCCGGTGGTGACCTTCACCGGCGATGCCGGCTTCTGGTATCACATCGGCGAAATCGAAACGGCGGTGCGCTGGAAGATCAATGCGGTCACCGTGGTCAACAACAATGGTGGCGGCAACCAGAGCAAGCGCGGTTTCGACCGCGTCTATGGCGGCACCCAGACCGAGCAGGCCCGCGAATTGTGGACCTTCAACAAGGTGAACTTCGCGCGCATCGCCGAAGACATGGGTGCGCTCGGCATCAGGGTGGAAAACCCGTCGGCGTTTCCGGCGGCGCTGGCACAGGCGCTCGCCGCCAATCGCCCAGTGGTGATCGATGTCGTCACCGACATCGACGCGCTGGCCCCGACGGCGGTGGCTTAAGCCCCGTTGGTTTTGAGTGCCGTCGACACCGCATGGCGAAGCTGATCGAACGAGATCGGCTTCGCCAGGACCGGCGCACCGGGGAGCAGGCGGTCGATGTGCGCGCGGGTGGCGGGATCGCCATGCGCAGTGATGAAAATGATCGGGGTGTCGCGCTGCTCGCGGATGCGGCGCGCCGCTTCGATGCCGTCCATGCGGCCCGCCAGGCGGATGTCCATCAGGATCAGATCGACGTCGAGATCGGATGCCTGTTCAATCGCGCCGGCCCCGTCCGGGACGAGACCGCAGACCTCGAGGTTCTGCTCCCGGGAGAGCGACTCGAGGTGCCACGCCACCAGCAACTCGTCCTCGACAATCAACACCCGAGGCGAAGCCGTTACCGCGCGCTCGTGACTGCTGGTCGTCGATTGCGTTTCCGGTATCATGACGGGCGCCTCGTTGCGTCGCGCCGTATATTAATCCTTCGCGCGAGTCGCGCCAGCCCCGATTCA